>Ga0209742_10000029_pt1 | contig 76841 bp, 86 predicted proteins | sample DeeMarSeWOR38_10_FD_187462 | JGI IMG/M metagenome (GOLD analysis project Ga0209742, IMG submission 187462) | Marine sediment microbial communities from White Oak River estuary, North Carolina - WOR-3-8_10 (SPAdes) (version 2) | ecosystem: Environmental > Aquatic > Marine > Intertidal zone >...
AATCACAAGAGAGTCAATAAAAACAGGCGGTTGAGAATTATTATCAATTAAAGATATCTTGCCACAATCTACAGTTCTGTAATACAAAATCTGACTCAACATATCCACTGGCAATCTTGATATGTTAGGAATCTTTCACGACTGTACAGATGTCAGTTATTGAAACTTTGACTTTTCCGCCACATTAAGTGTCTTGAATAATTATCTTAGTATGATACTGACTGTTCCTTTGCAGCATACCTTTAATCTTAATTACATAGTTCATTCAATAAAATTTACTTTGCCGATTTTTTATACGATACTTCAGGTGATATGAAAAAAGTATTCGGATACATTCTCTCACCAATTTATTTGCTTGTTTTGGGAGTGCTTTTAGGAATTTTTCATCCGATCCAAGTGGTTTGCTGGAATGTGTGGGGATACTCTGCACAAAAACGTGCCGGTGAGATCATGTGCTATCTCATATTTAAAAGTTTGGTTATTCTTGGTTCGAGGATAAAATTTAAAGGATTTGAAAAGCTACCTAAAGACTGTCCATTAATTATTGTTTCAAACCATCAAAGTCAATATGATATTCCACCAGTTGTGTGGGGATTTAGAAAACACTACCCAAAATTCATCTCCAAAATTCAGTTGGGGAAAGGCATCCCCAGCATTTCATATAATCTCCGAAAAGGGGGATCAGCCTTAATAGACAGAAAGAATCCTTCTCAGGCCATAAAAGAAATTATAAAATTAGGCAGGCAAATAGAGACAAACAATTACTCTGCCTGCATCTTCCCCGAAGGAACAAGAAGCAAGGACGGAAAAGTAAAAACTTTTAAAGCCAGCGGATTGAGAACTTTATTAAAAACTTCACCATCTGCTGTAATTATTCCATTCGCTGTGAATGGAAACTATCTTTTGCAAAGATTTCCAATGGGAGTTGGAGAGAAACTGACTTACACTGTTTTGGATCCCATTGAAAGAAAAAATCGAACTGCAGAAGAGATATCAGAAATGTGCGAATCACTGATCAAAAAGGAACTCGATCAAATATAATTAGAAAAGCCCTCAATTAAAAGTTTCAGAGAACCTAAACTTTTTCAAAAGTACAGATTTCTTGCCACAATAGAAACTATTTTAGGGCAGAAGTCGAGTGAAGGTGTCTACTGGTAATAGTAACAGATAAGTTAATTTGTTTTATTTCCATTAATAGAAGTAACCATTCCTTAGCTATCAACATGAGGCAATGGCATCGTGTAACAGAGGGCCTTGCCGTCAAGAGCCACCGTGCCGTCTTCAAGCGACACGGTCGTCTTAAGTTCTGTTATTGGTTTATCCGTTCGGACTTTAAGCACCTCCACTGAGCCTGTGATTCTGTATCCCGGCCTAACAGGAGCTTTGAAATTCCAGTCCACATGCAGGAATACTGTCCCGGGGCCTGGAAGCTTCTCGGCCACAGCTGCGTTCAATATAGCACTCGTTATTCCACCTTGGACGATGATACCGCCAAACTTTGTGTTTTTTGCTAATTCTTCATCATAGTGCAGAGGGTTATGGTCGCCTGAGATAGCTGTGAACATCTCTATGTCACGCTTCAATACCTGCCTCGTAAGTTCTGCCTTCTGCCCAACTGTAGGTTTGCCCGACGGCCATACATTTTGTTCATCAGCCATATTTTTACCTTTATAATCCTCATGAAGAGTCAAGATAACCATTGGGCACGATCTACTTATAAATCAGACTCCCAAGAGATACCTCGTATTCCCTTTGAGTTGCATTATACTTTACGTTATAAATCGTGGGATAGTATGCATGCTTGGAGTAAGCCTTCGGAAGTTTGATTTGATCAGTTGTGTTCGGCTTTGTTGCAAGGAAAGCTTTCGTCATCATGGGTTCCACGAAGATCATCTGGCCATCGTAAAAACCATATATAAAAGTTTTCGCAAATTGCAGTTTGTTGAACTCTGGAGCTGTGGTATCTATTGCGTGGGCCCCCATTCGTGGCACCTCGGTACCTTCTGGTAGCACATATCCTTCAGGCATTAATTCCTGCGCTGGTGCTTTATGCGCTTTTGCAAGGTCCTCCCCCTTTGCAGTGATCTTTTCCCGCTGCTCCGCGCTGATCAAGTAAAAATGAAAATCAAAGTGAGGTGTGTCGTAGATACCAATCGGGATATGTCCCTTCGGATTCCAGTCAATAACGACGTGGTTATATCCAGAGCTTGCAGCTTCTTTTGGCAGGGCTAGTAAGTATTCCCAACCGTCAGCACCAGGAGGCGGTTCCGCTGGCAAACCCAAAAGAGCTGTTTCTGTCATCTTGACGCCTATAACTGATGGTTTCCCGTTAGCATCTAGAGTAATGAACACATGAGCACGGCCTTCTCCCATGTCTATAGATGGTCCATCATAGGTCCCGGCCGTGGGACTACGATACATGAACCCTGCACATCCAAGGGTTGAGGTCATCATTATCGCAGCTATCACTATCTCTAATATTCTCGTAACAACCATTTTACGTTTGCACATTGACTTGCTCCTTGTTTCAGTCAGTATTGTTAATATTTCTTTTTGCTGAATTACGCCCTTCGTTAAAAAAAATCTATTAATGCCATGCAATCCTTGACCTCCAAGAGATATTATCTTTTGGTCGGTTGATTGCTATCACACTGGCTTTGCATGAAAAAAATAGTATTAAAAAATAATAAGAATGCGTTTGGGTCTGTCAATGTGGAGACGTAAATAAATTGTTAGGAATGATTCTTGAGTCAAACTTTCTTGCCATAATCTTCAGTTTAGTAATTCAAAATCTGACTTAACATATCCAACGGACATCTTAAATACCAAATAAAAAACCCCGCCATTTCTGGCAGGGTTAATATATCCACTGGCAATCTTAGTACATCAGGAATGACTCACAACTTTCAATGGATATTTATAATCTTGACTAATCAATCAACCATTTTCAGTTTGCTTAATCGCCTGAATTTAAACTTGTGAAATAAAATAGGCTTAGATGATCTAATCCTTGGCAGAATCTCTTGAGAACTCTGGGGAAGCTTGTCAATTTTATAACCGCATTGATGGCAGATATTTTTTTGATAAGAAATCGAAATTAAACAATAAGGGCATATCTGCATGACCATTTGATTTCTCCACAGAATAAATATTTATCTACTAATAATAGCTAAAATCATACTTATTAGAACAACTCGGCTATGGTACAACTGGTAACCCAGCTTTCCCATAACTGTGTCTTTCGTAACTACGCTACATTATATATATGTATATAAAATAATTATTAAATGAAAAAAACAAGAGAGTCAATAAAAACATGCAGTTGGAATGGCTGTTGCGGTTTACATGTATAGATTTCTTACCACAATAGAAACTCTGCCCGCTCAATTTCTGAGTTGCCGTATGAATTGAAAATAGTAATAGGCAAGTTAATTTGTTTTGTTTCCATTAATAAAACAGTCATGATTAGTATCAACATGAGGCAATGGCATCGTGTAACAGAGCGCCTTTCCCTCAAGGGCCACCGTGCCGTCTTCTAGCAACACGAACGTTTTAAGTTCTGTTATCGGTTTATCCGCTCGGACTTTTAGAACCTCCACTGAGCCTGTGATTCGATCTCCCGGCTTGACAGGAGCTTTAAAATTCCAGTCCACATGCAGGAATACTGTTCCGGGGCCTGGAAGCTTCTCGGCCACAACTGCGTTCAAGATAGCACTCGTTACCCCACCCTGGACGATGATCCCGCCAAACTTTGTATTTTTTGCTAATTCTTCATCATAGTGCAGAGGGTTATGGTCCCCTGATATAGCTGTGAACATCTCAATATCTCGCTGCAATACCTGCCGCGTAAGTTCTGCCTTTTGCCCAACAGCAGGTTTGCCGGCTGGCCATACATTTTGTTCATCAGCCATTTTTTACCCTTAGAATCCTCATTGAGAGTCAAGATTACCGTTGAACACGTTCTACTTGTAAACCAGGTTCTCAAGGGAGACCTCGTATTCCCTTTGGTTTGCGTTATACTTAACGCTATAAATAGTGGGATAGTATGCATCTTTGGAGTAAGCCTTCGGAAGTCTGATTTGATCAGTTGTGTTCGGCTTTGTGGCAAGGAAAGCTTCCGTCATCATGGGTTCCAAGAAGATCATCTGCCCATCGTAAAAACCATATATAAAAGTTCTCACAAATGGTAGTTTATTGAACTCGGGAGCTGTGGTATCTATTGCGTGAGCGCCCATTCGTGGTACCTCCGTACCTTCCGGCAGTATATATCCTTCAGGCATTAATTCCGGCGATGGTGCCTTATGTGCCCTTGAGGCATCCTCTCCCTTTGCAGTAATCTTTTCACGCTGCTCCGGACTGATCAAGTAAAAATGAAAATCAAAGTGAGGTGCATCATAGACGCCTATCGGGATATGTCCCTTCGGATTCCAGTCAATGACGATGTGGTCATAACCAGAGATTAAGGCTTCTTTAGGCAGGGATAATACATATTCCCAGCCGTCAGCATCATGAGGCGGTTCGGCCGGCAAACCCATAAGAGCGGTTTCTGACATCCTTATGCCTATTACTGCTGGTTTCCCGTCAGCACCAAGAGTAACGAAGGCATGCGCGCTTCCTTCTCCCATGTCCCGTGATGGCCCTTCATATGTTCCTGCCGAGGGATTAAGAGTCCTCAACTCTGTACATCCCAGGATAAAGGACACAACTATTGCAGCTATCACTGCCTCTAAGATTCCCTTGACAATCATTTTATGTTTGCACATTGACTTCCTCCTTGTTTCAGTCACTACTGTTATCTACTCCTTATTCTGACTTCAGCCTTTTGTAAAAAAGTCATATTAATGCCAAGCAATTCTTTACCCCTTAAGATATTATCTTTGGGATGGTTGATTTCTAGCACTCTGGCTTTGTTGAATTGAAAACACTAAGCAGAATAGTATGTTTAAAAACATAAGATTGTAGTTGGTTCTGTCAATATTACGGCACAAAAATATTGTTAGGAATGATTCTTGAGTTCACCTTGATTGCCTGTATAGAGACTATTTCAGATCAAATTATGAGTTGCCATGTGGCAGGGGCATCAAAAATCTCGAGTTAATAAATGTAGTTCAGCTATATAGACCTATCAGCAGAGACCTACATTTTATTTCGGGTTCTTTCCCTTTATCTCGCAGCTGTTTTTTTAACTGCCTCAATAGCCCATCTCGATCACCAGATAATAAAATCCTTTCACCGCGGCAACCGAAAAAAATACCATGATCGCCATGGCCTGCATGTCTGCCGATTGCGGTACCAGCGACTTCGCGTCCCTGATCAGCAGGATCATCACGGCCACATTGACCAAGGATCCTATGCCGAACTGCACAACCATCCTGGGTAAAAGATAAAATTGATACGCCAGCCAGGTGACGATATCGGCCAAGACAAGACAGTTCAGAAAGCTTTGCATGGCCCCGGAAAGATGCAGGCCGTCAAAATAAAAAATCCAGGCCCACAGACTATAAAAGACAATTCGGGCCAGGATGTTAACGTTATGCATGAATATAGCGTCCATAATCGATCATATGTCTATTAAGTTATTAGATGTCGTTTTTGTAGTTTTATGCCCAAGAAAGGCCAAAAGCTGCAAAAGTCTCATTTATTTCGGCTGCTGTTTTCTTCTGTTTTGCGCTTAAGACATCCCTCTTATTGTTTGTGCCATTTGAAAGCCCGATCCACTAAACACGTCCGCATATTATCTTAACATCCCCGGAAGTCAAAGTTTCCTGCCCAAGGAGTAAATTTTTCTTGGCAAGATTTGAAGTTTCTAAACAGATGGACATCTTAACTTTTAATACAAAAAGTCAGAGAGTGATCTTCTGATCCCTGACCGGGATTAACCCCAGGATTTAACAGGCACCGGTAATGATAAGTTGCGTGTTCCAATGTTTCTCCGGCAGGGATATCAGAGAGCTGCCGCTTTCTGTCGGGCTTCCTCGGCCTTGCTTGTTTCACCCATGCCGGTATACGCCTTTTCCAGCAGCTTCCAGTTCTGCCTGCTCAGGTTCCTGTCATTGTCGGCTAGAGTGTTTGATTTGAGACAAAACTGCACTGTCTGGCCGTAATCTCCCTGCCCGTAACGGATCTGCGCCATAAGGTGCCAGGCTCGACCGTTGCGGGGCTCTACCCGCAGGGCACGCTCCACCTGTAGTTCTGCCCGGCTGTAATCCTCAGCCTGCAGAGACTCTTCTGCCTCGGCCAGTAAAGCTGCCGCCGGTGACGAAGGGGTTCTTTCCTCTACAGGCGCGACCACGGCGCAGCCGTTTAGCAGCAGGGCTTGAAGCAGCAGCAGCAATAACAGACTTACCGGGTGAAAATAAATGATCTTCTTTATCTTTGTCATAATCTGAAATTTGCTCCTTAAAATAGAAATAAACCTCGAAGCAAGCAATGCAGAAATTGTACGGTTTTCTCCCTGCCCCCACACAGTGGTGGACAATCACCAGGGAAGCCATTTCCTCAGCCGGTCAATAATGCCAGGCTCCCGGCTTTTGTCCCCGGTCTGAGCAGGGGCTGATGCCTGAACCGCGCCACCCGGAATGGTGCCCTCAACAAACGGCAGCAGTTCTCTTCTTCCTCTATAGTTACTTCCTGTTCCATAATCGGTGCCATCCACCCTGGCCCACTCTATTCCAGGCGGATCGTCCAGTTCAAGAGGCTGGGCATCCAATCCTGCCATCATCTTGCCCCAGACCAACAGGGCTCCAGAGGAGCCGGTGAGCTCCGTGGGCTGATTATCATCCATCCCGAGCCAGACCACTCCCAGCAGGTCACCGGTGAAACCGGCAAACCAGCTGTCCCGCAGATCGTCGGATGTGCCGGTCTTTCCCGCGGCCTGCAGAGAGGAGGGCAGATAACGGGAAAGTGAAGTGCCCGTACCTTCGCTCATCACCCGCTGCAGAGCCGTGTTGATCAGAAAGACATGCTGCGGGTCAAATCGCTGTTCCACCGAAAGTCCATAGCTCTGCAGCAGCCGGTTGTCTGCCGCCAGCACACTGTTGATGACCCTCTGCGGTACATAAAAACCCTCGCTGGCAAATGTCTGATAGAACTGGGCCACCTCCAGGGGTGTCATGGAAACCGCACCGAGCAGAAAGGATGGGTACGGTATTAATTCACCTTCAGCACCCAGTCTTTCAGCTGTATGCACAACATTTTCCACACCCACATCTATGCCCAAATTCACCGTGGCAAGATTATAGGAAAAGACCAGGGCCTCGAGCAGAGGCACCCTGCCGTGCAGCTTGTGGTCAAAATTGGCGGGCGCCCAGTTGTCACTCCCTGGATTGGCCAGGGTGATCGGTGTATCAGCCACCGGGCTAGCCAGGGTATATCCGTTCGTCAGTGCAGTGAGATAAACTGCTGGTTTGATTAATGAACCCACCGGACGGCTGGCATCCAGTGCCCGGTTAAAACCTGACTGCAGAGGCTTGCGGCCACCAGCCACGGCCAGAATCTCACCGTTTTCCCGGGCGCTGACCACTACCGCGCCTTCAAGACCCTTGCGCCCTGTCTTTTTTTCCAGCTCGGCAATGGATTCTGCCAGCTGGTATTCCACCAGTTTCTGGACGCGCGGATCAAGGGTAGTGAGAATTTTCAGGCCGTCGGAGGTCAGGTCCTCTTCGTGGTAGTCGCGTGCGAGCTGACGGCGGACCAGATCGAGAAAGGCCGGAAAACGGTTGAAGCCGCTCATGATTTTGCTGGAGTCTAAAAGCTCAGCCTCACGGGCCTGTCGGTATTGGAGCTCGGTAATGATGTTCTGCTGCCGCATAACATCCAGAATGACTCCCCTTCTTTGCAGGCAGCGCTCCGGATGGAGGCGCGGGTCATAATAGGACGGCCCTTTTACCATGCCGACCAGCACGGCAATCTGATCAGCTTTCAGATCGTTCAGGTCCCGCCGGAAATAAAACTGGGATGCCAAGGCAAAACCGTGAACCGCCCGCCCACCGTCCTGCCCGAGAAATATTTCATTGGCATAGGCGGTGAGGATGTCATCCTTGCTGTAGTGCACCTCAAGCAGGAGTGCCATCACCGCCTCGTTTAACTTGCGCCAAAGGGTCCGTTCGTTGGTCAGAAAGAAATTCTTCACTAGTTGCTGGGTAAGGGTGCTTCCGCCCTGTACGGCTGCGCCGGCGCGGAGATTGACAAAGGCGGCCCGCAAGATGGCGAGCGGGTCAAGGCCTATATGGGATGTGAACTTTTTATCCTCAACCTCAGTCAAGGTTCTGACCAGCATCTCGGGCAGCTCCTTTCTGGTGATCAGGATCCTGTCCTCATGGCGGCGGGGATGAAAGCTGCCGATCCGGGCCGGATCGAGGCGGGCCAGGGAAAGTGTGTCCCCGTTTTCAGTGCTGCGGATAGATTCTATCCGGTTGCCGGCAAAAGAAACGGTCAACTGCATCGATTTCTCCAGGCCATCTGCAAAATGGAAATCCCGGCTGGCCAGCCGGATGGTGTCACCGCTGCGATCATAGCCGCCTGGATCTTTTACATCACTCTCCTGGCGATAGCCGGCGAGTAGCAGCTCCTCTTCCAACAGGTCGGCTGTGATGGCAAGCCCCTTGAAAAGCTCCAGTGGACGGGCATATACCACGGCAGGCAGGGACCAGCGCTTTCCATCGAACTTCTGGCGGATTACCGAATCCAGGTACCCCACGTAGAGGGTCAGGCCCGCTATCGCGGTGAGCAGGAGAAAAAAGAATACATGTTTGAACGGAGAACGTGTTTTCTTTGTAAAGCCTTTCGCGTTTCCCAAATTTTTATATCTATTGCCGATATCAGTAAAAAATTTACCGAGTATTTTTTTTGATTCAGACCAGTTCATTTTTTGTCTCAGTATAATGTGTCCCCTTATCTTTTGTGATAATCATACTATGAATATGCAAAAAATCCGTGCTTGAAATTAGCAGCAAAAATTGTGCCCTGGTTTTAAAAGAGGCAAAAGAAAATGAGTCGTATAAATGGAAACACTTAATGGGCTAATCGGTTGATAGTTATGACTTGAACTGTTGTAAGAATTGTAAATAATTTAAGTTGTACCTTCGCGACAGGAAAATGTCACCTGGGGGGATATAGGGCATACAATGCATTATGATTAACTGAAAAAACATTTACTCCATTATTTCCCAGTGCAAGCAAAACGAATGCTGTCTTGCCGAAATAGTAACATTTTCAGGGCAAGTTTTGAAGTTACTATAACAGATGGACATCTTAACTGATAACGGAAAAAGCCAGGGAGGGATTTTATGGTCCCAAACCTGGCTTTATCTGATCAGGTGTACTGTGGAAATTAACTATTCAATAAACATACTTTATTTAAACGGATAAGAGCGCAGGATGACAGCGGCGCAAAAAAGCTAAAGGTCCGGCCAGCAGAAAAGATTTCCCCGGGACCTGGCCGGGTGTGCCCAACATGACTTGTAAAGAGTATGAGAAACCTGGCCTAACAAGCTCCCTTGCGATAGAGCACAGCAGGGATTGTCATTAAAAGGAGTTTCATGTCAAGGAGAAATGACTGTTCCTTCTTGTATTTGATATCAAGCCTTACCCAGTTCTCAAAGGACTTCTCGTGCCTGGCATATACCTGCCAGATACACGTGATGCCTGGCTTCACCTCAAGCCGGTAATTGTGCCAGCTTTCATATTTTTCCACCTCATCCATGGTTGGCGGCCGCGGACCGACCAGGCTCATGTCGCCCTTTAAAACGTTGAGGAGCTGGGGGAGTTCATCAAGACTCAATTGACGGAGGAATTTACCCAGTTTAGTAACACGTGGGTCATTTTCCATCTTGAATACAGGCCCGGTGCGTTCATTAAACTGCTGCAGTTCAGCTTTCTTTTTCTCTGCGTCAACCTGCATGGTGCGAAATTTCAGGATTGTAAACGGCACCCCGCCGAGACCTGCCCGTTTCTGCTTGAAGAATATCGGTCCTTTGGAGGTACACTTTACAGCAAAGGCAATCATTAACAGGAGTGGACTCAAGGCAACGAGAGCTAATGCTGACAGGACAATATCAGTCAAACGTTTCCACATTGACATCTTGCTCAAGAATATAGGCTGCAGATGCAAGGCATGCTGTTCGTCTGTTGTTTTTTTATGATCGGATAATGGTGTTGACGCGGGTATGGAATGATGGCTGAAGCCAGCAATATCCTCTTCAGCAAAATGATCAGTCTTGCCTTCGGGATAGCTGGTAATGGAATATTTGCAAAATCTTCTGGGAGGATAACTCCGTTGGATCTTTTCTATAAACTTCCCTGCTTCTTCGCTTAAGGTATTGAAAAGAAATACTCCGACCCTGGAGTTATCCAGCCAGCCTATTTCATCGGTTATCCGTATCTGTTGTTTAAGCTGATCAATAAAATACTTGGTCGTATCCGTACCGTAATCCAGAGGGCCTACTTCAAAGGAAACTAGAGAAAAAACATGACTGTTGCGGTCAACACGTGCCATTTCTTTCGCAAGGATGGCATGAAATGCAGCTACAGAGTTTATATTGCCATCGCTGGGAATCTTCCTCCACATCCGGGAGGTGGAAGAGTCTTTGAGGGTTTGTTGAAGACGGCTATTTGTTTTTATCATTTTTCCCATAATTTTCAAGCCAAACTTAGAATCTTCAGATAAGTTGCTCTATTTTTATAAATTAATCATAATTAAAGTGATGTCAATCAGTTACACTAACTTTCCCGATAACTGGTTTTTACATATCTACCTTCTTCCCATTGAACAGATAAATTAAAATCAATTTATTCGTATAAATCTATTGTACCTTGGTACTAATTTCCTGTTTTTATAGGTTTTTTCTGATCGGGAATTATGCATGCAGCCCGGTTGAAATACCATCCGGATACAAATTGATCATTCTGGTGGAGAAAGCATCTATTCAGGAGGGATTAATATGAAAAAGTACATATGGCTTGCCACAAAAAAACGTTTTAGCACAAATCCTGGTTTCCATGTGGACATGGATAAATGATGAAAATTAAGTTTTGATTAAGAAAGGAATATTTTTTCAAAAAAAAAGGTTGTCTTTCTTACCACAATACAAACTTTATTGCTACAAAATCCTTGTTGCCACGTGGAATGATCATATTACACAGCCATTAAGGCATTGGCATCCTGCCAACACTGGCTCGGCAGCTGGTAATGGTTGCATGACGACACGGCTGGGGAAGTTTATACCTCTGGTCTTGAAGGTTCCAAAAGCTTGTCCAACCCTCCCCTTTTTTATGTGCTCAAGACAAATGTTAATGCAGGGTGCTCATGTCGATCACGAACCGATACTTCACATCACTTTTCAGCATGCGCTCGTAGGCAGTATTGATGTAATCCATAGGGATTATTTCAATGTCGGAGACGATCTTGTGCTGCGCGCAGAAATCCAGCATTTCCTGAGTTTCCCGGATGCCGCCGATAAGGGAACCCGCCAGCTGACGGCGCTTCAAGATGAGGTTGAACACACCTGGCGAGGGATGGGGTTCCGCGGGAGCCCCTACCAGCACCATCGTGCCGTCGCGTTTGAGCAGCTGGAGATAGGCATCCAGATTATGTGCGGCTGCAACGGTGTTCAGGATAAAATCCAGCTGATTGGCGTGGGCTGCCATTTGCCTCTTGTCTGTAGAAATGCACACATTATCTGCACCGAGCCTTTTGCCATCCTCTACTTTCGCCAGAGAGGTAGTAAACAGGGTCACATGGGCCCCCATGGCATGGGCGATTTTGACCCCCATGTGCCCGAGGCCGCCAAGCCCGGCGATCCCCACCTTTTTCCCCGGGCCTGCCCCCCAGTAACGCAGGGGCGAGTAGGTTGTGATCCCTGCACACAGCAGGGGAGCGACGCTGGCCAAATCCTTTTCTTCATGCTTGATCTTCAGGACAAAGGATTCCTTGACGACTATGGACTGGGAATAGCCGCCATAGGTATTTTCGCCCCCATAAACCGGGCCGTTATAGGTTCCGGTGAATCCGTTATCACAGTATTGCTCCTCGCTGTCATGGCAGGAATGGCAATGACCGCAACTGTCAACCATACATCCTACACCCGCCAGGTCGCCGACCTTGAAGTTCTTGACACTGCTCCCGACTTGGGTTACCCGGCCGACAATCTCATGTCCGGGTACTGAAGGGTAAATGGTATTTTTCCATTCATTGCGCGCGGTATGAAGGTCTGAATGGCACACGCCACAATAAAGGATATCGATCCTGACGTCTTCCGCACCAGGATCACGGCGATGGATTTCCCATGGGGCCAGGGCGCTTTTAGGAGTATGAGCTGCATATGCTTTTGCTTTCATCAAAATGGACCTCCTTACATGTGATTTTGGATCAGGAATTGAGATGAATCAATCAGCCTTTTTGAAAAGTTCATAAATCCTGCCAAAATCTTGACTTCGGGCAGGTTTCATTTGAGTTAAAATATATAACAGGATTGTCCCGATAAATAGTATAAAAAACCTTCAGAATTATTGATAGGTTTATCGGATAGTTTTTGCCGTCCAGCATGTTTTTGTGCTATAGGAAACCATTACCAATTTTAAAAAAGTGAGGCTCCCATGAAAAAACCGGGTCTGCTGATATTTGTTTTAGTTGTACTGTGTGGTTGTGCGGCCAGCAGTCCTCCACCAAAGGCTATATATGCTATCGCAAAGCAGGACAGATACTCCGGGGTGAATGCAAGCCGAGATTTTTTTAGGGCAGGCGAAACCCCATGTGTCAAAATATCAGGCTATGGAAGTTCAACATTTTCATACAGGCTATATAAACATGGTATGCTGGAAAGTGTTGATTCCGGAAGCATAGATAAATTTAGTAATAATGCCACTCTTACCTGTTGGAAGAATCTGCCGGGCGGTTCATACAAGTTCCAGATTTATGATAGTTCTGGAACATACGTTGATACCATTGAATTTGGTATCGGGGAATAAATTAATGATACAGGTAGAATTTGACAGGAATGCCGGTATACTGACTGTCACGCCCGCAGCCCCCTTAAATAAACAGGACTTTATAAACCTTGCAGCTGAGGTGGATCCATATATTGAAAAAGAGGGAAAACTCTCCGGCCTGGTAATCCGAATTGAATCATTTCCCGGTTGGGAGAATTTCGCAGGCCTGCTGTCTCATTTAAAATTTGTCCGCGAGCATCATAAGAAAATCGAAAAAATCGCAGCTGTCAGTGAGGCCAGAATTTTTTCAATTATGCCCAAAATAGTAGATCATTTTGTCAATGCCAAGGTGAAATATTTTCCTTATGAAAATCTCGCTGAAGCGGTCTTGTGGATTCGCTCCCAGGATTAATCAAACCAGCACAAGGGGACAGAATGAGGCCAGAATTTGCAACCATAATAAATACTTTTGCACCCGGATTCTTAATTTCCATGTGAGCAGAGATCATAATGCAGCAATCTATAAATCCGGTTTCCATAGATTGCAGCATGCGTAAACAAAGGTTGACTCAACCTGTCATATCTTTGGGGAATTTTTATATCACATAACAGGATCGATTTTACTCCTGCCATGAACTGCACCACAAACAACAGGCTATTATTTAATAGCTGCCTTCTTACATGAAGAATGGCGCATTTATTGCATATAATCCTGCAGGATTACCGCGCTTATTGATGAGATGAAAAGCTGCATCTGCTGCGCAACAAATAGGGGTTGAAAGCCAGGGGTTTCCTTGGGATCACGGGGCAGACGTGTAATGCGGATCAGCTTATATTTTCATGGGAATTCCTGATCTAACTGGACTAATGCTTACCGAAGGTATTAATATTAGATTCCATATAAGGTTTTACCGCAGCATTTCCAATGGTCTCAATGGCAGCTTTTAAAACTGTACTTAAAATTATACTTGGTAGCTGGCTGACAGACAGACTTTTAAAAAATAGTTACATTTTCACTGATCTTCTATGAATTTTCTAAATGGCCTCCGTTGCAAAACTGACCCCTTTACCCCTCCCTCGGGCAAGGAAATATTTTTAAGCCAGGCGGTTCAGGATGCACTTAAGAAGCTTTCCCATAACATTCTCATTGGCGCAGGACTGCAAATTGTAATAGGCGCTGAGGGGTTAGGCAAAACCACCCTCCTAAAACAGCTATCGCAAAAGTTCAGTGCAGAAAATAATACGGTTGTGCTTTTGCTTAACAACCCTCAATTTAGAAATCTGCAGCAATTTCTTATAGCCGTTGCAGGTATTTTCAAAACCATTAAAATTCCCTCTGGTTTTGATGACAACTTACTGCAGAAGGCATTCAACAGCTTTTTCTTCAAACTGTGCCTCCAGGAGAAAAAAACAGTTGTTCTGCTCATTGATAATGGCCAGGATCTTCCGGACTTCTGCCTCAATGCCCTGAATTCCTTTTATAACTTTCACCCGGATTGCCGGAATTTACTCCAGACTGTCATCGGCTGTGAGCCTTCATTGCTGAAGAAAATCTATGCAAACAAGTCCTTAAACAGCCAGGTAGTTTTTGCTGCCGCTCTCAAACCTTTAGGTTTTAAAGACACCAGGAAATTCATCCTCTTTCACCTGGAACGCAGTGCAGTCGATCCCAGTTTTCCTCCTGTTCTTTTCAGCCTACCCGCCCAGGGGGCCATATATTACATGACCCAGGGGCATCCAAAAGAAATCATTGACCTCTACCATTTCATAGTCCTGACCCTGGATATTGAAAGCCGGAAAAAAGTTGACTGGTTCTTGACCCTGCGCTGCGCCAAACTGCTTCTGCCGCATCGGGCAAAAAAACTGCAAATCCTTCAGGCCTCTTCTCTCTCCGGCCTCGCTGTGCTCGTTCTGGTATTAGGACTATGGTCAGAACAGATCAAAACATTGATCGTGCCCCAGCTGGGACCTCTGCATGAGGTGACGGCCCCCCAGCAGGTGCCGCCACCAGAACCGCAGCCACCTGGACCTGGAAAAGTCCCCCAAAAAACTGCTCCTGCTACAATATTAAAAGAGACGCAGGTCGCGGGGGTGGCTCCCGCTGAAAATTCTGCAGCGTTGCCGGAGCAGCCTAAAAACAAGGCCCCATCTGTACAGTCCCCAGGGCTTGAACCCGCGACAGGAGCTGTTTCCGAACCCCAGCTTGCTGATTCTTCAGAACCCGGTAATACGCGGGTAGAGCCACCTGAATATCTTGGTGATATTATTGCTGCTTCCGGAGAAACCTTTGGTGATATGGTCCGCGTGATTTACGGACCCTGGAGTTTTAATCCTGAAAACGTTCAAACGGTTATGGCCGTCAATCCGGATCTTAAGAATCCTGAATTGTTGAATGTGGGGCATAAAGTCCGTTTTCCCGCAATTCCCGTGGCCCTGACACCAAAAGCAGAAGAAGTATGGTGGATACGAATCAATACCCTTGACAATATTCAAAGCGCTTATCGTTTTCTGCGCAAATACCGGAAAACATCCCCCCCCCTGCTCATTATTCCTTCAAGAGACGACAGGGGCCGGGTCCTTATGAATATTCTGCTGGAAGAATATTTTGTGGATAAAGAGTCGGCTCAAAAAGCCATCCAGGCCCTGTCTGCTGAAATTTCAGCTCAGTCTCAGGCTTTGCACGGCTTGAGTCCTGCAGTTTTTTACTATCGGTTGAAGGAAAAAGATTAAAAAGATCTGGCGGATCTTCCAGTGGATGAGATACTGCAAAAGTTATTTTTTACAATAGCCACAGTGACTCTCTTTCTCCCAGGATATTTACCTCCTTCTGCCCTTGCTGACACTGATAGTATACAGGATTCACAGATAATAATATCGACGCGGCTGAAGGATGTCTCTGAATCTGACATTGCAAGGGTCAGGAAGGAGGCTGCAAAAGGTCTCGAATCTATCCCGCCTGTACTCGGGTTTGAATATAAGAAAAAAATAAAGATCGAAATAGTTGCTGACGGAATCTGCAGAACAACACCGGATGGACATCTTATCCTTTTGCCCATCTGGCATATTCAGAACAGAAGAGCTGCTATCATCCACGAAGTATCCCATGCAATAGTGAGGAGACATGAGGATAACAGCTTTTTCTCAGAAGGGCTGGCTGAATTTTTTCAAGCTGAATTCGGCGAAGACATTGCTGGAGCAGCTTATCATGAAGAGCCGCAATATCTGTCCCTTGATGACTTGGTCATAAAACATCGGGATAATCTGATTTCACTCTCTTCCCTCAAAAACAATAATGATTTTTTTATGCCGATTGACCCCGGAAAAAGGAAATTGCCATATATCGAAGCCGGGTCATTCATCACATTTTTATATGAAGTTCATGGGGGGCAGAAGCTGCAGGGCTTATATAATACCCTGACTCTAAATTATGAAAAAATTTATGGGAAAAAATTCACAGAGCTGGAAGCTGAATGGCTCAAGTATGTTTTATCGCATGATCGTCAGCAGCAGCAGCAAAAACCACTTGGCGCATATGGCCGCGCTGAATGAATGTATTGGATAGTCCGGGAGAACTGAACAGGTTCGCCTCGGCATGGATAAAAGAAGTTAGCCCGGGCGTTGCTCCAGCCGATGGTGTAGGCGCACCAGAGTCATAAGAAATGGGACAGGATTCAAAAAACAGGGCAGAATTTAACGGTCAGCCGTTCACAAATAAAAAAGACGGGAGCCCGGGCTCCCGTCTTTTTATGCTGTATCAAGCCGCTTTTTTCTGCTCGCCAGAAAATCAGGTACGCGGGGTCGGGACATTATCGCCGTGGCATTCCCCGCAGTTGCCCTGCGACGTGATATGGTTGTCCAATGCATTGGCCAAAGGTTCATTGCGGGGTTTATAGGTCCCGTCAGCCCACTCATTCAGGAGTTTTGCGGTATACATTGCAATGTCGGCAGACAACCTTGCGCAACGTTCCTTCCGCTCAATCCCGAAAAATTTAACGTCTTCTTTTTTCATCCATTTGCCGACGGAAATATGACAAATGGGTGTATCACTGATGCTCTGATTTTTTATCTCATACTTTGCCTGTCCTGCTGCCGGCTTATATTGCGGCAGGTTCTCGTTGGCATAGAATGCGATAACATCGTTGATTATTGCCTCACCGGCCGCAACCGGCGCCCGACCGCCAGGCGTAGTAACCTTGGTGCTGTCACCGGCGGTGATCAGACCAACGGCTGTACCGGCGCCGATCAGGGTGCCGCAGGCGGTACCCCAGCCCATCAAACCACCGTGGGCCCAGAAAACCGAATTCAGCGGAAATGACGCATAAGGCTCACCAACACTGGCTGCCAAAGGCCTGAAAAGACCGGTCAGCGTCGTCTCGGCACAGAATTTTGTGAAATAGGTTTCATGGGCTATCCTGCCAACTTCGTCAATGTCCAGTTTTTTATAAGGATACGCGGTTGTGCCACTTGCCCTTGCACTTGCGACAAAACTGGCAACACCGGTGGACAATACAGCAGCACCGGCAGCAATCGTTCCCACACCAATCAATACTTCCCTTCTTGAAATTTCCTTTTTACCTTCTTTCATTTGTCATTCCACCTCACTGTCTAAAACTCTTCTTATAAATCCACCCTGCAAGGGTAGACCCTCTTTTCCTTTCTGCTTTTACGAAACAGCCGGAAAAACAAAAAGGGACCCTGTTGCATATCCGCAAAAATCCGGGGGTATTTTTGCGGATATGCATGAACGTACTGCCACGTTGTGGCAATACATGGCTACCACATTGTTACTGGCATGACAATGTGGCAAATTGTCGCAGTTTTATAATAATATTGGGAAGTTGAGCGAGAATCATTCCTAAAAATATCGCAAATACTTTTTCTGTTTATTGCACAGACGATACAGGATATCATGCGCTCACAGCCATAGAACAGAGGCATTGCTCAAAAGATCGCAGCGGTGATTTGACGACGCTTAACAGGCAGCCGGAAACATCCTTTGTTATTTTTAAAAACCCCGATTGATACAGGCGCAATAATACATTAGAATCAAAATATTCAGACCCACCGGGAAACCTATAAAAGCGTCGAGGAGGAATACTACGTATGAAACCTTTCGGATTCACGACCATTATCGCACTGGCAGCACTCTGTTTTTTCACGACATCGTGCAGCGAACAAAAACCTGCAGCGGAAAAAGTTTCAACGGAAAAGGCAAAGGTGGAAAACCTGGCAACGACCCCGGCAGATATCAGGAAAGAGGCCACCGACCTGGCCAAAACCACCATGGCCTATACCGAGGAGCAGAAGGAAGTGTACCAGGAAAAAATACAGGAAAAGATGGCGGAATACAGCGAGAAGCTCAAGGAATTTGAAACTAAACTGGTCATGCTGAATGAGCAGGCCAAGGCCGAGATGGCCGAAGAGATTGAAGAACTGAACAGGAAAAAGGCTGCAATCAGCGAAAAGGTCCAGGAACTGCAGACAGCAAGCGGCGAGGCTTATGCCGACCTCAAAGAAGGCCTGGACAACGCCATGATGGAAATGGACAAGGCCTATGACCAGGCCATGGAACGCTTTCAGAAATAACTGCAAATCAGTATTACCCCATACTGCAAATATTAAAAAATTGAGGATTGGCATGGCAGGCAAAATTGAACCTGAAGCGGGAAAATGGTATTACCGCTTTGATCTGGGCAGAAATTTTACGATTACTGAAATTGATGAGGTCCGGTGCGTCGTAAAAATCCAGTACCTCGGCGGTGACATTGATGAAATAGCACTGCAGGAATGGGACAAACTGGAACTGCAGAAGGCGGAGTGAAGGCAGAAACAAAGCTGAAGACCAGAGACTGAAGTTAATAAACCCTTAGTCCGCTCCAAAACCTTGTTTCCACCTCGTAAGACAGGAGTGCCATTTTTTTCCTCATTGAACTTATGCCATTTAAAGGGAGTGAAACCATTGCTGAAAACTAACATCAGGAAACATGTTCCCCTGCCAAAGGAAACGCCGGCATTTTTCTGCGGCAACTGTGGGGTTGTCTCACTTTACGCCGGCAATATCTGCAACCCCCAGGGCAAGCTGAAAAAGGTCGACTGGTGCGGTTCCAAGGATTTGCCGCAGGCCAAACTCTGCAAGAACAGGGTCAATAACGAGCGCTACCGCTGCACCAACTGCGGCAAGGCTGCGATCAATTCCGCCCTGCTCTGCGAACCGGAAAAAATGCCCCTGCCGGAAAAACCCGGCAAATGAAAATGAAAAATGCAGAATATAGAATGAAAAATGCAAAATAATTCTGCAGTTGCTAAAGGAGGAAAACCATGTGTATTGATCTGCAGGGAAAAGTCGCCCTGGTTACCGGGGCAAGCAGGGGAATAGGGGCGGCGATCGCCCGGGACCTGGCTGACCACGATGCAGCCGTTGTCATCAATTATCTGCAGTCACAGAACAAGGCCGAAGCACTCAGGAACAGCATCATGGAGGCAGGCGGCAAGGCCATCGCAGTGCAGGCCGATGTGCGGGACCGCAGCGCCGTGGACAGGATGATGGCCATGGCGGAAAAAGAACTGGGACCCGTTGATATCCTGGTGAACAATGCCAATATCGACTTCCCGATGCAGCCTTTTGCCGAGCTTTCCTGGCCCGATATCGAGGCCAAGCTCACCGGTGAGATCGGCGCCATGGTGCACTGCTGCCAGGCGGTTATCCCCGGCATGGCGACAAAGGGATACGGCAAGATCATCCTGGTATCCAGTTCACTCTCCCGGGAGCCCGGTTACGGTTTTGCAGCCCACTGTGCGGCCAAGGCGGCAATGGATTCCCTGGCCAGGACCATGGCCAAGGAACTGGGACCGGCCGGCATCTATGTCAATGTCGTTGGACCGGGCCTGACCAAAACCGATGCCACAGCCGGTCTGCCCTCGGAGGTATTTAGCCATACCGCGGAACACGTTCCCCTTCTCCGGGTTGCTGAACCGCAGGATATCGCCAGTGTTGTCATGTTTCTTGCCTCGGAAATGTCTGATTACATCACCGGGCAATATATCCCGGTCAACGGCGGGGGATTTATGCTGTAATTAGAAAAGGTTCAAGGATTAACGCTATCGAGGGGTCAAGATGGAAGCAAATGCATTGGCCGCCATATTTGTCAGGTATTCATCATTCTGCATCTTTAATTTTTAATTCTTAATTTAAACGGGGTTCCCATGAAGGTACTGGTCTTATACTTCTCAAAAGGCGGCAACACCGCAAAACTCGCCAAGAATATCGCCCAGGGCGTTGAAGCCGGCGGCGCCGAAGCCGTGCTGAAATCCACTGCCGAGGTCACCAAGGTTGATTTTCTGGATGCTGCCGGTGTCATTGCCGGGTCCCCTGTCTATTTCGGGGTCATGGCCGCAGACCTTAAAAGAATATTCGATGAATTTGTCTCCACCCGGCGCAAGATGGAAAACAAGGTGGGCGCTGCTTTTGCCACCGGCGGCCATCCCACGGGCGGCAAGGAGACGACCATGATGTCCATTATCCAGTGCATGCTGATCTATGGCATGATCATTGTCGGCGATCCCATGGATGCCTCAGGCCATTACGGCGTGGGCTGCCACGGGGCGCCTGACGAAACCGCAGCCAACGACGGCTTCAAGCTGGGTAAACGCGTGGCCCAGCTCTGCGCCAGAATCCAGGACTGATTTTCATAACAAAAGACACGCTCCTCTTATCGGCAGGCCTGTCATGCGATATTCTGCATCTGCAATAAAATATGCGTGACTTTTCAGCTTGAAAGCTTTCCAATATATTCACACTATAATTCATGGAGGCCCTTTATGCGAAAAAGAACATGCATGCTTTTAACGTCACGCATCCTCACGTTAACAGGCATCATAATCCTGGCTTCGTATTTTGTATTTGGTGCAGCCACAGCGCACAGCAGCTGGTGGCAGAAAGGAGCTGACCTCCTCAAAAGCCCGGCCGGCACAACAGCGCAGCAGGCTCTCTCCTCCGAGGAGATCGGATCCGGTTTAAAAGAAGCCCTGCTGGTCGGCTCACAGAACGTGGTTTCCCAGCTCGGCCGCCAGGACGGCTTCAACCTCGACCCGGCCATTCACATTCCGCTGCCGCAGCAGTTGAATAGCGTCAAATCCCTGCTGGGCAAAGTCGGCATGTCATCCATGCTTGATGACCTGGAATTGAAACTGAACCGTGCAGCCGAGGTTGCAACGCCAAAGGCAAAGGAGCTTTTCTCCCAGGCCATTTCAGAGATGACCTTTGAAGATGTCATGAATATTTATAATGGCCCGGATGATGCGGCCACCAGATACTTTCAGAAGAAGATGACACCGCCCCTTGCCAGGGAAATGCAGCCTGTTGTCGACCAGAGCCTGGCCGAGGTCGGCGCTGTCCAGGCATATGACAAGGTCATGGCAGAATACAGGAGCATGCCATTTGTGCCGGATGTGAAAGCAGACCTGACAACTTACGTGGTTGAAAAAGGCATGGACGGCATCTTCCATTATATGGCAGTGGAGGAAGCGGCTATCCGGCAGGATCCTGCCAAGAGGACAACCGAACTGCTGCAGCGTGTTTTCGGAGCAAAATAGGATCTTCTCTTTTCCCTTACTTTTTCCCCTCTCGCCTCCTTCTGCATTCTTCATTCTGCCTTTTGCATTTTCCCCTGCTCTGCCGCCTTAACATTGGCCAGAAAGAGTTCCGCCAGGTCCGGGTCAAAATGCGTCCCTGCAAGTGTGCGAATATATTCCTCAACCTTTTCGCGGGGCCAGGCCTCGTGATACCTTCTTGCCGAAATAAGCGCATCCCAGGTATCTGACAGGGCAAAAATCCTGGCGGCAATGGGAATCTGTTCGCCGTGCAGCCCCCTGGGATAGCCTGTACCGTCCCATCTCTCATGGTGGCAGTAGGGGATGTCAAGGGCAGGCCGCAGATAGGCTATGGGCATAAGTATTTCAAAGGCATAGAGCGGATGCTTGCGCATAATCGTTTCCTCCTCGGGGGTCAAGGGCCCGTCCTTCATGAGAATTGAGTCCGGGACGCCCATCTTGCCGATATCATGCAGGAGCGCTCCCCGCCGCAGATGCACGATCTCCCTTTCGCTCATGCCGTAGATCCGGGCAATGTGCACTGTCATTTCCGTAACCCGCTGCGTATGATCCTCCGTCTCCATATCCCTCAGGTTGAGGGCTTTGCCCCAGCCCTCGATGGTTGAATCATAGGCGATCACCAGTTCAGTATTGGAAGACTGCAGCTCATTGAACAGGGTGGCATTATCTATGGCTATCGCCGCCTGTGCAGCAAGCGCATCAAGAAATTCAAACCTCTCCTGGTCCGGCAAGACTTTTTCCCGCTGGAAAATCTCCAGCACGCCCTTGACCTGTCCCTTGGCAATCAGCGGTATTGCGCAGTAGCTTCTGAATTTCTCTTTTGCAAGCAGAGGCGTGCGCACAAAATCAACCTCCGGGTTCCCCATGTCATCGATCTGGACCTTGCTCCGCTTCAGGGCTGCAACTCCGGCAGGGCCCACGCCCAGCCTTAATTCAGATTCCTGTATGAGGCTGCTCTTGAAGCCGATACTGGCTCCGTATGCCAGGGTCTGGGTATATGGATTGAGCAGCAGGACTGCGGCAGCATCAACCTGCAGCTGCGGCACTATCTGTTCCAGAAAGATCGTCATTGTCATCTTCAGGTCCAGGTTCGATGTGATCATCAGGTCAATGGTATGCAGGGAGGCAAGCTGCTGCAGTCTTGTCTGCGCCCTTTTCTCCGCTTTTCTGCGGGCGCCGATCTCTTTTTCAAGTTCTATATTCTTTGCTGTAAGCACTTCATTTACTTCGCTTATGCGCACCCGGCTTTCCTGGAATTTCCTGATGGTAATGGAGGTAAGCCGCATGACCAGGAAAACAAATAGCGCTCCGCCCAGGAATACGGTACTTGACAATATCTCCAGTGGAAAAGAGAGATTCAAAAGCTGGATAATCAGAAAAACGGGGTAACAGAACGTGAAGAACAAAATAAGATAGGTCATGGCAGACCATTTCAGCCTGAGGACATCAGGAACATCCTTGCTCATGCCCAGACAGTGCACCAGGGATGCAATCATGAAAATACTGCCAGGAAAAACAATCAGGGCCGACAGGAACTGTGTAGAGATCATATTCTCACCTCCCTCGGGTAAAGCATGCAGGAAATTGGTTTGCCAGTAAGAGGTAGCTGAACGTTACTGCATGAGTTTGTCAAGGATAAAGGAGTTTTAAAAATGCAAAACTCAGGATGCAGAATGTAAAATTTTCATTTTTTATTCTGTATTCTGCATTCTGAATTTGTCATTCTGCCTTTGTCATAATAAGATATCCCCATGCGTATAAAATTATTTCTGCCTGCCGCCTTGCTCTGCTGCCTGCTCCTGCTCCCAGCCTGTGCGCCACAGTTTACACCCCCGCACAATCCCCCCCTGGCCGAGCCGCAGCTGAACGAGACATCATTTGTCTCTTTTGACGGGGCAGAACTTGACCTGCGGACCTGGCTGCCCCCGGGCGGCATGGATGGGGCAAGGTTCATTTTCATCGCAGTGCACGGATTCAACGATTATTCCAACTTCATCAGAAACAGCGCCCTCTATTTCAGCACCCGTGATATAGCGGTATATGCCTATGACCAGCGCGGCTTCGGCAATACACCTGTAAAGGGGAGATGGAGTTCCACCGAAACCATGGCCCGGGACCTGAAAATACTGGTCCGGCTCGTCGCACAAAAACATCCCGGCCTTCCCATCTTTCTCCTGGGCCACTCCATGGGCGGGGCCCTCATCATCCAGGCCATGGCCGGGGATAACCACCCTGGTGTTGCCGGCGCCATTCTCGTTGCGCCCGCGGTCTGGGCCCGTTCCACCATGCCGTTCTACCAGACCGGAGCCCTCTGGCTTGTTGCCCATACCATACCCTGGTACAGGGTGACCGGTGAATCAATGAAAAGAACGGCCTGCAACAATATTGAAGCGCTCAGGGAGCTGCGGCGGGATCCCCTGGTGATCAAGGAGACCAGGTTTGATACAGTTTATGGTTTGCAGGCTCTAATGGATGCAGCATATGAGAGCGCCGAAAGGTACCGTCTCAGGACCCTTGTTCTCTACGGCCTCCACGACGAGATCATACCGCAGGAACCGGTCATGGATGTTTTCCGGCGTTTCCCGGCTGCTGAATCTGCCGGGCAGAAAGAAATGATCCTCTATGAAAACGGCTACCACATGCTGCTGCGCGACCTGCAGGCGGAAGATGTCATGCACGATATTGTTGCCTGGGCAAAAAATTAGCTGGCAGCAATTCGCGAACAGCTTTTAAAAATAATTCTTTTGTTCTTTACTCCAGGTTCATGAGCTGGTCGTTGTATTTTGCGAGCAGCATCTTTTCAGCATCGGTGGGAACAGGCAGATGTTTATATGATTCGCTTAATCCCTGCATTGCAGCGGCGCCGGCTTCCATTGCCTGTTTCATCTGCTGATAGGCCTCCTCTCCCATCTGGGCCCGCATCTCTTCAAGTTCCTCCAGTTGGGCCTTTAAGTCCAACTGGTCCTCAGAACTGCTTGCCTCAATTGAACTCCGCATTATCATGGCCATGATACGCATTGACTTTTTGAGCCACATTTCGCTGTTGATACCTTTTGCCTCGGCCCAGGCGCGGTAGGCTTTATCATTCAGAATTGTGCTGAAATCCATAAATTCCCCTTCCTCCTCCTCAGCCTCTTCCCCTCCGACCGCAGTAAAGTCACCCCACAGACTGATGAGGCTTTGCACGTCCTCTTCATTGAAACGCACATCCTTGACAAATTCGGACAGGGTTTTTGCCCATTGCTCAAACTGGCGCTCGGAGGCATATATATCATCCTGGCCTGTTTGTCCTGCAGCCGGTGAAACGGAGCAGAGCAAAAAAAGAGATAACAAAACGAACCATATTTTTTTCATGACATTCTCCTGTTCATTCGCGTTATTTTGATGTGGATTCCAGCAGTTCCCCAGAAAATTATTAAGCAAATACTCCGGAACTGTCAATTCCATTATTCTGCTGCAGAGGAATAACGACTGCCGGCAGCTTGTTTTTTCTCCTCACTCTTACTCTTTCACCTGCTTCTTAAAAAAGAAGCATTCTGCATTTTACATTTGTCTTTTTTCCTCCTTTCCACTTCATCATATATTGCTTATACTCATGTAATGAGGAACAGTACAACCATCCTGACCGCCCTGATGCTCCTTGGCCTTTCCATCCTTCTTCCCATACCTCTCTATGCCCGTGAGGCCCCATATGTCCCCGGAGAGGTCGTGGTCAGGTTCAAAGGCGGAACGCGCGCCGAAGATGCCGGCCGCCTGCATGCCGCTTTAAAAACCTCCCCCGCAAGGGAGCTGCGCAGTCTGAATCTGCAGCGCCTGAAGCTTCCGGAACAGATGTCTGTTGCAGAGGCTGTCAGGAAATACCAGGAGGATCCCAGCGTCGAATATGCAGAACCGAACTATATCGTCCACGCACTTGCCACAACCCCCAGCGACACATTATTCCACCTGCTGTGGGGCCTCAACAATCCCAATGGTGCCGACATCGATGCGCCCGAAGCCTGGGATATAACCACCGGTTCAGACAACATTGTAATCGCGGTTATCGATTCGGGCCTGGCTTACAACCATCCGGACTTTGCCACCAATGTCTGGACAAATAATGCTGAATTGAACGGCATCCCGCTTGTTGATGATGACAACAACGGCTATGTTGACGACTTTTACGGCTGGGATTTTATTGATGACGACGGATATCCCCTTGACCTCAACGGGCACGGCACCCATGTGGCAGGAACCATTGCAGCGCAGGGCGACAATGCCCAGGGGACCACAGGCGTGATGTGGGACGCGAAGATCATGCCTGTCCGCTTTCTCGGCCTAACCGGAAGCGGCACCACATTCACCGCCATCGCCGCCATAAAATACGCCTATGACAAGGGGGCAAGGATAATAAACAACAGCTGGGGCGGCGGCGCCTATTCCCAGGCCCTGAAAGATACCATAGAGCAGTATGCGGCAGATGCCCTGTTTATCTTTGCCGCAGGCAATACCAGCAGGGACAATGACACTGCTCCCCTTTATCCTGCCAGCTACAACAGCCCCAATATAATCTCCGTTGCCGCAACCGACAGCCTGGACGAACTTGCATCTTTTTCCAACTTTGGCCCGGAAAGCGTCGACCTAGGTGCACCGGGTGCCAACATATACAGTACCATCCCGCAATTCACCTATGGCCCGCCTGTCACCGTGTATCCACCCTCCGGCAATGTTGAGGATTTCGAGGGTTCAACAGGCTATCTCCCCCTGCAGGGCTGGGAAACGGGCGGCACGAACTCCACCTGGGCCGTGACAGCCGGGTCCGGTGTCAACGGCAGCAACGGCCTTGAGGACAGTCCCGGCACCCCTTACGCCAATAACACCTTTGCCTGGGCTGCATATATGACCCCTTTGGACTCATCGGCAAAAGGGCAGCGCTACCTCCTCACTTTTGACTGGAGGGGAGACCTTGAGCTCTACTGGGACTGGTTTGATATCATCTTCTCTCAAGACGGAGCCGACTGGGAATGGATCGACTACAGGACCGGGTCCCAGGCAGCTTTTACGTCCTATACAGCGGACTACACGCCCGTTGCCGAGACATTTGACAGTTTCTATTTCGGCTTCAGGATCGACTCTGACAACCTGTATGCCCGGGACGGTGTTTACATTGATAATATCAGGATGACGGCCCAGGACATCTTTATCGATTCCTACGCTTACGCCCATAATTACGGCACGTCCATGGCAGCCCCCCATGTCACAGGGGTCGCAGGATTGCTGCTGGCAAATAATCCTTCCCTTACAAACCTGCAGTTAAAGGATATCATACTGAACAGCGTTGACGAGGTGCCGGCCCTTGCAGACATGGTGCTGACCGGGGGCCGCCTCAATGCCCGTAAGGCCCTGCTCAGCGCAACCCCCCCTGCTGCCCCGTCGGCCCTGTCAGCCGCTGCAGTATCAGGCTCCCGCATCAACCTGTCCTGGAGAGACAATTCCCTGAACGAGACCGGCTTCTTGATCGAGAGAAGGACCGGCGCCGATGGAACCTACACCCCGGCAGCCAGTGTCGGCCAGGACGTCACATCTTATGCAGACACTGGCCTGGCTATCTCTACAACCTATTACTACCGGGTCCGCGCCGCAAATCCTACCGGCAATTCCGCTTATTCAAACGTGGCAAATGCCACTACCCTGTCTGCTGATGCACCTGCTGCCCCCTCCTCCGGCGGCGGTGGATGCTTTATTGCCACGGCAGCATACGGCAGCTACCTCGCCCCCGAGGTTGAGGTCTTAAAACAATTCAGGGACAACCACCTGCTGACAAACCCTGCCGGCAGATTATTTGTCGCACTCTATTACAGGTACTCACCACCGCTGGCCGACTTTATCCGGGAAAGCGAAGCGCTCAGGGCCGCGGCAAGGATCATCTTAACACCCGTAATCCTGCTCATCGCCTATCCTTCTGCTTTCCTGCTGGTCTATTTCTCTCTTTTTGCAGCACTTTTAAGCTCTTTACATCTCTACAGAAAGCCATAAAAAAATCGTATCACCCATTCCACATGCTCAATTTTACATAATTCTACATTCTCAATTATACATTTTACATTTACAACTTCTTCTGTTGAAATGACCTGCCGCCCTGCTATAATGGATCCCATTACAGTATACATGGCGATGGCAGGGAGACTACGGGCTTTGATCAAAGAAAGCACTGACAGGGGGTAGAGACATGGCATGCAATATCTCAAAAGTTGAATATTTTAACACAACCATAATAGACCGCCCCGGTGAGGCATACAAGTTCCTCTCGCAGCTGGCCCTCCTGCGCATCAACCTGCTGGCATTCACTGCCATACCGGTCAGTGCAACCGATACGAAACTGACCGTTTATCCGGAAAACCCCAAATTCCTGAAAAATGAGGCATCACGGGCAGGTCTTTACCTGGAAGGACCCCATCCTGCCCTCCTTGTCCAGTGCGACGACAGGCTTGGCGCCCTGGCTGACATCCACCTGAGAATATATGAAGCGGATGTCAACGTGGAATCCGCCAGCGGTGTGATCGACGGCAGGGGAGCCTTTGGCTACGTCATCCACGTGAAGACGGAAGATTTTGACAAGGCTGCCGAAGCCCTGGGGATCTAACCAGTGTCTGGCCGGAAATGAGGATTTTTGTTCAAGATCATGGATAGGAAAAAAAATAACCGGAGTCATATTTATGATATTACGAAGATTATTTTTTGAGTATAACGCTGAGAGTGGGCAAAAAGACCATTTATGGGTGGACAACTGAGATATGGACGGCGAAAATAACAGAACATACCAGGTTACATTCATGCCGAGCGGCCGCAAGGTGGAAGTGGCAGCCGGTGTTTCCCTGATCAAGGCCGCCCATCTGGCAGGCGTGCATATCAATGCCTCGTGCGGGGGCAGCGGCGTGTGCGGCAAGTGCCGGGTTCTCCTGGAGAGCGGGGCCCTGGCAGGCGGCAAGAGCGAAAAGCTGACGGATGCCAAATATAATGAGGGCTACCGCCAGGCCTGTTTAGCCACGGTTGAAAACAATGCCACGATCAGGGTGACGGCCGAGTCCGAGCTTGCAGGCGGTTCCATGTCAACCGAGGTGCCGATCAGGCACCAGGCCCGCATGCACGTTTTCAATATTGACGAGCTCAAAAAGGCAGGTACCTTTGCCCCGCCCATTGAGAAAAGGGTCCTCCACCTGCCCGAACCGACGCATGAGGACAATAAGGCCGATGCCGGCCGCATCATCCAGGGCTTGAAAAATGAATATAACGAACGGGGCATGATCACCACCCTGCCCCTGCTGAAAAAGATGCGGCGTGCCCTGCGCGAAAACAACTTTGTTGTCACGGTCACCCTGAGCCGGGCGGTCAGCAAGGGCGGCAAGACCCACATTGTCAACATCCAGCCCGGAGACGTTTCAGACAGGAATTACGGCCTGGCTTTTGATATCGGCACCACCACGATCCATGGCATACTGATCGACCACCAGACCGGCAAACTGCTCTCAAAAAGGTCTGATTACAATGCCCAGATAAGCTACGGAGAGGATGTTATCTCCAGGATCATTCACGCCGAAAAGCCCAAAGGTCTGCAGCTGATGCACGAGCTGGTGATCAACACGATCAACGGCCTTATCACAAAACTGCTTTTAAAGACCGATATCAGGCGTGACGAGATATTTTCCATTACCCTGTCCGGCAATACCACCATGACACACCTGCTGCTCGGCCTGGAGCCCCATAATATCCGGCGGGCCCCCTATGTGCCTGTTTCAACCTTTTTCCCGCCCATCAGGGCCAGGGATATCGGCCTTGAGCTGCCCCTGCGGGCCATAGCCCTGGTCTATCCGTCCATCTCCAGCTACGTGGGCGGGGACATTATCGCCGGGGTCATGGGCTCGGGCATGTACCGCACCGAAAAACTCACCCTGTATGTGGATATCGGCACCAATGCCGAGATCGTTATCGGCAACCGCGACTGGCTGGTATGTGCCGCCTGTTCCGCAGGGCCGGCCTTTGAAGGGGGCGGCATCACCCACGGCATGCGGGCCGCGGCCGGAGCCATTGAAGACTTCAGTATCAACCCGGTAACCTATGAACCGATGAACATCACAATCGGCCATAAGCCCCCGATCGGCATCTGCGGCTCCGGACTGCTGGTTCTTATTGCCGCTCTGTTCGAGTACGGGGTCATCGACCGGCGCGGCAAATTCAACCGCACACTGGAAACCCCGCGCATCCGTGAAGGCAGAAGCGGCTACGAGTATGTCCTGACCTGGCAAGAGGAAGCGGGAGGTGATTCGGATATTGTTATCAACGAGGTGGATATCGAGAATTTTACCAGGGCGAAAGCTGCCATCTATGCCGGGTGCAAGACCCTAGTCGAGGGCGTGGGCCTGAAAATTACGGACCTGGAACAGATAATCCTGGCCGGTGCCTTCGGCAGCTACATTGACATCGACAGTGCCATGACCGTCGGTTTGCTGCCCGAAATCGATCCGGACAAGATCCTTTATGTGGGCAACGGGTCCCTGCTGGGCAGCTGGATGAGCGAGATGAGCAACCATATCCGGCGGGACGTTGTTGAAGTGGTCCGCAAGATGACCAGTTTTGAGCTTTCCGAGGTAACGGATTTCAAGGACCAGTACATTGCCTCACTTTTTCTGCCCCATACGGATGTCTCCCTTTTCCCTGAAACCACCGCCAGGCTGAAGAAATCAGAATAATACAGGTGCGGGCCAAACCCGGCAGCAGCAGGGGGCCGTTTTCAGCGTACCGGCTGCAGCGCAAAAAAAAACCCCCGCAAAATGCGGGGGTTTTGTCATGGTTGAGATCTGATCTTACAGCTGGACAACATCTTCGGCTGCCGGGCCTTTAGCTCCGTCAACAACCTGGAATGATACCCGAGCGCCCTCCTGGAGGGATTTGAAGCCTTCGGCCTTAATTGCAGTGTGGTGAACGAATACGTCTTTGCCGCCATCCTGCTCAATAAAACCAAAACCCTTTGCATCATTAAACCATTTTACTGTACCTTCTGCCATTTTACTACTCCTTACTGTTCGCAGTTCATCCTGAACCGCTGAATGTATTTAATGCCGGTGTATGAAATATAAACCGGCTGGTAGTCCCTTTGTTCAAACAAAAAAACCGCACTCCCTCTTCCTGAGGCTTGTGCGGCTGACTTTTCCGTAATTTACGAACTACAAATAGTGACTACACAACGATCCAGTTAATATAACAGAAATTCCCAGAATTTCAAGCATTATTTTTAATGCCCCATTTTTATTTTTCATTCTACATTCTCAATTTTAAATTTTAAAAAAATCCTCTCACTGTTTCAGGCATAATGGTTACTGTTTCCCCATATTTCGATTACCGAACCCCAGGTGGATTCCTGCTTGCTCCTTTCCCCAATATCGTCTATGTAACTGCTCACTCTTCCATCAAACTGTGGGCAGAACTTCATGACGGTATATTTTTTTCTGTTTCTCATATTCCTGGCTGCCGGCTTCACCCAGGGAGTCACCGGTTTCGGATTCGGCCTGCTGGCAATCCCCCTGCTGAGCCTGTTTATTGACATAAAGACCGCGGTGCCGCTCTGCAGCCTCCTGGGTATCCTCGTAACCGCATTTCTCTCGCTGCGGTTGCGGAAGCATATTGACCGGCGCAAGATCCTTCCCCTGCTCTTCGGCTGCATCCCGGGCGTGGCCGTCGGGACCCTGGTACTGAAAAAAGCGCCGACCGAGCTGCTGAGTCTGCTCATGGGCGTCATGCTCATTGCCTATATCCTCTACCGTCTGAGCAGCAAACAGCAGCCGCGCAGCATCGATTCGCGCTGGGCTTACGCGGCTGGATTCTTTACCGGGGCGATCAGCAGCGCCTTCAGTGCCGGCGGGCCCCCGACCATTATCTACGCCACCCTGAGAGGCTGGAACAAGAATGAGATCAAGGCCACCCTGTCGGGTTTCTTCCTGACCGGCGGATTGACGGTGATCACGGCGCATGCCCTTACCGGGCTGACCACCCGTTTGGTCCTGCATTACTTCCTGTTATCGGCCCCGGTTGTTATTGGAGGCGTATTTATCGGCTCGCTGCTCTATGACAGGATCGATACCACCGCCTATCTCAAGCTGCTGCATTACCTGCTTCTGGCCATGGGAATTTTGATGATATGGAAATTTAAAATTTAAAATGGAGAATGGAAAATTGAATTAAATGCAGTGTCAGTAGTCGAATCTCGCCTATCTCGCTGTTGTTGTCATGAATGGAGGGATGTCCAGGGCCAAGCAGAAGCCTTGGGCACTTATGTCTTATTTCTACCTGACAAGGTCTGCTTCTTATAATCCTTCAGGTCGTCGATATGGTAGAGGTCCTTGATAAATTCAAGAATTTGCGGCCGCTTATCATTGGTCTTCCGTGCCTCTGCTTCGACCGTTTTATCCTTTTTAAACAGAACGCCCTTTCTCTCGTCCCTGGCGTGGATGAATTCATGCAGAAGGGTGATGTTGAACTCAAGTTCCGAGGCAAGGTCGGTCAAAAAAATACTGATCTCGAAACGGGACGGATCGTAATCGCCCTTCAGTTTTTCAGGGTGCCTTTTCCGGCGCAGCCTTACCTCCAGACCGTCCCGGTAGAGTTGTGTCACTTCTTTCTTGTTCAGCATAACGCCGCCTTCTGTTTAAAGATGCATCTTTTTTAAAAAATGTTACAGGCGTGCGGTGGTCCAGTCAAGCATGAGGTTAAACAGATAGGATAGATCTATTATTTAAAACTCGGGTTGGCAGTCGTTAGTTGGCAGCAGTGAAAGCGCATTGCGTTTTAAAGGCGGAATTATGAATGCAGAATGCAGAATGGAAAAAGATGAACTTCAATTTTGAACTTTGAATTAAAAAGAAAAGAGGTAAGATCTATTTATGCAGATACTCGATATATACTCGGATTACCTTTGACCGTTCTGCTGGCTGGCGGAGCCGGCCGTCAAAGAACTTGCAGCGCAGGACCGGGGCATCAGGATCCGGTGGCGGGCTTTTGAACTGCGGCCGGAACCGGTACCAACCCTCGACCCTGATGGCAACTACCTGGTAAGTGCATGGCAGAACCATGTTTATCCTCTGGCGGCAAAGATGAAGATGCCCCTGAAGCGCCCCCCGATCCAGCCGCGTTCCAGGCTGGCCCACGAGGCGGCTAAATGGGCCGGCAAACACGGCCGCTTCGAGGAGTACAATATTGCACTGTTTCGTGCCTTATTCGAACATGGTAAAAACATTGGCGATTTAGGAATACTCAAAGGGCTGGCTGCTGATCTGGATCTTGATGAGGAGTCTCTGGATGCTGCCTTGAAAAACGGCGACTACACTGCAATGGTCCTGGCTGATGTACATGAAGCCAGACAGGTTGGCGTAAGAGCTGTACCTGCCTTTGTCGCCAATGGCAAGGTGCTGGCAGCCGGGGTTCAAACTGCAGGGAGATTGCGGGAACTCCTGTCCCGGCCGTAGCCGGGGGACGTTGATAAATGCAAAATTGAAAATGTATAATGTAAAATTGAATTACATGAATAGAAAGGGGACAGGTCTATTTCAACACATGCTTATCTCTGAAGAACTTCTCGAAGTAAGGGAGCACACCACCGAAGGCTACAAGCCCGTGGTTGATTTCGATGCCTGGCGCGTCGCGGTGCTCAATTATTCCCCGGGCCTGCTTCCTGAAAACATCACCTCCATGCAGCGCCACAATGAAACCGACGAAGTCTTCGTGCTCCTGCGCGGTCGCTGCATCCTGTTCCTCGGCCAGGGCGATGCTGCCGTGACGCAGGTGTTTGCCGAGAATATGGTGCCTTTAAAAATATATAATGTCAAAAAAGCTGCCTGGCATACCCATACACTGAGCGAGGATGGCATGGTGCTGGTCGTAGAGAACAGAAACACGACCTACGATAACTCACCCTTTTGCCAATTGACCAGGGCACAGCAGGAAGAGATTGTCAAACTTGCCAGGAGGGTTGAATTAACTGTAAAATTGAAAATGTAAAATGGAGAATGTAAAATGGAGAAGTGCATGTAGAATACTGAAAAACCGGTGCCGGGCTTGGCTTTCTGATATTCCTCAGCACAAAAGTCCATATACCCATATTAATTCTTCACGCAGTCATATCAGTAACATGCCGAAATTACGTAACAAATTTATCAAAAAAACATGCTTGTCACTGAAGAATTGCTCAAGGTAACGGGATCACAGAATTCAGGTGTTTCATGTAACCATCCTCTGATATGTTGTGTTTTGAACCCCAACCGACTTGACCAGGAAAACGAGTATGGAATTCTTTGCCATTGCCAATATCAATATGGACCAGGAAGACATCAGGGAAAAGATCACCCTGGCGGCACTGCCTGAGTACTGCGAATCATTCGCCCTGGTTGACTGTCTTGCTAAGGACAGCTGCGAGGTAGAATCGATCTGGGGCCGCTTCCAGGTCACCCGCCAGGAGATCACCGGCGGATTGCGCTTCACCATGCCAACCTGCCCGAACTGCTTTACCTGGACCATCACCAGCGGCCTGCCGCCCACACCTGAAAAGGTGGTGATCCACTCAACCTTCAACCGGCGTGAACACGAACAGTGGTTTATTGAATCCATGGAAGAATTCGTCGTGCAGTGGAAGGCCGGCCTGGAAGGGAAGGCGGGCAGCGACATCCCTCCCGACCATGGGGCCAGGTCCAGCAATATAAGAAAGTTACAATTATCGACTTACACACGGAACAATGACTGACACAAACCTGGGCCAGAGTGATGCTGCAGCTCCTGTAAAAACGGCTCTGTTTTTCTGATTTCTGCCAATAAAAAACCATGGCCTGGAAGATCAGCCTGCAGTCAACCGAAACAACAGAAGATATAAGGTTCGGATTATTATGACCGGTGAAGACATACGTGAAGATCAAAGCGGGTTCTCGTCGTATCCGGACAATTATCAGGGACGGGTCCGTACTGTTAAAGGAGTGGATATTTTCATCCGCCCGTTATGTGAAACCGACCTGAAGTTGCTCAAGGAGTTCCTGTATTCACTCTCAGCCCGTTCTGTATATCTTCGCTTTCTCTCCCCTATCCGGGAATTCAGCGAAAAGATGCTGGAGCAGCTGATCCGGGTCGATCACAAAAGTCATATTGCCCTGGCCGCTTTCCCTGCAGCGGATCCCAAGCAATATCTACTGGGAGTCACACGGCTGTTCATCGAAAGCGATCTTGCCGCAGCTGAATTCTCGGTTATCGTTTTAGACTCGTGGCAGGGGAAGGGGATCGGCGCGGAATTGTTCAGCCGCGTCCTTGAGATCGGCAGCTCATCTAAAGTGCATAAAATCTGGGGACTGGTCCTGCCCGAAAACACGCAAATGCTCAAACTGGCCAGGAAGTTAAATTTTGAGGTCAGGCGGGAACAGGATTCCTGTGAATATTTTGTTTCAAAAAACTTTTCTGTTTAATCCCCCAAAAAACTGATAATTTTACATTTTCAATTTTCAATTTTCAATTTACGTTGTTCCCATGGACCAACCCCGATTCATAGTAGCGGGAAGCTTTATCGACGGCAGCGGCGCCAAGGTGCGCAGGAATGTTTTCCTGGCAGTGAAGGACCTCATCATTACTGCCATAGGTTCGGCAGCCGACCTTCTCCGCAATGACTGGGCTGCAGTCAATGATCTCTCGCACTGTACCATTGTGCCGGCCCTGGTTGACTGCAGCGTTTCCCTGTCGCACTCCCCGGCCGTGGACAGGAAAGTACGGTTAGCCATGGAAGATGCCGGAATCGCAAAAAAGGCTGTCCTGGCAGCCCAACATATCCGCTACTGCCATTCACACGGCGTGCTGGGAGTGGCTGACAGCGATGACAGTATCGGCTTGGTAAAGCATATACAGAGGGAAATGCCGGAGAGGAATATCATTGATATCAGGTCATCAGGCGCCGATTTTATCAAGATCGATTATTCCGGCAATATCGACAATGGGGTAGCACCAGATGCCCGGATTAACCGGGAAGACCTTTTGCGTATCCTGCAGCAGCGGGGCGAAAAAAAGGCGGTAGTGGTGGCCAATGGACAAGAGCGGGTGCAGGAGGCTCTCCAGGCGGGGTGCGATGCCATTGAACAGGGATACGGTATGGGCGAAGATAATCTCCGGAAAATGGCGGAGAGGGATGTGCTGTGGATCCCCAGTGTGCTCATGGCCAAAAACGGGATGCTTGGTGCGGGCAGCGGCGGTGATGTGACCTGCCGTTTCTCCATGCGCTACGTGGCACCGGGAAAACCGGATCCCGGCGCGGAAGCTTTCTGGAAAAAGATGCTCGCCGGACAACTGGCGCAGCTGCGTCTGGCAAGGAAACTGGGGGTTAAAACAGCTGTGGGAACCGGGGCCGGAAGTGTCGGCATACTCCATGGCGAGTCAATGGTCGAGGAGATGAAACTGTTCATCAAGGCTGGCTGGCCCCTGGAAGAAACCATCCAATGTGCATCGGATAATGGCGCCAGGTTCTTCGGCATGGAGAACCTGGGTACACTGGCTGTTGGGCGGAAAGCGACATTCCTTGTTGCCAGGGGCTCGGTGCAGCAGCTGCCAAGAAAACTTGCCTATCTCCAGGCCATCTATGTTGACGGCGCGCCGAGCAGGAACTTTTAAACTGAAAATGTAAAATGGAGAATGGAGAATGGGGAAAGAAGTACTGCAATTCTATAGAAAGACTTCGGGGCAGATTTTGAAATGCCACAAAAAACAGCGTTACTCTTAGGAGGGAGCGGGTTAACAGGGGGACATTGCCTGGATTATCTATTAAACGATGCCCATTATAATCAGGTGGCGGCATTGGTCCGGCGCCCTCTTTCAGTGGAACACCCCAAACTGACCCAGCACCAGGTCGATTTCCATCAATTAAACGATTGTCTTGCCGGGATACAGATCAACGATGTGTTTTGCTGCCTGGGAACCACCATCAAAAAGGCGGGTTCTCAAAAGGCATTTTGCGAAGTTGATTTTGTCTATCCTACGGAAATTGCAAAATTGAGCCTTGCCAGTGGTGCAGAACAATTTCTGCTTATCAGCGCCCTTGGGGCAAATCCAAGGTCTGCTATTTTCTATAACCGCGTCAAGGGTGAGGTTGAAGAAGCGATTGCCCGGTATGACTTTAAGGGGTTTTATATTTTCCGGCCGTCTCTGCTGTTGGGGAAAAGGCGGGAAAGCCGCCCGGCTGAAAAATTAGGGGAAAAATTATTCCACTGGTTTTCTTTTATTTTCAAAGGGATTCTGCAAAAATACAAACCCATTGAAAGCAAGGCGGTTGCCTTTGCAATGGTGAAGGTTGCAAAAGAACAGCCGCTTGGGAAACGAATTATTGAATCCCGCCAGATCCAATCCATTTATGATCAGAGATAGAATAATGAAATGCAAAATCAACCATGGAAAATGGTGGGAAAATCAGATACCGATTTTTCTCTGTGGTTTTTCTTCCTCCTGTAAAAGCTGCTTTATGGCCTGAGAACAGCGCGGAATAGCTGAAAGATAGAATAACATGATTTCAATTCGCAGTTACAGACGCCGTGAAGGGCGCATGATCCCGTCGCGGAAGCGCGCCCTGGATGAATTGTGGCTGGATTACGGCATTACCGATCGAGGGCCATTGGACCTGGATACCCTGTTTGGCAGGCAGGCACCATGTCACCTGGAGATTGGCTTTGGCATGGGAGAGGCCCTGCTGGAGATGGCGCGTAAACATCCGGAAAACAATTACCTGGGCGTTGAAGTGTATCTGCCCGGCGTGGGGCAATTATTGCTGGGTATGCGGGAAATGAGAATTACCAATGTCCGGATAGACCGGCGCGACGTGATGGAGGTCCTGGCCCTACTGCCTGCCGGGAGCCTGAGGGGGGTTTCCCTGTTTTTTCCCGACCCATGGCCCAAGCAGCGTCATAAGAAACGCCGCCTGGTGCAGGCTCCTTTTGTTGAAGGATTGCGGCGCGTGCTGGAGCCAGGAGGCCATTTTCATGCGGCCACCGACTGGGATGATTATGCCCGCCAAATACGCAGGGTCCTGGAAGCCGACAACGGTTTCACCAGCTGGTCCGGTTCCGGGGAGTTTTATCCCGGGCCTGTGGAACGTCCTTTGACTAAATTTGAAAAGCACAGCCTGAGGCGGGGGCGTGAAGTCAGGGAGTTGTTTTATGAGAGAATTTAGAAATGGAAAATTGAAAAAGGGGCAAAATTTATGATTTGCAGAACTTCTTGACCCGCTCGCCGGTAATGGCAGCTTTTTCGCAGCTGCTGCCCTCTTTGGGATTACAGTCAAGAAGAATGGTCATTACCCGGTCCGCCAGCCTGTCATGACCTTCATCTTCCAGTCTCGCCAACAGGTCTGAGGTCAACTTGTTGAATTCAACACATTTCTCATAATCTGAAGTGGCACGCTGGTGGAGGTTGCAGGCCTTTTCCAGGTCTTTCTGAATATTGTCGGGAAGTTCTTTGGTCATTTGTAATAAATTCGCTTTGTTTTTATGTATTATACAATTTTATGGGCACCATTTTTTTGTTCATTTATTATAAATCCTTCATTTAAACCGATTTATATAATAATCATTATTATTACCCTGATAAAGGGGAAGCATATTAAATGGAAAATTGAAAATGTCGAATGAAAAATGGTGGGAAGATCATATCCTTTTTTCTTTTTTCCTTTTACGGGGTGCTGCCGGGGAGATAATCCATGGGACTGCTCAACCTGTTGCTTAAGGATCCACTTGGGTTCATAATCATTGCCATACCGCTCCTGTATTCCATCATTTTCCATGAGTTGGCGCATGGCTGGGTCGCCTGGCGCATGGGTGATCCGACAGCCAGATCGCTCGGCCGCCTGAGCCTCAACCCGCTCAAGCATCTCGATCCCATGGGCACCATGATGCTCTTTCTTTTCGGCTTTGGCTGGGCAAAGCCGGTGCCGGTGAATTTTAACCAACTGCGCGACAGGCGCCTGGGGATGATACTTGTCTCTGCCGCAGGGATCATCACGAACATGCTGTTGGCATTTTGTGCTCTTTTTGTCTATCGCTTGCTGTCCCTTTCGGCTTCAAGTATACCGGCGCAGCTTCTCTATTACTTTGCGCGGATCAACATCATCCTGGCCGCTTTTAATCTGATCCCGCTGCCGCCCCTCGACGGGTCAAAAATTCTCATGGGCTTTGCATCCTCAAGCGTACGGGATTTTTTGTTCCGCTTTGAACGGTATGGATTTTTCATCATCATCCTGCTGCTTTATCTTGGTGTTCTGGATCCTGTGATCGGCTTTTTCGAATGGATGATCCTGTCGCTTATCAAGCTTTTGCTGGGATGATTAAATGGAAAATTGAAAATGAAAAATGTAAAATTGGCAGATTAAAAAGGCAAAGATTCTGACCAGCACAACGGTCACCTTGATTTAGGTTGACAAACCATCTCCTAAAAAAGTAACTCATAGTTTGGGATACGGCATGTCCTGTAAAAAAGGTTAACGCCGTCTGTCATCAACTTTCATTTCACTCACTCATCTCCTGTGACAAGTCATGAGCATCATCGAGGCCCAGCAGGTAGTTAAGCGTTTCGGCCAGTTCACCGCTGTAAACGACGTGAGTTTTACTGTGGAGCGCGGCGAATTCTTCGCTCTGCTCGGACCAAACGGCGCAGGCAAGACCTCGACCATCCGCATGATGTACGGTTTTTCGCCTCTGACCGGCGGCCGCATGGAGATCTTCGGCCAGGACATCAGCAAAGACTGGAGAAAGATCCGTTCACGCCTGGGTATCTGCCAGCAGGAGAACACCCTGGATCCTGACCTGACCGTGGTGCAGAATCTCCTGCTCTACGCCCGCTATTTCGGAATGGACAAGGCAATCGCACGCAAGCGGGCCGAAGAATTACTCGACTTTTTCGCCCTGACACGCAAGCAGGAAGCCAAGGTCGCGGAACTTTCCGGCGGGCTGGCCCGACGCCTGCAGCTGGCGCGGGCCCTGATGGCCGAACCCGAACTGCTCATTCTCGATGAACCCACTGTAGGGTTGGACCCCCAGTCAAGGCACCAGGTCTGGGAACGGCTCCTGGCCCTGAAAAAACGCGGCCTTACCATGGTGCTCACCACCCATTATATGGATGAGGCCGAGCATCTGTGTAACCGGCTGGTGATCCTGGATCAAGGCAAAATAATCGCCGAGGGGCGGCCGCGCGAACTGATCATTAAATATGCAGCCGAGAGCGTCATCGACATCGAGGGTCCGAGCGAGGAGCTCAGGAAATATGTCAAAGAGAATGGTGTCGAGTCCGATGACCTGGGAGACCGGATCATTATCTATACCGAACCGCGGGGGGAACTGGAGAGCCGGATCCGTGAGGAGTTCTGCATGGAGTCCTGCCGCTTCCGCACCGGCAACCTGGAGGACGTGTTCCTGCGTCTGACCGGAAGGGGGCTGCGCGAATGAATAGGGCCAAACTCAGCGACATATCCCTGCGCTTCCGCCACGTATGGTTCAGGAACCTGATCACTTACCGCCGCATCTGGAAGGTCAACTTCCTGGTGCCGCTGCTCGAACCGGCTTTTTATATCCTGGCTTTCGGGCTCGGCTTCTCCGGGCTCATCGGCCGGGTGAGCTACGCCGGCATGCAGTTGGAGTATACCGCATTCATGGCCCCGGCCCTGGTGGCCACGGCCTGCATGTGGAACTCGTTCTTCGAGACGACCTACGCCTCTTTTGTGCGGATGTACTACCAGAATACCTTTGCCGGCATTCTGGCCACGCCGTTGTGCGTCGAGGAGATCATCGTCGCCGAGATCGCCTGGGCCGCATCCAAGGCCATGGCTGCGGTAGCCCTGATGCTCGCCGTGCTCATTCCCATCGGCTACGCAAATTTCCCCGGGGCGCTGTTGTGCATACCTCTCGCATTCCTCGGCGGGCTGGCATTTGCCTCCATCGGCATGTTCTTTACCGGTATGATCCCGTCTATCGACATGTTCAATCTGCCGATCTTCCTGTTCATCACCCCCATGTTTCTCTTTTCAGGCACCTTTTTCCCCGTATCGGGCATCCCGGAGTGGGCCGGGGTCTTTTCGCTCGTCTTCCCGCTGTATCACCTTGTGGAACTGACCCGTTTCCTCTGTATCGGCACCATGGAGTCCAACCCGGTCTTTAATCTGGCCTACCTGCTGCTCTTCACCCTGGTTTTCGGGTACCTGGCCCTGGGCGCCATGAAGCGGCGGCTGATAAAATAATTGGAAAATTGAGAATGCAGATTTAAGGAGAAAACCGGGACAGACTTTATTCCAAAAAACAAAAGCAAATACAGAAGAGCCTTACTTTCCCTAACCTTCTTTTGGGGCGAGCCAGGAGTCGATATTTAGGCTTATCTGCATGAGCAGGGGTGCGTCAATCTTGTATACCAGGTTATTTCCGGCAAGTCTTATGTAGACCGGCTTTGTTACGGCGGGTGTGCCGATCAGCAGGGTATTCGAACTGTTATCCTTAAAGGTAAGCACCACCCTGCGGGTGAAGCTGTCATCCCCGACCATGAAGTCTCTAAACCTGTCCGGCACTATTGCCGGTGCGGTCTGCGGGGCCAAAGTGACCAGCTTGTCTGCAAGGGCAGTGACCTTGGGTTCATTGGATGGCATGTTATCATTTCCAACTACCCAGACACAATCGACCCTTTTGAAATCAAGGGTGGTTTCAGCATCTGAAATACTGACCTGCTTGAGGTCCCAGCCGTGCCGCTCAGGGAATAATGGTGCAGCTGCAATCTGCTTATCACCAGAAGAAGAACAGCCTCCAGGCAGCATGAAGAGAAAAAGAATAAGGACGGTGTAGGGTATGTTCTTGTGTTTCATGGAATTTTTCCGGGTTTTGGGTCTGTATAATTTCTTCTGGAAGCACTGTAAGCACTGTGGGAGGAAAGGGCAATTAAGAATATAAAATTATCACTTATCCTGACTGTTCTTAGTTTTTTTGATTCCTGCAACAAAGACAGCTGTCATCTCTTTTAATTCATGAACCAAATCAACATGATACGTAAAGCGGTTTATTGTGCGACCTTTCAGGTCCTTCTTATTTTCCATTTTTCATTTTTCATTTATTAACCCGTCTGCTGCCCTGATGCCGCTGGCCCAGGCCCCGGTGATCCCTCTGCTGGTGCCGGCCCCGTCTCCCACCAGGCAGATATTCTCTGCAGCCTTGAAATACTCGTCAATAAAGCGCGGCTTATTGGCATAGAGCTTGATTTCAGGATAATACATGATGGTGCCGGGATGCAGGACCCCGGGGACAATGGTATCCAGCATTTTCATGGCGCTCCAGATGGGTTTCAGGATCTTGGCAGGCGTTGCCAGGCTGATGTCGCCGGCAGTACAGTCCGGCAATGTCGGCTCAAAATCATAGAGATCCCTGCAGAAGGTCCTGGCCTCTGAGCGTTTGCCCAGGCGGAAATCGCCGACCCGCTGCATAATCGGGTTGTTCCCTCCCAGGAGCATGGCCTGGCAGCCAAGCATTTCAGCAAAGTCCTGGCCGCTCGCCAGGGGTTCGGTCAGGGTTACGGTCTTGAGCAGAGCAAAATTGACCATGCCGTTGCGTGGGCGGGAACTGCTGTAGGCGTGCCCGTTGACGCTGTAGTATGCCCGGCCGTCCCTGGTCTCGTAGCGTTCCTTGACCACGTAGGCCGCGCCGCTGTTGGTGCAGAAGGTGCGCACCCGTTCCGGGAAAGTGAACTTGGGGTCGTAATAGTCCCTGACAATGGAAAAGCGCTCTTCGCGGGTCTCTACCCTGATGCCGATATCAACAACATTGTCAAGGAACGGGATTGAGGCTTTTGCCATGGCCCTCTGCAGAAAACGGAACCCCCCTCTTCCCGGGGCCAGGATAAGATCCCGGTAGCCGATCTCCCGGCGGCTGGTAATGATGCGCTTGGCAGAGGGTTCAATATCTTCTACCGTCTCCTCCAGGCTCACCTCGACATTGCGGGCGGCAAGCTCGTCCATGAGCCGCCTGATCAGCTGGAGCCCCCCGTCGGTTCCAAGGTGGCACTGGCGGATGTCAAGCAGGCTCACCCCAAGGCGTTCCGCCCTCTGTTTATAGGTTTCCAAATCGAGCCGCTGCATGAACTCAGGGTTGAGGCGCTCAATGACCAGCGGCAGGTAATATTCCGCCTGTTTTTCGGTCCAGCAGTCTACCGGGAAGCCTACCGGATAGGTAAAATTCATCTTGCAGTCGTGCCTGAGACCGCCGGTGCAGAGGGTTTCCTTGTCAATCAACAGGATCCGCAGGTCGGGTTTCCGGTCGCTCAGGCGAAAGGCCGCTCCCAGTCCGGCCGGACCGGTGCCAACAATGATGCAGTCATATGTCTCCATGAGATGCCTCAGGTTGTTGTACGCAGGTTTACACAATGGTTCCGCATACTGTTCACATGGTTATTATACACCGATTGATGTTAAAACTGTTGCATTTAGAAGGCAGAAGGCAAAATAGAAGAAAATGGGCTAATAGGCAAAAATCTCTCCCTGAAAAAAATCTGCTGAAATGTCCCGGCCCGTTTATACTGTCCTCCACATGAACCGCCAGATCCTCATCATACTTCTGCTTTCAGTATTCACCGCCCTGCTCGGCATCGGCATCATCGTGCCCGTTATGCCGGACTTCGCCACCCGCCTGGGGGCCAGCGGCACCTCCCTGGGACTGATGATCGCGGTTTTTTCTCTCACACGCGGGTTTTTCCAGCCCATCGTTGGTTCTCTTTCCGACCGCTGGGGACGCAAGGGTTTCCTGATTGCCGGACTTTTCATCTACGGCCTTGTCGGGCTTGTCCTGCCCGAGGCCGGGTCGGTTTCCAATCTCATCCTTATTCGCTCCTTTCACGGCTTCGGCTCTGCCATGATCATGCCGGTGGCCATGTCCTATGTCAGTGAACTGGCGCCGCCCGGGGAGGAAGGACGCTACATGGGAATGCTCAATATCGCTATCTTCAGCGGTATCGGCGGCGGCCCCATACTGGGTGGATTTTTTGCAGATCTCTGGGGCATGTCCGCTGCCTTTTATGCCATGGCGGCCTTAAGCTTCACGGCCATGATGTTATTACTGCTGAGAATGCCGCGCATGGCTGAAAAAAACCTCTCTCCCGGAACCGATCTCAATATTTACTCTGCCATGGGAAGGGTTTTCGCCAGCCGCAGGGCCAACGGTATCCTGCTGGCCCGCATGATCACCATGTTCATCATGGTGCCGACCATGGCATTCCTGCCGCTGCTCATGCACCAGAAGCTGCAGGCAACCGGCATAATGATCGGCCTGGTCATCACGGTGCGCACCCTGACCAACGCCTTTCTGCAGATTCCCTGCGGCAGGCTTGCCGACCGGGGTGATAAACTGGCACTCCTGACCATGGGCTGCCTGGTTATCAGTCTCATAATGGTCCTGGTGCCGCTGGCAGCTGACTTTTCGCAGCTGCTCCTGCTGTTTGTCTTGCTGGGAGCGGGAGAAGCCCTGATCTGGCCGGCGCTGGGGGCGCTGGCCACCGAGGAAGGACGGGTTTACGGTCATGGCACCATGATGGGACTGTTCAGCATGGCCATGAGCTGTGGTATATTCTTCGGTTCGCTGGCAGCAGGCCTGGTCATGGATCTCTGGAGCCTGCGCTGGTCATTTTTGACGATAGGTGTAACGGTTCTGTTCCTGAGCCTCTTCGCCATATCTATGATCCGTAAGGCGCCTGGCAGCTCAGAACCATATCCCTGACAGTAAGAAATTTCCACTGCACACAGGAACGCGGCGTACAGGAAATTTGTTGTAAAACCACATGGGAATGTCAAATGTAGAATTTAGAATGGAAAATTGAAAATGCTGGGAAAAGATTCAACAAAGGGGCCAATGTTTCCAGGAGTCCAGGGCCAAGGGGAAGAAATTAAGAATTTAAAATTCAGAATGCAGAATTATATATAAATGCCTGGATGGTCCTATCTCTGTGCATAAGCCTGAAAGCATTGAAAACCCATGCTCTGTAAAAGCAAAGGGCATGGGTTTAGCAAAATTCAACTCATCAAGGCCACCATAAATTGTAAGCATCTCATCTCTTTCTTCTTTGCTGAGCCAAAGCACGAATTCACGAATATTTCTACCTGTGGCACAGTATCCCGGTTTTACACATCATGCCTTCGTCCTCCCCGGTCTTTGGCGGAAAACCGAAGATCGACCTGTAGATAAGCGATGGAATGCAAAAATGGATCGTGCTGACAAGCAATGCCACCATGACAAGCAGGCCGCCCAGTATATAGCCTGTAAGCATCATCCCTGAGTAAAACATTCCTGCTGTTACCAGGAGCCAGACAGTGCCGAGGCCGCAGGCAAAGCGTCCAGGTGCGCCCCGTTTAGGCAAAGGTTCGGTGCCGGTTATATGGCGGATGCCGTAGTTATAAATATAATCAAAAGGGTGAACAGGAGATGCTGCACCCCAGGCTGAAAAAATTGTCAGGCCAAGCAGGAACAGCGGTGAGGCCATTATGACGCCGACAGCGGCGAGAACTGCACAAAGTCCGTACGCAAAACGAAGCCAGGGAGCGGTTTCCTCCATAACCCCCCGATCCACTTCAGTAAAACCCTGGATCTCCAAACGACGCTTTATTGTGGGAGTTAGAGTTGTCATTGTATTATCCTCCGGTGAGGGTTATCTGCCTCAGATATTCTCTATAAATTATACATTAAGTATGAAAGGTGATGCAGATCAGGGGGGCAGTAAAGTTTTTGAGAATTATTATTATTAACAGCTGATTTCGGCCCCGGCAAACAGTTTGCCTGAGATGCAGGTCCGCCTGCCCCAGGTAACAATATTTATTTTTGCCCAATTTAGCGAACGACCGTTGAATATGAGGCCAGGGACCCTTATTTTTTAATTATGGCCAAGTGATTAATTTTATGCGTTCAGCGGCTCCCTGCATGCCATTAGATGATGCTGGAACCAGTATCATACAAGGGTGAGGTGTGATTATCCGCAACCAATCTTTAATATTCTGGAGGAAGAGGCATGGATGATAACGACCTGAAACGCTTAAAGGATTTTTTGTTGGCGCAGCGGCGGGAGATACTTGAGCGCCTACAGGGGCTCGAATCCGAGTGGGAGATCCTGAGCGAACGCGATATCGAGCGGGAGGAAGAGGCACAGAAGGCAGACCTGACCTCCCTTTTTAACCAGCTGGATGACCTGGAAAAACAGGCGATAGAAGATGTTGACCTGGCGTTGACAAAAATGGCAGCCGCCACCTATGGTGCCTGTGAAAAGTGCGGCAAAAGCATCTCACTGCAGCGGCTTGAGGCCCTGCCGGCAACCCGCTTCTGTAAAAAGTGTGCCCGGGAGGCAGAGGAAAGAACCAGGCGGTAAAATTCACGGCATGGTCAGGATGCTGTTCCGTGGTACAGTTCAATCAGCGATGGAGGGATGATCATGGATAAAAGCAGACATGGCAGAATAGATCGACTGGTTCAGGAAAAGCGTCATGATACCTACCAGGAACGGAAGAAATGGCCCGAACCTACAGTTTGTACTGATTGCAGAGCCTTATTTTCGAATGGCAGATGGTGCTGGCAGGAAGCGCCTGTTTACGCGTATAAGATCTGCTGCCCGGCCTGTCAGCGCATTGCCGATAATTATCCGGCGGGGGATCTGTTGCTGCAGGGAACTTTCTTTGCCGGACACAGGGAGGAAATTCTCAACCTGGTCCACAATATTGAAAGCCGGGAGAAAAACGAGCGACCGCTGGAAAGACTCATGGATATCGTTGATGAGGAAGCCCAGACCCGGGTAACCACCACCGGCATTCATCTGGCCCGACGTATTGGTGAAGCCCTGGTCCATGCATACCAGGGAGATCTTGATTTCACCTATGGAGAGGGGGAAAAAAGCATTCGGGTCATCTGGAGCCGATAGGAAAAGAAGGAGGAGCTGCCCCGGGTGCCTATTCATGCTGGCAAGCGTGATCAAGGAGGGATGAAACGATGCAGAGACCATTACAGATCACCTTCCGGAATATGAAATCTTCGGAAGCAGTGGAGACGCGAATTAAGCAGGATGTGGCAAAACTTGAGCGAAGCTGTGAGAATCTCCTGGGCTGCCGGGTTGTTGTGGAAGCCCCGCGTGCGCATAAACAAAAAGGAGGGCTTTTTCACACGAGAATCGAGCTCAGCCTCCCCGCGGAAAACATTGTGGTCAACCGGGAACCAGATCTCCACAAAAGCTCGACAGATGTGTACGTTTCAATCAGGGATGCCTTTGCCGCCGCAGAAAAGCAGCTTCAGGAGCGCAGCAAGCGCAGGCAGGGCGAGGTCAAGGCGCATGAAGCAAAACCGGAGGGGCGGATTTCAGCCATATTCCCGGAGATGGACTATGGCAGGATCATCACTGTTGCAGGCGATGATATCTACTTTCACCGAAACAGCATATTGAATGCCGATTTTAATACCCTGCAGGTAGGGACAAAGGTCAGCTTTGTCGAGAAGCAGGGCGATGAAGGTCCCCAGGCCAGCAGTGTCAGGGTTGTGGATTTAAAATAGACTGTCAGGATAGCACCTGGATCAGGATTTGTCCGCTGAAGCAGGACGAGCCACAGCCGCCGGAGATATTCATGGCTGTCCGAAATGTGTGATGTTATAATACTGCTGCATTGTGCAGAGTCTTAATTTAATGCCCGGTTATCCGGCTGGCCCGCCCTGATTGAAAACATTCAAAAAAATATATATTGAGATCACCAACCGCTGCAACCTTGCCTGCAGTTTCTGTCTCCCGAGCCAACGGCCCAGGGCCTTCATGCGGCTCTCCGCGTTTGAGGAGATCCTGCAGAAAATCAAGGGACATACCGGGCATATCTGCCTGCACGTCCTTGGCGAACCGCTGCTCCATCCCGATCTTGAACCCATCCTTGCAGTGAGCCTGGCAGAAGGCCTGCGGATCAACCTGACCACCAACGGGACCCTGCTTTCCCGTAACCGGGATGTGCTGCTCCGGCAGCCGGCCCTGCGGCAGGTCAATATCTCCCTGCACAGTTTTGAACAGGCATCCAGCGAGGCTGTCCTGGACTCTTACCTGGCCGGGATATTTGATTTCATTACAGCGGCAGGGCCGGCCCCATCCCTATTTATCAATCTGCGGATGTGGAACCTGAAGCAGACTCCAGACGCGGGGGAACAGGGCCTGAGCAGCCTGCTGCTCGGGCAGCTTGCCCGGTATTTCAAGCTGCCCCCCATGCTTTCCAGGGATTTCTCCACCGTACGCGGCGCTATTCTGGCACCCCAGGTCTTTTTGAGCAGGGCACAGTCTTTTGCCTGGCCCCATGGTCCGGCTCCGGACTTGGGTAAACATGGATTTTGCCGGGGATTACGGGACCATATAGCCATTCTGGTGGACGGTACAGTGGTGCCCTGCTGCCTGGATGCCGAAGGCGATATCCCGCTGGGCAATATTTTTCAGTCGACCCTGCCTGAGATCCTTGCCGGCCCCCGCGCCTCTGGCATAAGGGAAGGTTTTGCCCGGCAGCAGGTCATGGACCCCGTGTGCCGCCGCTGTACATACAGGCAACGTTTCCAGAAAAATATTCCGGTCAGGCCGGATAAGGCTAAGAAGATAGAGCAAAGAGGCGCTGCTGCCCAATTATCTTAAAGGGAAGCATAGTATTACGGAACATGGGGACCCTTGACATTCCCCTCTTTCCTGACGATTGTTTATTTTCTAAATAATAGAATAAATCTTACTGGAGTTCTAACCATGAAAATTATCATTCAGGAAAAAGCCCGGCGGATGCTGGAACACAAGCTGGAACCTGGTCAATTTTTGCGTGTTGCTGTTACTGAAGGCGGTTGTGCCGGTCTGACCTATAGTGCCGATATCGGCCGGGAGTTGCGGAAAGGCGAGAGTGTGGTCCTGCAGAGCGGCGATATCCGGATCGTATCGGACCCTGAGAGCACCCGGTACCTGAACGGCCTGACCATAGACTACTCTGATGACCTGATCGGCGGCGGCCTGCAGTTCACCAATGCAAATGCCGGTACCACCTGCGGCTGCGGCGCAAGTTTCAACCTGGCCGGCTTCCCGGTTATCGAGAACGGCAAGTGCGGGAAAAGTTGAGAACAAGGGTTCGGGGTTACAAGGGGAAAAACTTTTAAGGCCGCTGCAGACAGCCGGTTTTATAGCGGAGCTGAAGGACTGCAAGAGTCAAACGCTGATCTAACCCCTATGTATTCGTTTCCGTCTCTTCTGCCGGGGAAAAAGCATGAAAAAAATTGAGTATAGAGAGCAGGCGCTTAAGATCCTCCCCTGGGTCTGTGCAAAATGCGGCCGTGATTTTTCCGGCAAGAAACTGCGCGAGCTGACGGTCCATCACAAGGACCATAATTACAGGAACAATCCGCCTGACGGCAGCAACTGGGAGCTCTTGTGCATCTACTGCCACGACAACGAGCACTCCCGGGCCCTGGACGCCGAATGGCTCCCGGCCCAGGAGCCGGACAGCCAAAAGAAACCGGCAACCACCCACACCCCATTCGCAGATCTCAAAAAACTGTTGCACAAACCTGAAAATGAGACCTGACCTCCCTGACAAGAGATGTACCGCAGAGAGATGGGGCGAAGCACGTGAATGAGTAAGGAGGTGTCCTATGTCTGACGCAATTCGCGTCTCACCGGAAGAGACCCGGCAAAAGGTACTGGCCGGCCAGGCCCTGCTGGTCTGTGCCTATGCAGATGATGCAAAATTCGCCCGTTATCATCTTGAGGGGGCAATTCCTCTTTCTGCCCTGCAGGCCCAGACTGGAGAGCTTTCCAGGAACCAGGAGATAATATTCTATTGCAACTGAAAGAATGAACACAGCGCTGCCAGTATGGCAGGCCAATACCGGGAACTTGGGTTTAAGAATGCTAAGGCCCTGAAAGATGGGGTCGAAGGCTGGAAAAAGTCCGGCTTTCCGTTCCTCAACTCCTAAAGCAACCGGCTCAGATCTTTGTTTGCCCATTTAACAAAGGGGACAGATCTTCTTCAAGTCACTTTATAAAGCTGTCTTTATCACTGTCAAAATTAGTGTAAGCAACCTGCTCGCTATTATTATCTTCGTCTAGATCATGACCGTGTTTCAGGGCAAGGAATTCCTCAGACCCCGGCTCTATGCCAAAACTCTCAGCCAGCGCGTCCCAGTCTTTACCCTTGTTGTTCCTGTATTTCTTAACGGCCTCTATGCCCTGTTCTTTGGATAATGTCTTGAGCACTCCCTGCATTTCACCAAGCCGCAGCATGATGTAGGCATCTGCAGGGCTGTCAAAAAAATTGCGCAGTGCAATAATCTCTAAATCGCTCAGATCAAATCGTGCTGCAAGCCTTGCCCTGAATTCCGGCGGGTCAGCTTTGGCCTGGATGTTGAAATTCCTGATCCAGTCAAAATCACTTGCAACAGCAGCCGATGAAATGACTGTAAGCGCCATTGCTGAAATGAATAAGATCTTAAATGGTTTCATGAAGTCTTCCTTTTTATTGGTTATTACTCATACTCGGAACAGCAAAAAACATGCCTCTTTTAAACGGCTGAAGAGGAGTGGGTGAGGCCTCTATAGACAGGATGCGCGACGTACTGCTTAACTATTCAAGAATAAAGGGAAATTTTTTTGCTTTAAAAACAACCTGGCGCTTTTTTTCCGGGTATTTTTTTATAAAAAACCAGTTTCCGTTACACCAATACATTATAGCCTATGGAAACAATGTTTACTCTGTAACCTTTGGGACAGGATTTCTAAAGGCGGAATGTAGAATGGGGGGATAAAAGCAAGGGGTGAGGCGAGGGGGAAAAGACGGAGGCAAAAGGTGAAGAACGCAGATTATTTTATACTTCCGTCAAACGCTGAGATCACGCCCGGGCTGCTCCAGCACTTGTGCCTGGAGCTTTTGGAATACCGCATCTCCTGTCACCGGGACGGATGACCTGCCGTCTGCAAGTGAACGGAGGAATTCCATCTGTTGTTCGTCCGACCGCGAGAACGATCTGTCAGTCCATGCCAGGGTGTTGGCAGCAGGACGGTAAAGAACCAGGGGCCCGAAGACAACTTCATTGTCCTGTCCGGTGGCTGAAACCCCATAACACAGCGTATGGTCCAGGCCGAAATGTTTAGGCGGTTTTTTATATCCCAGCAATGCGCCGAACAGGGCCAGTATTTTTCCGACGCCGTTGGCATCGCTTCCGGCCAGCCACGCCATGCCCTCCCGGGCCATGTCTTCTATGTCCCTATCAGTGTAAGACAGGTCGAGCTGTGCAACCGCATCCCGCAGGACCGTTTCAACCGATTTGTCCCCGGTGCTCATCTTGATATCGGAATCGACCAGGATATGACGGATGGTACTGATTTTCCACATTTCAAGGGTTCTCGGGCTTCTGCGGGTGACCACATCCTTTACGGTGGACCGGAAGATCGGCAGCTCGTTGTCAAGGATCAGGATCATCTTCAACTCTCCCCCGTCCGTTTTGACATAGAGATCCAGGTCGCGTTCCCGCTGGTACCGGTAAGGACTCAACTCCAAAAGGCTCCGCATGGCGTCTTTATCAATGGGGTGACGTGCCTGCTCAGTCCCGATGGATGCAATAACCCGGGAGGCGAGCCTTTCAAGTTCGATCTTTTGCAGCAGGTTTTTCTGAAATGACATTTTTCCCTGCATTTCTCCGGCCAGTGGTTGTTTGGCAAGCCTGCCAATAAGGTGTGGTTCTGCTTATGTCTGAATATATTATAGTCAGTTCTGTCAGAATGTGCTTTTAAATAACTCTGCATTAAGGTATTTGTGAGAAAATCGATACCAACGGGCAGCAGGATACACGACCAATCCGCTTAAGGGGGTGCCAGAATGCTCGGTTTACAGGCGATCTCAGCACATAATGGCTGGGCCATGGCGATAACCGGTACCATTATAGTTATGGGGGGTTTATCGATCCTGGCCCTTATAATCTCCCAACTGCATAAGATTATAGGTTTTTTTACAAATAAGAAACAGGATCCTCCCCATTTTGTCCAGCCGCCGGAAGACATCGATGTTCTAAACGATCCTGAGGCTGCAGCCCGGATGTACAAGCCCTTGACAGCCGATCTTGGTGACAGTTTTCAGCTTGCAGATTTATACCGGGTATTTGAAAAAAAGAACCTGCCTCACCCGCATTTAACCATCAGCGCCCTGCGTGATGCGGGACACCTGCTGCCCCTGGGTAACGGGCTTTTCAGCTGGAAAAAATAAGATAAAATATAGGCCAGCCCTTGGAACTCTTTATCGAATTTTTGAAAAACACCGGCTACTACCTGGCAGACATTCGCTATGTCTTCATGATATGCGTCGGTATCCTTTTCTGCTTTCTTGCCACTGCCAAAAAATATGAACCGCTTTTGCTGCTGCCGATCGGATTCGGCATTATCATAGGGAACATCCCCTTCTTCAGGGGATTCGGCCTTGGCATCTATGAAAATAACAGTGTGCTGCACTATCTTTATTTTGGTGTCACCAGCGGCTTGTATCCTTCCCTTGTTTTTCTGGGCCTTGGGGCGATGACAGACTTTTCTTCAATGCTGGCCAGGCCCAAGCTCATGCTTCTGGGGGCTGCAGCACAGATGGGCATTTATTTTACCCTGCTCAGTGCCCTGGCGCTGGGTTTCGCTCCCAAAGAGGCGGCATCGGTAGCTATCATCGGCGGGGCCGACGGGCCGACCTCAATCTTTCTTACCGCCAAGCTCGCCCCGCAGCTGATCGGCCCCATCGCCATTGCAGCATACTCCTACATGGCCCTGATCCCGATCATCCAGCCGCCGATCATGCGGCTCCTGACCACCCGGAAGGAACGCCTGATCAGGATGCCTGACACCGAACGGCTAATCAGCCGCACGGAATTGCTCTGTTTCCCTATTATCGGTGTGATTTTATGCTGTTTTCTGGCACCGGCGTCCATTCCCCTGCTGGGCCCCTTCTTTTTCGGTAATTTCATGAAGGAGTCGAGGGTGGTCGACCGTTTAGCCAAGACGGCCAGCACCTCTGTAATTGATACCGCGACTATTTTTCTGGGATTTACCGTTGGCGCCAGCACCCAGGCCGATGTCTTCCTGACTGTTAAATCATTGGGAATTTTTCTTCTCGGTTCCGTGGCGTTTTCCATTGCCACTGCATCCGGGATTATCTTTGCCAAGATCATGAACATCTTTCTGAAGGAAAAAATAAACCCCCTGCTGGGGGCAGCCGGGGTTTCAGCCGTACCCGGCTCTGCGCGGGAAGTCCACCTGGTGGGCCTGAAAGAGGACCCAGGCAATTATTTATTGATGCATGCCATGGCCTGCAACGCCTCGGGTGTTATCGGGTCAGCTATCTGTGCCGGCGTTCTGTGGAGCTTCATGATGCGGTAGCCCCTGTTTGGGAAAGGGATTAAGCCCCCTTTTCTGAAGCAGAAAAACAAGACAGGTTAATTATTGCTCCAGCCATGCTGAAGAAGATGCTGAAGAAGGGCTGACGGGCCCAGGACCCATATTGTAAGGGTTTTGGGCATGAAGAAAATTGTCAGGTCCGGGTAATGAAACAAGGCAAGCGCGATGAATCAAGACGGATTCTGGCCATCGGTGACATCCATGGCTGTTCTGTGGCACTGGATGCACTTCTCGAGGCTGTTAATCCCGGTCCTGGTGACCTGGTGATCATGCTGGGCGATTATATTGACCGCGGCCCCGACTCTAAGGGGGTGGTGGACAGACTTATCAGGCTTCATGAAACTATGGACATAGTGTTTCTGGCCGGAAATCATGAAGAAATGGCGTTGGAGTGGCGGGATAAAAATGGCACTGCGGCTCTCACCTGGTGGGCCAATGGCGGCTTGCCCACCCTCAGGTCTTACTGCCAGGGTGATGAAATCTGGCTGCTAGAAATGTTCTGGAAAAGCTTCAGCCCCACCCGGCCAGGGGAATACCATGCAGCAGCATGTCAGCTGATCCCGCAGGCCCATTGGGATTTCTTGGAAGATTGTCTTGACTGGTACGAAACTGGTGATCACATATTCGTCCACGGTCAACTCGATCCTGACCTGGAACCGGCGGAACATTCACCCCATGAACTGCACTGGAACCGGTTTCACAAATCCCGGAAACCCCACAGGTCGGGGAAAAAAGTTGTCTGTGCACATACACCCCAGGTCCATGGATTGCCGACAGATATCGGTCATACAGTCTGTATCGATACCTATCTCTACGGCGGTCAATGGCTGACCTGTCTGGATGTTCAGGGCGGCAAATACTATCAGGCCAATTACCTGGGCGAGACAAGAATGCTGGAGTAAAAACCGCCCCCTTATTATCCCGATTTTTTTCTCTATGGTCTGCAAAATGAACAAAAGAAACATTCTCTATATTTTCATGGGCGCCGGCATGCTCTGCCTGCTGTGGGTCGTGATCCTTGCCGCAACAGGTGAAAAGGTGGCGGGAACCTATACAAACCCGGTCCTGGTCGAGACCTTTACCATACAGAGGGAGAAGCCGGATAATTTTTCGGGCGTGCTTGGCATCGGGGACCCGGCCGTGATATTCCATGCTGGAAAATACTACCTCTATCCGACCGGTGACAACCACGGTTACGATGTCTATATATCCGGCGACCTGGTCAAGTGGCAGAAGGGACCCAGGGTATTTCAGACTTCCGAGCCGGGTGTCTGGGCGCCCGATGTTTTTTATCATGCAAACGACGGAAAGTTTTACCTTTACTACACGGTAAACGGGCGTATCGGTGCAGCTATATCCGACCGGCCTGACGGAGTTTTCAAAGACCATGGGACATTGATTGAAAATGCGATTGACGCGCATATGTTCCTTGATGAAGACGGGAAATACTATCTCTTCTATGTAGAGTACCCGGGTTTCAGAATTCATGTGCAGCCCATGGATTCCCTGCTGCAGAAGAAGGGCGACCCTGTCCTGCTCATACAGGCAACCGATCCCTGGGAAAAGAAACAGACCGCCCTGACCGAAGCCCCCTGGATGCTGAAGCACCGAGGTCTCTATTACCTGCTTTACTCTGCCGGCGGCGCCGATACAGAGGACTACGCCATCGGTTACGCGACCGCGGAAAGCCCGCTCGGCCCCTTTCGCAAATCCGGCAATAATCCCCTTATCAAAAAGGGCGGCAACATCTTTGGCCCGGGACACTGCTGCGTAACAAAAACCCCCGATGGACAGTTATGGCTGGTATACCACCAGCAGAAAAACGGTGACCGGGGCTGGAACAGGATCATCTGCATAGATCCTCTCCGGTTTGATGACCAGGGGAACCTCAAGGCAAAAGCAAGCCGGGCGGTATCCCGTCCTGCTCCCGGTGTCCAGCAGAAAATCTAAGGGGTAACCAATCAAAGTATCACGGATGTGATGGTTGACAGCACGGCCAAAATACTTCTTTGTTCTTTCTGAAATTCAGGCGGAAAAATATTCTCAAAATGGTAGAGTGGTTTAACAGTCCGGTAACATTCCATAAAAGGTTATAAAACTTTCCCAAAGAGGCATGTAATGTCCGACCTAAGCAAAAGTATTACTTTTTTTTCCCTGTTTGTTCTGGTGCTCAACTCCGGCTGTGCCACCCTGCCCGAGAATGTCGATCGGCCTGTAACCAATGCCTATTCTGCAACCGAGACCAGCAATACCCTCTGGGGGAAGGTTCGTCTTGCTGAAGGAGCTGCCCATCCCGGCAAGTCAGGATTCTTCTTACTGGAAAACGGCCTGGATGCCTTTGTGGCCCGGGCTCTCCTGGCTGAAGGAGCCGAGCGCAGCATTGACCTGCAGTATTACCTGTATCATAATGACCTTACCGGCAAACTCCTGACATATCAGCTTATCAAAGCAGCTGACCGGGGGGTCAGGGTGCGGATGCTTGTCGATGACATGGGCCTTGCAGGCCGTGACCTTGCCGGTTCGGTTTTAGACAGCCATCCCAATATTGAAGTGCGGATCTTCAATCCATTCAGCCGCAATACCGGCCGACTCTCACAGTTCGTTACCCGGATGGGCTCGGTGACCCGGCGCATGCACAACAAATCCTTTACTGTGGACAACCAGGCAACCATCCTGGGGGGCCGAAATATAGGTAATGAATATTTTGAAGCTGACCCGGACATAGCCTTTGCCGACCTTGATGTCCTGCTCATAGGTCCTGTGGTCAATGATGTTTCCGCTTCGTTTGATGCTTATTGGAACAGTGAAGTGGTTTATCCGCTCAGCGCCCTGGTAGACAGACCGCCCACTGCCGATGAAATCGAGCAGAAAAAGAGGGAACTGCAGGAATTCATAAACCAGGAATACGATGGGGAATATCTCAAGGCCCTGCGTAATTCTGACCTGGCAAACATGCTCAGGCAGCAGCAGGTCGAAATGTACTGGGGCGATGCAGAAGCCATCTTCGATAAACCTGAAAAAATTATCAGTGCACGGGATCAAAAGGAAATACACCTGACAGAACAATTCAAACCATACTGGGAAGGGATTGAGAACGAAATAATCATTCTTTCCCCCTATTTTGTCCCGGGTAAAGAAGGTGTGGCATCCCTTGTAAACCTTCAGGAAAGAGGGGTGAAGGTGCGCATCCTGACCAACTCCCTGGCCTCCACTGATGTTGGAGTTGTGCATGCCGGTTATGCCAGGTACCGCAAGGATCTGCTGCAGGCCGGCATTGAACTTTATGAACTGAACAAGAAGATCAGCCGGGAAGAACGCAAGGGAAAAAAAGGACAGGAAGGCTCATCCAAGGCAAGCCTGCATGCAAAAACATTTGTGCTCGACCGCAAGTGGGTATTCATCGGCTCACTCAATCTTGATCCCCGGTCGGTCTATGAAAACACGGAGATCGGTGTTGTGATAACATCCCCTGAAATTGCCCGGTATATGGCAGAAAAATTCGATGAGAATATTGCACGGTCAGCATTCAGGCTCGAACTGCAGACAGCTGAGGACGGCCGCAGAAGCCTGCTCTGGTACGGTTATGAAAACGGAGAGGAACAGGTCTATACGGTTGACCCCTATACCGGGTTCTGGCGGCGCCTGGGTTTAGGTTTCATGGGTCTGCTCCCGATCGAATCACAGCTTTAAATGGAAAGGGTAAAAGGCACAGGGCCTGAGGACGATATCTGGCATGTTTACATGGTCCGCTGCAGTGACGGCACACTGTATACAGGGATCACCAACGACCTTGAAAAAAGGATCGAGGCACACAATTCCGGAAAGGACGGAGCCCGGTACACAAGATCACGCAGACCGGTAAAACTTATCTATTCAGAAAAGGCCGGGTCAAGATCAGCTGCTGCCAGGCTGGAGTACCAATTGAAAAGACTGCCGCTGGCTGAGAAGAACAGGTTAATACAATCCTCGGAGCATGTAACCACACGACTTTCCGGGACAAAAAAACACATTACCTGACAGGCAGCTCTGCAAACCATCAAATAAATCCGTCCAGCCGCAGGTCGGGCGAAGACTTATCCCCCTTTACTTACCCGGTTGGAACTCTTAAGATATATGTTTAATTATGGTTAAATTTACTTTTTTATACATTATTGCAATTGGGCTGTTCCTGGGCGCCTGTGTCAGCATACCCGAACAGCACGGTACGGCCGGGAATTATACCGGGTCAGGCGATAGCGATACGGAGTGCTTCGCGAAAGACAGCATCTTAGCGCACAAAACCCCTGGGGCAGCGCAACAGGTTGAGGGGCTGAACTCCCGGAGTTTCAGGGTGCTGAACTGGAACAGTTACAAGGGGAGGAATAAGCTCTGGCAGGAAGATCTTGAACGGCTGAGCAGTCTTAGTGATTTAGTTATACTGCAGGAAGGATACCTGACTGGCGAACTGCTGGACCTGCTCAAAAAAAGGCATTACAGCTGGGATATTGCCAAGGCATTTGCCTATAATGATATTTATGCCGGAGTGTTGACCGCCTCCAGGATCAGTCCTGATTTTTTATGTTCGTTCAGGGCGCCCGAACCGCTCAGCGGCATCCCCAAAACAGTCCTGATCACGCGTTATCCGTTCTCAGGTACCGATGAGTATCTTGTCATAGCCAATATCCACATGATTAACTTTTCGCTTAATCTCTCGGCCTATCGCGCGCAACTGGAAAAAACAGCAGAGGTGCTTTCGCGGCACCGGGGGCCGTTGATTATCACCGGGGATTTTAATTCCTGGACTACGGAACGCATGAGGATCCTTGCCGATATCATGCAGGAACTCGGAACGCAGGAAGTTGTTTTTGACAAAGACCACCGGGCAACATTTATGGGGCAGCGGGTTGATCATATTTTCTATAGGAAGCTTGTGCCGCTTGAGGCATTGACGGAAAAGGTGAGGACCTCAGACCATAATCCCATGCTGGTAACCTTCAGGCTGGCAGATGATGCGTAATTGTTTCCAGGGAATTCTGCCCATGATCGTGCGCCGGGCTGCAGCAGGTCTCTTTTTCCTGCTCATGATGATGTTTTTTCACATTTCCTCTGCAGCGGGCCCCAATGAAGAAATAGCATCCCTGCTTCTTTTTGTTGAACAGTCGGGATGCACCTTTATCAGGAACGGCAAGCAATACAATGCGCCCGAGGCGCGGCAGCATATTGAAAAGAAGTACAATTATTTTAAGGATCAGATCACAACCGCTGAAGAGTTTATCGAATACTCAGCCACGAAAAGCACCATGAGCGGCAAAGCATACAGGGTGGTCTGCAATGGCGTGGGCCTGAACAGTTCAGACTGGCTGCTTGCGGAACTTGATAAACTGCGGCGAAAAAACCTGGAGGGAGACCATGAAACACCGGACAACAATCCTGATGACTGAATTCGTCACCCATGATGTAAAACGTTTCATCGTAAAAAAACCAGAGATTTTCAGCTTTACCCCGGGCCAGGGCGTTGAACTTGTAATTGACCAGGAGAAATGGCGGGAGGAGGAAGGCAGGCCCTTCACCCCCACCAGCCTGCCAACCGATGAAGTACTGGAGTTCACCGTCAAACGCTACCCCGAACATAAGGGCGTGACAGACAAACTGCATACCCTTACAGCGGGAGACCACTTGCTGATGAGTGATCCGTTCGGCACCATTTCATATAAGGGAGCCGGAGTATTTATCGCAGGCGGCGCAGGGATTACGCCTTTTCTTTCCATCTGCCGCCAGCTGGCCTTGGAGGGTCCCATGAATGGGCAGACCCTCATTTTCTCAAATAAAACCCCAGCTGATATCATATGCGAGAAGGAGCTGCTCCATTACTTCGGCAGCCGCTGCCACCTGATATGCACGCGGGAAAAAACTGCAGGGTATGAAAACACCCGCATCGACCGGGAATATCTGCAGAAGATTCTCAGCGATACAAAGCAATACGTCTATATCTGCGGGCCTGATAAATTTGTCGAGGCAGTAAATGCAATTGTCAGGGAATTGGGCTTTGCAGCTGAAACAATTGTTTATGAGGAATAAATGACCGGGAGCATCCTGCAAATCCACGAACAAGAAAATGATATTCAGGAGTGAGAAATGGCAGCATATCTGGTGGGACATATCCGGGTAAAAGATGACGGACTCTGGCAGGAATATGTGGCCGGTGTTCAGCAGTCACTTGCCCCTTTCGATGCCAGGATTATTTTCAGGGGGCAGCTGGTCAAGGTCCTTGCCGGACAACACGATCACGATCTCGCGGTTGTTATCGAATTTCCCGATCAGTCCACATTGGAGACCTGGTTCGGTTCGGAAAAGTACCAGTCACTGATCCCTGTCAGAGACAAGGCAGCGGATGTAGTGATCCTTGCCTATAAGGCCTGAAGAGGCTTGAGGACTGAAGGGCGAATGCAGTTGTCAAACCACATGAACAATACTCCTGTCATTGTTCTTGATTTCGAGACAAGCGGTCTTTCGCCGCATTACGGTGACAGGGCTATTGAGATCGGTGCGGTGCGCATCGAAGACAACATGGTCACCGGCCGCTTTCAAAGCCTGATGAATCCAGGGTTCAGGATCAGTTCCTTTATCGAATCATTCACCGGTATCAGCAACGACATGGTGGCGGCAGCTCCGTCCTGCGAAGAGGTGATGGAACAGTTTTCTGAATTTATTGATAATATTCCCCTTGTCGCCCATAACGCATCGTTTGACAGAAGATTTCTTGATGCTGAACTCGGGTTTATCGGAAAAGCAAGAAGCAGCAGGATGGCTTGCTCCATGCTGGCGGCGCGCCGGGTCTTTCCCCATGCCCCGAACCATCAGCTCAGGACACTGGTCCGGTACTGCGGAATTCATAACGGAGGCACATTCCACAGGGCGCTTGCCGATGCTGAAATGACCGGCCATCTCTGGATCGCCATGACGGATGCTATCAAGGGTAGTTTCGGAATCAGGCGGGTGTCATTCGACCTCATGCGGAAATTATCCCGGATCTCCAAGGTAAAGGCAGCGGCATATCTTGAAAGAATTGCCGCTGAGCAGCGTGTAAATGATAAATGAAAAATCCAGAATGAAGAATGTTTTAAAACTCTCTTTTCATAATGATTTTTTTTGCTGGCGCAATACCTCAGGTTTAATTTAGTATACTTTTTACTTGCTTAGCGTATCCATGGACCCGGAATTACACCGTATCAACCCAATAGAGTGAGGAAATGGTCATGAAAAACCTCTGTAAGCCGTCCTGCCGTCTTTCTTTTGCCGCTTGCTGCCTGCTGCTGGCATTCTTCCTTACCACAACAATTGCGGTTCACCCCTTGCCAGTTGAAGCCTCCGAGGCTGACAGCCTGGCCAAAACCATTGACAAGGATCTGCGTGACGCAGAACGGCTGATGTTCAACGGCAAGAAGGAAGAGGCAGACGAGAAGCTCGAGGCTGCCGGTGCCATGATCACTGAGCTGAAAACCTTGGATCCCGGCCACGCGAAACTCAAATCACTTGAATCGAAATACGACCGGACCCGGCAAACGCTTGATAAACGACTGGGAAAAACAACCAAGACCAGTTCCGAAAGGCCGCTGCCGCCCAAACCACAGGCCCCGGCCGCCTCCTCTGCCAGCCCTGCTGCAGCCCAGACGGGACCGGCGTCAGAACAGGGAGCAAAACTGCCCGGCGGCGTCAAAAAACGGCTGGGAGACATTGAAGGAACTTTAAATGAGGTGGAACGGCAGCTTTCCAACAACAGGATAAAGAGTGCCCGCTACGAGCTTGACAAGGTCCCCGGCTATTTTGAGGAGATCGACAGAATGTACAGCGGCCAGTTTTCCACCGACGATCCTGACTACCAGGCAACCCGGGAGCGCTATGCCGAGGTGCAGGCCAAGGTTGAGACAGGTGCTGAAGCCGAGGCCCAGGCCGAAGCTGATGCCGCCAAGGCTGAAGAGGCCAATAAGGCCATGGCAAAAGAATGGATCGACCGTTTTGGCCACTATATTTCAGCCTCCTACCTGCCTCCTGGCCATAAACCGGACAAGGAACTGATCTTTCCCGGCACCGCTGACCCTGAGAAAATCCCGCAAATGCAGAAGATTTATGAGGAGGCAAAAGCCCTTTACGCCGAATACGAGCAGGCCGGGCTTGCATCCTCCGATCTTCCCTGGGAGCTGGAACAGGCGGCCAAAGACTTCAAGTATGCCCTGGAAAGTTATGAAAGTTCCTACCAGAGCGCCATGGACGGCTATACCCGCGATGCCGAGTCGGAGGTTGACCAGGCCCTTGAGTTTCTGGCGCGAACAGACTGGGAAACCGATCCCGAGGCTTTGCCGCCGATGATCGGCAAGGACCGGATGGAAAGGATAGACGGACTCATCAAGAACCTGGAAACCGTATTAGCCCCGGATGACCCGAAGCTGACCGGGCTGAAGGCTAAACAGGTAAAAATCGTCCAGCAGGACCAGAAACACCGGAAAATCTGGCAGGAACGGGTAAGGGTCCGGCCGCAAATCTATAAAGGAAGCGACCTGGCCGATATCCAGGCCAAAGCGGAGAGTATTGTCAAAACAGAAAAACCGGGCGCCGCAATTCTCAGGATCTCTGTTTACAAGGATGAATGGAAAGAGGAATCGGTAATCGAGTCCACCGATACCACCAACACGGCCCTGCGGCACCGGGTCACCCGGATGATCAACGCCCAGGTGGCAACCAAGCAAAACAACGAGGTCCTGCTCAACACGCTTCACATCGCCAAAGACAAACAGTCCGACGGCAGCTGGAGCAAACTGTACGGCCATATCATGCATTCCGACAAAATGCTGGAAGCAAATGTTAACAGGTAGAAGACAGCGGACACTGCCATAACCCCATATGCTGCTCATTTATCCGCCTGTTGCCAAGCCCTGTGAAGCGCCGGCCGGCATAGCACACCTGGCCGGGACGCTCCGGGGCAACGGTCTCCCCTGCTCGCTCCTGGACGCAAATCTTGAAGGGCTGCTTTTTCTGCTTGCAGCAGCAGACCAGCCGCAGGATACCTGGGGCAGGCGTGCCTACCACAGCCTGGAAGCAAACCTGGCAGGTCTGCGCAGCCAGGCGCTCTATACAAACCAGGACCGGTACCAGCGGGCAGTGGCTGATGTGAACAGGATGCTGGAGCTCGCCGGTCTCAAGAAAAATATCACCCTCAGCCTGGCCAACTACCAGGAGCAGGGATCATCGCCGCTTGCTAGCGGAGATCTGCTCCGAGCCGCCGAATGCCCTGAAGAGAACATCTTTTATGTATACTTTGCCAAGCGGCTGCAGGAACTCCTGGCAGAAGAGGGACCCGGCCTGCTTGGCTTTTCACTCAATTACCTGAGCCAGGCAATACCAGCCTTTGCCATGATCGGCTTTGCCAGGCAGGTTGCCCCGGCACTGCCGGTTGTTCTCGGCGGCGGCCTGGTGACATCATGGCTCAGCAACCCGGCCTGGGAAAATCCCTTTGCCGGGCTTATTGATCACCTTGTTCCGGGTCCGGGCGGAAAAACGCTTGTTCGCCTTCTGGGCGGGCAGGATGATCTACAGCACCACCGGCCTGATTTTGACGGCCTGCCGCTAAAAGATTACCTGGCACCCGGCTTTATTCTGCCCTATGGAGCCTCCTCCGGCTGTTACTGGAACAGGTGTTCATTCTGCCCTGAGCAGGCTGAAAAAAATCCCTATACATCCACGCCCACCGAGCAGGTATTACTCGATCTTGATCTCCTGGCGCAGCAGACCAAGCCCAGCCTCCTCCATTTACTTGATAATGCAGTGAGTCCAGCTCTGCTCAAGGCCCTGGCATCCAATCCGCCTCGTACTGGCTGGTACGGTTTTGCCCGCATCCAGCCTGCGCTTGCTGATCTTGAGTTTTGCAGGGCCTTGCGCAGGTCGGGCTGTGTCATGCTGAAGCTCGGCCTGGAATCCGGCAACCAGGATGTTCTCGACGCCATGCACAAGGGCATTGACCTTGCCATGGTTACTGACGTATTGGCAGCCCTGAAAAGCGCCGGGATCGCGACCTATGTGTATCTTCTTTTCGGCACCCCTTCTGAATCAATCATTGAAGCCCGGGAAACCCTGGATTTTATCGTGGAGCACGCCGCTGGAATAACCTTTCTGAATCTGGCCATTTTCAATATGCCGGTCTGCAGCGCGGAGGTCTCCACCTTTGAGGTCTCAGGTTTTTCCGGGGATAACCTGTCATTATATACCGATTTTGTCCACCCACACGGCTGGGACCGCCAAACCATCCGCAGGTTTCTTGACCGGGAATTTAAACGGCATCCGGCCGTGGCAGCTATTCTGCGGCGCGATCCACCGCACTTTACCTCGAACCATGCGCCGTTTTTTGCCGCTCCTGCAGAAAAATTTTAAACATGCCGCAGACCCTTTTTAATATTCGTAGGGACAAAGAGGATCATTTTCCAGCCTCTGCCGGGCCAACATTGCTTTTGTACACCGGAGTGGCAAAAAAAAGCAAACTGCCGTATTATTGGCGGATTCGGTAGCCAATACCTTGTAATGCACAGGACATCATTGACCAGGCCAGGTCGCTCGGGGCTGCAATGGCTGGTTTCAAATTATCAATCCATGAACGGGAGCGGGAAAAATGAGCAAAGAACACAAAAATATCAAGGCCGAGAAGAAGAAGCCGGCCATGTCTCCTAAAGAAAAGAAGGCTGCCAAGAAAGCCAAGAAGGCTGCCAGGAAATAGTCTCTGTATCTTCAGGTCGAGACAGATCCATGACCATAAGCACCACTGGTTCACCCAGGCCGAAGGACCCCCTGCACGGCATCACCCTGGAGAAGATACTCACCCGGCTGGTTGATCACTACGGCTGGGAAAGGCTGGGCAGGATGATCCCTCTCAACTGCTTCACCAGGGATCCCGGCATCAAATCGAGCCTCACCTTCCTGCGCAGGACACCGTGGGCCAGAAATAAGGTCGAGACCCTGTATCTGAGGACCAGGTTTTCTGAGAGTGCAGAGAAACTGAAGGAATAAAATGGCAGAGATCGGCAGGATAAACAAGCTGAGGGTGACAAGAAAGCGGGACTACGGCGTCCACCTTGATGGCGGCGACTCAGGGGATATTCTCCTGCTGAAAAAATATGCGCCTGAAAATTGTAAACCGGGAGATGAGGTTGAGGTCTTTGTGTATAGTGACGGCCCACGGCGCTTGCGGGCAACCACCCTGAAACCCTATGCCACAGTCGGCCAGTTTGCCTCATTGCGGGTGGCGGCAAATTCTGCGTCGGGCTCCTTCCTGGACTGGGGACTGCAAAAAGACCTGCTTGTCCCCAAAAAAGAGCAGCACGCCAGGATGGAGGAAGGTAAATCGTATGTTGTCTTTGTCTTTCTTGATGAGAAAACCGGCCGCATCACAGCGTCAGCAAAGCTGGATAAATTCCTAAACCTGCAGCCGCTGCATTATACAGAGGGCGAAGAGGTGGATCTTCTCATATACGACAGGACAGACATGGGCTATAAAGCGGTTGTCAACAATGCCCATGGGGGTATGGTCTATAAAAATGAAGTGTTCCAGACGCTTCAAATAGGCCAGGAGCTGAAGGGCTACATAAAAAAAATACGCGCAGACAACAAAATTGACTTGAGCCTGCAGCAACCGGGCTACCAGAAAATTGATGCAGTTGCCCGGGGTATTCTCAAGATATTAAAAGACCATGACGGCAGACTGGCAGTGACAGACAACAGCGAGCCGGATGATATCTACGCCCTGTTCGGGATAAGTAAAAAAACATTCAAAAAGGCAATAGGCGCACTCTACAAAAAAAGGCTTATCAGTATCGACGCCAATGGCATCAAACTTGTCAGGTGAATATTATAAAGGGCAAATGCAGACCCGAAATCTTAAGGCTTTACCCAAACAAGGCCACATTTCTACAGGAGAACGGCAATGGCAACAATTTTTTATGTACGAAAAGGTTCACAGGCGGACAGGATTGCTTCAAGCAGGGAAGTCTCTGTTGATGATATCATAAACTTGTACGGCCCGGAACCGGCAAATTACAGGTATATGAAGGGAGCAGATTCTCCCACTGGCAGAGCTGGCAGCGGGCCGGCGGAATTCTTTTCTGATCCGGCCCATGCGGTAATCAAAATTGACCAGACCGAGACTGATCAGAAGACATTTCCCGAAGATGGTTTTTATATTGTAAAAGAAGCAAGGCCCTAGGCAATGGCTTCGTAAGGTTATGCTGCAAGAGCCCGGCGACCCCCTGGACCTGCTCGATGACGATGGCAACGGTACCGTTGAAATCTGTCTTGTGGAGGAAGAAGAAAAACAGGGGAAAGGAGGAACGGATAACAGAAGCGGGTGCTGCCTTTTTTCCTGGTGCTCGGTTCATCGCTGCTGTTAGCAGGATGGTGTCTTAATCCTATGGCATGAGCCATGGCAGTACCTTTGTTGACCTGAATAAAGGAGGGAAAAATGAAAAAAGCAATTCTCACGGCATTGTCATTATTGTTCATAGCTGTCCCTGCAGCTGCAGCGGACGGGTTGATTAATACCCGAAGCTCCTTTAATGTGGAAGAAACTGCAGACCGCCTGGAGATCGTATTAAAAGAGAAAGGAATGACAATATTCAATCGGATAAAACATTCCGAGGCTGCTGCCGAGGTCGGCATCGAACTGCGAAATACAGAATTAATACTGTTCGGGAATCCTAACGTTGGCAGTCCTCTTATGAAATGCCAGCAGAGTGTTGCCATTGACTTACCCCAAAAAGCATTAATCTGGGAAGACGACAAGGCTGAGGTCTGGATATCGTATAACGACCCAAGATACTTGGAAAAAAGGCACAATATCAGCGGTTGTGAAGAAGTCATTGCAAAAATTGAAAAAGCATTGGCCGGCATAGCAGAATCAGCAGCGAGATAATAAAAAATGTCCTCAATAAAAAAACAGGGAAGATCATGACGTGAAGAAGTGGCGCATCAGCGACATCATTGATATGGAATACTTCTTCCACAAAGATGCTGTTTCCCAATCTGCCGAGGACCAGCAGTATTTAAATGAGCGGGACCGGAATATCTTCCTCAACAACATCAAGCCTACCATAAAGGAAGGGGAAACACCGGCCCGGCAGTTCATGCTCCGGGCCTGGCTGAACCGGAGACGGGAAGAGGAAACTGCGGAAGAAGCTGTTCTACCCGGTGAGGGTTTTGCAAGCCTTTACGGTTCATTCCGCTTTCTTTTTGTTATCGCCGGCCTGTTTCTCGGCGGCGGGGCCGGACTGTCATTCCTGACCTATACCGGCGACAGACCTGTAAATGTTTTTGCCTATCTCGCTGTTTTCGTCTTATCCCAGGTACTGCTGCTTCTGTTCCTTTTTGTCCTTGGCATTTACAGGTTGAAGAAAGGAGGGGGGCTTTCTTCGTGCCCTCTGTACAGAGCCATTGGCAGATTCATGGTCAGGGCACTGCTCTGGGCCCGGAACCGGGTTTCCGAAAAGCTGGGAGCGGACCGGCGCAGCAGGGCCGAAGCCATCCAGGGCATTATCAGGAGCAAAGGCCGCACCTACGGCATTCTTTTTCTCCTGCCCATCTTTATCCTGGCCCAGCTTTTTGCCATGGGCTTTAACCTGGGGCTGCTTGCCGCAACCTTATTCAAAGTAATCACCGCCGATATTGCCTTTGGCTGGCAATCGACCCTGCAGTTAAGTTCCGAGGCAGTGCATACACTGGTGCAGAAAATCGCCCTGCCCTGGTCCTGGCTGGCGGCAGGTAATATTGCCTTCCCCTCGCTTGCACAGATTGAAGGAAGCCGGATCATCCTGAAAGAGGGGATCTATCACCTGTCAACGCCCGACCTTGTCTCCTGGTGGCCTTTTCTCTGTTTCAGTGTTCTGTTTTACGGACTGCTGCCCCGTCTTCTCCTTTTCCTGGGCGCTGTCGCAGCCCAGCGCACCCATCTTCACTCGTTTGATTTTCGACAGGGGGCCTGCGAACAGCTGCTGCTGCGCATGACCACCCCCCTGGTCTCCACCCGGGGGTGCAGGGTTGACGATGCTGTTGCCGCGGCAAAAGAACCGGAACCGGACTATGCCGGCAAAGATCATGCTGGAGCAGATGAGCCGGATGCCCGCAAGAACCTTCTTGTCATGATACCGGATGATATTTCCGATTCCTTTCCACAGGAGGAAATCGAGTCTGTGGTACGGAACAGGTTCGCTTCCTCCATCACGCAGCTTGTCCGCATCAATAAAGATTACGAGACGGATGCGGATATACCTGCAGCCCTGAAAAACAGCAGCCGGCCTGCTGATACCGATATCCTGATCATCCAGGAAGGATGGCAGCCGCCCATAGCGGAGTATATCGCCTTCATCAGGAATCTGCGCCAGGCCATTGGCCCCGGTCCCTGCATCAGGCTGGGCCTTATCGGCAAGCCGCTGCCAAACACCATTTTTACACCGGTACAAGAAGTAAACCTGAAAATCTGGACCCGGAGAATCACCGCACTCGGGGATCCCTGTATCTATGCGGTGGGACTGGTGAACTATGCGGCCTGATGCTATCCCGGAATTTGCCATTGTCGGGCACCCCAACGAGGGCAAATCCTCGGTGCTCTCGACCCTGGCCGAAGACGACAGTGTGCGCATAAGCGCCACACCCGGTGAAACCGTCGTGTGCCAGCAGTTTCCGGTGGTCATTGACGGTCGGGAAATCATCCGCTTCATAGATACCCCCGGATTCCAGAACCCCGGGAAAATATTGCACCAGCTGCAAAGCCTCCGCGATTCAACGGATAATGTCTTTGAAGCCTTCAGGGCGGAAAATGTCTCCAACCCGCAATTCAGGGAGGACTGCGAGCTCCTGCGTCCCATCATCCAGGGCGCCGGCATTATTTATGTTGTCGACGGCTCTCGCCCTGTCCGCAGTGTTGACAAGGCCGAGATGGAAATCCTGCGGCTTACCGGCCTGCCCCGCATGGCCATCCTCAACAGCAAGGATGCCAGGACCGATTTTCTCGAACAGTGGAAGGACGAATTCCGCAAATGCTTCAATGTCTTTCGTGTCTTTAATGCGCATACGGCAAATTATACCCAGCGGATAGAGCTCCTCGAAAGCCTGAAGAATATTGACCCGGACTGGCAGGCCACCCTTGACACCGTCATTGGGGCATTCAAAAAAGACTGGGCCCAGCGCAACCTCAGCAGTGGCGGGATTATCACGGAAATGCTGCAGGAGTGCCTGTCGTACAAGATTGTCAGAAATCTTGCGGACGCCGGTGATGAAAAACGCGTGAAAGGTGACATGCAGGAGGCATATGAAAGGAAGATCAGGAAGATTGAAGCCAGGGCGCATCACAAGATCAGGAGCCTCTTTAAGCACAACATCTTCAACTATGACCTGCCGCCCCGCTCCATCCTCCATGAGGACCTGTTCAGCGAGTCCACCTGGAAATTTCTCGGCCTGAGCCGCACGCAGCAGATTGCCGCCGCAGGGATCAGCGGGGCCGGTATTGCTGTTGCCATAGATGCTGCAACTGCCGGTACCAGCTTCGGGTTCTTTGCCGCCCTGGGCGGTCTTGCCGGTGCCACATGGGCGGCATTGGGCGCTAAAGGCATGGCACAGACCAGGATCCTTGGCATACCTTTAGGCGGCCGTGAAATACAGATCGGCCCGGTTAAAAACATCCAGTTTCTCTATATTCTACTGGACCGCAGCCTCCTCTATTATGGACATATCAGCAACTGGGCCCATGGCCGCAGGGATTATGATGCCAACACGGCCGGCAAAGGGAAAGAACCGGCTCCAAGCGGCTATGCAACGCAATGGGACGCAGGTGCCCGGTCTGTATGTACAGCGTTCTTCAAGGAGGCAACCCGAAGCAACGGCAGCTCTGACCCTGCGGCTGAACAGGGCATGAAGGATTTCCTTGTTGATCAGCTGCAGAAAATTTCCCGCAGCGAACACGTAAAGATGCTGTGATATTTTCAGGCAGTTGGTGACCGTTTTAACAGTGTACACAAAAAACCCGGGTACATGACATGATACTTGTTATTTCACCATCGAAAACGATGGATTTCCCTGCACAGCATTACCCAAACCATACACTGCCGGAAATGGTGGAACAGAGCCGGCGGCTGATCGAGGGGCTGAAAAAACTTACCCCCGCCCAGGTTGGAGAACTGATGGGGATAAGCGAGAAACTGGCGCAGCTCAACTGGCAGCGCTACCAGGACTTTTCAGTACCCTTCAGCCCCGACAATGCCCGGCAGGCGATCTTTGCCTTTAAGGGTGACGTCTACTCCGGCGTTGCTGCCGATACCCTCAATGCAAAAGATATCGCCTTTGCCCAGGACCATGTCCGCATCCTCTCCGGTCTCTACGGTGTTTTGAAACCGCTTGACCTGATACAGCCCTACCGCCTTGAGATGGGGACAAAGCTTCGAGCCGGCCGCTCTCAAAACTTATATGAATTCTGGGATACACTTGTGACAGAGGCCATCAACAGAGACCTGCAGCATGAAAAGCAGCCTGTACTGGTCAACCTTGCATCAGATGAATATTTCAGGGTTATACGGCCTGAAACCCTCAACGGACCTGTACTTAAAATATCCTTTAAGGAGAAGAGAAACGGGAAATACAAGGTAATCGGCATCCATGCCAAGCGCGCCCGCGGCCTGATGGTTAATTATGTGGTAAGCAACCATCTGGAAAAAATAGAGGATCTGCAGGATTTTACCAGCGAGGGATATGTTTTCAACGGTGCTTTATCCTCTGCTGCTGAACTGGTGTTCTGCCGTGGTTAATGGGAAGAAGTGCGGACTGAGGGAAAAATTTTCCAGGTGACCTTGAATCCGGAGTAAAAGGTCAAAAAAGTATTTAAGAAACCATAAGCCATGCAGCCATTCCTTGTTGACACTCATGCGCACCTCTGCAGCAAGGTGTTTGATCACGACCTGCAGGAGGTGCTCGACCGGGCCCAGCAGGCAGGTATCGGAGCCATACTCATTGTCGGTGAGACCCTGGCGGATGCCCAGCGCAATGTGGAGCTGGCTTCTGAATACCCCTGCCTGAAAGCGGCCGCTGGCCTGTACCCGGAATTTGCCGATACTGGCGAGGCGGCCAGGGTGATAGATTTTATCCGAAGTAGGCCCCAGCGCTTTTGCGCGATCGGCGAGGTGGGGCTTGATTTCTGGATTGCCGGGGAAGATGCTGACCGGGAAGTGCAGCGGGAAGTTTTCAGGCAATTCATAGAGCTTGCCCGGGAGCTTGATCTGCCCCTTAATGTCCACTCCCGCTCCGCCGGGCGCCATGCTATTGCCATGCTCCTTGCAAACAAGGCAGTCCGGGTGCAGCTGCATGCTTTTGACGGCAGGGCTGCTGCTGCCCTGCCGGCGGTTGAGGCCGGCTACTTTTTTTCCATTCCCCCATCCATAGTACGATCACGCCAGAAGCAGAAGCTGGTAAAACAGCTGCCCCTCTCCTGCCTGCTCCTGGAAAGCGACAGCCCGGTTCTTGGCCCCGACCCCGCGCAGCGCAACGAACCAGTCAATGCTCTTACAGCGTTGCAGGCCATTGTGGAAATAAAGGATATTTCCCGCCAGGAAGTCGAGGAAGCTGTAAGGGTAAACACCTGGAAACTTTATGGGGATTTGCAACTAGGCTGATGGCGAAGGTTAAAATTATCAGGTTCGCGTATTTTCTCTTGCCAGAGTAAAAAATCCAGTGTGCCTGCGGGAGGCGGGTTGAAGCATGCTTCTCCCACTTACTTATACCTGCAGTAGCTCGCATCCCGGTCAGGCCTGCAGCAATCAGGGCAAGGTGCCTAAAAGGATACCCGTCGGTTTTCTGAAGTTTATGATTGAATACCTATAACAATGTCTGCATCCTGCAATGTCCTTCTCATTACCGGATTACCCGGGATCGGGAAGACAACCGTTATAAAAAAGGTTGTTTCATCTCTTCCCGGTTTCAATATTAGAGGCTTCTATACCGAAGAGATACGCATCAATACCATGCGGCAGGGCTTTACGCTGGTAACGTTCCAGGGAGAACGTCTCGTTATGGCCCACATTGACAGCGCTTCTTCTTATCGGGTTGGGAAATATGGCGTTGATGTTGCAGCAATTGATAGGGCCGTGACATTAACCCTGTATGAAGGCCATGATCCGGAAGTCTTCCTCATTGATGAAATCGGCAAAATGGAATGCTTCTCAGGTCTGTTTGTGAACAGGCTGTCTGCCCTGATCGATTCAGGAAAGCCTGTTGTGGCAACCATTGCCCGCAAAGGTGCTGGATTTATTGCTGCAGTGAAAAATCGCCCAGGCATTGAGCTTTGGGAAGTCACCAGGAAAAACCGCGATGAAATGCCCGGCAGGATTGTCTCGTGGATCAGGGACAACCCCCTGCACCCATGAAGATTTCACAGCAGCAGCCCTTGTGTGCTTTCCCTCTTCAGCCTTATTTGGCAGTTGCTCCCGGTTCGTGTATAATTGAGTCTCCATGCAATCCACTATTTACACCATCGGCCATTCGAACCAGGGCATGGCAGCATTCCTGAAGCTTCTCAAGGATAATGCAATCCAGGTGGTTGTTGACGTACGTTCAGCCCCTTACTCCCGCTTCGTCCCACGGTTCAATAAAAAAGAGATTGAAACTGCTGTAACAGATGCAGGCTTGAAATATGTTTTCATGGGTAACGCCATCGGCGGCAAACCTTCTGAGCCCCGGTACCGAGATGCAAACGGCAAGGTTATGTATGATACACTTGCGGCATCAGATTCTTTTCAGCAAGGGCTGGACAGGCTTACAAAAGGACTGCTTGCCGGCTGGATCATTGCCTTGATGTGTGCCGAAGAAGACCCGCTCAAATGCCACCGGCACCTCTTGCTCGCCCGCGAATTTGAACTGAAGCGCAGTATCCCTGTCTGGCATATCCGGTCCGACAATACAAGGATAAGAGCGCGAAAATACCTGGAAGAAAGTAGCGGGCAGATGAAACTATTCTGAGGTGCATTGGATCTTGCACCTTTTAGGATCACCCAACCCAGGTTGGACCTGAATTATAGAAAAAGGTGACAGAATTTTTATTCCCGGACTAATATCTATACATCATAGAATAAATATAATAACGCTATTCTGCTTCAAACACTGAGACCACAGGAGAAATGAAATGGATTTTTCAACATACCAGACCGAAGGCTTCTACGATGAACTTTTTGACGAGAAAGGTTCACCACGGGCAGGTGCCAAACTCCTTGTGCAAAAAATCGGGTCGCTTACGAATGAAAACCTGCTGACCAAACAGCAGGCTGCAGAAATAATGCTAATGCAGCTGGGGATAACTTTTGCCGTCTATGGGAACGAGGAAGGATCGGAAAAGATTTTTCCGTTTGATGTCCTCCCCCGCATAGTGGGGGGCTCGGAATGGACCCAGATTGAAACCGGGCTGAAGCAGCGCATCTTTGCATTAAACGCTTTCATTGAAGACATCTATAACAAGGGGCAGATATTAAAAGACCGCATCATTCCGGAGGACCTGGTATTGTCGAGTAAAACCTACCGCAAGGAATGTGCCGACTTCAGCCCGCCGCATAAAATCTGGTGCCATGTGACCGGAACCGACCTGATCCGTGATCGCGACGGCAAATTTTATGTCCTGGAGGACAACCTGCGCTGCCCATCGGGAGTTTCATATGTCCTGGAAAACCGCCAGGTACTGAAACGCACATTCCCCCAGGTTTTTGAAGAATCAAAGGTGCGGCCGGTGGATGATTATCCCAACAGGCTGCTTGAAACCCTTGAGTACCTGGCGCCGTCAAATGTGATGTCGCCAAGGATCGGCGTACTCACCCCGGGCATTTACAACTCAGCTTATTTTGAGCATTCCTTTTTGGCCCGCCAGATGGGGGTCGAGCTTGTGGAAGGGCAGGACCTTGTTGTCCACAATGGCTTTGTGCACATGAAGACCACCAAGGGCTTGGAGCGGATCGATGTCCTGTATCGGCGGCTGGACGATGATTTTATCGACCCGCAGGCCTTCCGGCCTGATTCGATGCTTGGCGTTCCCGGCCTGATGGAGGTCTACAAGGCGGGAAGAATAGCCATGGCCAACGCACCAGGGACCGGTATTGCCGATGACAAGGTCGTTTATGCATATGTACCGAAGATCATAAAATATTATACCGGCGAGGATCCCATCCTGCCGAATGTGCCTACCTATATCTGTTCTGATCCGAAAGACCGGGCCTATGTGCTTGACAACCTCGACAAACTTGTGGTCAAGGCTGCCAATGAGTCAGGCGGCTACGGCATGCTGGTCGGACCCCACGCTTCGCAGCAGGAGCGCAACAAGTTTTCTGAGCTGATCGCTGAAAACCCTAGAAATTACATGGCGCAGCCCACCATTGCTCTATCACGTGCCCCAACCATCGTCGATGGTTCAATTGAAGGACGTCATGTTGATCTGCGCCCCTATATCCTGTACGGCAAGGAAATTCATGTCCTTCCCGGAGGATTGACGCGGGTCGCCCTGCGCAAGGGGTCGCTTGTTGTTAACTCTTCCCAGGGGGGCGGCAGCAAGGATACCTGGGTGGTTGATGGACCCCAGTAGCATCTCATTGAAAAACTCCCGCGCTTGGAATACGGGGACAAGAGCCATCATGAAATGATTATTGTATAACAAAAAGGAGACAAACATGCTGAGCCGTGTTGCAAACTCTGTATACTGGATGTGCCGTTATATTGAGCGCGCCGAAAATGTTGCACGCTTTATCAGTGTCAATTTGAATCTGCTGCTCGATCTCCCCCTGGAAGAAGGGTATCAATGGGAGCCGCTGATTGCCATCACCGGAGACCGCGCGCAATTCGACCAGAAATATGATTCAAGCAGCCAGGAAAATGTCATCAAGTTCCTGACCTTTGACAGAGACTATGCCAACTCGATTATTTCCTGTCTCCAGGCCGCCCGCGAGAATGCCCGTTCAGTCCGGGAAATTATCTCTTCGGAAATGTGGGAGCAGCTCAACCGCTTTTTTATCGAGGTCAAGGAGGCGGAACACTCGGGATTTGCACAGAACGACCCGCATAAATTCTTCCAGATGGTTAAAATGCGGGGCCATATGTTCACAGGCCTGCTCTATTCGACCATGTCCCACGGTGAAGCCTGGCATTTTGCAAGGATGGGCCTGATGCTGGAGCGCGCCGATAAAATTTCACGCATCCTGGATGTAAAGTACTTCATGCTGCTGCCCGAGGCGGAATATGTCGGAGCGCCCTATGACAACATCCAGTGGGCGGCTGTGCTCAAATCCGTAAGCGCCCACGACATGTACCGTAAGATATTCCATCGCATCTCTCCAAAGCAGGTTGCTGATTTTCTTATCTTTGATATGGAATTTCCTCGGTCTATACGCCATTGCATCGCAAATGCACTCTTTTCGCTTCACCAGATCACCGGCACACCCCAGGGTTCTGCCCGGAACCGGGCAGAAAAAATCCTCGGCCGCCTGCAGGCAGACCTGGACTACACGGATATTGACGAGGTGATTGAGTTCGGCATGCATGAGTATCTTGATTCTCTGCAGGTCCGCCTGAACCAGGTTGGTGAGGAAATCAGCGCCACATTCTTCAGGCATGTGCCATTGGAGCCGGAGCTTGTCAATCAGCAATAATGGAGTGGCGTAATACTAGCGATCTATTACGTCGAGGCTGGCGCCAATTTCTGGGATCCTGTAAGGATATTTATTGCAAAGGTTATAGAGGCCCGAGCTCCGGTGCCGCGGAAGGTCCCTGTGCAGGGAGAGGCGCCCTGCGGCAAGTGGCTTGCTGCCAGGGCGATATGACGATCCGCCACTGTGAGACCATGGGTCGGGTCGTATCCCCGCCAGCCACCTCCGGGTATATAGACTTCGGCCCAGGCATGGAGCTGCCTGTTTTCGGTGTCTGGATCGCCTTCCTGGTAACCGCTGACAAAGCGGCTGGCAATGCCTCCATTCCGGCAGACAGCCAAGAACAGCAGTGCCAGGTCGCGGCAGGAGACTTCCCTTTGCTGCAGCGTTACATCCGGAGGGAGAGGGAAACCTTCTTCCCTGTCAACCACCTTCCAGTTCTCATAGAGATAAATATTCAATCCGTTCAGAAAACCGAAAACATCTCCTGATGATTTCTCAAGTAACACGGACGTCAGATTGCGTACCTTCTCGCTCCCTGAAATACCCGTTGCATCAAGACAGGAGCGCAGAACTGGAACAAGTTCCTCAGGATAGTGAAAGGGATGTGTTTGGAAAGGGGGGTGATCCAGGATATAGTCAAACGGATTTTGACGCAAGGTCTGGACCTCACACTCCATGCAGATCTCGAGGTATGATGTGGTTCCCTCAAACCAGGCCGATCTCGCAATATTTCCCTCAGCGTCCGTGATATCTGAAAATCCAGCAGGCTGAGGCTCGATCGCCAGACGAAAGGAAAGCAGCTTTTGACTGCTGTCGCTGCGGGGGCAGAATCGCAGCAGATGGGGCTCCAGAAACACTGGAATGTTGAACTCGTAACGGGTCTTGTGGAAAACGGAAAAAAACATTTCAGATATCACTTTCCTGGTTGAGCAGGGCAAGGGCCTGGTCAATCCTTTCAGTGGGGAGAGACTTGATGGTTTCACGAAGTTTTGAATCCCAGAGGTCGGAGATATCGCCAAGGTCTTCTCTGTAAAATCTGTGCTTTACCATTTTAAATGAGTCCTTGCGGTACTGAACAACATCCATGGGAAAATCGACATCAGCAGCACTGATCCTGGTCGAATCAAACGAAAGACAGCCGACTTTCAAGGCAAAAGCCAGTGAATCTTCAAAATCAAAGGTGCGATCCAGAATAGGTTTACCATACCCTGGCGCGCCGATTATCTGATAGGGCGTCCCTTTGCCTATTTCTACCCAGTTGCCTTGCGGGTACACGAGGTAGAGCAGGTGTTCGGCATCGTCGTGCATCTGTCCACCGATGATACAATTCATGTCAAAATTGAACCCGCTTTCAACAAGGGAGGGCTTGTCTTCTTTTGCCACAATGCGGATCTGTTCGCTGAAGGCGTTGACTGCCTTGAACAGCCGGTTGAACGGCTTCTCCAGGTTGGAGATATAATCATCAAAATAGGTCAGAGCCTTATCCCTTACCGACCGAAGCCCTGAGGTCATAAGAAACATGCTGCCATGTTCCATGTTGTAGATACTGACTTTGCTGGCGGTGATCACCTCGTTTCCGGATGTAACCATGGTGTCTGCTATTCCGACCAAGCCGTCTTTAACGCGCATACCGAGACAAAATGTCATGCTAATTCCCTTTCCTGTTAATACATTAAAATGACGGTCTCGCATATAAGTCCATTCTTTCAGGAAACCGTTGTGGCCTCAAGGCAGAGGATCATACATCAGGGATGTTGAACTTTCCGCGAAACTTAGCACATATTTAATATACCACTGTTCCGGTTTAGCCGGGTAGACTTTTTTCAACAATATCAAAAACAAACTGTACTCGTGAAGAATGTGGCTTTGAAAAAAATCGGACATATCTGTTTTTTGTGACTAATATCTATATAAACAGAAAATAATATGGTAACGCAACACTGACATCCTTGTTGAAAAAAGGTCGATACTTCCCATGAAATTTGACGAACTGGGGCTCAGCCCCGAAGTGATGAAAGCTGTGACCGAAATGGGCTTTACCGAGCTGACGCCCATCCAGGAACAGACCTTTGTCCTGATCCGCGAAGGGCGCGATCTCGTGGCCCTGGCCGAAACAGGCTCCGGCAAGACCAGCGCCTGCGGCATCCCGCTTGCCGAGATGGTTAATCCCAAAATCACCGGCAT
>Ga0209742_10000031_pt1 | contig 71183 bp, 82 predicted proteins | sample DeeMarSeWOR38_10_FD_187462 | JGI IMG/M metagenome (GOLD analysis project Ga0209742, IMG submission 187462) | Marine sediment microbial communities from White Oak River estuary, North Carolina - WOR-3-8_10 (SPAdes) (version 2) | ecosystem: Environmental > Aquatic > Marine > Intertidal zone >...
CAGGGTGCCAATCCGGGTTTCCACCCTGTCAGGTGTCGTGATCGACTTGGGAATCTCCGTCGTCATCTTCATCCGTGGGGTCTCAACAGCCGAGACAGCTACCACCAGCATAACCATGATGACGGTCGTCATCGATGTAACTCCTATCAGTATTTTCTTCATCTTCCCCTCCTTGCCATTAAATAAAAAACCGAACCATCCTTAATTGGACAACTCGGCTACAATGTAACTGGTAACCCAGCTATCTTAATAAGACCTGTGGTTTTCCGTTACTGCTATAAATTGTTGATGTATCTTGTATAGGTAGAATTACTACATGATATTTACAAGAGAGTCAATAAAAACAGACAGTTGAGAATTGTTCTTACAATAGGGGAAGTGTATATTCCTTGCCACAATCTTGAGTTTTGTCTTACAAAATCTGACTCAACATGTCCACTGTACACCTTGGTGCTAGTTGTTAGTTATTCAGGATAATCGAATCCTTGAACTGGTTCGATTTCTACTGGTAGAGGTGAGAGTATTGAATATACAATGATGTCATCAGCTCCAGGATTAAATATACCGTGAACGTCTCCAGGTGTTGCCACTAAAATATCTCCTGACTTGACTATTTGTTTTTCTTCTGCAGTCAGGTAGTAATCTCCTTCACCTTGAATAATATACCATATATCATCGTTATACGGATGGATATGTGGATAAACCCACTCACCTGGTGTAACTCTCCAGAGATTTATTTCATGAATTTTTGACCTGCAAATGACCTCCCTGGAAGTCTTTCCTTTACTCGCAACCAACTCCTCAACTTTAAATAATCTCTCAGCCATCACTTGCTCCTTAGAAAATCAATGCTTTAAGAATATTTCATACATGTTTATATGTTAAGTACTATGACAGGTTAATCAATGGCGAGGTAGTGCCACAATGTGGTTAGGAGGGTAGGTTTGTAAGCAGTGTAACTATCTAGCCACAATCTTAACTATTTTTCGGCTAGTGGGAAGTTGAGATGTGTGCTGGCAATATTAACCCCGCCCGAAGGCATGGTTATTATTTCACTTGAATAATTCTGGGTGTTTTTGTGCAAATATTCTTGGGTCAGCCTTTTCAAGTGCAATAAGATACTGTGGGTTTATGTTTTCCAGTTCTTTTTTTTGGTTAATGATATCGCTGATTGACCATTCACGTAATGATATTTCTTCAACCAAATCTGTTGACGATTTAATGAACGTATCGACATGAGATTTTATTTCAGCCTTTTCTTTACTCACTTTTTCCATGTCGGATGCCATACTTTGCAAATATTTAACCATAGAACCCCGCTGTTTTTTTGCAGCAACCTTTGCAGCAGTTAAAATTGCTATTCTAGCATCTTCTTCGTTAGTTAAAGCATAAACTCTAACGGCATTACAAAAGTAGTCATTTATTCTTTTTGCCTGTGATTTTCCTCTAATAATAAAAACAGCAAATAGGCCTAATAATGCTGCTCCTATTATATTGATTAGTATATTCATGCGATGTTCCCTCTAATATTTCACATATCTTGCCAAAATGATAACTTTTTTTACCCAAATTCTGAGTTGCCATGTAGACTGGTAATCTTGAATATGCAACCAATCTATTAGGTTCAGTTGCATATCAGGTAGATTGAATTTTGATACTTATAACCGACTCACATATCCGTTGATTTTGTTATGCACTTTGTGCATATGTATAAAATTTTTTCCTTAACCTTATGTGCTGATAAATGTCGATTGCAGGTGGGTTCTTTGCAATTTTCACAAATACCTCCTTCACTTAACTTGATGGCAAATTCTATTTTACAAATATGGCATTTCCAACGGAAAATTTCTTTCATTCAATCAAGCTCCCCATCTAACTATTTATTAGACGCAGTTTTTGCATTAATACATCAGGAATGATTCACGAGTCCAGGTTTATAGCAGTTTTTTCAAGTTTAAAATAAAAAAGGCTGAGTCATTTCTTGCTCAGCCTTCATATGATTATTTCAATAAATATTTAAGCCTGATTCTTTTTCATTTTGCCATCTCGTTCTTTTACTCAGATTTTAGAGAAGCAATGTCGATCGAGAAACGGTATTTAACATCCGATTTGACCATTCGCTCGTAGGCTTCATTGACCTTATGGATCGGGATGACTTCAACATCGGCAGTTATGTTGTGTTTGCCACAGAAATCAAGCATCTCCTGGGTCTCTTTGATGCCACCAATGAGAGATCCTGAGATGCTTTTGCGCCCAAAGATCAGGGCGAAAGCTGAAACAGCAAGCGGTTTTTCTGGCGCACCAACCAAAGTGATGTTTCCATCGAGGCCAAGCATGCTGAGGTAGGCGTTGATGTCGTGCTCGGCAGATATTGTGTCGAGTATAAAGTCGAAGCGGCCGGCGTGCTTTTGCATCTCTTCCGGGTTGGTGGAGATAATGACCTCATGGGCGCCGAGACGTAAAGCATCCTCTTTTTTGCCCGGAGAAGTGGTGAAGACCACCACGTGGGCGCCGAAGGCACGGGCAAATTTTACCCCCATGTGCCCTAGTCCGCCTAAGCCTACCACGCCGACCTTCTTTTCCTTGATATCGCCCCAGCGGCGAATCGGTGAATAGGTCGTGATTCCGGCACAGAGCAATGGCGCCACTCCGGCAAGGTTGAGATTCTTAGGGACGCGAAGAACAAATTTTTCATCGACGACAATGTTTTCTGAGTAACCACCGTTGGTGACGCCGCCAAGATGTTTGTCCGGCGAGTTGTAAGTGAAGGTTGAGTTGGGGCAGAACTGCTCCAGGTCAACCAGACAATGGGGGCAGGATTGGTCCGAATCGACCATGCAGCCGACGCCCACCAGGTCTCCTAGCCTGAAATTGGTTACGGCGGAGCCAACCTTGGTGACCCTGCCAACAATCTCATGGCCTGGTACGCAGGGATAGGTTGTAGGCATGATACTGTTCCATTCATCGCGAACCGTGTGGAGGTCTGAATGGCAGATGCCGCAATAAAGAATTTCAATCTGTACATCACGTTCAGTAATATCACGACGCTGGATTGTGTCAAGGGACAATGGTGATGTTGCACTGGCAGCGGAATATGCCTTGGTTATATACATGATGTTTATCTCCTATATTATATTTTTAATCAAAAGTACGGATGTCTTGCCAAAATCTTAACTTTTTCAGCACAGATTCTGAGTTAAGGTGTGTACTTTAATGTTGACAGAACTAAATAATCTATTTTGCTGCGGTTCATTATAGTTATCTATACTCAGATAACGTTACATAGATTTGCCTTGTTGGGCTTTTATAATCTCCTTGTATCGAAAACAGTCGGTTATGTGATCATTCACCATACCCACCGCTTGCATGAATGCATAGCAAATAGTTGAACCAACAAAGTTGAACCCTCGTTTCTTTAAATCCTTGCTCATGGCGTCAGATTGCTTTGTTTTTGAAGGTATTTCAGCAACGGCATTCCAATTGTTCTGGACAGGTATACCATCCACATAACGCCATAAAAACGTGTCCAATGATCCGAATTTCTCTATGATGGCCAATGTGCCCCGCGCGTTTTTCACAGTTGATTCTATCTTCAAGCGATTGCGTACTATGCCTGGATTGTTGAGCAAACGCTTGATGTCCGGCGCTGAGTATATAGCAATTTTTTCGAAATCAAATTGGTGAAAAGCTTTGTTGTAATTCTCTCTTTTATTCAGAATGGTACGCCAACTCAAACCAGCCTGTGCACCCTCCAAGGTTAGCATTTTGAAAAGGTGTCTATCATCATGAACAGGTACTCCCCATTCCTCATCGTGGTAAGTGATATAAAGGGGGTCATCCCCACACCATTCGCATCGTTTTTTCATTTCTTTGTCTTTCAAACAAGGAATATAAGTTCAACCTGTCTTGCCACAATCTTAACTTTTTACTCTCTAAAAACAAGTAAAGGTTGCCAGTGAACATGGCAACCTTTTAAGAATGATTCATGAGTCCAAAATAATAGCAAACAGAGTTACGTATAGTTTAATACCCCATGTCAACAGGATTTCTCCACACTTAGTCCTGATTGGTAACTGGTTTATTTTTATTAATTGGTTTCATTTTATTAAGTTCATAATTTATGGAGGTTTTTAAAGATTCTACTGTACAGGCATTGAGTGGGCGTTTGAAATGGGGGGATGGTACTATTTTAGTGGCTTTAAACATCTGCCCAGGCGCATCAGCAATCATAAATCCTCTGTGTTCTTCAGGTTCCATAGTAACTCTCCATTACATCTAAAATAATAAAGCCCACATCACTTGTTATGGGTGAGTGGGCATATAAATTCCCAATACAAATATTATTGTTTTTGGGTTACTATTATATAATATAAGCACAGTGAGATTTTTATCTATATAATTTTTATCTTGTAACAGATTTTGCCACAATGTTGACTCTAGGTAAGCCTATTTTAAGGTTAAGATGTCCAGTGGACATCTTAACCTTAAAATAGTATGCGTCCTTGTTCTTTTTTCATTTCGCTAGTCGTAAATTTCACACCGATCACCGACTTTATCAAGAAAAAGGAACCATTTTCTGTAGATCCACATCCCACATTTTCAGTCGAAGACAAGAAAGGCTTTTTGCAATTGTAAAGGGTTCTCTCGCTTGCAGCGCTGGAACTGCCTCGTAACATTTCTTAAGTTGGTAATTGGGTATCATAGGTCTTAGATGGTGTATATGGTGGTAACCGATGTTGCCTGAAAACCATCTCAGCACAACCGGTAACTTATAAAACGAACTGCCTTCCATGGCGGCCCGTAATGGATCCCACTCGCTTTTACGGGCCCAATATCCATCTTCGAACTGATGTTGTACGTAAAACAACCAGATCTCTGCGCCTCCAGCAAGCCACAAAAAAGGTAATTGGATCAGGAGATAAGTTTGCCATCCAATAATTTTTGCAGCAGACAAAGCGACGGCGATGATCAGCATGTTGGTAAAAATTACGCTCATCCGTTCTTTCCGTTTCGCCCTAAAATCGGGGATCCGGTTGTGAAGAAGAAAATTGAATAATGCTCTCAGTCCAATTAGTATAAAGGGGGTTACGGTAGAGCCTATACAGTAATCTTTTCATTTTCAGTGAGTTCTCATATTCCGTTACCGTCATGGTCCAGAGACATCACCGAATCCTCGTAAGTCGAGATTAGCATAAGTGCTATGGTGCCGGAGGTGGGTAAAACGCCAGTCTTCAAATGAAGTAAAGACAAGCACCCCGAGAAAATAACCGAAAAAGGTGTTGGCGCTTTTCGACTTAAATAATACCATGGACACAGTCGTGAAATAAAATGAATATTCGAACTAGGAATGCGGCGGCAGGCAACGCAAGGATCAGAGTGATTATGTACGAATAGGCGCGCTGAATTGACTGGATCATCAAATACCATAGGCAACCATATGGAATTATCGTGTTTATTAACTGCCAGGTGGCTTTAAAGTTATCGGAATTCTGGTAAGTTGCCAGTAAAGGATACCAATCGGGCCATTTATGACCAATATTCTTCTTTTTCTCGCTACCGTTAGCTTTGTCAGATTTATGTATAATCATACATAAACCTCCGCTTTGAGTGCTCCTACCTCTAGGGGTTTTATAACTACAAAAAAATTAAAAAATTAATATAATAACTAATATACGTCGATCAAGTGCCACAATGTGTTAGGCAGGTGGATTAAGAGGAGGTATATATATCTTACCAACATATTGACTTTTCACTCTCTTGAAAAGAGTTACTATTGCCAGTGCACATCTTAACTGGTAATTTCCCTCCCTAGAGTCAAGATTGTGGAAAGATATTCTGAATTTTCCATTGTTTCAATTATGTAGACCGTGCTATAAAAACATATATATTAGTAGCTTTTGACATATACTTCTTTTCCTGGCTTGCAGCAACATACTCATAATCTAACTTTATTGATAAAAGTTGGTATAAGGAATGCAAACCTTAAGTGTTAAATAAGTTCTCCCAACTTCATGCAGAAAGCAGACACAAAAGAACAACAGGAAATACCAGCACCAACATCCCTTTCGGCCAAGGAATTGCAGGATGCTAGGCAGTTGATCAACATTTTTATCCTGGCGTGGAAGAATTACGGCCTGTATCCGGAGGATCATATAACCACTTTAAAATCCCTTGAAAAACTTGTTGCCGCATTCAGTAATTTTTTCATGACTTATGGCGATCTGCGGCTGACTGTGGAAAAAGACCGTCTCCTTTGCGAGTCTGAAATCATCCATGAAGTCTCACCAGAGGCACCCTCGGAAGACATCAGCACCCTGCTTTATCGTGACGGTATAAAATGGATTGAGTTTCAAGAAGGCCTTACCCCCGAAGAGATCGCCTCCTTTTTCAGAATAGCTTATAAATACAGGTTGTTCGCAGAGGAGACCGAGGGAGACATCGTCACCGCTCTGATGGATGAAGAACTTGAATATATAGATTTCAAGGCGGTTGATATTTTCTGGCAGGACTTGCTGCTCATGGATTTTTCCCAACTTCCCCCCCCCGCGCCTCAGCCGGAAGAAGTCCCTAATCAAAATGAAACGGACCAGTCTCAGCAACCGGCAGGATCGGACGGCAAGGACATTTATGCCAGAAGTATTGCCGATCCATCGATCAGTGATGCCCAAATGAAGCTGTCCAATGCCGATTACGAAATACTTCATCAAATGGTCCAGGAAGAAGAAAGCTGGGATATTACAAAGGACCTTTTTGAAGTATTGCTGATTATTCTTAACAACCAATCCGAGCAGGAGAAATTCGCCGCGGTTCTGGGGTTCATCTCGGAAGTGGCTGTTGAAACCATTGAGCTGGACAAGTTCGATCTGCTGGTCAAATTATTTCAGTCGCTGCACAAGCTCTTCTCCCCAGAAACATCAACTGAACAGGATTGGAAGAGCCCCCTCATCGACCGTTTTTTCAAGGAGCTGTCCAAGCCTGAAATTTTTCAACTCATTAGCGAAAAGCTCTTGAAGCTGCAAACGAGTGAAATTGAAAAGTTAAAGGTTCTTGAACAGGCACTTCATTATTTTTCTCCGGAGGTTATACCTTTTCTGGTGCCGGTCATCATGCAGAGAAGTTCACACGCGATACAACAGATAGTCTCGGAAGTGTTAGTGCAGCTGAGTCAGCGTGACATTGGGCCTCTTGAAAAAATAGCGAATCAGCATGGCACGGAGATGGGGGACAAGCTTCTGGTCATTCTGAATCGCCTCCAGGGGGACCGGGTCAATAAAATTCTTTTCAAGATGTGCGATCATTCCTCTGACAAGGTGTCCAGTAAAGCGATCAAAGAGCTGGTTGACAGGGATCCCAAATACGCCCAAAGGTTGTTTTCGCTCATTGATGACCCCAGAAAAGAAATACGCACCTGTATCCTTGCAGCTTTTGCAAAACATAAATCCAGTGCACTGGAAAACATGCTGCTGAACTATTTGAGAGGAAATTCCGCCCAAAAAGACCCAGCCCACATCCTTGCCTGCTATGAAGCCCTTGGCCGCTGCGGTTCCAACACGGCTGTCCCGTTCCTGCGCAGAATACTCCTGAGCCGGGGATGGAACAGTTTTATGGGTTCAGGGAAATTGATTTTCCGGGAGGGAGCAGCCATAGCCCTGGTATTGCTCGATACTCCGGAAGCAAGGGATGTTCTCCAGAAAGCTCCAAAAAGCAGATTCAGGGTGATCAGGAAAGCTTTTGATAGAACAAAGACCATAAGTGATGTCTCTGGAGAAAACACGAATGACTGATGCTGCAAAATACAGATCCTATTCCCAGATTGAAGAATTCCTGCACAACTTCTACAGCCTGGGCCAGACAGCAAGAATTCATAGTGATAACCATACGCTGGTTATTGAGGGAATTGAGAAATTCTCCGAATCCATAAACAGCTGCATGGAGAATGAATCATTGACGTTCAAAATCTCCAATGACCAGTTGTATGTTGATGATGAAAAGCTCCCCTACAACAGAACCACAAAGAATCTTTTTGATAACATTATACGTTATTTTGATACCCGCGGCCTGGAAGGAGTGCGTTTACTCGAAGCTGTCAAACATGCCTCTGCAATGGAGATCCTGGCTTTCATGCGCCTACTGAACAGTTCCGGGCAAAAGCCGGAACCTCTCAACTGGCTCACAAACGGCCTTGCTGCAGAAAATATACAATGGGTTGAACTGATCAGGAAATCGGAAAGACCCCAGGATGACCAGGGATCCTCTTACAAGGACAAGGCAGAACGGAGGGAAAGGGCTAGAAGAGACTACACTTATGCCAAGGCCTCTATCGAAGAAGTTGCCCAGAATATTAAAGACAATAAGAGTGAGGTTGGTATACGGAAAACCGTCCGGGTAGTCCAGGACATGGTGACGAATCTTATCGAGGATGACGAAGTGTATTCTGCCATCAGCACTCTTCGGGTATTTGACGACTACACCTTCACACATTCGGTGAATGTTGCCATGTTATCCATGTGCATTGGCAAGCGTATCAACCTCTCACGTCGCACTCTGGTAAGTCTTGGCATATGTGCCCTTTTTCATGACCTTGGAAAAATTGAGATCCCGTACGAAGTTCTGCACAAAAAGGATAAACTGGATGACACTGAGTTACAAATGATTGAGGAGCATTCACTGAACAGCGCCAGACTGTTGTTAAAACTCAAAGCCTCCCCTGACAGCAAGGCCAGAATCCTGGTGCCGCTTTTTGAGCACCATCTGAAATACGACCTGTCCGGCTATCCCCATGCCGACTGGAAAAACCCGTTAACCCTTTTTGGAAAGATTATTTCCATTGCAGATAAATATGATACTTTAACATCATCGCGGGCCTACCGGAAATCTCTGCTGAGTCCGGACCGCGCCCTGGGATACATGTTTGATCGTGCCGGCAAAGACTTTGATCCCATCCTCATTAAGGTTTTCATCAATATTCTTGGGGAATACCCGGTCGGCACCCTGTTAAGGCTTGACACTGGCAAACTGGCCTTGGTTATCAGTTCTCCCAGCAGGGAATTTTCCAAAAGACCAATAGTCTGCGTCCTGGATAAAGAGGGTAAAGGCAGTTATAAAAAAGGGGAAATAATTAACCTGGACGAACGCGACACCGAAACAGGCAACTATGTTAGAGAAATCATCGAGACCTATCACCCTTCTGCTCTCGGAATCCAACCCGTACAGCATATCTTTTCCAGTAATTGATTGAATGCGGAATATAAAACTTGGACTTAGGACTAAAACGTCTGACGGGTATCAGTTCAGGAATTTCTAAATCATCACTATCGTCAATGATAATACTTTATACTATAAAATCGCTGGTGGGGTCTTTGTAAAAAATCAGCCAAAGAAAATTACAGTAACTATCCCATGTATCATGTCCCAATATATACCTGTCAACTATACTTGCAAAATAACCGATGGCATAAATATCAGGTGTTCCAGGCTCTCCCCACGTTTGATTCCGTATAAAGATCCTTGTCTATTTTCCACCTCCCCCTGAAATGATGGAGAGCTGCAGAAGAGACTCCATGACAGTTTCCTTCATGCGTCTTATATTGTACTTGATTGATTCCTCATAAAGATTCTTGTCTATTTTCCACCTCTCCCTGAAATGATAGAGAGCTGCAGAAGAAACTCCTTCCAGTTCAATGGTCAGCCTTTTACGTACCACCGAGCGATAGAATTCCTCGGTTTTCCTGAAAAGCTCCAGGGGGGACTCAAACCCTTCCATTCCGGCTTCCTCGAACTCCAGGAAAAGCAGAGGCAGTTTTTCCTGGTAATTCCTGTCTGCCATCTGGGCAACCAGGTCGGCGGTTCCAAGAATCTTGCCCATGGTCCTGACTTCTTCAGAGTTGAATGGTATCTCTGCCAGGGAAAAGAAGAGCTCAGTACACTTGATAATATGGCTGCAGTCGCGGATGTCCTCCTGCGAATAACCGTTTTCGGTGAGATATTTTTCCATTAAGGCAATTGAGCGATCCTCGTGGCCGATGGTGTGCTGGGCCCCGGTACCCTCAACTTCTTCCTCGGTCTGGATAAGTCCCGCATCATGAAAAAGTGCCCCGATCAGGCAAAGCTGAACAAGCCTTGGGGAAAAAACCTGTCCCTGGACATGCAAACCATGAATGAGCCTTGCAACAGCAAGGGCGGTTGAACAGGTATGCTCCAGGTTATGATATTTTGTATTACTGGCCCGGTATCCGGGAAATTCTCCGATGAAGAGACGAATGATATCCTCGTATATCTTTTCGATTGGAGACGGGTCCAGGGGAGGGTCGATCAGGAGCAGGATATTTTTTATCTCAGCTAAGGTTTCAGCTGGAGAGCTGGTATCTGTCAGATCATAAAGTCTGTTGTTGTCTCTAATCATGTCATTAAAGTGCCTTACAGGTTCAGTTGAGGTTGAGTTGTTGATGGGCAATCGCTTATTTCCCCGCACCAAAATTCAGGGGGGGTCTTTGAAACTACCCTGGTTCATCGCAGTAAATCAACAAATAATGTACAACCAAACACTCTGTCAACAAATAACCCGGCCTATCAACAATATATCAATCAAAAACCGCTCAAGAATCACTATAAAACCATGCATCAATCCATCGGCTAAAAATTATAACCTAAAAGGCAGGCTCAATGGATGCTCACCGACGGCTCCTCATACTGCGGCCAGATAAGGGACCAGCGGGCGAATTCGGCCGTTGTCGTATAATCCGCAGCTCTTTTCATGGATCAGCTCAGGAGGGGCACGTTTTACGGGTATAACTTAATTATTTCTTCTCTAGTGGATATTTGATGGGTCAAAATTTCTACCACAATCGAAGTAAAGAATTTTAAAAAGGACTCCAAGATAGAGAATTATCAGTAATAATGTCCGCTGACAGAATAAACTTTTAGACCTCCTTTTTATCTTTAACTCGATTACCAAGCTTCTGCTTCGGCTTTTTGACCTCTATTAAAAGCTTTAATTTATAAGCCTGGGTACAAAACCCCCTCAAACTCACTTACTTTTTTCAGCCAAGTTTTATCAGTCAATACCGCTGCACGGTCAAATTTTTTCTTAAGACCAAACATCGAAGGAAGGCGAGAAAATTCAATTACAATTGCACCAAGTGACGGAAGATGAAAGTCGATTACGTCATACAACATTTTTCCATTTTCAATATTCTCTGACTTGTTGACGAGTTCATCTAATGCAATTTTCATTACTTCAGCGTCCAATTTTCCACTCAACTCAATATCCAAACGATTCTTGCCATTTAGAATTACATTAAAAATAAATACTACTATTTATGGTTAACTTGGATAGAAAGTTATTTATTGTTAAAGTCCAGATGCCTTACCAGAATAGTAACTTTTTCGGAAGTAATTTGAAGTTAATATAACAGATGGACATCTTTACTTTTATGCAAAAAAGCGGGAGAAGGAAATTTTGATCCCAACTCTCGGTTTGTTGCTTTTCATTTGCTGCTCTTCTACTTGATAAATAAAGCTTGAGAAGTTATTTTCCGACTAGAGAAAAACAACCTACAGGAAGCCTCCTTCTAACCGTGCTTTATACTGTTGTATATAATGTCCACAATCTTGATGCTTGCAACGGTCATTAAATGATACTGGCTGTTGATGTCGCATACGGAAACAACGAGGCAATTGTTGCCGGAGTCCTGTTCAATGATTGGCCTGATGCGAAACCTGCACAAAAAATGGTTATCTCCTGCACTGTACCGGATACTTACCTGCCAGGCCAGTTCTACCGCAGGGAATTACCTTGCATCGCTGCCCTCCTGCAACATGTCTCACAGCCTTTTGACTTCATATTAATTGATGGATTCGTCTATCTGGGTAGAAATAAAGAGCCCGGCCTGGGGAAACATCTCCGGGACATTCTGGAGCAAAAAGTTGTAGTTATCGGTGTGGCAAAAAAACCTTTCCGAGATACACCGGAATCCTGTGAAGTACTGCGAGGCAAAAGCCTGAGGCCTCTTTATGTAACTGCTGATGGCATTAGTCAGGAACGGGCGAAATTTCTTGTCACGATCATGCATGGAAAAGGCAGGATTCCCACCATGTTGCAATATGTTGACCGTTTGTGCAGGGGGTTTGCTTCCCCATGATTTCGACTCTCTTAACTTAAGCTTTGCTGGATAACCACTTTATCTTTTAAAGAGATTCTCCAGCTTACTGAATGCTTCATCCTTTCCCTCGGTCCGGGCTGTTTCCGTCTGCGAAACACGAAAAAAATCGCAATAATTTGCTTTTTCCTTATCCTGGATGAGTTCCCGTATCGACTCATGGCACTGACGGTACGCATGCGGATCATAAAACTCGCAATTGAGGCAGATATGAAGATCGCGTCCGCATGCAGGATACTCATTCCTGATGTAGGTCCTGGTTGTAGTAATTTTTTTTGGCAAAAAGCACAATTCATTTATATTCGCTGTACTTGAAATATTTTCCCTGCACTTTGGCAGCTGGATATTTCTTCTTATTCTTCTCCAGTTTCTCATGGGCTGCACTCATGGGGTCTATGCCAAGCCTGTCGCAAAGATTTGCCAGGTAGATCAGGACATCGCCGATTTCCTCCTTCACCTCCGCCAGTTTGTCAGGCGGAAGGCTCCTGCTTTGCTCTTCCGTCAGCCACTGGAAATGCTCTGCCAGCTCGCCTGCTTCAACCATGAGAGCCATGACCAGGTTCTTGGGCGAATGGTACTGGTCCCAGTCCCTCTCCTGCCGGAATTTCCTTACTTTTTTAATCAGGTCTTCCAACTTTCAACCAACTAGCTGATGAGATAAAATCCGAGTGCAGTCTTGAAATGATCCGTTGAATTGAATTCACAGCCGATATAATCACTGGCAACGGAGCGCACTGAAACATGCGTATCAATAGAAGTCTGTTTTGCATTATTGAGGGTAAATGAAAGAAGCAGCTGGTCATCTTTCTTGGTCCTGTGTTTTTTACTGAAAGGACAGAGGCCTATTCCACCCAGAGAGACATTCTTGATGATTACATCCTGATTTTCTCTGTGATTGGAAAGGTTGATGCTTTTGCCGAGAAGTCTTGTCTCCTGCCTGGGATGCTTCCGGTATTCGAGGCAGATATTGAAAATGTCATCACAACTGCATTTGATTGTCAGTTCTCGTTTTCTTTTTTCCTTGTATTCCGAGACCGACAAATTTTTTGTTTGTCTGCAGGATGGGCAGGTAAGAATCGCGATGTCGCCCTCTTTGACCAGAAGTTTTCTCGTTTCCATTTTGTACCTTTTCGCTCTGCTTGTCAGATCAAATCACATGAAACCAGTTATTGTACCTGCTGCAGGACTTTCAGCCCAAGAGTCCGTACTCTGCATGAAAACGTTAAAAGCTACTGTCAATCTACCATATGACAAAATACATAGTAAGTATTTTTTTCAAAAAAATACTCTTTTTGAGGTATAAAATTTAATCAGCCAGTCTGCCCCGTTGGATCATGAAGCAGAAGCCAATTCTTCAGCTTCTCAGGACTTTTCCCTAAGGATTCTCTGGCCCCGAAACCGGTGAGTTTCAGGCTGGAAATCCTGCTGCTGCTGTTAGCCAGAATGGTGATTTCCGGTCTTTCACCAAGAAATTTCAGGATCAGTGCTGCACCATCGCCATCTTCATCATCCAAATCAGCATCCATTATAACCAGTGAGACATCCTCATTTTCAAAAAAAGTTACTGCTGATTCATACGTATGGGCAACAAGGAGCTGAACTGTGCCGAATACATAATAATTCCTGATAGTCTCTATAAAACCTGCAGCAATACCAGGGCTGTCCTCCACCAGTAGAATCGACGGGTACCGTAGTGCCTTGCCATGCGGCAACTCTCTACCGCAAAGTTGAAATGCCTGGCCGTGCGGCAGGCATTGTGTTGATCCAACAATATCCTTGAACCATCCAACGACACCCAGAATAAACAGGGCAGTGCGCTCGCTGGGTCTCCTTTTGGCACAGCCTCCCTTTTTCATTAAATCTGTTTTCTCTCCCATTGCCGTCCCAGGATTATTGCCCATTTATCTTCTTCAGCGGCTGATTTTCCCAAGATCTCTTTTAAGAATCAAGATCAATTCCTTCTCAATTTTCGAGTCAACGAGCTTTTTCTTCTTGTGATGTTTGCGGTTAAAAACATTCTCCATGGATATCCTGAGATGCGGGGTGATGTTCTTGGTTGTCTTGCGCAATATCTTATCAAGGCAGGTTCTAACAAAACTTTCCGGATACAAAACAAAGCCATAGCAGGTCGCTTTGGCAGCCGGGAAAAAATGATAGAAATTTTCATACATCGATCCATGCCCACGGTTCATCCCAGACCTGGAAACCACATAGAGGCGCATGTCCGGGTAATAGAGCCCAGGAGCTTCCATAAGCATCCTCGAGGCCCGCGCTGATAAGAGTGTCTGGAAATGCAGCGCTATGTCTCGGGCTGAGAAAACAAAGGTATCAGAAATCTTTTTTATCTCTGCCTTGATGTTCTCTCGCTCTGCCTGAATATCATCTTCCTGAACCATGGGTATTGCCGGCGAAAAGGGGCTTTGAGTTTCGATGTAATTTTCAGATATAATCTACTCTTTCCCTGGAGTGAAAACAACTGCTAAGGAATAAGATGATGGGTAAGAAAAGATCCGCACCAAGGCGGATCTTCTTTTTTGGCCTTTTGGGGAACCCTGGCCTGTGAATACCGGAGCCTCTCCTGTGTGAGTGAAGGAAAAGTAGATTGTTAGACTATTTTATAAAGGACAGTACGATCACTGCCAACAGCCAAAGACCGGTAAGTGCTCCACCCAACATTAATACACCTTCAGCGATTCTGCTGATCCTATCCTGTAATTGATGCTCGGCCCTTGTATTAAAATTGCATTGCCTGAGACACCTCTGGTGACATAAAATTCCAATTTAACTTATTGTGCCTAATATACCGAAATCATAAACCTTGTAATAATTTTTTATTTATTACTGCTACCACAATGTAGCAAGAAGGTTTTTAGGCTGCAATAGAAATTTGAAGGCAGTATGCAGTATCTTGCCGCGATGCGTAACAGGGGTATTTCGCGCTACTGGACGATCCAGGCGATGCTGTCTCGTTTCACTGCAGGCGGCTAAGTGACAAGCTCAGGGATAGAATATTTTCCCCTGAGGGTGCCAGGTTTTAACATTTTGTTTTGTTGTTGTCTGGTAACTTTCGACAAGGTCACCTATGTGGACCTTGTTAAAATCTCTTATCTTCAGGCCTACCTGCTGACCCCTTGTTGCTTCCCTGACAGCATCATTTTCTATATGGAGCGATTCAATCATCCCGACATACATGGGTCCCATTGCTCCCACAATCCTGAAGGACTTCTGCAGAGCCAGCTTGCCTTTATTGACTTCACAGCCGAGAATAATGCCTTTCCGGCTGCTTTTAAAAAGTGCGACAACCTTGGCGGTGCCAATAATCTGCTCTGAATATTCCTGCGGGATAAAACTTGCAGCTATGGATTCAATATCCTCGATAAGCCTGTAAATTACTTCATAGAGGCGAATCTCGACATTGTGTTCAGATGCCAGGTCGTCCACATGGGGCATGAGCCCTACATTAAAACCGATAATTAATCTGCTACCGGTCTCAGCCATGAATATATCTGACTTATTAATAGACCCCACACCCGAGCTGATGATATCGATTCTTACCTCAGGGTAAGTTATGGATTTGAGGGAGGAGATGATTGCCTCAGCGCAACCGGAGGTATCACATTTAAGGACTATTTCCAGACAATTCTGTTCTGATGCCTGTATTGAGCGAGATTCTCTTTTCCTAGCAATTATATTTGCGTTTTTTTCCCTTTTCCCTTTCTGATGGTGAGCTGTCTTTCTACTGCTCATACCAAAGTGACTCCTGTCATGTATCAGCTATACTTAAATGCAGCAACGTCTCTCCTAAACAATATCATGTCCTATTGTTGTAAAGGTAAAAACTCCACTGGCTCAAATGAAACCCAGTTCACTCAAATCCCGATTCCCAGTAATTCGTAAGATGAATCGGAATATCATGTTGCATAGCATAAACCGACAGCTATGCCACCTTTCTTGACATTTTTTTTAATCTGTTGATACGTCGACGTATAATCTCAAGCTTCTTTTTATCTTTCTCCTGACGGAGACTTTCTCTCTCGTCACGAAGCCTGATTATTTCCTGCTTCATTTCCTTGACGCTCATCACTTTCTTAGAACCGGCTGTCTTTTTTTTCTTCTTTTTCTTGGCCGGAGCTTCATCCTTGATGCCTCTGGCTTCTTTGATGGTTTCCAGCAACTGCTCCTTCTTCATGCCAGTCACTCCGGTAATGCCAGGAATTTCCTCCTTTGCCAACTCACGCAGTTCGACAACTGTCATTTTATCCAGGGGTTTTTCGGCTTGCATCTCAACATTTTTCACATCTTCAGCCATTCTTTTTTCCTCCTGTTCCTTTTAGTCAGGTACTACTTTCTAGTTCTAATTCTAGAGTTTCCACTTTTAACGACAACTAATTCAATTTATTAATAAATTACGTTTCATGTAAAGCTATTTCTCCATTCGACGCTTTTTCTTGATTTTTCCATAATATACAATTACTGCTTTTCTTATTCTTCATTCATCTTCTAGCCGGCAAGAAAGATGATGGCTGCAACTGCAAAACAGAGGCCGGCAATCTGCCTTAAGGAGAGGGTTTCTTGCAGAAAGAATATTGCCAGCAGAATAGTTATTAAAGGATAGAGGGCAGTGAGGCTCACGACAATCGAAATCTGCCCGCGGCTCGCTGCCGCATAATAAAAAAAAGTACCGAGCACGCCGGTGATACCCGTTAACAGTGCAAAAAGAATTCCCAGCGGATGGGTTTGCGGCCTGAACCCCATCAGGGTCAAGGCAATGATTCCCACGAGTATGCCGCCAATTACCTGGTAGATAAGAGCACTCTGGGGGTTGATATAATTGACTGCCAACTTCGGGAAGAATCCCCAAAGGCCAAATGTCACCAAGGCCAAAATTGTCCAGAAAAACCAGCTCTCCATAAAAGGTCCTGCAGTTTCGTTATTATTCTATTCCGCTTTCATCTGCCGCATTCTATACCAGGCAAATATATAAATCCCAATATTAACGCACAGCACAACAAGGCCGAGGCCTATTTGCACCCGCCTGGTAAGTGAAACAGGGTAAAGGATTGGCATTATATAATGTTCCACAAACCCGGATTCATATCCTGCAGCACCACCCTTGTTACGCAAAATATTTTCCAGGGGTGTTAGAGGACATACCCAGCCCAGAAACTCAATGCCTGCGGCCCAGAAAACTGCAGGGATATGAAACCAGGCTATGGATGATTTCCATAGTACGAGAATTCCTCCCAGCAGTGCAAATATCACAAAAAGGAGGTGCAGTAATACTACAATATCTGCTAGAAAACTATAAAGCAATCGTTGCCTCAGCAGTGCTGTTGGAAAGTAATAATCTTCGCTCCGGAAATAAATTCAGCTCTCAGTCAACAAGTGTTCCTGCCAGGAGTTTCTCACGGATAATATCCTTGAGAAGCATATTTTTCTGTTTAAATCCTTCCCGGCCATACTGCATATTCGCTTCGAGCAGGTACCAGGTTCCATCATGTTCCAGCAGATCAAGGCCCACATCATCGAAGTTGCACTTTCTGGCAAACTCCTGGACCATCGGCATAACCTCGAGTGGTACGTTGTCAAAATCAATTACACCTCCCTGATGCAGGTTCGTCCTGAAATCTTCCGTCGAACGCCTGCGCCAGTAAGCTAAAACCGGTTCATAGTTGATCAGTATTACACGCAGATCTTTCTCATGGGGAATATATTCCTGGATATAGGCGATCTTCGTCATTTGAAGATACCGCTCCAGTTCCGCAGAATCAATTATCTTAAATACTCCCCTTCCCCGGGCTGACGCCCTAGGGATCTTTGCAATGAACGGATAGGCAAAATCCTTTTCAATCCTCGAAAATTCACGCTGCAGGTAAAACCTGGTCCTTGGATGCGGGATGGAAAGCATGTTGAAAAGATTTGTCTGCTTCATCTTTTCATCAGCATAGAGATATGTTTCCACACTAGGGAAAATTTTCTTGCCCATGGTTGAGAATAATTGGGCGTAATTGAGGGTGGGATACAGGATAACCCTGGAGTCAAGAATCTGCTGCTGCTCCTGCAATGTATAGTCTTTAAAGTTTGCCTTGACACCGAGGGTAAGAACCTCAGGAACGCCAACCAGCCTGCTGCCAAAGGCAACGTATTGGTGCTGCACCTGCTCCATGGTAATACCCTTGTCTTCTTACTGGCGGCAGATAGCCGGTTTATGATCATCAGGGATTGCCCTGAGACGGCCGGCAATCATAATTTCCTCCAAGCCGCGCTCAATACCCTCTACAAACCTGTCTTCCCGAAATAACGGAATCATCACTTCGTTGAGAATCTTATCCGCCATACCATCCTGTATGAACCACTCAAAGGCAGAAGCTGCCTCGATCCGGACACTTCCTTCCTGCAGTGCAACAGTAACGAGGAAACCGTTGCCAAAACCCGGCTGGCCGATATCCCAGACCGATGCCGTCCTCTGGGAAAAATCAGCTATACTCTCCCCCTCAAGGGATGGGATGACAAGAAGATAAACTTGGTGACAGGTTTCTTTCTCATACGCTTCAAGAGTATTGGATATACGTGTTTCTTCCTCGGGGTTCAGCGCATCTGCATAATCACTCACCCAGCCCTGACGCTGCAATACCTGGGGAGCAGCCTCTTTTTTTGTGCAGCCTGCAAACATGAACAGGACCAAACTTAGAAGGAGCGCCGTCCCTAAGCAATAGCGGAGAATATTGTTCTTTATATTTTTGTTACAGAGTAATAATCGCATATCCCTGCTCGATATAGGGCAGCATGCCGGCATGCCCTGCCATGTCGTCTGCAATCCTGAACTCCTCTGCCTCGACTGCTTCCAATGCGCCCATTTTAATGGCACAGGCCCGGCAGACAGCATCGATTAAGCCCAGGTTTTTCACCTTCGCATACAGGGCATGCAAAGGATGTTCCGCTTTACACAAGTCAACTATGAACTTGGTTGCCTCTCCTTCCAGCACTACTTTTACCTGGTTGCCATTATTATGCAGATCTATGGCGTTTAAAAGCACGTGGACAAAGCATACTGGATTTCCCTTGAATGCAAATATCGCTGTTTTGTTCATCTCCCACCCATACTGTTTAGTAATTCATCAAACGACGCCCCTGTAAAAGGCAAGCTTACGCGAGTATGGCCTGAATACATCTAAAATACGTTCTTTTTCCTCCCTGGGAACCAGTTTGCTGCTGCTCCCTGCTTTGGCCAGGGCTCCGACTTCATCCGGAGAGGAGCAGCCGACAATAGCCACGGTTATATCATGCGAAAGTGCCAGTCGGATCAATAGATCTGCTGTAATGTTGAATTTTGGCAGAATATAGTGGGAGGCTCCCAGGATTTTCATGCCGATGACTGCAATTTTCTTATGTTGCGCCTCAGACAGGGTCTTTGTGAGAAATCCCCCCAATAAATCTTCCACCGGATTGACCGGCAGCATGACAGCATCCACAGGCCACTCCTTTACGGCCCTGGCCAGGATACGGGGGTCATAATGGCCAGTAACCCCGATATGTTTTACTTTGCCGCTCTTTTTGGCCTCGACAAATGCTTCCAGGGCCCCATTGGGTCCGCTGATGGTTTCAAAATCATTGCTTGTCCTCAAGTCATGAATCTGCCAGAGATCGAGATAATCAGTATGCAGCCGCTGCAGGGTCTTCTCCAGGTCGGAGAGGGCGCCTGCCTTATCCCGGCTGCCTGACTTGCTGGCCTGGAAAACTTTCTCCCGGGCCCGGGGGTTTTCCTTCCATACTGAGCCGAGGTAGACTTCACTGTCACGGTAGGCAGGCGCGGAATCAAAGTAGGTTATTCCCTGGTCCAGCGCCTCCTCTATTATCCTACGGGCATGTACCACTCTTCCCGATGTGCGAAGAATGCCTTCGCCGCCCAGGCCGACTCTCGTTACCTGCCTGCCTCCTTCATTAAAAATTTTTTTGCCAATAGCATCAGCCATGCCGTCCCACTATTATGCCTAATCAAATCTTGGGAATTGAACCCAGCGGATAAACCAGCGTTCGAATTCATCCTCCATATCAAGACAGATAATTGCGCTGTTCTGGAATTTGATCAGCAGCGAATCCGCAGAACCGGCAACAAGAAAAGATACCAGCCGCTCCAAGAAAGGCAGGTGCCCTACAATCATGATTTTGTCATCACTGTTGAGCGTAGAGGCGAAACTGGCAACATCATCCAGGGGGGCAAGACCAGGCCCCTTGGTTATTCCAGCTTCCGGCTCCAGCTCCTTCATGAAAATCTCCGCAGTCTGCAGGGCCCTCTTCTTACCGCTGTGAATGATGCGCTCTACCTGGATATTCTTTTCGGCAGCCAATTGTGCCATGCTCTGTGTTTCCGCTAAACCCTCCCTGGAAAGCCCCTGGTCCGGATCCTTTTCTTTCGGCAAACTTTTGCCGTGCTGTACTAAAAACAGTGCCATTGTTGGCTCCCTACTTTTCTTTTTTCTTCACAATTACCCAAAGCGCATGAATCATGCCCGGCACAACGCCCAAAATGGTAAGAAGTATGTTTATCCAGAAATGAAACCCGAGCCCCACTGTCAGGAACACTGCCAGGGGAGGCAGGAGAATAGCAAGAACTATATGCAGAATATCCATTTCCCGTCCCCCTTATTCTTCCAGCATTGTCTTTATAAAAGAATCTGCCTCGCCAATGGATTTTTCCATTTCTTTTATAAGTACGGCTATATCAGATTCAACCGCCAGCAGTTCATTCTGCAGGGAAGCAATGGCCTGGGCATTCAGATTATGCTTAAGGTAGAGCACCTGGTCGTGAAATGCCTTTAATACCGGAGCGATCTTCGCTTCTGCCCTGCGCATGGCCTTGATCAACTGCTCATACTGACGCCTGGTTCGGTCCAGCTTTTTCTCGCTGTCACGCCGCAGCGACTTGTTCGTATACTGGTCAAGTTCATCTTCCCATTCAGCAAACAGGGCCTCTGAAACATCTTCAACCGCATCGATCCTGCCTTTAACCTCATTTGCCTTGGCTTCGCTCTTATCATATTCCGCCTGCAGGGTTTTGTACTTGTCCTCAAGCCTGCCCCCCTTGAAATTCAAAACGGTGCTGAACTGTTCCAGGGCAGACTGGAATTGTTCCTTGGCCTCCTGCTGGCTGTCACGCGCCTCCTCCACACGGTCCACCATAATATCGCGCTTGTGGACCCCAAACTTCTCCATTGTGCTGTAGTAGGCTTTCTGACAACCGCCTGTGAAAAGAATCACAAAAAGTAAAGACAAAAAGCCAAAAACAGCTTTCCTTTTCATTTGTTTCTCCTGTCTTTGACCAGCTGACATTTAAAGCCTTGGATCAATATTTCCCGGACCACCGCATTCAGGGGTGTAACAGGTAACATTTTTAAACTCGCATTTCTGCTTGCAGCTTGGACATGTATCAGGACCGACCGGGGCGGTGACCAGAAATCCGCAGTTGCCGCACTTCCAGTAAGTCAGTCCGCATCCTGGACAGATATCGCCGCTGAAATCGCCAGGTAAGTTTATCCCGCAGTTCTTGCAAGCCTTTGCATCGCTCATTGTATCATCCTCCGTATTCTGGTTAACTGGATCAATACATATCCCCCTGAGTTTCTCAGGAGAAAAGATTTAAACTGTATACCTGACAGTCTAAACTTCACCGAGAGCAGGGAGCAACAAAATTATTAAATTATTAATAAAAAAACAGGGCGGGATCGTATGCTGGATAATAAGACGTGGAGCTCCCTGAAACCTTCACGGGGTGGTTTCAGGGAGTTTTTCCCAGAAAATTCAGTTTTGCATGACCGGTTGTACTGAGGATCAAATTCCGGCCGCGCTAAATTCCTGTTCTCCGGCCGGAACCTGGACAACGAAAACAGGAATGGCGGATTTCCGGATAACCTTTTGGGTTGTCGAGCCCATCAAGGCTTCCATGATGGAAGAATGAGCATGGGCCCCTATGACAATGACGTCAGCCCCTATGTCCACAGATTGTCTGACAATTTCCTCGGCAGGATGACCTTCAGCAACGATAGTTTTCTCCACGCGGTAGCTGCAGCTATTCTCCTCCCCCAGGCGTGAGCAGAAGTCCTGGAGATGCTGTCTGATCCTGACTGCCGCGTCCTGTTCCTCGTGCTCAACAACATCATGAATGGAATCCGGCCCAATGTATCCGTCAATCAATGCCTCCTGATCAGGTGTCAGGGTTTCCCTAACATGCAGGACTGTAATGGTAGCATTAAACTTTTCAGCCAGGGCCATGGCATGGCGGTAAATATAGGCTGAATTCGGTCCAATCCTTGTGCAATAGAGAATTTTTTTAATGTCCGGTAACAGGTTCATAGGGTCCCTCTCCTGAAATCATAAGTTTTTATGCTGGCTGCAGTTGCAGGTCTTTTTTGTCCCTGGCTTTCTGCAGGATAACTACCAGGGCGACCACGGCCAAACCTGCCCCATCGGTTATAAACGTCGGCCAGAAAAGAAGTATGGTGCCGGCTGCCAGCAGCAACCATTCGAAGATGTTTGTTTTGCGGATCAGGAAAAACATAGTCAGTGCAGAAAAAGCAATCGTACCGAGGACAGCGGAAAACATGGAGGAAAATACCATGAGCGGCGAAGGTTTAGTTTCCGCGAGAATCGTTTTGCTTTCAATACGCTGGCCCTTGGACACCACAAGATCCTTTATTGTACCATCCCTTTTGGCAACTATTTTCTTTATGGATTCACCATCGAGCAGCATGGCAATCTCCTGTCCCTGCTTAAATTCCTGCCCCTTTTCAACCTTGAGTTCAAGTATGGTTGCACCCATGATCTCATCGTCAATCTGGGGCCCTATAATCGGCTTGCCCTCAAAAAGGATCTGCGGCGTGAAGGCGAACAGCAGGGGCACAACATAAAGCAGCTTGGCATACTTGAAGGAAGTCCACCCTGTCTTCCAGGGATCAGCCCCGGCGATTGCAGCACCGGCATAAGCTGCCACGCAGACCGGCGGCGTAATATTGGAATCCTGGCTGAACCAGTAGACAATCATGTGTGCCGCAATGACAACAACCCCCATTTCAGCCAGGGGCGGCACTGCCAGAACCGCGGTAATCAGGTAGGCAGCTGTAACCGGTACACCCATACCAAGGACGAGTGAGGCGATGGCAACCAGCCCTATGGCCAGGAGAAGATTGCCATTGGCAAGTGAAATGATGATGTCAGAAAATTTAAGCCCAATACCGGTAAGTGATATGGTACCAACGATAATCCCGATCACCCCGAGAGTGGCGCCTATGATGAGCGTGTTGCGGGCACCGGTGAGAATGGCCTCCCATATCTCCTTGGGACCCATCCGGGTTTCCTTTCTGACCCAACTCACTCCTATGCAGGAGATCGTGGCCCAGAAGGCGGAATAACCAGGTGAACGCCCCATGATCATCAGGACCGTGATGATTACCAGGGGAAGCGAAAAATACCATTCACGCTTGAGTACAACGGTCCAGTGATCCATGTCTTCGCCGGCAATTCCCTTGATATTATGCTTCTTTGCTTCAAAGTGGATCATGCAGAAAACAGAAAAAAAGTAAAGCAGCGCCGGAAATATAGCTATCATCATGATATATGCATAGGGAGTTTCAGTCAGTTCCGCCATAAGGAAACCGCCTGCTCCCATGACTGGAGGCATGAACATGCCGCCGATGGAGGCCGCGGGCTCAATGGCACCGGCCACATGTGGTTTAAAGCCGGCCCGCTTCATGAGCGGAATCGTAAATGCCCCGGTGGACACGGTATTGGCAATGGCGCTTCCTGACACAGACCCAAAAAGGCCGGAGGCGATGACTGCCACCTTGGCCGGCCCACCAACGGTCTTGCCGGCAAGGGCCATGGGCAGGTCAATGAAGAACTTTCCTGCCCCGGACTTGTGCAGAAAGGCCCCAAAAAAAATAAATAGGATAACATAGGTGGCCAGAACATTGGCCATGACCCCGAATACACCGTTGGTTGACAGGTAAAGCGCATTGCTCAAGCGTTCAAACCCGAATCCCCGGTGAGCAATGACTTCCGGGAAATAAGGGCCGAAATAGGCATAGCACAACATGAAGACGCCGATGAGCGTCATGGACCAACCCAGGACCCTGCGGCAGATCTCCAGGGAGAGAAGAACGCCAATTATGCTAATCATGGCATCGATATCTGTTTCAGCACCGGCCCGGTAGTTAAGTGCCTCAAATTCCCGGATCCAGTAGTATATGGCTGCAGCAGAGATCAGGGCAAGCAAGATGTCTGAAAGCGTCGGGTTCTCTTCCCACTTCTCTGCCATTTTTTTGTCGACGAACAACAGGACCGCTGTTATGACAATTGAACCGAGGCCGAGAGCCCACAATTGCAGTGCAGCTGTCATGGCCGCGCCAAAGCCATCGCTGCGCCAGGCTTTGTTGATCACCATGAGATGTTCATGGAATGCAACGGTATCACCCCCGTAGAAGAGGAAAAGTGCAACGGCTGATGATAGGACAAACCCGACAAACAGGTTAATCGGTATGCGGAAATAGAGTTTGCCGGCAGGATAGAGGAGAAAGACCAGGACATAGGTGATAAAGACGTAGACACCCCGGTGATACTGGGTGGCAACCGTGGTTATGCCTGCAGTGTAAAAATAGAAAAGCACCATGGAGGCCCCCAGCAGTGCTGTGATCCAATTCCAGAATCCTGCGGGTTTCCTGGCGCTTTTAGAATCCTTTTCGACGAGTTCCTTGAGTTTCTTTTGATCTTTCTTGTCAATGCTTGCAATTTCTTTCTCAAGATCTTCAGACATGGGTTCAGCCCTCTCTCGTCAATGTTAAAGGATCATGGGCAGCAGGCAAAAATGCCTGCTGCCCTGTGCTTTCATAAAATGGAACTTCCGCTATTTTTGTCAACCTCATAAAAGACATTCCGCCGACAGGTATTGCGCCCGTATTTTATATATCTATCAGGCCCAGCTGCTGACTGCGAATCTTTTATTGAAGTCATTATTTTTGATCCTGGGTGAGTGTCAAACCTTTTTCCTCCCAGAACTTGATGGCGCCGGGATGTACCGGGGTTACAACACCATTCAGGCCGCTTTCCAGAGACATGGCTTTTGCTGTGCTTTTCACCTTAACCATGTAGGCAAGACCTTCCTTGGAATAGATATCCGTCAGGGCCTTGTAAACAACGTCATCCTTCACCTGATCGCCGGCAACCCAGAGGGCGGAATCCTGGAAAGAGGCAGTATCGCGATCAACACCGCTGTAAGTATTCGCAGGAATGGCAAGCCTTACATAGAAAGGATAGTCAGTAAAGAAACCCGCCTTCTCGCCTGCTTCCACCAAATCGAGGAGCTTGATCTTGTTGCTGGCAGCTGCCTGGATAACGGAAGAGTTAGGGAAACCGGCAAAGACCCACATGGCGTCAATAAGATTATCACCCAGGGCGGAAGCAGCCTTTGAGTAACCGAGGAACTCAACTTTCATCTTGTCCCAGAGGCCTAAGCTGGTGAAATACCGCTGGGCCGCGCCGGCTGCACCTGAACCGGGACCACCGACTGCTACACGCTTGCCGGCCAGGTCTTCCACCTTGTTGATGCCGCTGTCTGCCTTGACAATAAGATGCGCGGGGGCACCGTACAGATAGGCCATGACTTTAACGTTCTTGTACTCCCTGGTATCCTGTGTCAGTTTGCCGTTCCTGCCGAGATAGGTGTCACCGGAATAAACAATACCAAAATCCGCATCACCGGAATTCAGGCGCCGAAGATTTTCGAGGGAACCGGCAGAGGCCATATTGGAAACCTCCAGGTTATCGATGTTTTTGGACAGACGGGTTGCTATGCCGTTGGAGAAATACTGAAACGTGCCACCTTCAGGGCCGCCCGAGAAAGCAAGGCGGTCTTTGGCCATTGCCGCCAGCGGAGTCAGTACTAAAGCACAAACCAGAGATACTGCAACAAGAAAACTTAATTTTTTAAACATGGGTTTTACCCTCCAATAACTGATTTTTTTTACAGACCATGCACTACTGCTGGTCTCACCTGTTTGATGCATGAATGAAATCATCTCCCTGAAAACCAAAGATTCCATCATCAAACTACTTTACCTACAGACAATTATTTGTAGCATATTGCCAGGTGCGCCCTGTAAAATCAATCCGGAGAATTCTGATTTTCCTGTCGGAAATTTTCTTACAATAAAAAAACCGCTTCTTATGAGGAAGCGGCTTTTTTATTTGCACTTATTTCTCGGCTCTTTATCAGATTTTCATTATTTGTTGTAGTCTTTCAAGTCAATATCTATAGCTCTTTCCTCAATATCGATATCCTGTTCAACAAGATTGTCTATGTTGATATCATGCTCAACTATGGTCTTTAAAGTGGAGAGTTGCTTCACTCGCTCTTTATCAGTTTTCTTGTCAAGTTTTTTTAACTCCTCGGCGAGAAAATCACGGAACTCTTCCAGGTCCACCTTGGGATTTTTTGCATAAAGCTTATTGTTGATATTCTTCAGCTTCCTGGCAAGACGATCAAACTCATCTTCCAGTTTTTCTATCTCCCCGTGCAGAGCAACCCATTCATCTAGTAACGCCAATTCCTTTTTTGTTATTTTCATGACCTTTTCTCTCAATAGATTATTTTAAAAATTATATTTTAGCACAGATAAAGATAAGAAGAAAAGCTCTTATTTCATTGGAGCCACCTCCCTGCTGAAGGATCGATTTGGTCATTACTTAAATAAAATATAAAATTCAAGTTGTGACGGATCACTTGGTACACTCTATTGCAATGAGCACTTTCCCTTTCAGGCGCAGAGGAAAAAGTTTACGGGAAAATTCTACAAACAAAAAAAACCCCTCCAGACCGCAGGGAGGGGTTTTAAGGATAACCTGTTACAAATATCATCTTAACGTATCTTCAATGACCCTTCGAATATCAGTCTTCAAAGTCTCAGACGGCGTAACTACTACTTGCTTATCCTGAATTGTCGCAGAATATCTGGGCTCTTCCTGATGTTGAATATAGACCTCCTTCAACCTGTCGCTCAAGCGTTCCAGGCTGATTATAGAAAGCCCCTTCTCTTCCACCAGACTCTTGAAATTCACAACTTTGCCGTCTTTACCTACCCAGGCAACACCAAATTTTTTCGGAGGCTTGCCTATAAAGAAAAAGGCTGTTTCGTTACCCGGCACCACCTCGATCGGGTCATTGACTTCAGAAACAAACTTTTCCACCGGTTGTCGCAGGGCATCTAATTTCTGCGCAGCTGGGTCATCCTTGTTTAAGGGTGGGTACTCTTTCGTTGACCCGAACAACTTGTCCATGAAACCCATAAACTCCTCCTTATTAAGGTTGCGTCGAGTCATGTGTTATGAACACTTGATTGTCGTGGCAATTTATCCGACCAGGGAATTGCCATGACTCAACCTAATAAAGTTAGTTCCCTGATCGTAAAAAGCTAATTATGTAACTACCATCAGCCTGCAAAAAAGTCAAGAAAAGATGCAAGTATCAGTCAGGATTAAAGAAAGCTAATTATCTAATCTGAGAAGACCTCTCAGAACTAAGGTCACGGGTTATTTTTTACTGGCAGCATGATATTCAGCTATCAATGCCTCAATCCGTGCGCCGCACCGCTCACCCTTACAGTCACCGCTGCCCGAACCGACGAGCCTGCTCACCTCCTGCACGGATGAAGCTCCTGACTTTATAGCTTCCATGAAACGTTTTCGGGGGATCCCTTTGCATATGCAAATCTTTTCGTTCTGCAGCAGCCATTGTTCCTTTATTTCTTCTTGATCCACGTTGCGTCTCCCCACAAGTCTCAAAATTTTTTCCGGCTACCTCATCAGACTTAAACAGTAACATGAATAACAGCGCAAGAGAGAAAACCGTAAACCAGGATATCTGGATGCAGATTGCAGTTGTAACCCAACCCATGGTAATACGGCTCAGCTTTTCGAGCACGATATTGGGCCATGACAAAAAAGGTTAACTGACTGTACAAAATTTACCAGCGGTATATTGTCCAGCGTCATGAAGACAAATGAATTCAGCAGAAAAAGGAGAACCAGAAGCGACAGAAGAAACGCAGCCTTGAGCAGAGAAAGTTTGCAGAGACGGAAGCGGTCCTTCATGTTGCCCCCTGGAGCTGTTCCCACCCTCGACTGAAATTGAGGATTGGTCCTTACCAGCTCACCGTGCAATCCTGGTTTTTGGGGTTCATCCCAAGCAGTATGTATCAATTCACATCCCAGACAACATCGAGGACATATCTGCTCTCCTCATTCATCAAGAGCACATCTCCCCCCACCTGAAGCCTCACGTAACCAGCAGGCAAAGGCTGCAAAGCCATTTCCAGGTCATCTGGAAGCCTCCTCCCTTCTAAGCCTGGGGGCAATTGCCCATGTTTCTCAATATGCTTTCTCAGGCCAGGCGGCAATTCGTTTTTCTTTGCCAAGCCTGGGGGCAATTTTTTTGTTTTATCCTTGTAACCGCTTCTGTAGTATTCCTTTATACGCCTGCGGTCACTGTCACTGAAAACAATTGCTGCCCTTGCATTTTCACTTTCGACAATAACAGCGCCGCTCTGAACGGTCGGGCCGCCTGTTTGCCTTGTGGTACATCCCGCCATGAAAGCTGCCACAGCAATAAAACCCCAAATGCATATTTTTGAGAACATCTTGTGTGTCCGTTGGGTTGATTTAACAGATAAACAACTAATTCTTTTTCTGTTTTTATTTTCTGCCATCCAGGAAAGCCTCCGCCTCGTCTATATCATGGCGGCAGCCGATAATCAAGGGTACCCGCTGATGCAGTTCTTCGGGCATAATCTCCATAATTTCCCTGCCGTCGCCCGTGATCGCTCTGCCCCCTGCCTGTTCGACAATAAAGGCAAGTGGTGCTGCCTCATACAAAAGGCGCAGTTTACCGCTAGGTTTTGCCGGGTTTTTATTATCCTTGGGATAGAGGAAAATACCTCCTGTAATCAGGTTGCGGTGAAAATCTGCAACGAGAGAACCTATATACCTGGCACTGTATGGCCTGCTGCTCTCTTCGTCCTGTTCCTTTAGATAGCTGATATAGCGCCGCATATTCTCATCCCAGTAGCTGTAATTTCCCTCGTTAACACTGAAGTACTTACTCTTCTCAGGTATTCTAATATCAGGGTGGGACAGATAAAACTCACCGACACTCGGATCGAGCGTAAAACCGTGGACTCCTTCACCGGTGGTAAATACTAGCATTGTGCTGGATCCATAGATGATATAACCGGCAGCAATCTGGTCCCGGCCCTTCTGCAGGAGGTCCGCAGATCCTGGTTTTCCGCTGGCAGCCTGCCATTCTCCCGTTCTGTCAGTGCTTCTTCTGCCGAACGGCAGCTTGTCGTAGTCTGATTTACGGCGGTGTACGGAAAATATTGTCCCGATACTGACATTGACATCAATATTGGATGAACCGTCCAGCGGATCAAAGGCCAGGGTATACTTGCCTTCATACCCTTCAGCAACCGGGATTATATTCTCCTCCTCCTCCGAGGTCATGACACACAGGTAACCGCAACGGGCCATCCTCCTCTTGATGGTATTGTTGGCAAACTCATCCAGTTTCTGTACTTCTTCACCCTGGATATTGGTCTTTCCCGACATGCCAAGAACATCGGCCAGCCCCGCCATATTCACTTCTGCAGAAATTGTCTTGGCCGCAACGATTAACTCGTTTAACAACCCGGACAGATCGCCGGTTGCTTCAGGATGCATGCGCTGCAAATCCATAATATGTCTGCTGACTGTGATTCCGAGTGGCCTGTGCATGATTTTCTCCTTATTCAAGATTATCCGGAAAAAATAAAGATACAATATAATGAAGCCCTGTTAAATAATTTTATGGAATAGATAATCTCCTTGTCAAACAAAAGTGATGCATGTATGAACGGATAGCAACAACAACCCCAACAAGTAATTTAATACCAATGAAACCAGTCAAGATATCCAATCATGATGAGCAGACTAAACCTTTTCTGGCTGCTGGACGCTTCCAGTCTTACAAAATTCTCTTCAGCACCAATCACAGATTCCGCAGATTCTGGCTTGCCGGGGTCATCAGCCAGCTCGGCAACTGGTTTAACTATATCGGTATCTTTGTATTGTTGACCAAGCTTACCGGCAGCGGTGGCGCTGTCAGCTGGTTTCTGATCGCCAAGTTTATCCCTACCACTTTCCTGGGACCTGCTGCGGGCGTTATTGCCGACCGTTTTTCACGCAAAACAATAATGATCACCTCCGACCTGCTCAGGGTCTTCATCGTGCTAGGGTTCCTGCTGGTCCGGAAACCTGAACACGTATGGTTGGTATACTTACTTGCCCTGGCGCAGGAATCTATCTGGTCATTTTACGATCCGGCCAGACAGTCCTCGGTTCCTAACCTTTGCAGCAGTGAAGAACTGATCCTTGCTAATGCCCTGAGCGGTGCCACCTGGTCGATCATGCTGGCCTTTGGAGCGGCATTGGGCGGATTTGTAACCCATCTCTTCGGATGGAAGACAGCCATTATCATAGATGCCTCAACGTTCCTGGTCTCTGCCCTGATGCTTCTCCGCCTGGATCTGCCCCACCATCCCCCGGGAAAAAAAGAGCGGCCAACATGGCATGACCTCACAGGCATTACTGACCTGCGTGAAGGAGTCAAGTATGTTGCCCGCCATAAGGAGATTGCCATTCTCATGCTGGTCAAGAGCGGCTGGGCTTTGTCAGGTGGCATTCTTGTCCTGCTGACAGTCTTTGGCGAACAGGTTTTCTCGACAGGCGGTGCAGGCGGAGAAAGTGGCATACTTTATTCGGTAAGGGGCATGGGGGCGGCTATCGGACCTATCCTGGCATGGCATTACCTTGGGGAGACCCGGAAGGAGATGTATCGTTCCATAAGCTTTTCCTTCTTCATAGCTTCAGGGGCATATCTCCTCTTTTCACAGGCACCCAGCCTGTTATGGGCCATCCCCTTTGTTCTGGTCGGCCACATCGGTGGTTCAATCCAGTGGGTATTCAGCACCACCCTGCTACAGCAGATAGTCCCCGACCGGTTCCGCGGTAGGGTCTTTGCTGCAGAGATGGCTCTTCTTACCCTGATTCTCAGTCTTTCAACATATTTTACCGGCCTGGGACTCGACCATGGTGTTGACCCCCGCGTCCTCACCATGCGGCTGGCCCTGATCTTTCTTTTGCCCGGCACATTCTGGGTAATCTATCTTAAGATCAACAAGGGACGTATTGGCAAATCATAGAGCGCAGCATTCCTCATCTGAAAATTGCCCACATGATCAGGATGAAAAAAATCAGGAGTGGAATGTAGTAGGTTAAGGTACCCAAGATAAGACGCCTTTTCTCTTGAGCAACCAGGTCTTTTCTGTTGAGAATGTAACGGACATAATTCCTAACCCAGAAAGGGACTGCATCATGCTCCAGGAAATCGATAAAATAAGGTTCTATCCTCTTTTCAGAAGGCTTATCGTTATACCAGGCCTGCCAGGCATCGAAAAAAACCTGAAACTCCCCTATCCCAAGTAAGGCTGAAGCCTTGTGAACAAGTTGCACATCCGTGGGTGCATTCTTCTTAAACAGCATGTTGTTTCTTCCTAAAAAACAGTTTCATTTATAAAATAATATAAGTACTCAAAAATTTCCAGGCCAGCCGGATTGCATTCTTCTTTCTGGTCCCTTTAATTAGTGTGCCGAGAGATAATAATGGAACACAACGCGAACAGGTATTGAATGTATTTTTTATAGTTGACAAACCCATTTCAATCATTACATTTAGACAAAATGATAACGATTCTCAGAAACTATTTTGCATATCTAAATAAATACTGGAGGTAGCCATGGCAAAGTACGAATGTCCCTGTGGATATGTTTATGATCCTGCTGAAGGTGATTATGAGAATGGCATTGAACCCGGCACAGCATTTGAAGACCTGCCGGATGACTGGGTATGCCCTAAATGCGGGGCTGAGAAAGAATACTTTGAAAAGATAGATTAAAACTGTATTCAAGAGCAGGTATATATCACTTGAAACAGGAGCAGGGCCCCAGTCAGGCCCTGCTTTTTTTTTACGTCAGGCATTTGTTGCCTGCTTTTACCAAAATCTTCAGCATGCACCCCACCTCCTTGCTTGCCGATGTGCATTAACCAGTCTCTGCTAGAGAAGATCTGCAGGGATGACTGACACACCGAAACAAACACCTTCAAGTTATTTCAAATAATTATAACACTCTTGAAATGGAAATTGACAATTTAAGAATTATTCACAAGTTTTGATGTACAGCAGACATCACAACTCGGTGTTGCCTGAAAAATTTAAGTATCTTGAAAATTATCCTCAGTGTTTGGGAGTTGCTCTAAAGGGGATAAGTAATCGATTTTTCAGCGCTGGGCTAAAAAGTAGGGCGGCCATACAAAACCACTCCGAATCCTGACACACAGATAACCTAATAATTTATACCCGGACAGGCTGTCAAAAATCATCCCGGACAACGAGATACCAGGCGCATATCACCTCAAAATTCCGTCAACACAGCGCACCAATTCATCAGAGTCTGATTTGATAAAAAAGACTCAATGAACCGCGAGAACACGGCTCTTCTTAACACGGCCAGCCTTCATTATATTATAATGGTTCATATCTTCTTCTGCAGATTTTAGGTGGGCTACGTTACTTTCCTTCGACACCCTGTTTAACAGGCCTTGTATCTGCTGCCGCCTTCGTCTTAGGCGGTGTCTTTACTTCCTTAAGAGCTTCCCTGGTTTGGGAAATCTGCACGTCAATCTTGGCCCCTCTGGAAATAGAAATATATTCTTTATAAAATATTTCCCCTTTTCCGCTGGAATTTGGCCCTATCTCGATATCATTACCCTCAAGTTTTCCATTAAATTCACCGTCTACAAATATTTTACCCACTGCCTTTACTTCTCCTCCATTGAACCTGCCGGATATTTTTACATCCTTCCCTGCGGTGATGTTTCCACCACTTAGTTCACCCTCAATATCAACACTGCCTTCTTTTGTTTCTATATTTCCCTTGCAGACACCTTTTATTAGGATGTTTGACTCTTGCGTTGAAGTTATATTACCTTCAACATCTCCGCTTAATTCCAAATCACAGGTAACATTAATATCTCCTATCAGCTTGCTGCCTTTTAAGATTTTGTTCACACTTGAACTTCTGTCAACTGTTCCCAACGGTTTCACAGGAACATCTTTCGGCACATCTTTCGGCACATCTTCCGTCAGTTCGTTTTTTTCATGCTCTTTATTCCCACTGCCGGTTGTTTTAATTTTTTCTTCGTATGAGCTCCTTTTATTAAACATTCTGTCCCTCCATCTTTATAGTGGGTGATAGCGATAAGTATAATTGCTTTTTCGGCCCGTACTGAAAATCGAAGCAACCAAGCCAATGACCCGAATCCTGTTTTATAAATAAAATAATGTAACTTCAAACAGGCCATCAACAAAAAACCAGCCGTTTCAAATGATGCTACTATTATTCAAACTATCTTGCCACAATAGTAACTAATTTCAGCCAAATTCCTAGTTGCCATGAGTAATGGCAATAGTAACTTTCCGATCAATCCATTTAGTCTCCATGCAGAGCAGATATCGCAACTCGCCAATTTAAAAACTATGATATTATATTGAGTATTTGGGAAAGGTGGAAAATTAATTACTTGTTGCAGTTATTTTCAAAAATAACGTTTAGGGCAACCAGACAGCGCCAATTAACTTGCAGCGTAGCGCCGCCAACATTCTCGCGGTCCTGGTTGACCTTTTTATTAAACATATTTATTAAATTCTTAACCGTTATTCAGTGTTTTGTTACTTCCAGCAAGTATGACAAGGCTTCTTTTTCCAGATTTCACCAAGGGTAATTACTGCCAGATCAACATAAGAATAATAAGGCCAATTATTAGTTGGTGTATTGCAAGAAACGTGTAACGGGTCAGGCTTTCGAGCCGCTATAGCCCATCTCGATCAGCAGATAATAAAATCCCTTCACCGCGGCCACCGAAAAAAATACCATGATCGCCATGGCCTGCATGTCCGCCGATTGCGGCACCAGCGACTTCGCGTCTCTGATCAGCAGGATCATCACGGCCACATTGACCACGCTTCCTATGCCGAACTGCACCACCATCCGGGGCAAAAGATAAAATTGATACATCAGCCAGCTGACAATATCGGCCAGGACAAGGCAGTTCAGAAAGCTTTGCATGGCCTCAGAAAGATGCAGGCCGTCAAAATAAAAAATCCAGGTCCAAAGACTATAAAAGACAATTCGGGCCAGGATGTTGGCGTTATGCATGAGTATCGTGTTCATAATCGATCATAAGTTTAACAATTTTTATTGTGAGAATTTTCGTTAATACCCAAAATAGAGGGTAAAAAGCCGAAAAATTGCGTCAATCTCCTGAAATAACGGATATTGACGCGATATTTTTTTATATCCAGTATTACCTGATATTGCTGCTTAAAAACTCCTTGCCAGCTTGTTACTTAAGTGAAAAGCCAAGTCCTTGAATAATTTCATATATTATCTTTAATTAAAAGTCCAACTATCTTGCCCAAATATTAACTTTTCACGCTTTCAAAAAGAGTCAAGATTGCCAATGGAAATATAAACTTCTAAGGTACAATGTCCCTAATTTCTTCCAAAGCCATTATATGCCTTAATTCCAGAATATTGCTCTAGTTAACCCTTTGTTTCTAGCCTTCTGCTATTGCAGCATAGTACTGTTATTACCCCATCACAAGACCTCCTGGCGTGAAATGCCGATATCCATCCAATTGTTCCTATTTCGACGCAGATAGCCTTCTTGTGAAAATTCCTAAGATTTGTCACAAAAAATAGTCCTTCCCGGATTGCCTAACTAGCATTTTTATTTTCACCAACTGTTCTGAAATCGGCTAGTAAAGTTGTCGAATGCCAGTTTTGCCTGACACTTCTACTATCATTTTTTTTCATTGAAAATAACAAGTTACATGCATTAGAAGGCAATATAATCCTGTGCACACAATTCTGTTTTGAAGCTTCAAAAAGTCCGTTCACTTTTACAAAGGAGGGAAAATACTATGAACATATTGCAACGAATGATCCTTGCTCCCCTGCTGTTGTTGCTTTTTGCCAGCAGCGGGATACCAGGTGAAAAAGCAAAGCTTGGCCCCTGCGTACGCCAGTGTGTCCACGCCTTTAACCCAGCCCTGGCCGATTCTGGAGCTGTCGAGTTCATGGCTGACAATTTCCGGGCCAAGGAGTGCGTGCAGACGTGTAAGGGGTTTATTTATGAAGGGGAATGTAATTCCTGGGCTGACGGATGCTGTCATGCTGACTACCTTGAAACGGACCCTGACTGTCAGAGTGGGCCGCCAACTCCGGAGCCAAATCCTGGAAATAATCCGCCTCCTGGAACGGACCCGGGAGACAGTCTGCCACCTGATCCGGGAGAGGCGGGCAAGGCGACCCTTGAAGGGATCGATTCGGACGGCGACGGGATACGCGACGACATCCAGCGTTATATTGCCTTGACCTATCCGAATTCCCAGAAAACCAGAGCAGCTCTACAGCAAGCAGCTATTGCTCTGCAAAAAACTATTCTGGAAAGTCCTGATGTGGAGAGTGCGCTTAACAACACTGAGCTTGAGGCTCGCGCAAGTGAATGCATCAGATATATTCGTCCAGGGGACGGTCGGAAAATTGATAATATGCTTCTGGCCGAATTCCTGAATACTCTCGATAGGAGCAAAGCCTATCTCGAATATGATTCAAAGCTGAGCGGCCATGTATTCGGCGTCAAGGAAATTGATGAATACAGGACATCCTGCTCTTTTGACCCTGACCTGATGGAGGACTGAACATGAAAGCTTTTTTTTACATAATGATTGCGTGCTTCCTGGGAGGAATGCTGCTCGCTGAAACCAGTACAGCCTCCATCTGTGAAACCAAGGAAGCTGTTATCTTTTTTGGCAACGGAGTAAAATCGATAAAAAGAGATGCTAGAGATTCAATTGAATTGATTGAAAAAAAATTAAAAGCTGAACTGTTACCGGAGGAATTCAAGACCCTTGAATTTGATATTGCCTACAATGGCACCCATACATTGCCCCTGGATCTGTTGGAATCAGTTATCCAGATACTGACAGGCAATATCAGCAAATTCTGGCGCTATTTCTTCGGACTTGATCCCATACCAGAATGGTTTGCCGAAAAATTTATCCTCCTGGCAAGCATTCTTGATAATAGCGCCCTGCTGACAACCGACAGTCTGGCCAAGCATGTCAATACCTATAAAACTGTAATCGCAGAAGGCAAGAAAGTGCTCCTTGTGGCCCATTCCCAGGGAAACCTGTTCGGTAACCAATCCTACAATCTCCTAGATAACCGTGAGCGCCAGAGCTTCGGCATGGTTTCTGTGGCCACCGTAGACAGCAACGTCCTGGGTATTCACACCTCTGACGCGCCTTATACAACCCTGGAATCTGACAAGGTCATTCTGGCGTTAATTGCTGCGCAGTTGGCGCTCCCAACCAGTCCCATGGAGCCAAACACGGAAAACCATGCCGGATCAGGCAGCTTCTGGGGTCATTCTTTTATAGACTCCTACATGGTTGAGGAAAGCATCAGCGCAACGCAGATAACCGGAGACATTGCTGCTGCTCTCGACAACCTGGCAACATCCTACCAGGTTGTCGAATCCGGTGCCCTTACAGTTTCTCTTACCTGGGGTTCTGAACCGGATATGGATCTGCATGTTTATGAACCAAACGGCATTCAGGTTTTCTGGAATAACCTCCAGGGTTATTCAGGTGCTCTTGACCGTGATGACCGGACAGGTTATGGGCCGGAACACTATAATGTGCCTTCATGTGATACACTCGAACGGGGAGTTTATCATGTTGCCCTAGATTATTTCAAAGGGGACAGTCCTGAAGTTGCGACATTACAGATTGAAGCCGGCCAGCTGGTGAGGACCTACGAAATACCCATGGGATCTGAATATTACGGCAGCCCTGACAATCCTGTAGTGGTCGCCAACATTTGGGTAAAAAGCGGCGAGAATAGCGGTTACGATTTTGAAATTTATAAATAAATCTGCTTTGACCTTTCCCCCGCAAAAGCCTCTCAGTAAATTCCAGAATACTGAGAGGCTTTTGTATATTATGCATAGAATAAATATTGTGTCTTTATGACTGTAATAAAAAATTGTATAAAGTATCATTACCAGGAATCAATAAAATCTTTTAATTTACGAGAGAGCGTTAAAACATGAGTGATCAACTGAGTTTTATTATCGGCGCGGACAGCACCATTCCGGTTGAACAGTTGGCCCAAATGAGCAACAGGCATGGTCTTATAGCAGGTGCAACCGGCACTGGCAAGACCATAACCCTGCAGATACTGGCCGAGAGTTTTTCCAGGCTTGGTGTCCCTGTTTTCGCTGCAGATATCAAAGGCGATCTTTCAGGCATTGCTGCTGCAGGCAAACCCCATCCGAAAATCGAGGAACGACTCCAGAAAATTCCCCTCGCTGAGTATATACAGCGGCCCTATCCCGTAGTTTTCTGGGATATTTTCGGACAAAAAGGGCATCCCATACGCGCAACCATTTCTGAAATGGGGCCGCTACTGCTATCAAACCTTCTTGACTTGAATGATACACAATCAGGGCTGATGTACAGCTGTTTTAAAATAGCCGATGATGACGGTCTGCTGTTGCTGGACCTGAAAGATTTGCGTTCGCTGCTGGCATGGATGAGTGACCATGCCAACGAATTACGGGGCGAGTACGGTAATATTACAGGAGCCAGCATCGGGGCTATCCAGCGAAAACTGCTGATTCTGGAAGAACAGGGCGCAGAAAACTTTTTCAGCGAACCGGCGGTACAACTCTCCGACCTTATGCAGGCCGATTTTTCCGGCAACGGTGTAATCAGTATTATGGATGTCTCCACCCTGGTCTCAGAATCCCCCCGCGTTTATGCAACGTTCCTTTTATGGCTGCTTTCGGAACTCTTCGAACAGCTCCCCGAGGTTGGGGATCCGGAAAAACCAAAACTTGTGTTTTTCTTTGATGAAGCACACATTCTTTTTGACCAGGCACCAAAACCACTTATCGAAAAAATTGAACATGTCGTCCGACTTATCCGCTCAAAAGGGATAGGAATTTATTTTATTACGCAAAGTCCTCTTGATATACCTGAAGAAATCCTGGGGCAACTGGGGTTGAAGATCCAACATGCCTTACGCGCCTTTACTCCTAAAGACATAAAGGTAATAAAAAACGTTGCACGTTCCTTCAGGACTAACAAAGAATTTGACTCCGAAACAGTCCTCACCGAACTTGGCATCGGTGAAGCCCTTGTGTCAACTCTTGATGCTAAAGGCAGACCGCAACCTGTACAACGAACTCTTATTCGACCTCCTGAATCACGTATTGGCCCACTTTCCGATGATGAAAGAAAAGAACGCCTCAATAAGTCACCATTCAGAGGACGTTACGATACTGTTATTGATCGTGAATCAGCTTACGAACTGCTCAAGAAACGCGCTGAGGAACTGCAGGTTCGGCAGGATGCGGAAATGCGCCTGAAAGCTGAACAACAGGCCCAGGTAAAACCTGCCAGGAGCAGGAAAAGCCAGTCCATTGGCGATGCCTTTATGAAAAGCACTGCGCGGTCCATTGGCAGCTATGTCGGTCGCCAGATAATCCGTGGGGTCCTTGGATCAATATTCGTCGGCAAACGTTAATGTAACCTTCCATGAAAATTATGATGAATCTTTTTGCAAAAGTGGCACATACTATTCTCAAGTCTCTACATTTCACAACCTTTTCCCGGTGGCTGGTGCTTTGTACAACCCTGCCGCTGCTGGCTGCCTTCTTTTTATTGACGGGCTTCTCACAGGAACCTGGCGGCCCACTTTACAAGGTATCTGACAAGTCATACAAAACGATAAATGATGCTGTATTTGAATCTATCAGCTCGCAGGTTTTTTTGGTCGGAGAGCACCACGATAACCCCCATCACCATGCAAACCAGTTAGCGGTGATACGGGAAATACACGAGAAGGCAGAAAAACCCCTGGCCATCGGGCTGGAAATGTTTGAAACCGGATACCAGGAGCAACTCGACAAGTGGGTTACCGGCAAACTGGATTTAGAAGAATTTGTTAAAATTTATTATGAGAACTGGGACCAGGCATGGATATTGTACCGTGACATTTTTCTCTATGCCCGGGAGCACCAGATCCCTCTCCTCGGCTTGAATGTTCCCCGAAAAGTAGTACGGAAAGTAGCACAAAAAGGATTTGCTTCGCTGACATCTGCCGATATGATGGAACTTCCGAAGGGTATTACCTGCGATGTCACACCAACCTATGAAAACTTCATCAAAAGAGTGTTCGGATGGCATGGCAAAAAAAATGACTCATTCACCAACTTTTGTGAAGCGCAAGTCCTATGGGACACCGTCATGGCCATAAATCTTTTGAAATTCCATGAACAAAACCCCGGCACAAAATTAGTGGTCCTGGCCGGGGATGGACATTCCTGGAAACCGGGCATTCCCCGGCAGATATCGCAGCGAAGGGATCTGTCCATGGCAGTCTTTCTTCCTGAAACTGCAAAACTGCATCGACGCAACGTCTCGCAAGGGGATGCTGATTATCTCTGGCTGCTGACGTTTATTTAATGTCTTGATTCGGAAAGCGATCATGAAGCAGGCATCATGATCGCAACTCCTTATGATTTTTTCTGGATCCTGGCCCAGGTATCCCTGAGGGTGACGGTCCTGTTGAATACAAGTCTCCCCGGAGTGCTATCATGTCTGTCCGTGCAGAAATATCCCAACCTTTCAAACTGAAAGAGAGTTTCCGGCTCAACATCCGCAAGGCTAGGCTCAACACGGCAGTTTTCAAGGATCTCCAGGGAATCAGGATTGATATTAGCGGTGAAATCCTCTCCTTCCTCCACTGCCGCAGGGTTTTCCTTCACGAAAAGATGACTGTACAACCTTACCTCCGCCTCTACTGAATGTTCGGCGGAAACCCAATGCAGCGTTGCTTTAACCTTGCGCCCATCCGGAGCATTGCCGCCCCTGGTTTCAGGATCATATGTGCATCTCAGTTCAACTACCGCCCCGGATTCTTTATCCCTCACAACAGCTACGCATGTAATAAAATAGCCGTAGCGCAGCCGGACCTCACGGCCGGGCGCCAAACGGAAAAACTTCTTTGGCGGGTCCTCCATGAAGTCGTCCTGCTCAATATACAGCACCCTAGAAAAGGGAACTTTACGGGTTCCGGCCGCCGCATCTTCTGGATTATTGACTGCATCCAGGTATTCCACGCCTCCTTCCGGGTAATTCTCCAACACTACTTTGAGCGGTTTCAGGACGGCCATGACCCTCGGGGCCCGCATATTGAGGTCTTCCCTCAAGCAGTGCTCAAGGAGAGCCATATCGACTGTGCTCTCTTTCTTGGCCACTCCGATTCGATCGCAGAAATCACGTATTGACCCCGGTGTGTAACCGCGCCGCCTCAGCCCCGAGATCGTCGGCATTCTCGGATCATCCCAGCTTGCCACATGCCCATCTGCTACCAGGCGCACTAGTTTACGCTTGCTCATTATGGTGTAAGATAGATTGAGGCGGGCAAATTCTATCTGCTGCGGGTGGCAGGCAAGCTCCAGTTCATCTATAAACCAGTCATAAAGAGGCCGATGATCCTCAAACTCCAGGGTACAGATCGAGTGCGTAATCTCTTCAATTGAATCAGACTGGCCATGGGCAAAATCATACATGGGATAAATACGCCACTTGTCCCCGGTTCTGTGGTGACTGGCGTGCAGTATTCTGTACATTACCGGATCACGCAGATTGAGATTACCGGAGGCCATGTTTATCTTCGCACGCAGCACGTGCGTTCCATCCGGGAATTCGCCGTTTTTCATGCGTTCAAAAAGATCGATATTTTCCTCGATGCTTCTACTGCGATACGGGCTTTCCTTTCCGGCTTCCGTCAGGGTTCCCCTATATTCCCTGATCTCATCAGCGCTTAAGCTATCGACATAGGCCTTGCCTTTTCTGATCAGGAAAATGGCAAACTCGTAAAACTTCTCAAAATAGTCTGATGCAAAATAGAGACGGTCTTCCCAGTCAAACCCGAGCCACCTGATATCCTCCATGATCGAATCAATATACTCCTGCTCCTCCTTGGTGGGATTGGTGTCATCAAAACGCAGGTTGCACAGTCCACCGAAATCCCTTGCCAAGCCGAAATTAAGGCATATCGACTTGGCATGGCCGATATGCAGATAACCATTTGGTTCCGGAGGAAAACGTGTCAGTACCTTGCCGTCATTTTTGCTGGCTTTTATGTCTGCGCTGATTATGGCTGCAATGAAATTCGATGCTGCTGGAATATCCTGTTTTGTCATGAAGCGAATGAATCCTTACTTTGTAAACCGGCCATCAATGAGGATATCACCCCCATACCGCCGCGTAGTGGTTATTTCAAATTTAGATACGTGTTCAGTTTTCCTGCCTTGAAAGGTTGCCAGCGGCACTCCCTGCTCCCCCAGGATAAGAGGGGCTACAAACAGTAACAGCTGGTCCACCAGGTTTGCCTGCAGAAACGAACCATGCACAGAGCTGCCGCCTTCAACAAGAAGTGAAGTGACCTGGGACTTGCCAAGCTCTGCCAGGATTGCTTTCAGGTCAAGCAATCCCTCTGCTGCAACCGGAACAGTTTTTATGACTGCACCGGCTGCTTCAAGATTTCGCCGCTTTTCCTTGTCAACTTTGCTGGAACAGAATATCCACGTCTGGGCAGAAGATTTCAGTCGAAGCATCCTGGCGGATTCCGGCATACGCAACTCTTTATCAAGAACCACCCGCAGCGGGTCGCGACCCTGTCTCTGGGGAAGCCGGGCCGTTAAGGAAGGATCGTCTACCAATACTGTCCCTGCCCCGACGAGTATGGCATCAGCCTTGCTGCGCAGAGCATGCACCCGCCGCAGGGACTCATTCCCGGTTATCATGGTTGATTGGCCCGGGCGCGCTGCAATCCTCCCATCAATACTCATCCCTGCTTTCAGGATCACCCAGGGCAGTCCGGTTGTTACGTGCTTGATAAAAGGCAGGTTTATTTCACGGCACTCCTGTTCCAATATGCTGGTGGTAACACTCAATCCCTGAGAAACAAGAAACTCTGCCCCGCCACCGCTAACCCCGGGGTTGGGATCCGGCATTCCGATAACCACCCGGGCAATTCCAGCCTTTAAAACCGCCTCCGTGCATGGAGGGGTCCGGCCTGTGTGATTGCAGGGTTCAAGGGTTACATAGAGGGTTCCGCCCTCTGCCTCAGGGCCTGCCTGCTGCAGAGCATGAATTTCTGCATGGGGAGTACCAGCCTTCCTGTGATAACCCTTACCCAGCACCGTGCCGTTCTTGACAACGACTGCTCCAACGCTGGGGTTCGGGGATGTCCAACCAATCCCCTTTTTCGCCTCCCGCAGGGCTTGACGCATGAATTTGTGGTCAATATCAACCACTCGGTTCCTTCCTGGTATCAAGCAAGCCCTTCAGTTCATCCATGAATTCATTAATATCCTTGAACTGCCTATACACGGAAGCAAATCGGACATAGGCAACCTCATCGAGCTTTGCCAGTCCCTCCATCATCTTTTCACCTATCCACTGGGTAGGCACCTCGCGTTCTCCCATGTCCTGAAGCTCCCGTTCCAGTTCATCGACAAACTCGTCTATCTGCGCCATGCTTACCGGTCTTTTTTCACAGGCTTTTTTCAGGCCTGCTACCACCTTGTAACGGTCATAAGCCTCCCTGCGCCCGTCTTTCTTGATCAGCATGGGCATCATGACCTCAAGGCGTTCATACGTGGTGAATCGCTGATTGCACGATTCACAGGAACGGCGGCGGCGGATAATGGTATTCTCTTTGTTCAGCCTGGAGTCAACCACCTTGTTTTCAAGATGGCCACAATATGGACACTTCATGATATCCTTCCCTGGTAATATTTCTGTCAGTTTATTTCATTATAAAACAGAAAGACAACCTCGACTTCTCCAAGCCCTAAGTTGCCGCATGAAAAAATCCAGGTCGACTGCTGCGTACGTTTAACCAGCCTTTATCGGTTTAATACCCGCTTCAGCCAACATATCTGAGGCAAGGGAGTCTGAATAGCCTTCCTTGTAATAAATTTCTACGATCCCGGCATTGATCAGCATCTTGGTGCAGATCGAGCAGGGCATATTAGTACAATAGAGCGTTGCCCCTTTGATGCTGACACCATGGATAGCCGCCTGGATTATTGCATTCTGTTCCGCATGCAGACCGCGGCACAACTCGTGGCGTTCGCCTGAAGGGATGCCCATCTGCTCCCGGAGACAGCCGACATCGAGGCAATGATTTATCCTGGCAGGAGCCCCATTATAGCCAGTGGTAATTATTCGTTTGTCCCTTACAAGGATGGCGCCTACATGGCGCCTGAGACAGGTGGAACGCTGGGCAACCAGGCTGGTTATACCCATAAAGTATTCTTCCCAGGATGGCCGCCCAACTTTTTTCATTGCTTCAATGCTTGCTTTTTTTAAAGGCATCAGAATCGGCAGAAATCCTCCTGCCTCTGTTTTAAGGAATTTAATGGAGCACGTTTTCTTCCTTGTAGAGATGGGGATAGATTGGAAACCTTTCACACAATCCCCGCACCTCGTTGCGTATTTTTTCAATCTCCTGCTCATCCCTGCGGTTTATGATCGCCCTGTTAATCCATTCGGCCACCTGCTTCATTTCATTCTCCTTCAGCCCACGGCTGGTAACAGCAGGGGTGCCAATCCTGATGCCCCCGGTGACGAAACGGCTTTGCGTATCAAATGGTATTGCGTTCTTGTTGACTGTCAGGCCTGCAGCCTCCAGGATCTCTTCCGCCTCTTTGCCGGTGATATCCTTGTTATTCAGATCAACAAGCAGGAGATGGTTGTCAGAGCCACCGGATACCAGCTTATAACCGTAATGGAGCAAGGCTCCACCTAAGGCCTGGGAATTTTTCACCACCTGTTGTTGATAGGCAACAAACTCCTGCGACATGGCCTCTCTGAAGCTGACAGCCTTGGCGGCAATGACATGCATCAACGGCCCCCCCTGGATACCCGGAAAAATCTTGCTATTCAGGCTTTTACCGAACTCCTCCTTGGCCAGGATCAGGCCTCCTCTCGGACCACGCATGGTTTTATGGGTGGTGGTAGTCACGTAATCAGCATAGGGAACCGGGGTAGGATGGACACCAGCTGCCACCAGGCCGGCAATATGGGCCATGTCCACCATGAAGAGGGCATCTGTCTGGTCCGCTATTGCACGAAAAGCTTCAAATTCTATAATCCGGGGATAGGCGCTGGCTCCGGCAACAATCATCCTTGGCCTGTGTTCATGGGCAACGCGCGCAACTTCTTCCATGTTGATCCTGCCCGTTTCTTTGTCAACGCCATAGGAAATAAAATTGAAAAGCTGACCTGAAAAATTAACCGGGCTGCCATGGGTGAGATGACCACCATGGGCAAGGTCCATTCCCAAAACCTTATCACCTGGGTTCAAGGCGGCAAAATAGACAGCCATGTTTGCCTGGCTGCCTGAATGCGGCTGCACGTTGGCATACTCCGCCTGGAAAAGTTCCTTGGCCCGCTCGATAGCGAGATTTTCAACGACATCTGCATAATCGCAGCCGCCATAATATCGCTTGCTCGGATACCCCTCGGCATATTTATTGGTGAAAATAGATCCCTGGGCCTCAAGCACCGCTTCGCTGACAATATTTTCAGAGGCAATCAGTTCGAGATAGTTGCGCTGGCGCGCCAACTCGTTTGTAATCGCGCGGTATACTTCGGGATCACTGTTTTTGAGTCTTGACATTGCAGGTTCGACCTCAACCAGTAAAAAAACGCACACTAAAATATTTCATCACTAAAACATGTCGATACGAAGCTGATGCCTGCCCCCAGAAAAATCCGAGGTCATCCAGGTTCTTACAATTTCCAGGGCCAGACCTGGACCGACCACCCTTGCTCCCAGGCAGAGGATATTGGCATCATTGTGTTCCCGGCTCATCCTGGCGGAAAACATCTCATGACAGAGGGCTGCCCTGATACCGGATATCCTGTTTGCTGCCATGGACATTCCGATGCCGGTGCCGCAGATGAGAATGCCCCGTTCACACACACCTTCCTTTACGAGTGTACTGACCGACTTGGCAAAATTAGGATAATCAACAGAGTCAGGAGAGTTGCAGCCCTGATCTTCAACCTCGCATCCAAGTTCCCGGAGCACTGATATAATATTTTTTTTCAGATCAAATCCGCCATGATCACAACCAATGGCAACTTTCAAAGTGTCACCTCAACATTGAGCAAGCTTTTATTCTGCAAATTTCTTCATGGCAACGACTGCATTGGTGCCGCCAAATCCGAATGAATTGGAAAGAGCGGCTCTGATGACGGTCTCTCTTGCCTTGTTAGGCACATAATCCAGGTCACATTCCGGATCAGGGTTCTCAAGATTTATTGTCGGTGGAATAATCTGTTGATGAACACTCAGCGCCAGAAAAACAGATTCAATACCACCGGCACCTCCCAGCATATGACCGGTCATTGACTTGGTCGAACTGATGGCGAGCTTATAGGCATGTTCCCCGAATACAGTTTTTATTGCCCTGGTCTCCACTACATCGTTTAAAGGCGTGGATGTACCATGGGCATTGATATAGTCAATATCCTCCGGGACAAGCCCCGCATCATCAAGGGCCATCTGCATGCACCTGACTGCACCGTTACCATCCTCCGGCGGGGCTGCCATATGGTAACCGTCGCCTGTCATACCAAATCCAACCACTTCGGCAAAAATCTGTGCCCCGCGGCTCCGGGCATACTCAAGTTCCTCGAGGATCATCATGCCGCCGCCCTCGGAGATAATGAAGCCGTCCCTGTCCCTGTCAAAAGGCCGCGAAGCCTTCTCCGGGTTCTCATTGTTGCGTGACAATGCCTTCATGGCGTTAAAGCCGCCAACTGCTAGGGGACAGATTGTTGATTCGCTGCCACCGGTTATTGCAACCTCACAATCACCGCGGCTTATTGAACGAAATGCTTCTCCAACAGCGTGGGTGCCGGCCGCACATGCGGTGGTTATGGAGAGATTCGGCCCTTTAGCCCCGCATATGATGGATATTTGCCCCGCACTCATGTTTGATATGACCATGGGAATAAAAAACGGGGTAATCTTTCGGGGTCCGCGTTCCAAAGAGATCTGGTGATACTTCTCAATGGTTGACAAGCCGCCAATGCCGTTGCCTGTAAAGACCCCGACCCGGATTGCATTCGTATCGTCTATGGTCAGGCCGGATTCCTTTAAAGCCATACCTGCCGCGGCTATTGCATATTGGACAAAAGGATCAAGATGCCTTGCCAGTTTGGGCTCAATGAAATCCTCAGGATTAAAATCCTTGACCTCGGCAGCTATCTTGACTCCAAACTCAGTTGTATCAAAACGCGTGATATGGCTGATGCCGCTCTTGCCCTCACACAAGTTGCGCCAGGTTTTCTCAGTTCCGGTCCCAAGTGGGGTTACCAGGCCGACGCCTGTCACTACTACCCTACGTTTCACCATTATTCACCCTTCAGAATATATCTTGCTTTCCGCCCAGCGCCGGAACAACCAACTGTATGAAAAAAACAGGGACAGGCAGAGGCTGCCGCGCCCTTGCAGTAATTGTCCTCTTGCGCAAAAAGGGTTCTTATGAGACTTTCTTTACGTGCTCAATGGCATGCTGTACCGTGGTGATTTTTTCTGCCACCTCGTCAGGAATCTCTATCCCGAAAGCTTCTTCCATTGCCATGATCAGCTCAACCAGGTCCAGGGAATCGGCGCCCAGGTCATCAACAAAAGAGGCGCTTGGCACCACCTTGTCCTTATCAACACTCAACTGCTCAACAATGATATCGATCACTTTATCTTCTGCCGACATGTTCAATTCTCCTTAAGTAATTGTTATCTCATTAGTGTTTTATATAAAGCATATTTATACAAAAAAATAAATCAATCTTGATGCAATCGTTATTTGTTTCACATGCATTTACAGGGCCTGATACTACTAGCTGGTTCCGTGCATAATATGTCAAGGGAGAGCTTTTTGCGAGGCTGGCGATTTCTACATATCCCGTCATTGGATCATGCAGACTTATCAGCCCATAAACATTCCGCCGTTGACATGAATGGTCTGGCCGGTGACGTAGCGGGCATCATCCGACGCCAGATAGGTTACAGCCCCTGCAATATCTCCTGGTTCACCGAGAAAGCCAAGGGGAATCTCCGACAATATTTTCTCCCTTACTGCCTCCGCCAGTTCGCTGGTCATCTCGGTTTCAATATAGCCCGGGGCCACGCAATTTACCGTGATGCCGCGTGATGCAAGCTCCCTGGCAGATGAGCGCATGAGGCCAACCAGCCCTGCCTTGGAAGCAGAATAGTTCGCCTGGCCCGCATTGCCGGCAAAACCGACAACAGATGTTATAATGATTATTCTCCCCCACCGCTGCCTCATCATTGGTCGACATCCAGCCTTAATGCAGTTGAAGGCGCCTTTCAGGTTAACTGCCATGACCTGGTCCCAGTCCTCTTCCTTCATGGTTGCCAGAAGGCCGTCCCTGGTGATCCCGGCATTGCAGACCACAATATCCACTCTGCCGCATTCAGCAGTTATCTGCTTGAAGGCCTCCTGGACTTCAGCGGTCTTTGCCACATCAAACTTGAGCAGGACGCATTCACCGCCCAGGGTCTCTACTTGTGCCTTTGTCTCCCCTGCTGCTTCCGGCCGGCTGACAAAATTGATTACTACCTTGGCTCCCATTTTAGCAAGCTGCAGGCTGATAGCACGTCCAATTCCCCGGCTGCCGCCGGTTATAACAGCCACTTTTCCTGCCAGACTCATTATCCCCTTTTCTCCTTGATCTTTTCTATCAGCTTCGGCACAATTTCATACAGATCCCCTACTACGCCATAGGTTGCCACATCAAAAATCGGGGCATGGGGATCCTTGTTGATAGCAACAATGGTCTCGGAAGACTGCATCCCGACCACGTGCTGGATTGCCCCTGAAATTCCGCAGGCGATATAGAGTTTCGGGTTGACCGTTTTGCCTGTCTGACCTACCTGGTGCGGATATGGGATCCATTCGGCATCCACGGCTGCCCGGGATGCACCAACTGCGCCGCCAACCGCTTCGGCCAATTGTCGCATCAGTTCAAACCCTTTTTTATCATCAAGACCCCGGCCGCCTGCAACAATAATATCTCCCTCGGTGATGTTTACCTGGTCCTGTTCCTCCAAAACATTTCGCAGAACCTTTACCCTTGATTGCATTCGTTCCGCTTTCGGCCTGTAATCAATGAGTTCCCCCTTTCTCCCTGGGTCATGTGGTGCAGGCTTCATAACCCTCGGCCTGACGGTTGCCATTTGCGGCCTGGTATGCGGACATTCAATCGTTGCCATGATGTTGCCGCCAAAAGCCGGACGGGTCTGCAGCAAAACGCCATCTTCAGGCCTGATAACCAGCTGGGTACAATCCGCAGTCAAGCCGGTGGCGAGTGAGGTGGCAACCAGTGGTATAAATGAACGCCCAATGGCGGTTGCCCCTGCCAGAACAACCTCCGGCTTCTGCTCCCGGATTATATCCTCCAGGATATTACCGTAAATCTCGTCAGTGAAGTATTCAAGTACCGGATCATCAACCTGGTAGACAATATCAGCCCCGTAAAAGATTAGGTCCTTGGCGGCATCACCCAGACCGGCACCGAGCAAAACAGCACTCAGCGGCACCTTCTGCTGGTCTGCAAGCTCACGTCCTATGCCCAGCAGTTCAAAGGAAACCGGCGCCACTTTTCCATGACGATATTCGGCATATATCATTATTCCCGACCACTCAGCCAGGTCAGCCTGTACAGCTTTGTCCTTGCCCTCAATGCTCAGGGCCCCCGCCTCACAACTGTCAACGCAGGAGCCGCAAAGCGTGCACTTTTCATTGACCACCGCAACACCATCAACAACCTCAATGGCCCCGAAAGTACACACCTCTTCACAAACACCGCAGCCTATACAGGTCTCTATATCAATTCGCAGCATAATTTACAGATACGGTTCGAGTTTTTTTACGAGTTGTGCAACCTGCTCATCCACTGTACCTTCCAGCATTGCCCGTTCCCCCTTAAACTCCGGGGCAAAGACCTTGACCACCTGTGTTGTTGAACCGGGCAGACCGATACTGTCCACATCAGCCTCAATATCTGCTGCATTCAGGGTCCTGATGGAAAGTCCCTTGGCTTTCATCTTGCCCTTCAGGGAAGGTATCCGCGGTTCGTTTATTTCCTTTACAACCGTGAGTAGGCCCGGCAGCGGGATCTCAACTTCGTCATAGCCGTCGTCCATCAGGCGATGCAGCCGGATAACCCCGTTTGCATAACCTGTAATCTTCCTGACATAGCTGACATAGGGGATATTCAAACGCCGGGCCAGCCCAGGTCCAACCTGGGCCGTATCCCCGTCTATTGCCTGCTTTCCACAGAGGATCAGATCAAAGACACCCGTATTTTCTATGGCCTTGCCCAGTGTATAGGTTGTAGCCCAGGTATCGGCTCCTGCAAAAGCGCGATCCGAAACAAGAACTGCCTCGTCCGCCCCGCAGGCAACGGCCTCCCGCAAAACAGCCTCTGCCTGCGGGGGTCCCATGCTGATAACAGTTACCGTACCCCCATGCTGTTCCTTTAAGCGAACCCCCTCCTCAACGGCATGGCGGTCAAAGGGGTTCATGATGGACTGCACTCCTTCGCGGGCCATGGTATTTGTTTTCGGGTCCAGTCGAACATCTTTTGCATCAGGGACCTGCTTTACACAGACAATAATCTTCATGCGAGATTTTTCTGCTCGTAAAATTTATTTATGAAGCACGGTTTTTTCCGAAAGCAACCAATCAGGTATATTCCTTGTTCAATTCCTGGCCAATAACATTTCGTTGAATCTGGTTTGTTCCTTCATATATCTGGAGAATTTTGGCATCACGCATCATTTTCTCCACGGGATATTCCCGCATATATCCATAACCGCCAAGAACCTGTACCGCATCGGTGGTCACCTTCATAGCCATGTCTGTAGCGCAGACCTTGCACATGGACGATGCCTTGGACATATCCTTAGGGTGGGCATCGATATGTTTGGCAGCAGCATAGACCAGGGCCCGTGAAGCCTCCAGCCCAATGGCCATGTCGGCCAGCATGTGCTGCACTGCCTGGAACGCGATAATGGGCTTGCTAAACTGTACCCGCTGTTTTGCATAGACAACTGCTTCATCCAATGCTGCCTGGCCCAGTCCGACTCCCAGGGAGGCGATACCGGGGCGGGAAAGATCAAGAGTTTTCATAACCACGATGAAACCCAGGCCAACCTTGCCGACAAGCCTGTCTTTGGGGATACGGCAATTTTTAAAGATCAATTCCCTGGTCGATGAGGCCCGTATGCCTAGCTTCTTCTCCTTGGCTCCATAGCTAAATCCTTCATCCTTATCTTCAACCACGAACAGCGAGGCGCCTCTTGGCCCCTTGCTGCGGTCGGTAATGGCTATGACCGTATAAACCTGGGCATCGCCGCCATTTGTAATCCACTGCTTGGTGCCGTTCAGAACCCATTCATCGCCATCGAGTTCGGCGGTGGTCTGAATTCCGGATGCATCACTGCCGGCATTTGCCTCGGTCAGTGCAAAGGCGGCCTTTTTCTTGCCGGTGGCAATATCCGGCATATATTTCTGCTTCATATCCTGGCTGCCGGCCAGGAGAATCGGATAGGCACCCAGTGCGCTTGCTGCATAACTGGTAGCGACGCCGACACAACCGCGACCAAACTGTTCAAGAGCCAGCACTACCTCAAAACAACCTCCACCGAAACCGCCATAGGTTTCCGGGATGAACAGGCCAAAAAGGTCGGCCTTGGCAATGTCATCTAGGATAGCGTTCGGGAACTCTTCTTTTTCATCAAGTTCTGCCCGCTGCGGGATAATCTTTTCATCGGTAATCTGCCGAGCTATATCGACAATCATCTGTTGTTCTTCTGTCAAGAAATAGTCCACGATTATCTCCCTTATTTATAAATGGGGCAATATTCAGCATGCATAAATAACCCAAATTTATACTCTCTTCTTTACCCTGCAGGCAAGCTCAAAAACAAAAAAAATATATACAGGTAGAAACAGGCTGCTCTACCAGCGCCACAGCATGACACCCCAGGTAAAGCCTCCACCAAATACGCTGAATAGCAAGAGGTCTCCTTTCTGCAGACGACCTTCAGAGTTTGCCTCATCCAGGGCTATGGGGAGACTTGCTGCAGATGAATTACCGTATTTCTGTATGGTGGTAAAAACCCTTTTGAATGGCAGGTTAACCCTTTCGGCCAGGCTTTTGAGAATCCTGATATTAGCCTGGTGCGGGATCATGAGATCAATTTCATCTACAGTTATCCCTTCCTGGTTCAGCAGATTTTCAACGGCATCGCCCATTTCCCGCACAGCATATTTAAAAACATCCTTCCCTACCATGTTGAACGCTGAACCATCACAAAAGCTGTTCCGGTCTGGTATTGTCCCGTAATCAACTACCGGGCAGTAGCGCCGGGGAAACGCGTCAAGGCTCAAAAGCTGCCAGAGACGGCCGTCACTATAGAGCTGGCTGGCGAGCAAACCCTCATCATTTCTGCTGCCGGTAACCACACAAGCACCAGCACCATCCCCGAAGAGGACACAGGTATTGCGATCCTGCCAATCAACCCTGGCTGAAAGTGTTTCGGCCCCTATAACCAGGATTTTCATCTCTGGTGCATTTTTCAGATACCTGTCGGCAACCTCAAGGGCATATACAAATCCTGAACAAGCGGCACTGACATCAAATGCAAAGGCATTCTCAGCACCAATCTCTTTCTGAACAAGACAGGCACAGGAGGGCATAACCATTTCAGCAGTTATTGTAGCGACAATGATCATGTCCAGTTCTCGGGCAGTAACACCAGCCATGTGTAACGCCTTTTCAGCTGCAATGGCCGCCATCTTCGAGGTTTCCTCGTCGGTTCCCGCTATTCTTCTGCTTTTGATGCCGGTCCTGGTGGTTATCCAATCATCGCTTGTCTTAACGATCTTTTCCAGTTCCTTGTTGGTCAAGATGCGCTTCGGCATGTAGGATCCGGTTCCCATGATTGTTGCCCTGCCTGTCATTAAACCACCTCGCCAGATTGTTGGGCAGCATCGGAGACCTTTTGCACTTCTTCGGTCTGAACCGAGTTGGATTCTGACAACAATTGCATAATATGCTCATTCACCTTGCTGCGGATCATTTCTGCCGCTACCCTTATGGCATTCTTAATAGCCTTGGCATTGGATCGGCCATGACATACAATTCCCGTACCATTCACGCCCAGCAGGGGCGCTCCCCCATATTCAGCGTAGTCGACCCTTTTACCAAAATTACCGAATGCCTGCTTGGCAAGAAGGTAGCCGATTTTTGCCATGGTACTTTTTGACATTTCAGCACGCAGCATGGAAATAATTGCTTCGGCCAATCCTTCGCTTACTTTTAAGCATACATTGCCGACAAAACCGTCACAAACGATAACGTCAACATCTCCCTGGAAAATATCCCTGCCTTCAACATTACCGATGAAATTGAATGAACTTCTCCGAAAGAGTTCATGAGCGCTTTTGACCAGGATGTTGCCCTTGCCGCCCTCTTCACCAATGCTGAGCAGGCCTATGCTGGGCTTTTCGATTCCGAACAGATTGTTCGAAAAAGCGGAAGCCATAACGCCAAACTGGAAAAGATGCTGCGGGCGGCAGTCAACATTTGCCCCGACATCCATCATGACCAGGGGTTTTTTCAATGTAGGGAATATACTGGCAATCCCGGGCCTGGAGATTTTCTCCAGGCGACCAAGGGATCTTATGGCAGAGGCCATGGTTGCGCCGGAATTACCGGCGCTGACTGCACCATCCACCTCGCCATTCTTGACATGTTCAAACGCTTTTACAATGGATGAATCTTTTTTCTTCCGAATCGCCTCAAAGGGCGACTCATCCATTAATACTGTTTGAGAAGCATGAATGACCTGCAGCCTGGCAGAAGCAAAAGACTGTTTCTGTAAAGTGCTGTTGAGAATTGTTTCATCACCTATGAGTGCTACCTCCAGGTCTGATTCCTCAACAGCCTGTATCGCCCCGGCGACCATTTCCTCCGGGCCTAGCTCGCCACCCATGGCATCCAGGGCAATACGCAATGTCACGTTTTACTCCAATTCTTCTTCAAGCTTAATTACTGTCCTGTCCTTATAGGTTCCACAACCGCCGCAAAGCCTGTGCGAGAGTTTCGGCTCACCGCATTTTGGGCAGCTCGAGACAGACGCAGGTGTCAACGCATCATGGGCGCGTCTTTTTCGCGTTCTGGAATAGGAATGTCTGCGTTTAGGTAAAGCCACTTTCTAACCTCCCGATATATACACAATTTTTCTTTACAGTATATTTTATGAAGAAATAAGGCTTTCTTCGTAAAAATCTACTCCTGACGTAGCAAATTCTAAACAGCGGAGACTATAAAAAATTATCTCTGGTTGTCAAGTCAATTTTCCATGTGAAGAACTCTTTATTGCCCCGTGCAGCTTATCCTCTCCTGCAGGAAACCTTCTTTTCTGCAGGAAAAAATATTAATCTGTTGATGACTCATGCTGGAGATTCACTTTCCGGAATCACTTAACAAAACAGCAGATAAAACTGCAAAGACTGACAGCATTCCATGTCGGCAAGGTATCAGAAGCAGCGGTACGGAGAGGTCCTCGCATTCCGCAGCCAACTCAACAGGGCCAGTATAATGAAAAAATTGCCCGAAAACAGGCTGTATTTATTTCCCATTCCGGGCACGGACCATGTTTGCTCCATTATATAGCCCAGGGGGTAACTGACCAATATGGATGAGAGTGCAAGATAGCAGATGATATGAGCAAAGAACAACAGGAAAGCTGTTAGGAGTTTCCCCATCCTGGGAAACATATAGCTTTTCAATTGTGTCAGCGACCGTTCTGTAACCAGCAATACAAAACCCAGAAAGGCACCTGGCAGTAGAGCCCAGAAAACCAGAGAATACCCCGTTTTATGCATATGGGAAAAAAGCAGGGAAATTATAACCGTTATTGTCACATACGTCACTACCATTACGGTAATGGCATACACATTGACCTTCAAAGGGCTTCCCTCAAATATCCTGGCCTTTGAAACCCGACGAACTCTCTCCCTGTTCCTTGCAGTCAATCCTGAGTTCATTGCAGAAAACCACCAGCTAAAATTGTACCCATAACTTCTGGGGTACTTGTATCAATACCAGGTTTAAAATTTTACGGCATCATAGGAGACAACCCGGCAGGATTGAGAATCCTGCCGTTCCGGTTACGAATCGGCCCTCCGGCATTCGGGCGCGTGAAGAAGGATATTGCTTACCTGCTCGTAAAAAAACAGCGTTAAAGCAGTTCGGAAATTCGTTCACCGGCCTTTCTTAAACGCAAGCTCTGGATATACAGCATGCGTTTCAAAAGCTTGATGGCCAGTGAAGGATTATTTGTGATAAGCTCTTCCATTTTCTGAGTGGTCAGGGTAAGGAGCTTGCAGTTCTCCATGGCAATGACGTCATTGCCTCGCGGTCCGCTGTCCAGGAAGGCGCCTTCGCCTACAATAGCGCCCCTATCAAGAATGGCGATAATTATATTTTTGCCCCAGTAGCCAGTTTTCATCTTTACTGCAAGTCTACCGTCAATTATAAATCCCATGTAGTCTTCATAATCACCTTGCTGCATGACAGCCGCATTTTCCCGCCATTCTCTCAGCTCCAGATAGGGACAGAGCTCTTCAATCTCTTCATCCGAGAGAAAGTTGAAGGCCCTTTTGAGATCTTCCGGCCTGGCACTGCAAGATGCGAATTTGGGGGGATCCATGTTGACAGACTAGTTTTGTGTTTCAAGTTTTTCAAGCTGTTGTGTAATTTTATCGACCAGACCGGCAAATTGTTCCTTTCTGATGATGGACTCAAAATCCTTGCGATAGTTTACGATCAGGCTGACATTTTCGATCTTCATATCATAAATCAGCCATTTGCCCTCAATCTCCTGCAGCTTATAGATAATCGGCACTTCTAAATCCTTGTCCACAATATCGGTATAGATCATGGCCTTGTCACCTTTGACCAGTTGCTTTCGGTAGACAACTTTCTGGTTATCAAAGGAATCTATCTTGCCGATATACCTCTGTTCCACAAGACTAGTAAAAAGGCCGACAAACCTGTTCTGTTCTTCCTGTGTAAGACTGTTCCAATTCTGCCCTAGGGAACTCCTGGCCATATCGCGAAAATCAAACATTTCGTTGACCACATCAAGAACCAGCTGTTTGCGTTCGTCTTTTCTCTCAGGCGTTCGCAATTCCTCAGACTGTAATATTACCAGGATTGCATCTACTGCTTTTTGCAGTTGGGTCATGGCATCATTTGCCGTGGCAGATATTTTCCCACTATTAATGAGAAAAACCATTACCAGCAGCAGGGAAACAGACAATTTCCATATGTAATTAAAATATTTACGCATTGTTACTACATCCAAGTTAGAGATTTTTCATAATTTGTTCAACATAGTTCTATAGTAAGAATTAATTTTTTATTTGTCCTTCTCTATATTGCTGATATGCATCCTTGACAGCAGCATATGGATCCAGGGCCGTTTCGGTAAACAATTCATAATCTCCCAGGGTAAGCGAAATATAATTCACTTTGTCCAGTGTCCAGAGGCCGACAGTTACCTCCCAGTCAGCATCAAAGTATATCATAGGATGCATATATGCGTCACCTATCTTACCAAGGGAATCTCTGAAGTTTGAGGGCCCCAGGAAGGGCCAGACTATATAAAACACCCCCCCGAGCCCGTAATAACCCAAGGTTTGCCCTGTATCTTCTTCAGATGAGCGCAGATCCAGGATATCCCTGGCAAAATCACCAAAGCCAAAAATGCCGGCGGTGGAATTGAGCACAAACCTTGCTAACTCCACGGAAGAGTCCTTTACTTCTCCCTGAATCAGACAGTTGACCGCTCTTCCCGGAGACAGCAGATTGTCAAAGAAGTTTCCGATCGAGATGCGGAACTCTTCAGCCAGGATAGCGGAGTATCCCCTTGCCACGGGTTTCAATACCCAATAATAAAGCTTGTCATTGAAATGGAAAAAAAAGCGATTGAGAGGCTCAAGGGGGTCTGCAATTGTCGCGCCAGTATCCCACTCCTCGTCCCAGTTTTCTTCATCTTGCCAGGCGCTTTCATCGGCTTTGGCATCAATCTCAAGAAGCGATGCTTCAGAGGCTGCCACCAAAGAGGGGGCCGAAACCTCCAGAGTCAAATTGTCTGCCCATGCATGTGCTCCAAAAAATAACAGGAAAGAAAGGACACATACCTGCAAGATTAAAATATGCTCCAGGTCAGATTGATTCAATTGTTCCTTTTCATTGCAGCGATCAAAAATTCTGGATTTTAGGCAACGGCTGTAATAGATCAATCGGATTGAAAGATATATTTGCTGACTAGTTCTTCAAAATCTACGGAGGATTCGGTATCAAAGATTGTTCCGCCTTCTGCGAGGGATTCCTCATCTGCACCCTGAATAATCTTTATATACTTGTCGCCGATAAGCCCCTGCGTCCTGATTGAGGCAATGGCATCCTGGGTAATCTCGATTTTCTGATTGATGAGCATGGTAACCTTTGCCAACCCGTCTTCTCCAAGGCCGATTCCTGCAACTTTGCCGATATTAACACCGGCTATCTCAATACCGGCGCCGACCTTAAGTCCTGAAACATTGTCAAACTCGGCTTCAAGCATGTAGTTTTTCTCCACATTGAGAATGGAGAATTCCCCCATCTGCAGAGAAAGATACGCAAAAGCCAAAAACCCTGCAATCATGAACAACCCAATGATCAATTCCGTGTTAATGTTCTTCATCACTCGTTTTCCAGTCTGCTTTGATAAACATGCCCCATTGTCAATTGGACAAAGTCCTGAATAATTGGATCATTACTCCACTGTATTTCCTCTGAACTGTTGAAAACCTTTGCCATTCCTTCATGCATTACTACTACCTGGTCGGCTAGGTTGAATATCTTGGGAATATCATGACTGACAATAACAGCGGTGTATCCCAATTCGCGTTGAATCTTGTAGAAGAGCCGATAAATTTCCCATGACCTGGCTGGATCCAGTCCTGTCGTAGGTTCATCAAACAACATGATCTTGGGCTGGAGCTGCAGGGCGCGGGCCAGCCCAAGTCTTTTCAACATGCCACCACTGAGCTGGGCCGGGAATTTATCTTCATGGCCCTTGAGACCGAATTGCTCAAGCGATGCCATAACCCGTTTGTAGATTTCACTCTTGCTCAGCTTAGTTTTCTCCTGAAGCGGCAGAGCCACATTCTCATACACAGTCATGGAGTCAAATGGTGCAATACCTTGAAATACTACCCCGAAATTTGATCGCACCTCATTAAGCTCGTCGAAATCCATACTTACAACATCTTTACCTTCTACAAGAATCTTCCCGGAATCGGGCTTCATCAATCCGAGAATAAGCTTAATAGCAACACTTTTACCCTGGCCGCTTGCACCTCCGATAACCGTAGTCATTCCCGTGCTAATGCCGAGATTTACCCCTCTTAATACTTTTTGCACCGTACCGTTTGGGCCCGCAAACGACTTATGCACATCGATAAACTGGATAATCGGCTCGTTCATAAAAGCATTGCGGTTAGCAGGTAATCCCAAATCAGGACGGTTATTGATGAAAGCACGACTGCTTTCGTGGTCGCCACGCTGACGCTCCCGGCGCCAAAACCGAGATGACTCTTATGCAGCAGAAATCCTCTGCCGGTACAGATCCAGACGATAACTGCTGCAAAGACCACTGATTTTATTATGCCCAGATTAATATCCTTATTCACCACACTCCGCTCCATTCCCGAAAAAAAAGCCCCGGGATTTACTCCCAGAAGCTTGACCCCTGTTAAATATCCGCCATAAATGCCAACAACATCAAACATCAGAGTCAGCAATGGCACGGCAATGAGCGTTGCCAGAAATTTCGGGGTTATAAGGAATCTATAAAGGTCAATGGACATGCACTCCAGGGCATCCATTTGCTGCGTTATCCTCATAATTCCCAATTCCGCACACATGGCGGAGCCGGCACGTCCTGTCACCATGAGGGCTGTCAATACAGGACCCAGCTCGCGGATAAGACTCAGTGCCACGGCAGACCCCAGGAGCCCTTCGGAACCGAACTTGCTGAGGGTATAATAACCCTGCACGCCCAATACCATTCCGGTAAAGAGGGCTGTAAAAAATATAACGGTAAATGAATGAGCCCCGATAAACCTTATTTCTTTGAGAAGAGCAGCAAACCGAAAAGGTCTCCGGAAAATGCCGCGCAGGGAATTCAAGAGGAAAAATCCCATACTGCCCAGGTCGGATAGGTGAAACAGGGTGAATTTCCCAAGGTTTTCTATCTGTCTTAAAACTATCTGCATACAAAACAAGTTCGGGCAACAAGGTTATTTTTATGAACAATTAGTTTCGATATACATAAAATCTTTTAGAAAGGCAATCCGTTACGATGTTTAATTGTCTTTCTTGACGCAACCAAGAACTGTTAATCAGGCCCAGAAACCGTGCCCCGTTTCCTTGCATAATAAATATTTTACTTCTTTTCGCATCTCTTGTAATTTCAATACCGACACAATTAAGTTAATAGCCATTCCCATAAAATCACAACAACTTATTTTTATAACAAGATCCTTAACGAGCGAGGAAAGTGATGGAAACCTATTATAAACCCATGGATTTGCCTAAATTTGCAGAAATAAGAGAAGGTGCCCCGGAGCTTGGCAAGAAATTCTTTGAGTATTATACTGCCGTATTTGCTGAAGGAGAGCTTACCCAGAGGGAAAAATCGCTTATCGCGCTGGCAGTAGCCCATGCTGTGCAATGCCCTTATTGCATCGACGCCTACACACAGGACTGTCTTGAGAAAGGTTCTAACGTCAGTGAAATGACGGAGGCTATCCACGTTGCCACGGCGATTCGAGGTGGTGCCTCGCTGGTGCATGGCGTCCAGATGCGCAATGTGGCTGAGAAAATATCTTTATAGCAAAAAAACTATGTCCAGTATGCAAACGGCAAAAAGTCAGGGCAGTAATCTTTACCAGATTCCAGGGCTTGAATCATTCAAAATGAACCTTGCCAACCACGGTCTTGGTTTAACCAGGGGGACATGTACCACCCTGCAGATCAATGTCGGTCTGCTTTGCAACCAGTCCTGCAAACATTGCCATCTTGATGCCGGTCCCACCAGGATGGAGATCATGAGCGAAAAAACGGTCAATGACCTCATTGACCTGGCGCACAGGTTCACGTTCGAAACTATTGATATTACGGGGGGGGCGCCCGAAATGAACCCCCACATCCAGACCCTCGTCACTGGTTTGGCGCCTTTGACAAATACTCTTATTCTGCGGTCCAACCTGACTGCCATTGCAGAAAAAAAACAGGAAGTGCTTCTTGGGCTCATAGCGGGAAACAGGGTGACAGTCGTTGCCTCACTCCCCTCGCTCAACGAAAAACAAGCCGATGCCCAGCGGGGAAAGAACTCTTTCGCAACCTCCATTGCTATGCTTAAAAAACTAAACGCTCTTGGATACGGCCTGCAGGATTCCGGTCTGGAATTAAACCTGGTCTGCAATCCCACCGGAGCCTTTCTACCATCATCACAGGAACAGGTTGAAAAACGGTTCCGACTGTTGCTCCAGAACAAATGGTCCATATCTTTCAACAATCTCTATACTTTTGCAAATGTTCCCCTTGGCAGGTTTCGCGACTGGCTGGAGCGAACCGGCAACCTGTATGACTATGTGGACAAACTGGCTTCAAGTTTCAATCCCTGTACACTGGATGGCCTGATGTGCCGTTCCCTACTCTCCGTTTCCTGGGACGGCTTTCTTTTCGACTGTGATTTCAACCAGTCTCTCCGGCTCTATATGGGAAACAGAAAAACGTATATATCTGATCTTGAGGCCCTGCCAGGTTCCGATTCCTCCATAGCTGTGTCTGAACACTGTTATACCTGTACAGCGGGTTCGGGCTTTACCTGAGGCGGCACAATCAGTGCCTGAGTTGCAGGCAAGAAGGCAGAAAAATCATAGCCGCAATTGTAAAGGGCCGAAAGCTCTCTCCCAGTGACACCGGGAAAGGGGTTGGCTCACCACCGGTTGCGCGTTTTACCCTCACTTTACCTGTTCGCAACGAGGCAGAAAATTTCCTTTTTCTTATATCAGGAAGCAGGAAAAGGGAAATACTCCATACCATCCTCACAAGGCCGGTTGCAGCGAAAGAGATTTATCCGGCCGCCCGCATTAAGCCGGCCGGCAATCTCGTCTGGCTGGAGGCTGAAAAAGATTGAGCAATGTGCTAGAGTTCTTTGATTGCCTCACTGACGGGCAGGCCGTTTGGCGCTAAAGCATTAGGATTAATTTTAAGCAGCTCTTCCCAGGCCTTTATCGCGCCCTCCCGGTCATTCATGTCATAGCGCAGGACTACGCCCCTGTTGAACCTTGACTGTTCATGATTGGGCGCGATGCTGATGGCCTGGTCAAATGCAGCCAAAGCCTTTTCCGGTTGCCGGTTGCGGCGGTACATAACACCCAGATCAGTCAGGACATTAGGATCATTGGGACTGAGTTCAAGGGATTTTTCATAGGCAAGTATGGCTTTGGCAGGGTTATCGGTATCAAAGTAAACATGGCCCAGCTGGGTCCAGGCATCAACATTTGTCGGATTGGCCGCGACCTCCTGCTCCAGAGCCAGGATGTTCCTGGCCTGCTCACTGGTAAGGCTGGGCTGTTGCTGGGGCTGCTGAGATGGAGTAGATACCGTCTGCACACTGCCCGTCGGGCCGGATTGCAAAGCGCTGTAAAAGATTCCACCCAAAAATCCAATGACCAAGGTAATAAGAGCGACTATCAGCATGGTTTCTTTCTTAACATAGTTGCCTTCAGGGCTTTTCTGCTTTGCCATAATTCCTCCGAATGAAAAAACGTTTATTGTGAAATTAGGATACTTGTTCTCAGAATTTCCCGGATAGGATCTTCAGTGCAAGGTTTGTTCAAATGACACTTGAACTGCATGGACCGAGAGCATTTAACCAGTTTAAAGGTAAATTGATAATACATCTCCTGCGATCAGACAAGAAAGGAAATTTGCTCTACGCAAAAAAAAATTCCGACACATCTCAGCCAGTAACCATATCCGGGAAGCAGAGAATTCCTGTTTTTGGGGACTTCAGGCCGCAATCTGCCAAAGAACAACCTTGACAAAAAACATTACAGCGAATAAGAAAAAGGATACCGGAAAGTGAATTGTCATTCATTGTTTTTTTTGCTGTTCAGCACCAGGAAAAATGTTGCGGAAGAAATCTTCTGTTCTCATAACTGTCCTGGCCTTTTTCATCGGTCAGTTTGCTGCAAACGGAATGTGCCTAGCAAGCAATCCTGGCCCTGAGGAAATGGAATTAAAAACTGCTGCCGGTTCAAAACCCGCCAGATTCTCCCATAAAAAACACCAGAAAACCTTCGGGTGCAAAGAATGCCATCATGCCAAAACCGACAACGGCATGCAGTCTCCCTATGTCGAGGGTATGAAAGTGACAAAATGCACCACCTGCCACAATACAGAGGGTATGGCCAATGCAAAGCTGAACAGTTTCAAGCTCGCAGCGCATGGTTTGTGCAAAGAATGCCATAAAAAGTATAAGGATTCAGCACCAACCAAATGTACCGGCTGTCATATTAAATAGACATCTTCTCCGGGTATGCCACCCATAAAAAACCCGCCTCGATCAGGCGGGTTTCTTCAGCATGGCAGCGAGAAAAAAATCTTCTCATTGTACCCCTGACTGCATCTTGGAAAAATCTCCCACCTGGAGAAAAAGACCTGAGATTGCGGTCAGAAGATTAAGCCTGTTTTTCTTCAAGACAGCTTCGTCAGTCATGACCATGACCTCGTCAAAAAAGTGATCAACAGGTTCCTTCATTTGCAGGATAATATCCAGGGCTTTGTGATACTCCTTAGTCTGTAAAAAGGGTTTTGACTCACTCTGCACCTTCGCAAAAACCTCATAAAGATTACGCTCAGCCTCCTCCTGCAGGAGCGCCGTGTCAACGTCAGTCTCGTAATTATTCTTAATGATGTTTTTTACACGTTTGAAAGCTGCAGCAAGAACTGTAAAAGCCGGCTGGTTCCTGATGGCGGCGAGGGCGTCAATCCTGGCGCGACAATCAACCGCATCATCAAACGAAACCGAGGTTACAGCCTCAACAGCAGAGCCGGGTATCCCGCGTCCGGTGAGATCATTGACAAACCTGCCCTTGATAAACTCAAGGATTCTGCTCTTTGCAGCAGATTTCTCTTCGCTCAGTTTATCTTCATACTGCTCCAAGGCTGCCTCAATTGCCTCTGGCAGTGACAGGGCAAAAGCATGAGCTTCCATAATATGCAGCAATCCCAGCGCCAACCGCCTGAGGCCGAACGGGTCTGTAGTGCCCGTCGGTACCTGGCCGATGCCGAAACATCCCGCAATGGTATCAAGACGGTCCGCCATGCCAACCAGGGCTCCTGGGATTCCAGTTGGCAGGGTACCTCCTGCCCTGACCGGCAGATAGTGTTCAAGTATGGCAGTGGCGACCTCCGGCTCCTCGCCGTCCAGTTCGGCATAATCCCGGCCCATTACGCCCTGCAGGGAGGGAAACTCGTTGACCATGGCGGTCAGCAGGTCTGCTTTAGCCAGGGTTGCGGCCCTTTCGGCTTTCGCGGTATATTCCGGTGCCAGCTTTTCAGCCAGGATGCCTGCCAGGTTACACACCCTTTCGCTCTTCTCAAGCATGGTACCAAGCTTTGCCTGAAAAATCAGGCCGGACAGGTCATTGACCCGTTCAATAAGTTTCCTCTTCCTGTCGTCCTTGAAAAAAAACAGGGCATCTTCAAGCCTGGCCCGCAGAACACGCTGATGTCCTTCTGCGGCCAGCTTTTCATCAGGAACAAGCGTATTATTTACAGCCACGAAATTGGCCAGCAGTTTGCCATTCGTCCCGGTCACACAGAAATACTTCTGGTGCTCCCGCATGGCAGTTATAAGGACATCATCGGGCAATTCCAGGAAACGAGTTTCAAATGTTCCACACACCCCGTTGGGGTACTCCACTAGGTTGGTTACCGTATCAACGAGCTCTTCATCCTCGAGCATCCTTGATCCCTCCACCCCACTTCGTTCAGAGGCTGCCTGCCTGACTTCACTTATCACAGCCTCGCGACGCTCGGTCAGGTCAACCAGGACCTGGTTCTGGCGCAATACATCTTTATACTGGGCAAAGTCTTGCACCTCAATTTCCCCTGGCGACATAAATCTGTGCCCTCTTGTCATTGTACTGCTTTCTATATCACCTACCTGAAAATCAACGGCCCTACCATCATAGAGGGCCAGGAGCCAATGAATGGGACGGGCAAAGGAAATATTCCCCTGTCCCCACCGCATGGATTTTGGAAAAGACAAACTTTCAATGATTCCCTTCAAAATCCCTGGAAGAAGGTTCTCTGTTTTCTGCCCCTTGCACTGCCTTATCAACATGACATATTCACCCTTGGGTGTATTGACAACCTGCAAATCTTCGACTGCAGCACCCTTCGACAGGGCAAAACCGACCGCCGCTTTAGTAGGTTTGCCTTCCTTGTCAAAGGCCGCTTTCCAGGCCGGACCGACAAATTTCTCCTCACGGTCCGTCTGTTGCGGGACCAAACCCTTGACGCATACAGCAAGACGCCTGGGGGTCGCCGCAGTGAAGATGTCATCGTATTGCAAATCCTGTTCTGCCAGTTTTACGGCCAGCCCCTTTTGCATATTCTCAAGGGCCGGTACGATAAATCCGGCTGGAATTTCCTCAGAGCCGATTTCCAGTAGTAACTCGTTTCGCATAATGTTTTGTCAGTAGCGTTTTATATAATTAGGCTTTAATTATCCCGCAGGCGATGGGCTGATTTTTCCGGCCAAGGCACTTGCTGCCTCTTGTTGGGGCCCGTCCAATATTGCAAATGTCTTATACCCTTGCGACAGGTTCTCAACTGTTACGGAAAAACTGAAAATATCGTTATGTGAAGAAAATTTTCTTCCCAGGGCCTTGGCCAGCTCCTCCACTGACAACATCATCTCTGCCCCCCGAAGGCCGCCTCCTGAGGAAGATTGCCCTGAAACTTCCAGCGCCTGCTCTTTATGGCTTTGCCTGATAACCTCCTCGACCATGAGGATGACATCTTCTATCCAGATGAAATTACGATACTGAATACTTATTACAGCATTGCCCCAATGCCCGGGAGAGCGCGGCAACCCTTCGCCGTTCTGGATATGCTGTGGCGGCGCTATCGGGACACTGATCTGCAGGACTAGATTGTAGTTCGCGTCGAGCTTTCCATGCATCTTGCACTTATATTCGCCGATCCCGATTGCATTGGCATGGCCGGTCGTCTGTTTGACAAAATAGGGAAACTCTATCTCCAGATGTGCTGACTCAGCATCCAGCCTGCTTTTCATCTCTTCCAGGATCAGCCGCAGATTCTTGATGTCAAACTGCCCGTGAAACTGGTTCAGAATCTCAATGAAACGGCTCATGTGAGTGCCCTTGAACCGATGCGGCAAATTGACATACATATTGAAGTTCGCCACGGTCCTTTGCAGCCTCTTCGCTTTGTCCAGCACCATAACCGGATAGGTGATATCCTTGACCCCCACCTTCTGGATGTTTATTCGGCGGTGATCCAGCTGGCTTTGTATATCCTTCATGGCAGAAACGAATGGGGGCGGGAAGTCAATATTAATTAGAGAGATGGCGGCGGACTGCTTTTTTCAGTTCACTCAGGTCGGATGACTTCACAATGTATTCATCCGATGCCCAGGCCCCCAGGTCCTGCTTGTATTCATGGTAGGCAGTACTCAAAATGACCGGAAGGGTCGGGTTGATCTCCTTCATCTGACGCAAAACCTCAATACCATTCATGTCAGGCATATTGATATCCAGGATAACAAGGTCAGGGGAGATGAGCTTGAACTTTTCCATGGCATCTGCTCCCCTGAGTGCCGAATGAACCTCATACCCTTCCTCTTCAAATTCTTCACGATACAGAAGATGGATACTCTCCTCATCATCTACCAGCAGGATTTTCTTCATTGTTTGCCTCTGCGCGTTATTTTCAACTGCAGTATAATACCCAACGGTGCGGTGCCGCCCCCGACGATCAATCTTTTTAAGGACGGCACGTCTCTTCATTGAACAGAACAAAAGAACACCAGGCAGCAGCTATCCCTTCGGAATGCTTGCCTTACTTGTCGAAAGCCTCTTTCATATAAACAGCCGCATCTTCCGGCGGCATGGGATTGATGTAGAAACCAGAGCCCCATTCAAAGCCCGCGGTTGTTGTCAGCTTCGGGCGTATCTCAAAATGCCAGTGAAAATAATCAAGTGGTTCGGCGTGAAGCGGTGCGCCGTGCAGTACAAAATTATAGGGCACTTTCGGAATGCAGGCATCCAGGCGCCTCATGGTTTCTGAAAATATTTTCGCCAGGGCAACAAACGAAACATCGTCTGTTTTTATATATGAGGAGGAATGTTTTTTCGGAAGAATCCACATCTCGAATGGTGAACGGGGCGCAAAGGGCATGACCGTGATAAAATGCTCATTCTGGCAAACCACCCTGATCTTTTCCCGCAATTCCTGGCGGATTATATCACAAAAGATGCACCGTTCCTTGTATTTATAATAGGAAAGACTGCCGTCCAGTTCAGAAACGATCATGCGCGGCAGGATCGGCAGGGCAACTAATTGCGAATGAGAATGTTCAAGAGAAGCACCGGCGTCTTTGCCGCTGTTCTTGAAGATCATGACATATTTAAAGCGCGGATCACCGCCCAGATCAATCAGCCGATCCCGAAAAGCCCAGAAAAGGTAAAGCAGCCTGTCAGGAGAGAGGGTAATAAAAGTGTCTTCATGGTTGGGGCTTTCAATGATGACCTCATGGGCCCCAATACCATTCATTTTATCGTAGATCCCTAGGCCTTCCTTGTTGAGATCTCCTTCTATGACCAAAGCGGGATATTTATTCGGTACGACCCTGATCTCCCAGCCTGGAGAATTAGGTGGCTGGGACGGGTTGCGTCCGTATACGAGGACTTCTGCTGGAGTTGTATTTTCATTGCCGGGACAGAGAGGGCAAAAGCCTCCTTTGACAACCTGTTCCTGAACGATAAAATCTGTGGGACGTCTGCTTCGCTCCTTGGCAATGATTATCCAGCGACCGAGGATGGGATCCTTGCGTAACTCTGGCATATTGTTTTACGGTTGAGCATGTTCTTTTTCGTGCTGTTCCTGTGCCGTCTTGCATTTTACACACAATGTGGTAACCGGCCGGGCCTCAAGACGTTTGTCTGAAATCTCCTCATCACAGCTTTCGCATATCCCGTAGGTCCCGTTTTCAATACGTTCTAGAGCCTCCTTGATCTTGGCAAGCAGTTTTCTTTCACGATCACGGATGCGCAACTCAAAATTACGATTCGATTCGGCCGTGGCCCTGTCCGCCGGATCAGGATAATTGTCGCTCTGATCAGTCATTTCCAATAGGGTTTTCTCAGCCTCATGTAATATATCCTGGCTCATGGCCTCTAGCTTGGCCTTAAAATATGCCTTTTGTTCCTTGTCCATAGTGCACTCTCCAGATATGTCCTCTCAAAACCCGGTTATGGGCAAACAAATTTTAGATTTGAACTCCCTTCTCTTTATTTCACATCCCGCAGATATGAACCGCTTTTTCCACCGGTTTTATGAAGGAGACGAATATTATGTATTTCGATGCCTTTGTCAACAGCTTTACACATATCATATATTGTCAGGGCTGCAACAGAAACGGCAGTCATCGCCTCCATCTCTACGCCAGTCTTGCCTGTACAAGAAATACTGGCTTGTATATGTATGGAATTATTTGTGTCATCAAAGGAAAAATTTATTACAGCCTGATCAATTGCCAAAGGGTGCGCCAGGGGGATGAGGCTGTCAACTTTCTTTGCTGCCATGATCCCTGCAATCCGGGCCACGCCCAGAACATCTCCCTTTGCAACCGAGCCGCTTTTTACAAGCCTGTACGCCTCTTTTGCCAGAACAACCGATCCTTCAGCCATTGCGCGGCGCACCGTTTTATCTTTGGTGCCTATATCCACCATACTGGCATTGCCTGCAGCATCGAAGTGACTGAGTGACAAATTATCCTTTTCTCTGCCGGCCATACGCTACCCTACCTTATAATTCGGCTTTTCTGCCAAGATGCAGGATTTTCTTCAGCAACCCCTCGTCACTGTCTTTTTCCTTCTTTCTTTCCAGTTCGCCAAATTCCTGCAGGAGTTCTTTCTGTCTTTTCGTTAACCTTGTCGGGGTTGTTACCCTGACTTCGACTATCATGTCTCCCCGTCCATTCCCCCTCAGATGCGGAACTCCTTCCTTCTCCAGGGTAAATCTCTTTCCGGTCTGCGTCCCCTTTGGTACCTTCATTTTCCTTGTCCCGTGAATAGTAGGGATCTCGGGGTTGCAGCCAAGGGCAGCCTGATCAAAAGTCAGTGGGAACTGGCAGTAGATCAGGTCTCCTTCGCGCTGGAAAAACTCATGCGGCTCAACATGTATTATAACATAGAGGTCTCCAGCGGGTCCGCCTTTGCGGCCGCCCTCCCCGGTTCCCCGCAGGCGCATCTTAGCGCCGGTATCAACCCCTGCGGGAATTTTCAGGGAAACCTTCTTTTTACTTTTAACCAGGCCGACACCATCGCAGTCAGCGCACGGATCCTTAATAATTTCTCCCTCACCGCGGCAATGCGGACAGGTTGTGCTCATGCGGAAAAAGCCCTGGGCCCTTACAACCTGGCCCCTGCCATTGCAGGTTGTACAGGTCTGTGCCTTGTAACCCGGGCGCAGTCCTGATCCTTCACAGGTCCAGCAGGTGTCCGGCCTTTCGATCTCGATATCCCTGGATATGCCATGCACTGCATCCATAAAAGATATGGAGAGGTCATAGCGCAGGTCTGCCCCCCTTATGGGGCCTTGTTTCGCCCGGCGGCTATCACCCCTGCCAAATCCGAAAATATCGCCGAATATATCGCCGAAGCTGGAAAAGATATCCTCGAAGTCTGGCCCTTGGTATCCCCTGCTCTTCAGCCCTTCATGGCCATAGGTATCATATATCTGGCGCTTACTATTATCGCAGAGAACTTCGTAGGCCTCTGTGGCCTGCTTGAACTTCTCTTCAGCTTCCTTATCGCCCGGATTACGGTCCGGGTGGTATTTCATGGCCTGCTTGCGATAGGCTTTTTTAATCTCCTCAGCAGAAGCCGACCTGGAGACCCCCAGCACCTCGTAATAGTCTATCTCCATGGTGAGGTTCAAGCTGCCTCCACTTCCGTCTGCTTCCCTGACTCTTTTTCCGCTTCTGCATCATGGGATTTCTGCTCGTGTTCATGCTTGGGAAGCAGCAGAATATTTTCAAAGGTAACTGCGCCGGCGGCAATTTCCCGCAGGACCATGACAACTTCCTTGTTCTTTCGGGGCGGGATCAAAAGGGGCGATCCCTGTCTTCTTTGTTTAACCCGCTCCACTGCCAGGTGAACCAGACTGAAACGGTTGTCATCTCCAATTTTCTCCAAGCAGTCTTCTACTGTAATACGTGCCATAGGTAAAAACCTCCTCAAAAAAAGACCAGGCTTCAAGTGAACATCCTAAAAACCTGTAGAATATAATCATTTACTGAATAATCGCAAAGTATTTTTGCGAATGAATGATGCGAACAGATGCTTTGCTGTTTATCCTGCAAATGGATTCTGCAGCAGTAGCGTTTCATCGCGGGCCGGCCCAACAGAAATGATGATTGCTGGAGTTTCGGTAATTTCCTCAATCCGTTTGATATAATTCCGGGCCTGCCTGGGAAGATCTTCAATGGAACGGGCAGCACCAATTTCTTCCTGCCAGCCGGGAACCTCTTCATAGACGGGTATAATCCTTTCAGTAATCCTGATATTGCCCGGCATAGCCTTATATTCCCTGCCGTCCGCCTCGTAGGATGTTGCGATATTGAGGGAAGGCTGGCCGCTTAAAACATCAAGCTTTGTAACTGCAAGTCCTGTAATGGAATTCAGGCGGATTGCCTCGTTGGCCACAACACTGTCCAGCCAGCCGCAGCGGCGTTTTCTGCCGGTTGTGGCCCCGAACTCACCCCCCTTCTTTTGCAGTTGATCGCCTGTCTCATCAAGAAGTTCGGTGGGGAAGGGACCACTTCCCACCCTTGTGGTATAAGCCTTTAAGATACCGATGACCGCGTCGATATGCACTGGTCCAAAACCGCTGCCTGTGCAGGCGTTTCCAGCCACCGTGTTTGACGAGGTAACAAATGGATAAGTGCCGTGATCGATGTCCAGCTGAGTGCCCTGCGCCCCTTCAAAGAGTATGTGCCTGCCGCTTTTTCTGGCTTGGTCAAGTTCTACCGAGACATTTCCCAGAAAAGGTGCCAGCTTCTCGGCAAATACCCTGAAATGCCTGTATATTTCATCAAATGATACCCCCTCGCTGTTGAGTCTCTTGGTAAGCAGGAAATTTTTCTCCTCCACATTGTCCCGCAACTTATCCCTGAAAAGATCCTCATCAAGCAGGTCGCCGATCTTGATTCCTTTCCTGTTGATCTTGTCACTGTAACACGGTCCGATACCCCGGCCGGTGGTGCCTATCTTCTTGCTGTTACGCAAGGCGGCTTCCTGGTTCAGGTCAAGACTCTTGTGGTAAGGCATTATCAGGTGGGCGTTTTCACTGATCATCAACCTCTGGGGGGTAACCGGCAGGCCTGTATCATTAAGCTCCTGCATTTCCGCCAGCAGGACCTCAGGATCGATGACCACCCCGTTGCCGATCATGCATTTCTTGTTCTCGTAAAGAATGCCGGATGGAATGAGATGGAAGATGAACTGTTTTCCTTCAACAACGAGGGTATGCCCGGCATTATTGCCGCCCTGGAACCGGACTATGTAATCCGCATACCGGGTAAGCAGATCAACGATCTTGCCTTTGCCCTCATCACCCCATTGGGTGCCTACTACAACCACATTGGCCATTTACGTTCTCCTCGAAACTGAATCCAGCAATAAAAATATATACGGGTATGGGAAATTACCTGTAAAAAAGCAGGGTAAAAATTTTCAGCGACAGGAACCATAGTCAAAGGTTCTCTAAAAGTCAATCAGGCCTGTTCCGATTACGTCCTGATTCTTGACACCCTCTTGTAAATACCGTAGATTGCTGGCTGTATTGTAAAGAGATTTTTTTATTGTTCTGCAAGATACCTTTCCTGCCTTTGGTGAGTGGTTTTATAAAAGACAACCAGGAGGATTCGTAATTTTCTTCATTTCTAAAACTTTGGAACCTGAATATTAGGTTATAGTATTTTATGTTTGTCGGCCTCGATTTTCATCGAGGCGGACGGTATGGGGATGGCTGGGATAGTGCTCCATCCTGAAAATCTAAAGCTTACTGAAAGGATTTTGTGTTTTATGTTTGTCGGCCTCGATTTTCATCGGGGCGGACGGTATGGGGATGCCTGGGATAGTGCTCCATTCTGAAAATCTAAAGCTTACTGAAAGGGTACTGTGGTTTATGTTTGTCGGCCTCGATTTTCATCGAGGCGGACGGTATGGGGATGGCTGGGATAGTGCTC
>Ga0209742_10000032_pt1 | contig 69787 bp, 65 predicted proteins | sample DeeMarSeWOR38_10_FD_187462 | JGI IMG/M metagenome (GOLD analysis project Ga0209742, IMG submission 187462) | Marine sediment microbial communities from White Oak River estuary, North Carolina - WOR-3-8_10 (SPAdes) (version 2) | ecosystem: Environmental > Aquatic > Marine > Intertidal zone >...
AGAAGTAGTGGCTTTTGTTAACCCTCCCATTCTAAAATTGCAGACAAAAAGTTGTTTTTTGTATTTTTTTGTTTATTTGTCATATAACTGCAATATAGTCATATAAATAATAATTTCCCCAAGCTCATATTTTAAGCTTCCATAGCAATGTGACAAATACCTCTCCGCCCGACGAGCAGAGGGGTATTCTTACTATAGCTCATTACACAACTGACAGGTTAGGCTGATTAAGACAACCATGGAAAACTGTGCAACAGAGAGAGCAGAGAACTTAATTGTTCAGAACACAATGAAACTGGATGTGCCGGTCATTGGTATACTGCGGGGCATTGAGGCTGAAAAGTTCAGTTCTCTTATGCAGGCAGCTTTTGCTGCTGGACTGGAGGCCATAGAAATAACCATCAACACGCCGGGGGCTGAAGGCATAATTGCTGCAAACAGGGACCGAGTTTCTGGCGGGAAATACCTGGGCATGGGAACTGTCCGTAATTCATTGGAGGCCCAAAAAGCTTATGAAGCCGGTGCCATGTTTTTTGTTACCCCGAATGTGGACCCTGAAGTTATAGAATTTGCCCGCAAGAAAGATATTCCTGTAATTGCAGGAGCCCTGACCCCAACAGAAGTTTACAGGGCCTGGGAGGCCGGCGCCTCCATGGTTAAGGTTTTCCCTTGCAGAGCTCTTGGAGGGCCACTCTACATGAGGGAACTGTGCGGCCCTTTTGATCAAATCCCATTTGTGGCGGTTGGCGGCGTGACTTTTGAAAATGCACGGGAGTATCTGCAGGCAGGGGCAGCAGCGGTAGGGCTCGGTATTTCACTCTTTGGTGAGCAGGCAGTGAGTGCCGGAGATTGGGATGGGGTCCGCAAAAACGTGGAACAATTCATCCAGCGCTGCACAACTGCGTGAAGTAATTGGAGGGTGGATGACTATCGTTTCTTGAAAGTAAAAAATAATTGATTGCAAGAAGGACGTACTTTTTGCCATGAAGTTGGCATACAAGGCTGCGACGATTTACTGAAACCTTAAAACCTAGTACTCTAAAGGCAGCTTTGCTTCTTTCCAGGCAGAGATGCCTCCCTTGAGGTTGTATACCTCATGCCAGCCATTTTTGGACATGAGCTGTCCTAAGGCCAGGGAACGGCCGCCAACCGCACAGATAAGCAGAATTGGTTTATTTTGAGGAGGACGCTGAGTTCCTTTAATGATGTCCCACAGTGGCATCAGGGTTGAACCCGCAATGTAGCCTTCATTCAACTCGTCTTGACCGCGGACATCAATAAGCAGGATGTCTTTGCGGTTTTTGATCAGGTTTTGGGCCTCTTGGGGCGTTACTGTTTTAAAAAAAGAGGTATGTTGCTCCTCCAAACCGGGGAACTGCTGCTGCGCTGCAGGGACCAGTTGAAAACCAAGAAAAAGCAACAGAGATGAAAAAATTGTCAGGGCTACTATTCTTTTCATTATATTATTACCAATATAATAACAGTTGTTATTTAATAATATTTACCAATCTAAATAAAGCGGTTTTAATGTAAGTATTTGGAGGATAATTGGCAAGTGTAAAAAATAATAATTCCCTGGGGCCAGTTGTTTTTCAAACACGGGTCAACTGACGGTACTTTATCCTGTGCGGCAGTTCTGCAGCAGCCCCTAGTCGTTTCTTGCGATCCCCTTCATAGTCAGAATAATTGCCTTCAAACCAGACGACTTTGCTGTCTCCCTCAAATGCCAGGATATGGGTAGCGATCCTGTCCAGGAACCAACGGTCATGGCTGATAACAAGCGCGCAGCCGGCAAAATTCTCCAAGGCCTCTTCCAGGGCCCGCAGAGTGTTGACATCAAGATCGTTTGTCGGCTCATCGAGTAAAAGCACATTGGCACCTTCTTTCAGCATACGTGCCAGGTGTACCCTGTTTCTCTCCCCACCGGAAAGCTGCCCTGTTTTTTTTTGCTGATCGGAACCGGAAAAATTGAAACGGGCTACATAGGCCCGGGAGTTTACTTCACGGTCTCCCAGAGTGATGGTATCCTGGTCATCTGAGATTACCTGCCAGATAGACTTATCAGGGTCCAGAGCATCGCGGCTCTGGTCAACGTATGCAAGTTTGACCGTATCTCCGAGATTAATGGAACCGCTGGTCGGCTGTTCCTGGTTGGTGAGCATTTTGAAGAGGGTTGACTTGCCGGCACCGTTGGGGCCGATGATCCCGATAATACCACCGGGAGGCAGTTTGAAGTTCATCTCCTCGAACAACAGTCTGTCGCCAAAGGCCTTGGAAACATGGTTGGCTTCGATAACGATTTTTCCCAGCCGCGGGCCCGGGGGGATATAGATTTCCTGGTCCCGGATTTTCTTCTGCGTTTCCTGGTTGAGCAGGTTTTCATAAGAACTGATCCGGGCCTTGGCCTTGGCATGCCTGCCCTTGGGTGACATCCTGATCCATTCCAGTTCACGTTGGAGTGTCTTCTGCCTGTCGCTCTCCTGTTTTTCTTCAAGTTGCAATCTTTTCTGCTTCTGTTCCAGCCAGGAAGAATAGTTTCCTTTCCAGGGTATGCCGTGCCCCCTGTCCAGTTCAAGGATCCAGCCGGCAATGTTGTCCAGAAAATAACGGTCATGGGTCACGGCTATGACTGTACCTTCATACTGCTGAAGGTGATGCTCCAACCAGGCAACTGACTCAGCATCCAGGTGATTGGTGGGTTCATCAAGCAACAGGATATCTGGTTTCTGCAGGAGCAGTCTGCAGAGAGCCACGCGGCGGCGCTCTCCCCCTGATATTACATTTACGGATGCATCACCTGGTGGGCACCGCAGGGCATCCATGGCCATTTCAAGCCTGCTCTCAATATCCCAGGCATCAAGACTGTCAAGTTTTTCCTGGACTTCGCCCTGACGTTCAATGAGTTTGTTCATTGCATCATCATCAAGGGGCTCTGCAAATTTTGCATTGATATCGTTGAATTCATTCAGCAGGTCGACCTGTTCCTGTGCTCCCTGTTTGACAATTTCCCAAACTGTCCTTGTTTCTCCTGCAAGGGGTTCCTGTTCAAGATAGCCAATGGTAAAACCGGGCGTCTTAGTTATTCTGCCGTTGTACTCATGGTCTTCGCCCGCCATGATACGCAACACGGTACTCTTGCCGGAGCCGTTCAGCCCCAGTACCCCGATTTTCGCACCATAGAAAAAAGAAAGACTGATGTCTTTGATGACAGGTTTTTTGTCATAAAATTTGCTTACTCCGATCATGGAGTATATAATCTTCTGCGCTTCGCTTCCCATGCCAGCATAATCCTTTGTCTTATATGTTTTGAATGGCTTTGTGAGGATGACTTTCAGAGAGAGGCGGGAGCATACCATATGTCAAAAAACTGTGCCACAATTCTCAAGAACATCTTCCTGTGGGGAAAAAATTGAAGAACATTGATTTACGCATTTAAATTTTCCTTGAGATTCAAATTACGCACTGTTAATATTGTCAAATTATGAAGATGGATGTAAAAGGTTCCATAAGAAAAACTTTGCTTTATTAAAAAGCTTAGTTTTATAAAAATTCATGGTTGCTGTTATAAGTTTTATCAACAAATATTTTCTGCAATAACACTGAATTAGTACCAAGGTACAATAGATTTTAACGTAAAATTCGATATTATGTACAAGAAAAATACGGGAGGGAGAGTTAGACCTGTGAACAAGATGTGGAGGAGCCATTAACAGGAAAAGATGTCATAGACATTTTTCTGGGCAGCATAATCATGAGGAGAAGAGATTTCTTAAAAGCAGTAACAGCAGGCGTCCTACTCAGTGGCGTTGATCCGTTTTCATTTGTATCTGCTGCCCAGTTGTTTCCTCCTCCCAGACCCCTCTCCCAGTCAGACTTGGATAGTCATATCAAAGACTATCTTCACAAAATGGAAAATTTTGACGCACCTCATTCCGGGGATGTTATTCTCGATAAAAAACAACTACCTCTTCTCAATGCATGTGTTTCGAGGCTAAAACGACTCCAGGATATGGCGGGGCACGGCAATTTTACCATCCTGAGCTTTGATGACGCCTTGGCTATTGCCCGCAGGTATTCGGAAGTTGGAGATTTTACCAAGGAGGAATTGGACTTCCTGGAAAGTATTTTTTACAGCGATAGTGCCATCTATGGTTTCTGGGGTGAAAAACCCATAGACAAAATAACTACCCGCATCAAGGAAAAAGAGGTGATCAGTATTCCCGAGACCGGGAATTATCTCTACAAAGGCGCACCCCAGGAAATGTATGAAGCATTAAAAAAGAAAGTGGGTGACAAATTATACCTGACTTCCGGTATAAGGGGAGTTGTCAAACAGTTTCTGCTTTTTCTCGATAAGGCCGACAGCAATAATGGCAACCTCTCCCTGGCTTCCCGTTCTTTAGCTCCTCCAGGGTATTCTTACCATGGCATTGCTGATTTCGATGTGGGGCAGGTCGGCTATGGAGCCTTAAATTTTACCAGCCGTTTTACTAATACAGAAGTTTTCAAAAAACTTGAAGATCTGGAATATGTCTCTATACGCTACCCCAGGAACAACCTCAAGGGTGTCCGATTTGAACCATGGCATATCAAAGTCTACCCCGAAGGCTAAACCATCTTTCGGACATGTTCAAACTTCAATAGAGCGGCAATATTCTAACAATTTAAATTCCACGCAAATACTTTAACCTGCAGACGCAGATTTTCAGGTCTGCTTCCCAAGGATTTTTTCTGCCATTGCAAGGTGCGTTGCAACTGCCACCTGCAGTGGAAAAAATATTATATTTTTTAAAGTGCACGGGGGGAGCTCAGAAGAATCAATTTACCTGATATGCACATCAATACAAGCTCGCCCGAAAAGTAGTTTTCAATTTTTGCTACGACTCCACAATCGTTTGCAGCAGCCAATCAGGTGCTTATCCTACATAATGAAGTTCAGCCTTAACGTTCATTGTTACATAAGATCAATACTTCCTCAGTTTGGTGCTGCGGGACAGGATTAGTTGATTCCCGGAAGCAGTTTTTTACAAACAGGCTGGCCTCACGCCTGATTGCTGATTTTATTTCCTGAGTGTGATTACAGACTAGTTGCGGAAGAGTTTTCTGACCAATGAAAGAATATAGCGGGTGAGGCTTTTCCGGCGCAGGAGGAATTCCGCCTGGGCATCGGTAACCTCCTTGCCGGTCTGGTCCCTGAAGGAGGAGGATTTCATAATGGCAAATATCTGTGATGGATAAACGCTCCGGTGCCCGGTCATCAGGAAACTGGCGACACAGGCAACCGCCGCATATGGGGCAATTCGGGGACCAAAAAGTTCAACAGCCAGGATGGATGCAGCAATGGGTGTATTTGCTGCTCCTGCCAAAAGAGCTACCATGCCGATGGCGGCGAAAGTCGCGGAGTCTACCCCGAGTAAAACTGCCAGCAGGCTGCCAAAGGTGGAGCCGATAAAAAATATAGGGGTCACCATGCCGCCGCTGCCCCCAAAGGTTAGGGTGATGCAGGTGAAGATAATTTTTGCCGCAAAGGCGTACCAGACGATCTTTGCCCCTGCTAGTGAGGCTTCTATGGTGTCAAGCCCGAGACCCAGGTAGTCTGTGGAAAGCATGATGGTTAAGAGGATGAGAACAGTGCCACCGAGAAGTCCTTTAAAGGGCGCCCACCATGGTATTTTATCGGAAAGTCTCTGGAACAGATTCAAAGTCTCGACTAGAAGCAGGGAACAGATACCGAATAAAATTCCGGCAAACATCACTTTGATGAAGAAAAGTTCTGTAAAGGCAGGAACAAAATCGATCTGGTGATAAAAGTAGGAAATCCCCAGGGCTGCAGAAACCTGGTACCCCATAACTCCTGCAATGAAGGTTGGCAGAAGCACATCATACATTATGCCGCCAATAAACAGAACTTCGATGCCGAAGATCGCGCCTGCGATGGGCGTGCCAAAAACAGAGGCAAACCCGGCACTGATGCCGCAGATCACCAGTTTTTTGCGGTCCGCATTGTCAAAGTGCAGCAGGTTGCCGATTATTGAAGCCAGTCCGCCTCCGATCTGGGCGCAGGGCCCCTCCTTTCCCGCCGAACCACCGCAGGCAAGCGTGATAACCGTGGTTATCAACTTTATAGGAACAACAATTGGCTTGATGTATCCATCATGGCGATGCACAGCTTCAATAACCTTTTCGGTTCCATGTCCTTCAGCTTCAGGAGCCAGGGATTTTGTAATATAGGAACTCAGGGCCAGTGCCAGGGGCAGAAGGAGGAAATAGTAGGGGTGCTCGCCAAGGCGTAGCGAGCTCCATTTCAGGGAAAGCAGGAACATGGAGGTGGATAAGCCGACAACGGTTCCAACCAGGCTTGACACGACGAACCATTTGAAGATGCTGACTAAAAGAATAGATTCTTCTGTGATGGATTTTTTCATTTCCCTGACTGATCAAAAAATTCTCATTACTGTTTCTCCCTGCAATCTTAGTCATAATACCCAAAATGTCTTTTAATTCAATGGGTAATGCTGCATCTGGTTCATGATGAATTTATATGTCAGGTGTATGTTGAAATTCCGCAGGAAATCCGGATGAAATCCGGGAGCTGTCGAACATTAATAAAGTAGAAAAGGCCCCCTATGATTTGGGGGTGTCATGACAGATAAAAAATTTCCTGACAGATTCTTTCTGGCTGGAAAGGCAAAGTACGGTTATTACATCTCCGGGAAGTATTTTTGTATCACCGTCAGGCACCAGAACGGTTCCATATCGCAGGATTGAGACAACATTGGTGTTCCGGGGGAGATGCATATCAGCCAGCCGCTTTCCTGTACCGGCACAGTTGGGCTCCACCTTGATCTCGATGAAATCGAGCCCTGTAACCTTGCGCAGGGTGGAACGCTCCTGGGCCAGCTGGTCTTTTTGTTTGCGCATCAGGCCTACATTATAGGCCCGGACTATATCACTGCGGCTGATGAGGCCGACGAATTGCTTGGGATTGACCCGTGCAACAACGGGCAGCCTGGCCAGGTCGCGCGGGGCCATCTTTCTGATAGCTGACCAGATAGGTTCGTCCGGGAAAACTGTGACCGGATCAGGTGTTGCAACATCCCAGACTTTCAGGTCCCGCAGGTTGACGTCTTTTCTATGCAGGGTACGCTCCATGTCCTGGATAGTCCGTTCCATATCCTGCATGGTAACCATGCCGTAAAGTTCATTGTTACTGTTCAGGACAGGAAAACCGCCGAGATGGGTTTCCTGGAAAACTGCAAAAAGATCGGCAACACTCTGTTCATTCTTCATCGTGATCGGTTCCTTGTTCATCACTTCCTCCACCTGGACTGTCTGCATGATGTCCATATCCCGGCCCTGTTCAAAACGGATACCCCGCTTGGAAAGTTTCAGGGTGTAAATGGAATCTGCGTGCAGCCAGTGGGCAAAGGTGGATGCAACCATTCCTGCGGCCATAAGCGGCAGGATGAGCCGGTAGTCATTGCTCATTTCAAAGACAATGAGCATGGAGGTGAGTGGTGCCCTGGCGGCTGCAGAAAAAACCGCAGCCATGCCGACCAGGGCATAGGCTCCGACTTCAATGGTAAGGCCCGGGAAAAGACGCATTGCCAGGTAACCAAAGGAGCCGCCCAGCATGGCTCCGGTAAAAAGGGAAGGAGCAAAGACACCGCCTGAATTGCCGGATCCAAGGGTGAACGAAGTTGCCAGGGGTTTGAGAAAAATAAGGAGAAAAATCAGCAAAAACGGAGCGCGTCCCTGCAGTACTTCTTCCAGGAATACAAAACCTGACCCGAAAATATGAGGATAATTTTCAACGAGCGGCAGTCCGAGAGACATATCAGCCGAGGAAATATAAGAAATGGTGCCCAGGTATGGATAGCAGAAAGCCAAAATGCCAAGAAGCAATGCCCCTGTAGCAGGTTTAAGCCATAATGGAATGTTGAGTTGATCAAACACGTCTTCAGTAAAGTAAAGCATACGAATGAAAAGAATGCCGACAAATGCAGCCAGGAGACCCAGAATAATATAGAGTATAATTTCCCAGGGTGAGTGCATGACATAGCCTGGAATTTCAAAAGCCGGCCGGGCGCCTAGAAAGATGCGGCTGACAATACTTGCAGCTACGGCTGAAACAACTACATTGCCGAACACTGCGACCTGCAGTTCGCTGAGCAGCACCTCTATGGCAAAAACCACACCGGCAATGGGGGCGTTGAATGTTGCAGCAATTCCTGCTGCGGCCCCACAGGCAACCAGGTTTTTTATCCTTTCATCGGACAGGTGCAGCCACTGCCCCACAGATGACCCCAGGGCGGAACCGACCTGAACAATCGGCCCCTCCCTTCCCGCGGAACCTCCAGTCCCGATGCAGAGTGCTGAGGCTATGATTTTAGCGATGGCAACCCGGGGCCGGATACGTCCTCCCCGCAGGATCAGGGCCTGCATAACTTCCGGAACCCCGTGGCCTTTGGCCTCAACGGCAAACTTGGCTATGATCGGGCCGACAAGAAGTCCGCCAATGACGGGGATAAGGATTATCCATAAACGGCCAAATACAGGAAAGATTCTTTCGGCACCGCCATAGAAAAAGACCTGGATGTACTCAATGAGCCGGATAAAGAATACTGCAGCAAGGCCTGTCGCAACCCCAACAATAACTGCCATCATCAACAGAACCAGCCCCTCCCGAGGAGCAAGTTGGTCAAGCAGTTTAGCAAGGTATCGTTTTATCATAAAAAGCAGTTGAGAAGGGCTTAGCCGTCTGGATTGCAGTTAAGTAATAAATTCAAATATTTACATTATATGTTAACTTCTGTCAAGAAAGGAGGATTCCCGCAGTTGACATAAGAGCAATTTTTCCACCTGAAGACCTGGCACTGGAGATGAGGGGTGATTAGGGTATTATGTATAAAAATAAAATGTGGATTTTACAGTAATATACACGGAGTATAAAATTTATGAGGAGGATAAGGCAATGATAATAAAAACACATGGTGCTTTCAACCGGTTGAACAGGTTTTTAACTTTAGTGGCAGCATTTTTTGCTCTTTTTCTATTAGCCGGATGTGCCGGGGGGAATTACGGGAAACTTGACCGGGATAGAGACCTGGACAACATGTTTCTCAACTATGAGGTTCTACCCGACCACCGCTACTATATAACGGGGGGATATGATTGGCCTAATGCTATCCTTGCAATTCATCGGGATTATGAGTTGGAAAACTCCGGAAACATCTGGGTGGGAGTGCCAGATGTGAACACAGGACAAATGCGTAGATGGATAGATGCCATAGACCCTAATGAGAATTATAGATATTCAGGTGCGTATTATGCAGCCTATATTCTGGACCCGAACGGGAAAAGAGTTGGTGCCTGGTTTGCTATTGAAAACCAGACAACGGTTAAGTTTTTAGAAGGGAACAAGATCCAGGTATACCCTCCGCAAGTGAGGCCGGATATGAAATTTGGGAGAGGTTTTGTATTTGGAAACGGGATCTGATTTTCATGGGTCTCATAATCCTGTAATAACTATTACACCATGCAAGATCTTTCCATAGTAAGAACAATCAAGTATAACTGTGATTTATCAGACGCCAGGGACAATGGAATTTACTCCATCTGTACCCTGGTGCTGAAGTTGCGCAATCTCTATAAGTGGGAGCACGGTCTTCAACCCTGGGAGGAGGCAGACCCACCTGTACTTCTTGAATGGATTGCAGCCAAGGAAGAATACTGGGAGAGCATACGCGCTGAACCTTTTTTACCTATACCCATAAATGGTGAAGGGATTGATCCCTTTCTGCTGCCGCCAATCAACAGGTGTCTTTCTGTTGACAACAATATTTATGGTGCCGGTTACGGCAGATCCATGAAGGCGGTTTTTTTCATGGCTGAAATTCTTGAAGACCGCATGGTGGAAGGCTGTCCCACCCTCATTCTCGGCAAAGAACAGGCCAGGGAGCTTTCCAGTCCCTTTGCCATGCTTCAGGATGGAGTCATCTATATCAGAAAGGAGCCCTTGCGTTTCTTTTTCTGGGACATGATACAGGAGATTAATCCCTCGAGCAGGCCTGCCATGCAGCAGGCGCTTGCAGCATACGGCCTCATGAAAAACGGTTGTTCCCTTGACAGGGAAAAGTTGATCACGGTTTTTGATGCAATAGTCGAACAGGAATTAGAGATATTTATCTATCATGAGGTGGGTGAGAGTCAGGAAAACTTACTGACCAGCAATGTACTTAAAAAAATCATTGCCGCCTATCCTGCTTCGGTCCTGGAACTGCTGGCCCGGGCAGTCAAGGATCTCTTAGCCGACACCCATCCCATGGGCCTTCTCAGCCATATTGTGACCATGAAGAAGAATAGTTCTCTGGGGTTTTATATTTCCTTCATGGATGGCATGCGCAAACACCTTTGCCCGGAGTTGGTTGAAACGAGCAAAGGCTTCTGGGATAATGGCAACTGGTGTTTAATGCAAAAGGCAATAATGGAATGCCGCAGCAAAAACGAAACAATTGCCGCCAAGCTTCAGGATCTGAGCCAAAGGCTTGATCGGGGCGAATCCCCTGAAAAAGTCAGAGTTTGGGCAGGAAAAAATGTTCTGGCACCATTGGGACTGAAGATGCCGGGGAGTGAGGATACGGCTACTTGAGCAATTTGTCAGTCAAACCATGATAATCCAGAATCATGCCATTCGCATTTCCAGCGCCATATTTTTCAGCTGATTCTTTTGATCCGAATGCCAGAACGGGTGCATCTTTGATTTGTTCATCAAGCCAGAAGTAAGCCTTGCCGATGTCAATCTTTTCAGCAGTAAAATAATCGTAAACCCTGGCACTGATGTCAAAACTGACCATTTCCATGGCGCAGAGCTCCTTACGATACATGATCCCGCAACGGATATCAGCGAAGAACACAGGGTTGTTCACTTCGGCATCAAGTGAGTATTTCAGCATGTCGCCGCTTACTTTTGCATCCAGCCTGCTGCAGGCTGGCGTGCTGTCAGCAGCAGCTGCATCAGTGAGGACCAGCAGCGAAATGGAAAAGACGGCAGCTAATGTAATGAAAAATTTATGCAGCATGATACAATACTCCCCAGCAATAATATATTCATCTTTGCAACCCGGAAAGATATAACCCCGATCCATGCAGAAACGAAGTTGTGTGAAACTGACCCAAAATGACACAAAATAAGATGGGAGTCAAATCCCAGCATTAGCTGATAACAATTTTTTTTCAGTTGGAGCGCACAAGTGAAAGAAAGAATTCAACTCATAGAAAATGATATTACTGTTCTTCAGGTAGATGCTATTGTAAATGCTGCAAATAATAGCCTTTTGGGCGGCGGTGGGGTCGATGGAGCTATTCACCGTGCTGCAGGCCCTGGACTGATGGAAGAGTGCAAGACTTTGAACGGATGCGCAACAGGGGATGCCAAGATAACGAAGGGTCATAATCTTCCGGCCAAATACATAATCCATACTGTCGGACCCGTCTGGCACACCGGTGCATCAGGGGAGGAGGACTTACTGGCCAGCTGTTACCAAAAGTGCTTCAAACTTGCCAGGGAAAACAACCTGAAAACCCTTGCCTTTCCGGCTATCAGTACCGGTGTCTATGGTTTTCCCAAAAAAAGGGCAGCCCGGATCGCTGTAAGGGAAACGCGAAAAGAGTTGTCTGATAATGAGGTATTGGAACGGGTGCTGTTTGTATGCTTCAATGCAGAAACCAGGAAGGCTTATGAAGAAGCCCTGCAGAAAAAGGCATGACAGCAACAGCCGGGTTCATTTTCTGAGAATAAAATGAATCAGTACGGAGTTGGCAGTTCTATTACAGTATAAATCCTCGCAATTCCAGATACAGTCCTCCTTGAGGATAGCTGTTTATTCCTGAAGTAAAAAAGGGGAAATCAGAAGTGGAGACTGGTTGTTGGCGCGCCAGCTTTTTCACATTATTGCCGGATTACATACTCCTTTGTCTTTCCATCCCAGTAATAGCTTGCCCCAGACCAGATTTCATCAATTTTCTGCCAGTCATAATTGATACTATCCAGCGCACTGAAGGTGTCATAGACCGCCAGGATTTCGTTATCCTCTACGCGATTATCCCGGTTCGCATCCGCCCAGTGAAATTCTGCAATGGGAAGGATCAGTGAACCTGCTATGGCTGTTTCCGAGGATTTCTTGTCCCGCAGGGTAACTGAACCATTGAAACGAAGCGGTGTTTCTGGCTCAATATCAAGATTTTTCGCCAGATAAACAAAGGTTGTAACTAGTCCCGTTGTTCTGCTGATCCATTTCAGACTGCCGGTTTTCTTGTCAAAGCTTGTAAAAGGAGGGGCGCTGACTATCGGTTCGCAACCCTCTGGAAGCACTTCTTTGATAATCAGAGAAATGGGATCCTGCTGTTTCGTTGTAACCTGAATAACAACAGGAAAGGGCTGCCCGGCCGGTATGTGGGGGGGAAGGAGCCGGGTGGCGAAAATAGTGATAGGGGGGGGCTGGTTAAGACTGTACCATATCAATGGCAGAAGCAGGACAACGATCAGGATGAGGAGCCAGAGCAGAATACGATTGGGCTGCATTTTTTTTGGCTGTGAAACAGCTATTGCAGGTGTATCATCCAGCGTGGAGGGCTCTTCTTTCTTCTCAAGAACCTGTTCAAGGGATACTTCAAGCGCTTCGGCAAGTTTGATGGCATTTTCCTCCTTTATGGAAGGATAGCGCTTATTTTCCCAGCGTGAGATAGTGTCTGTAGTTACTCCTACCACGGTGGCAATATAGAGCTGTGTAAGTCCTTTTGACTCACGCAGGCTTCGCACCCTTGAGCCATCTATCTTGACCATTTGAGAAGGGCCTGAATATGTCTGTTCGCTCATACTGAGAGTGATTTTTATCTCATCAATTTTTTTGTGATAATAATGATGCTTTATATTAGCCCAAGATCAAATAACCTGCACAGGCTTTTTCATTCATACCCAAATCAAGCTAACCTTGCAAATAGTGTTAATCATTAAGCTGTGTTGCATGTCGGCCCGACATCGGTCAACATCGACTGCGATATAGCCCGACATCTTCTATTATTTCAACTCCAATTTCCATACAATTAAAATCAGTCAAACGGATGCCGTATAAAAATCCAAACAAAAACATACAAGGAGGATTGGCAATGAAGAGAATTGGGTTAACGGTTTTAATGGTGTTAGCAGCAACATCGCTGTTAGTGGGGACGTCTTTTGGAGCCGAAGAAACAGGCATGAAGGCCCCGGAGTCCGAGATAATTATTGCGGGAGAAAAAAAATCTGCAAGATTTTCTCATCCGGTCCATTTGAACCTTGGTGTTGCCTGCGGGCAGTGTCACCATGACAGTCAGCATCAGCCGTTATCAGACACAGACATTGCAGCCATGGAAAACAGTCAGCAGCTGCGCTGTGCAAGCTGCCACAACCAGGATTTCAGTGATCCGAAACTGCAGACCCCCAAAGATGCATTTCATGCGCGCTGCAAGGAATGCCACCAGCAGGGAGTTGATGGCAAGACAGGACCGACCAAGTGTACGGATTGTCACATAAAGTAAACCAAACTGCAGTCATGAATGAAAAAGGCCGGGATAGCTGCATGTCCCGGCCTTTTTCATCCTCAGCATTTTGCTGTGGCAAAAATTTCCAGGCAATATTGCACCGGAGCAAGGTTACAGGGTAGAGTGTGGGGGTTGGCTTCGGCTCCGGTTTTGGTTGAGTAAAAAATCTGATAGGAGGATCCATTTAAATGCCCCCCAAAAAGCAAACCAAATGTTTTCCCTCAGCCAGTGACAGTATAATACATGCTGCCCGCTGTATCATTTCTCCCCAGACAAAATCCGAAAGTTACAAGCTGGCCTTTGATGATCCGCAGTTTTTATTGCGCGATGAAATGCGGGGTGTCCGGCTTCAGCTTGAAATAATGAAGCCGGAATTAATCCAGCAGGAGCACGGGGTCAACGCAACTGTCGTTGTCTTCGGTGGAACCCGGATACCAGACCCAAAAACAGCGGCAAAACGTCTGCAGGAAGAGGAGATGCAGGCCGGAAGAGAACCGTTCAGCGAAATGGCGGCCCTGCGGGTACGCCGCGCCAAAAGTGTGCTGGATAAATCACATTACTATGAAGAAGCCAGAGAACTTGCCAGGCTCATAACGGAGAGCTGTCTGAATAATGATGACTGTGATCTCATAGTTTCCACAGGAGGGGGGCCCGGTATCATGGAGGCTGCTAACCGTGGCGCTTTCGAGGCGGGAGGCAAAAGCATCGGTCTTAACATAGTCCTGCCCCACGAACAGGCGCCTAACCAATATATTACTCCTGAACTCTGTTTCCAGTTCCACTATTTTGCCATGCGGAAAATGCATTTTCTTATGCGGGCCCGGGCCCTGGTTGCTTTCCCGGGTGGATTTGGCACCATGGACGAACTCTTTGAAACCCTTACACTTATTCAGACCAGGAAAATCAAAGCACTGCCGGTTATCCTATTTGGACAGGAATTCTGGAATAAGGCCATAGATTTTGATTTTCTGGTGCATGAAGGTGTCATTGCGCCGGAGGACAAAAACCTGTTTTACATGGTTGAAAAAGCCCAGCAGGCCTGGGAAATTATCCGCACATTTTATTATGAGAGTAACAACGACACGCAATCATGAAATTATCCGGTGCAGAAGACATGTATTTGAACTTGGCCGGATATTGAGGGATGCCGGGAAGAAGGTGGGTTTCGTAAAATAATTTTATAACAAAAGTCAAGGCGTAGCATCGTGCGTGAACCCCTTGGAAATGGAGGAGTAAATTGGGCAGATATTTAATTACAGCATTTCTTGCATGTCTCATTATAAGTTACACTTCAGTGTCTACTGCCGAAACGCAAAAACCGCCGGATGTTCCCAGGCTTTTTGGCACCTTTGCCCCAAGACCAGGGGCCTGGTCTGAATATGCCATATTTGACATGACAACAGGGGGAAAAACAGTTATGCGCCTCTCCATTGTCGGAGTTACCGGAGAGTCATACTGGTATGAAGTGGTTAACAGGGAAGGGGAGAGCAGGAATATTGTCAAGATGCTGCTTAAGGGCGACCCCGGTGATCCTGAAAATATCCTGCGGCTCATCATGAAATCAGGTATGAATCCTGCACTGGAGATAGACCGGGAAATTGATCCCATGGACCGCGGAATGACAAACCAGATTTTTGAGCAGCGGAGCGGAATCCCGACAAACCCTGAGCTTAATCTGCAGAACATAAAAACAGGGGAAGGAGCTGTAAAAGTACCGGCTGGCACTTTTAATGTAGAACTGCACCGAATTGTTGACCCGACCGGTAAAGTCTATGCAGAGTATACATTTTCCCAGGAGGTAGCCCCCTTCGGTATTGTTTCTTCAGAGGCTGAAAATACAACCGTGCTGCTGGTAGATCAGGGAAGTGGAGCCAGGTCTCTTGTAACAGAAGAGCAGATCATTAGCCAACAGCCCAGCATAACAGATAAAATGCCAAGGGGAATGGTACCAGGCACATCTCCGCCGCAGGACGGCGGATCTGGTCCCGGAAGAAATATAAGGCAGCTGCCAGGGATGGGAACAGGCTACGAACCCAGACAATAGTCCTTGGAAAAATTCCCAACCTCTTATGGGCCAGGGAAGAAAAGATGCGGCTTCATAGCATCAGGTTGCTTTATAATGCCGGCTATTTTCTGGAGGGCTTAAATTTTCTGTACTCGATACAGGCAGGCTCATATCCCAATTCACAGGAACACTTGAGGTCTTCGTACATGTTGAATGAATCGTCTTTTGCCTGCCAGGCCTGGGCCCGCCAATAATAGAGAGATGAATTCAAGGGATCTAACAGAACCGCCTTGCTGAAATCTGCCATGGCTTTATCAGGTTGTAAGAGTTTGATATAAGCTGTTGCCCTGTTAATATAACCCTCTGCATTATTTGGTGAGAGGTGAATCGCCTGGGTGAATTTTTCAAGCGCCTCTTCATATTTTTCGTTTTCCAGGTCTGCCTGTCCAAGCTGATTGAACCGTGCAGATTCTTCCTCGCTGCCGGTTTTTTCTTCATCAATAAAAAAAACTGGCTCGGCCTGGTTAGAAATGTTGTACGAAGAGTGCTCAAAGTCTGTCCTTATCGCCTGATTATAATCCATCATGGCCTCGTCAGACATCCCTTTATCAGAGTAAGCCCGGCCCCGATTCAGGTATGCGGCACCAAACATTGGATTGAGGATAAGTGCTGATGTAAAATCCTTGATGGCCTTGTCATACATACCGTTCTGCAAATATATTTCGCCCCGCTTGTTATATATTTCAGCATTCGTTTTCTCAAATTCCAGGGCATGTGTGAAATCCATCAGGGCATTATCTGACATGCCCATTATTGCATAAGTGCTGCCCCTGTTGATCAGGGCCTCAACATAATTCGGATCAATCTCAAGGGCCATGGAAAAGTCATTGATGGCCTGATTAAAGAGATTTTTGCCGATAAGAGTCTCTCCCTGGACATTGTGGGCCTGTGCCTGGAGCAGTTTAATTAGGGTCTCTTCCGAGTCAGCGGCCGAAGGCTCGAGGCTTTCCGTATCATTCTTGCTTTCATCAGATCGCGATTCTTCCTCGTCAGCATACCTTGACAATTCTGGGTTTCCAGCCACAGCTTCTTCAGGCATCCGGGACTCGGCTTCCTGCGGAGCTTCTTCGGGCATCCGGGGTTCGGCTTCCTGCGGAGCTTCTTCTGGCATATGGGATTGGGCTTCCTGCGCAGTTTCCTCGGAGGGCTGTGGTTCAGCTTCCTGCGGAGCTTCTTCCGGCATTTGTGGTTCAGCTTCCCCAGGCATCCGGGATTGGGCTTCCTGCGGAGCTTCTTCCGGCATCCCTGGTTCAGCTTCCTGCGGAGCTTCTTCCGGCATTTGTGGTTCAGCTTCCCCAGGCATTCGGGGTTCGGTTATTGCTTCAGGTAGGCTTGCAGGCGGAGAAGAAGACAACTCCTCCGGGGGCCCCGGTTTTCTGATTATCTGAACCAATGAACATCGGGGACACTTAAATTTAACGACCTCGGATGTAATCTTACTAGGATCGAATTTGAAAATCGCCTTGCATTTTTGGCAAACAACCTTTTTTGTCGTTGTCATTTTTCGCTATTGTCTTTTTATTAATATGAAAACGCTCCGCAAAAACAAAATATATCATTACACAATACAATAACAAAAAACTTTACAAAAAAATAGTAACGATGATCTTTATCATGATGCTTAATTTTTTTTTGCAAAACAATCAGAGCAGATAGCAGCCTGCAAAATGTTGCTGCAAGACTGCATTGTGATCATAGGGGCCATCCAGCACCTGATCCCCGGCTGAAATGTTACAGCAGAAAGGTTGTCCCTGTTAACAATCTAAATAACGAGCGGGCCTTAGCAACGTTACTTCCTGGAGTATGGCACAATGAAGATTTTCTTGCATGGTCTTGAAAGCAGCAGCAGGGGAGCAAAGGCTACTTTTTTGCAGGGTCTCTATCCGGATATGGTGATCCCTGATTTTACGGGAAGCCTGGCTGAGCGTATGGCATCTTTACGTGCAAAACTTGCCGGACAAAAAGATATCAAACTTATCGGGTCAAGCTTTGGCGGATTGATGGCTGCGATCTTTGCCATGGAGAACCAAGAAGCTGTAGTCCGGATTGTCCTCCTGGCACCTGCGCTTAATTTTCCAGAATTCTCGGGTTATACTTTTCAGCGGTTAAACATTCCAGCCTGGATGATTATCGGGAGAGATGATAGCGTTACTCCTGCAGAAAAAGTTGTACCAGTAGCCAGAAAGATATTTGCAACTCTCTGTTACTATGAAGTGGATGATGATCATATGCTGACCAGAACATTCCGCCAGCTTGACTGGAAAACCATGCTGTCCGGGGAAGAGAAAAATATTTTTTAGTATTAATCCGGAAACACTTTCATGAATGATTTTGACTTTGATACTCCGGTTGACCGGTATCATACCGCAAGCCTCAAGTGGGACCGGTATGGTGACAGAGACATAATCCCTCTGTGGGTTGCGGATATGGACTTCAGGTCTCCGCCTGCTGTCATCCGGGCACTGGAGCGCAGGGTTGCGCATGGTGTTTTCGGCTATGGTGCTGTTCCCAAAGCATTATCTGATGTGGTTTGTGAAATGCTGACCAGGAAATACAGTTGGCGGCTTGAACCGGAACATCTTGTCTGGCTCCCCGGCCTTGTCTGTGGACTTAATGTCGCCTGCAGATCGGTGGGTGCAGCCTATGATGAAGTAATTACCCTGGTGCCCATCTATCCTCCTTTCTTGTCAGCACCCAAAAATTTCGGCCGCAGGCTTGTCACTGTTCCCCTCATGGCTGAAAGTAATGGATGGATAATAGATTTTGACGAGTTGGAAAAGAACATAACCCATCATACCAGGCTGTTCCTGTTCTGTAACCCGCACAATCCTGTGGGCAGGGTATACAGCCGCCATGATCTCGATAAACTCATATCGCTCTGCGACAGGCATGATATCATCATCTGCTCTGACGAGATTCATTGCGATCTCATACTGGATGCAGATAAAAATCATATTCCCACAGCCGCCATAAGCCCTGAAGTCGCAGCCCGCACCATTACGTTAATGGCACCAAGTAAAACTTTTAACATTCCGGGACTCGGGTGCTCATTTGCCGTTATCAGCAACAGGAAGCTGCGCCGTAAGTTTGTGCAGGCCATGGCCGGCATAGTCCCTGAAGTGAACATTTTGGGCCTTACTGCGGCGGAGGCAGCATATCGTGAAAGTTGGGATTGGCTTGCCTCCCTGCTGGATTACCTCAGGGACAACAGGCGATTGGTGGAAAAAGAAATTTCATGCATGGCGGAACTGTCCATGCATCATGTAGAGGCTACGTATCTCGCATGGATAGATGCTCGCAGGATTGATAAATTCTTCCCAGGTCGTTTTTTTGAATTATCCGGTGTTGGTTTGTCAGAGGGAAGTGATTTTGGTTTTCCCGGTTATGTGAGGTTAAATTTCGGCTGCCGCCGGCCAATACTGCAGGATGCCCTGCAAAGGATGAAAAGAGCGATCCATGAAAGATTAAAGAGTAAATGAGGAAGGATGCTTTATGCGTGAAAATATTTGTGTCCCAACGTCCAGGCGTGAAGAGCTTGTGGATATTACCGTTCAGGTCCAGGAGGTGGTAGCACGATCCGGAGTAGATAACGGTTTGGCAGTGCTTTATGTGCAGGGAGCCACAGCAGCCTTAATGATCCAGGAAAACTGGGATGAGAGCGTGCAGAGCGATGTCGTGCACCTGTTGCGCAAGCTAATTCCAAGGGGAGTTTGGCTGCATGACAAGCAGGACGGGAATGGCGATTCCCATTTGAAGGCCGGCCTGGTTGGGCCTTCAGAATCAATTCCCATCATTGATGCCAGTCTTGGCCTTTCCCGCTGGCAGAATATATTTCTCTGTGAATTTGACGGTCCCCGGTCTGAACGAATAGTGGTATGTACAATTATCGGGGATGGATAAAGTTTGATTCATGAAGTATAGAGTAAAATATTTTGCCATAACCCATGTGCATACAGTTCAGCCGCCTTGCGATTGCTAAACATCAATTTCAGCACAGGAAATATTGCAGCAAACATAATAAATTTTCAAAAAGTTTCAGGTCTGATCCTGATTTAGAGCATAACTGGCAGGGCAATCCGGTTTAGAACTGCTCGGGGTAGAAAAACTAATATCGAGAAATTAATATTGTGCTCTGGATGAAATGTCTACCAGATTTCAATATACTGACTACAACTTGTGGTTGCCGGCGATGGGAATTTTTTGATGGTATTCTCAGGCCGATTTCGCCTGCCGTCTGAAAGCCCAGAAGGAATTTTCTATAAAAGTCCGGCCAGGGTTTCATTACACAAATACTACTAAAGGACTGGATTTTTCCCCTGCCTGACAAACATAATACTCAAAAAAATACTCCTGACGGTTGATTGACTTTTTTTTATATTAAGTTAAGTATTTAGCCGATAGAAAAGGTTTCCTTGCATTATGATCGGGAATTCCCTTCTACTGCTTATGAAGGAGTTTGCGGCAGCATGAGGAGCAAATTGTCATACCTCCAGCGTGCCTGATTAACCGGCTTCGATTTTGTGCTGATAAAGTGGCGCGTTGTTTTGCCGGGATTTTAAACCGATTTCTCTTGGCACCTTTGAGGACGAAAAGTATATTTAAAAGCCTGACCTCTTTATAAACAGAAGTTCAAATAATGTGTAAAGCATGCACAAAAAAACGCCTGTTAGATTATTTAAAAGGCAATAAATTAATCTTATGACATCTCCTGAAAAGAAAAGCCTCCTGTCACCTTGAAATTATCATTGCAGGGTGAATGAATGGAAACAAGAGACAACAGCAGCAAACAACCAGAAAAAGGAGACAGGCGAAAAGCCCTTAACCGCAGGAAACGTAAGGACAGGAGAGAATTAGCTGACAGGCGAAGCCCCAAGGACAGGCGGCTGGGGTGGGGTAAAATTGAAGAGAATTTACTGCGGGGAGCCTTGGCGGCAACGGCTTCCATAGTCTTTCAATTCAGTCGGCCTTTTACAATAATATTCGGCTATGTTGATCTTCTGTTAACAAGCACCAAGGAAGAACACACAAGAGAGAAACTTGAAATAATAAAAGAGCAGTTACAGATAATATCAGAGATACTGGATAATTTTAGAGAAGTTGACGAATTTAAAACGAAAGATTTTGACGGCATCGATATACTGGATACAAACAAACAGCTTGACAGGGAACCGAATGAGCTTGACCGTAACATTCTGTGAACCGGACATTCCACAGTGCTAGGTGTTGCCGTGTTAAACTTGAGTAATAATGAGGTTTTGCTCTTTGATTCTAAAAAGGATCAATTGCTCATGCTGGAGGAAATTCTTGCACGGATCGGCTGTAGAGTTTCATCGGTTATGAAAAAGGATGAATGCTTAGCAAAACTCAGCAGCGGGCAATACGACCTGATGATATTTGATCATGCTATTCCAGGTCTGGATGTTTCCGGTTTTGTTAACCAGATTGAAATAATTGACCGCTGCATGCCTGTTGCAATGATGGTTACACTGCCAAGCAGATTTTATGAAGATAAATACGGCGCTTCAGGTATTGATTTCCTGATTTTTAAGCCATTCGGGTATAATGAGATTTCATGGTTGGCAAGAGAGGCTTTTCAATATTCAGTCAAATTACGAAAGGCTTCCTGAAACAAGGAGTGAATTTTCTGTTTGTCTGCTGCTGTTAAGTTGTTAATGTCAATTACAGCCACTACCGTTGCAATAATGACTTTAATATGGGTTAACACCTGATTATTTCAAAAAATTATAAACAATTGAGAACAATAAACCAGGGGAGGAAATGATGAACAAAAAAGCGAGAAAAAATAACGGAATAAAGAATTCCATCTCCAAACTTTTTATTCTGAGGGATTCATGTATCGGCACCTTAGTCACCCAAAAAGACAACCCGAATATTATCTGGTTCGAGGGTGCGGCAATCCTGCTTGAAGAGGGTGTTGACAAGCTGAAATCAGCGCAGCTCAAAATCGATAGCGGTGCTCAAGACGCAAGCAAGGATTTTAACAGCAATGTAAAGGATACAGTTTCAAAACTGATTGTTTTGAAACATTCATGCAAGGGTGACTCAAGTTCTGAGGAGTCGGCTGAAAATATTAAATGGTTTGAGGGTGCTGAATCCATAATTTGCGAAGCTATTGACCAGCTGCAAAAGGCACTTGAGGAAACCGGGGAAAAGACGGTTTTTCAAGCAGCTGCCGGAAGTTCAGAAAGCGGCAAAACTGCAGTCCCTGAGACAGTTGAGGAATCCGAAGAAAATGACGCCGTTGAAGCTGCAAAGCAGGCGGCCGCAGGATAATCAACATTGAATATCCACTGGCCGTAGGATTTTGACGTTCGGTTGTTCATATTAAAAAACATGTTTCAGAAATTCATTCTGAAAGTGCACTCCTCTGGTTTATCTGGTATTCCCCACGGACACTCAAGTTTTGAGGGGCCGTGGGGAGCAGTAACTTCAGAAATTTCCCGGTTAAGCAAATTACAGCAGCAATAAATACGTCCTCTTCCCCACTTTATCCACCTGAATGTTTGTTGCAGACCTTCCCGGCTACCTTCTCACTGTGCACGAAGAGGCAATCCACTGAGTGTTTTCTCACCCTTCAGCTACATTCCTGGTGTTTTGAGCTTTCCAGTTGATTAAAGTGCCGTCAGCTTATTTATTTTTTGCCGCCGCCTGGAGCATAGAAAAAAGCGGGTCGAAGATCCGAAGACCAACGGCCCGCTTTTGAGGGGAATCAGTTGAAATTATATTGTTTTTTATTTTTCCGACACATCGTAAGAACCGTCACCGCTGACCTGGACGACTGCATCGAGATACCTTGCCTGGTAACCATTGTCCTGCATGGTCTTAAGAGCCATGCCTGCCATGATGCCGGTATTACAGTGAATAATATATTCCTTATCCTTGGGAAGCTCTCCCAGCTTGCCGGCAAGCTGGTCCAGGGGGATGTTGACTGCACCGGGAATAGTTCCCTCACTGCCGCTGTCGCGGACATCCAGAATAACTTTGTCAGAGGGCCTGGAAGTTGCGATCTGCTTGAATTCTTCAACCGTTATCTGGCCTGGTTTGATCTTTTTGACATAGACAATCTCACTGGCAGGTTGGCCGGGAAAGAATTGGCCGTCCCAAGCCTTTGCTCCGCCGCTTAAGACAGAAGCATTTTTGTAGCCCCAGCCCCTGATAAGTCCGAATGATTCCTGGGAAGCCTGATCGTCATTATACAGTATGACAGGTGCGGATTTATCCTGGGGGAATTTATCCTTTGCAGCTGCCAGCTCAGGTTCGGGGATGGAGACTGCCCCCTTGATATGGCCGGCACCAGCGGCTTCCTTGGGGCGCAGGTCGATGAGAACATAAGAGTCATCCTCGTTAATCATCTTTTTAAGACCGTTTGTTGGCAGGACAACAAGACCGCTGGCTTTTTTCCAGCCAGGGAGACCTGAAGAGAGAACCCTGATATTGGTGTAACCAAGTTTTTCCGCCTCACGGGCAGAAAATGGGCTCATCGTTCAGGTGGGCCCTCCGCAATAAAAGACAAGCAGTCTGTTTTTATCCTGCGGCAGGACCAACGAGCAGTTTTCCTCAAAGCTGTCAAAAGGAAGCGAAATGGCAGTTGGGATATGACCGGTTAAGAAAGCACCGGTTGGTCGGGCATCGATAAGGGTATAGCCGCCTTTTTCAGGTCCCATGGAGACCAGTTTCACTACTTCATCATTGGTGATCTTCTGCTTTTCAGGAACCTTGTATGGCTGTTTAACCGCTATTTCTGTCGCTATGGGTTTTGATTCGCCACCTGAGAAACTGACCAGGATCTCTTTGCTCTGCGGAAGATCCTTAATAGCATCAGGGCCGGAGGTCTTGTCCCCGTCAACAACACGGGTTTTATCATCATATTTGACAATCCAGACAAAGTTGCCTGCGCTGACCTGCAGGGTGCTGAACTCGGGGGAAACCTTGCCAAGATTGCCTCGGACTGCATCCGGCTGTGCTGTGTGGCATTTCTGACAGGGACCGCCGATGGTTGGTTTACCGGCCTCTGAAATCCCGGCAGTGCTGAATGTGGCTGCAGCAAGAACGGCCAGGAGAAGGGATGTTTTGTTTCTGTGTATCATTCTTTCCTCCTTACATAATAATTTTACAATAAAAGATGATAATGAACATACGGGTGCTGTTAACTCAGCAAAAGATGTGCCAGTTTATTATGAACGAATGTTTACAGCTCTTTAAAGTTCAAAATTGGTTCAAATGGGGTGAAAAATGATAAGAAAAGAATACGTTAACTAGCTATAATAATTTGGAAAGAGTAATTTTGATAAAAGAGGTGTTTGAGCCCTTAATTTTCTTTTATTCAAAAAGAAAAACTGCTAAGAACTGAGTTGTTAATAAGGATACATGTTAACTTATTAATAAGTTAACGTTAAGTTAACACAAGGTAACAGTTTGGGAGTTCTTACGGGGTTGTTCTTTGCAAAGGGATCGTCCCCTCTTTGGTAAAAGAAAAACGCTGGGCAAAGAGACGACTTCCCCCTACCAGAATGGAGCCTGCCATGGAAAAGGTAACATCGGATTTATCGGGCAGTGTGTTAAAAAGCTGGATTATGTCCCAATAAGCGCTGGAGAGACGCAATGTCAAGTGGCCATATTCCTGGGGCGGGATTGTTTGGCTCTGGTTGCTTTTCCCGGAAAAAACCTTTATGCCTTCAAGGTGCAACGTGTAATCAACTCCCTGGATGGTCAGGACTTTCTCATTTGGGTTAAACACCCTGAGATCGGCCAGCAGATTCACATGGCTTAATGTAACATCCTTTACGTCCACCCGCATAAGATTAACCTCGGGGGGCACAGTATTAATTGTGCTGCAGGCAGAGAAAAAAATTGCAAGCAGAAAAGCAATCAACATCTGAAACCAATTGATTCTGTTTGACAAGTTGGCCATAGCAAAACCCTGGTTGAAGAACTAATCGGCCGAGTTGTTTTTCACCCAGCTTGGAATTGTTTATACTTTTTAAGTATTGTAACTAAAAAGGGTGAATTAGAAAACATATATATGAAATTGCTCAAAGAATTTATACACATAATGAAAGAACAAATTATTCTGGCAACTTTGCCGCCAAAGCTGTAGTTTTCTGCGTGAATTGGATAAAATTATCTGTTATGTATTCCTTTCAGCGAGGAAAGGTGTGCTGCAAATGTTTGTTTGAGTCCCTGCTGTCCCCGGATTTTATCGTATTGTCACTGGAGAGTTTTATGGGCATTGGTCTGTACACTGAAACAAATAAAGTATAGCGAATTTGAGGTTTCATCCCAGGGGGGAAATTTGGAAAAAGATATTTCTGCAGGCGACTATAGGTCAGAAGAACGAGCACCTGTTAATTTTCAGGTAGATTGTATCCATGAGGGAGACTATGTTCTTTCATTCAGCAAGAACATATCACTCGGCGGCATGTTTCTCTGTACTCCCAACCCACCGGAACCAGGGAGTAAGGTTAAACTGATCTTTCCGGTTGAGGAACATTACCATACAGAGGTCATGACAGTTGTCGTCTGGGTAAACAGGTCGCCCAATGCTGGAGAAATTGGTATGGGCGTACAATTTTTAAGCCCGCTTTCTTCGCATGTAAAAGAGAATATAATGAAACAAATTAAGCGTGTTGAGATCCTCAAAGAGTTTGAAGGGTTTGCCTGATTAGATTTGTGCACAAAAGATACCACCCCGCTTCTGTTTTTACTGATCTTTTGCCTGAAAATTTTTTTCCTGATAGATGCATAATTCAGTTAACACGAGTATAGATCCGGATTCCTGTACTGGCTGCGGACTATGCGTTGATGTCTGTCCTGCCAAGACCATTTCCTTGCAGGATGGCAAGGCAGTAGTAACCGGAACATATTCACTAGGATGCGGTCACTGTGAAGCAGTCTGTCCTGTTTCCGCCATCCGGGTCGAAGCCCTGGAGCATCCTTTTTCTTTGTCATCAGTCACCTTGGAGGACAGGTGGCTGCCCCCCGGCGAGTATAATACAGGTCAGCTCGTACGGTTGATGTTGTCAAGGCGATCCTGCCGTAATTATAAAGACACAGATATTGACCGCAAGGTGCTTGAAGACCTGGCGAAGATAGGATCCACTGCACCTTCTGGCACAAATTCCCAATCCTGGACCTTCACAATCCTGAGCAGCCGCAAAGATGTGCTTACCCTTGGCGTGCAGATGGCCAGATTTTTTCATGGGTTGAACAGGATGGCAGCAAAACCATGGCTCCGTTTTTTTTCAAAAATATTTGCCGGGGATGCACTGGGGGAATATTTCCGCCGCTATTATGAGACCGTAAGAGAAGGGCTTCTGCTCTGGGACCGGGAAGGTAGGGATACTCTCTTTCACGGTGCCGCTGCAGCCATTCTGGTGAGCGGTAAAAAATCTGCAAGTACGCCCATGGAGGATGCACTTATGGCAAGCCAGAATATCCTATTAGCCGCACACAGCCTCGGCTTGGGTTCCTGCATGATAGGCTTTGCAGTTGAGGCAATAAAACGAGATAAACAGATAAGAAAATTATTGCAGATCCCGGAGGATGAATCAGTTTATGCAGTCATAGCCCTTGGTTATCCGGCAGAAAAATACCAGAAAACCGGGCTTAGAAAAAAGACACCACTCCGTTATCCATCAGGCCTTAAAAACCACAAAGAATAATATGCTGGATTCAGAAAAGGCAAAATCAAGCAGGGATCTTGACAACTCCTGGCAGGCTGTTCGTCTCGTCTTGCCTTTTTTCCGACAGTATCGCCTGCAGTTGCTCGTCGGTTTTTTTTCTCTTCTTGCAGTCAACGGGCTGCAACTGGTTATTCCAAGGATAATCAAACATGCAGTCGATGGTCTGCAAAATGAAGTAGTCTCCACTGCAACCCTCCTGCATTATGGTATCCTGATAATTAGCCTGGCCGGCTGCATTGCCGTATTTCGTTTCGGCTGGCGTTACATGATACTGGGTTTTTCACGCCACCTGGAAAAGGATTTACGCAACTGGCTATTTTCCCATCTCCTGACCCTGGACCGCATTTTTTTTCAACGCAGTACCACCGGAGAAATAATGGCCCTGGCAACCAATGACCTGGCAGCTGTTCAGCTCGCCGGGGGCATGGGCCTGGTGGCTTTTGCCGATGCCGTTGTTCTTTCGCTTGCCGCCCTTTCATTCATGGCCTATATCCATCCGGGATTAACCCTTATAGCCATAGTGCCCATGCCCCTGCTTGCCCTCCTCACCAGGTTTCTTTCCGCCAGACTGCACCGCTATTTCAAAAAGGTGCAGGAGCAGTTTTCCAGACTGACCGAGTTTGTCAGAACATCAATAAATTCCATACGCATGATTAAGGCATACACCCTGGAGAAAAAACAGACATCACGATTTGATGAATTGGGGCTTGAATATGTGCAGGACAACCTGCGCCTTGCCAAGGTGCAAGGTACCCTTTTTCCTGTTTCAGGACTTATCGCAAATACCAGTATGCTCCTGGTCCTGTTATTCGGTGGCCGCTTGACCATTGAAGGCAGTATAACCATCGGTGACTTTGTGGCTTTCACCTCTTATCTGTTCATGCTGACATGGCCGATGATGGCCTTAGGATGGGTAACAAATCTTTTCCAGCGCGGCGTCACTTCCCTGCAGCGCATACAGAATGTTCTAAACGAACGGCCGGTTATTCTTGCACCCGCCCATGCGGCACCAGTCCCTGAAAAAGTGAACTGTATTTCCGTCAAGCAACTCAGTTTTGTCTATCCTAACCAAAGTAATCCGACCCTGGAGAATATAACCCTTGAGATACAGCAGGGGATTATTGGTGTAGTGGGGAAGACCGGATCAGGGAAAACAACGTTGTCCCATCTTCTTGCCAGACTCTATCCGGTTGAAAATGGAACCCTTTTTTGGAATGGCGTTGATGTAAATAAACTTGATCTTACTGAAGTTCGCAGAAGAATTGCGCTGGTTCCCCAGGATATCACAGTATTTTCGGACACTGTCCGGGCCAACATTGCCATGGGTAAACCTGAAGCCGCGCAGGAAGATATTGAAGCGGTCGCCAGGGCTGCAGCAATTCATACTGAGATTGTCGGCTTGCCTAAAGGGTATAATACCAGGATTGGTGAAAGGGGTGTAAAGCTCTCCGGTGGCCAGCGGCAGCGCATTGCCCTTGCCAGGGCGCTCCTGTCCGACAGGCCGGTTCTCATTATTGACGATGGTCTGTCAGCAGTGGATATCGAGACCGAGCATGAGATCATTGGCTCTATGAGATCATTAATCCTTGACAGGATCTGCATAGTTATTTCACATCGCTTGGCACCTCTGGCCCAGGCAGATCATCTGATTGTCATGGACAGGGGCAAAGTCGTGGCCCAGGGCGACCATAAGCACCTGCTGCAGACAAACAGGTTCTATGCCACAATCTATGAGTATCAAACAAGCCGGCGGGGAGAGGATAAAAAAAGAACAAAGGATTCAAGTTATTAAGCTAAAAAAGCTATCAGTATTCAGCGGTCAGCGATCAGCAAGAATAGGATATTGGGAAAAATATTTTTACATCCATAATGGAAGGCTTAAAATTCATTGCAGATAACTTTTATAAAAATTTTAGCTCATTTTCTGTCAGTCGTCTGCTCGTTTTATATGCCGACAAACTTTAGGCACTTGTCACTTTAGCTCACTTTAGACAACTATATATAAATGCAATACGGCTTCGGTTATTTTGAGGAAGACAAACTGGGAGAGGTTACTGATTTCAGCCTCTGGCGGCGTATCCTGGGGTATGCCAAACATTATTGGCAGGGGGTAATCCTGGCGGTGCTTCTCTCCTTTGCAGTGATTGGTTCCAGTCTGCTGCTGCCATACCTGGTCAGGCTGGGGGTGGACAAATATATCATCAATGTGAATATCCCTGTATCGGCAAGATTTACCGGCCTGACCATACTGGCAGTGATCTTTGGCGTTGCAGTCATTGCAGGTTTTGTAAGCAATTATTTCCAGGTTACTGTCCTGGAATGGACAGGGCAGAATATCATGCACAGGTTGCGGCAGCATATCTATACCCATATGCTGGGACTTGACTTGGCATATTTCAATGAAAATCCCAGCGGCAAAATTGTTACCCGTCTGACCAATGATGTCCAGAACATGCACGAGATGTTCACCTCTGTCATTGTCACTCTTTTCAATGATGCCATACAGATTATCGGTATCCTGGTCGTGCTCTACTGGATGAACTGGCGCCTGGCCTTGATGATGAGCCTCCTGCTGCCCGTCATCCTTGTGGCCACCCTCTGGTTCAGCAAGAAGGCCCGCAATGCCTTTCGGGAGATCAGGACAAACCTGGCTAAAATAAATGCCTACCTGCAGGAGGCTGTTTCAGGGATCAGCCTTATTCAGCTATTCCAGAGAGAAAAGGATACCGAACTTTCTTTTGTGAACCTGAACCAATCCTATTTTGCATCCGCCTTGAAGCAGATAAAAATATTCGGCATTTTCATGCCGTTGCTCGATATTCTTGCGTCAACGGCAACTGCCATTATTATCTGGTACGGCGGTATCCTCATTCTCAAAGGCGAAATGACCATAGGAATTTTGGTGGCCTTCCTTTCCTATATGCGTCTTTTCTTCCAGCCGCTGCGGGAATTGTCGCAGAAATATTCCATTGTGCAATCGGCCATGGCATCAGCCGAAAGAATTTTCCAGCTTCTTGATACCAGAAGCAGGATGCCGGTATTACCGAAGCCCCTCAGGCCGCGATCAGTAAACGGCACCCTGGAGTTCAGCAAAGTGACCTTTGGATACGATCCTGACAAACCGGTCATTCATAACCTGTGCCTGAAGGTGGATCCGGGTGAAACCGTAGCAATAGTCGGTGCCACAGGTTCAGGAAAATCCACTCTTGTCAACCTGCTTGAGCGGATGTATGACCCGGATTCCGGCAGGATACTGCTTGACGGCCATGATTTGCGGGAACTTGACCCTGAATGGCTGCGGAATGCTGTGGGTCTTGTCATGCAGGAGGTTTACCTGGTTCCCGGCACCATAAGGGAAAACATCCTCCTAGACGCTGCATTATCAGAACAGGATCTTGCAACCATAATGCAGCTGGCCCAACTGCATGAACTTATTAGCCGCTTGCCGCAGGGAATAGATACCAAGATCGGAGAAGGTAACCTCGACCTGTCAGCAGGGGAGCGGCAACTGCTGGCCATGGCCAGGGTTATGGTAAGAAACCCTGAGATCCTGGTATTGGATGAGGCCACAGCCAATGTCGATTCAGAAACGGAAATACTCGTTGAGCGGGCAATTGATGCTACGTTGTCACAACGGACAAGCATTGTCATTGCCCATCGGCTCTCAACCATCCGCCGGGCTGACAGGATCATATTCATGGATTCAGGAAAGATTTTAGAGGAAGGCACCCATGAAAAGCTTATGGCTGACAAGGGTTTCTATCATCGGCTGCAGAACCTGCAATATGTTGACTGGGATCAGAATCTTAAAACTCAAGTGTCCTGAGATTCATCCTGACTGACAGCCTCGAGAACTTCCTGGATAAAAGAGATAATTTTTTCCTGGTGTGAACCTGCCCAGTAAATCTTATTGCACTTGTCACAAATATGAAACGATTCGAAATATTTTCTGGTCAACGGCTCCAGGCGGTCCAGGACAGTTTCTTTGTCCACCGGCCGCAACAGACCGTTACAGGGGATACATCTGTTTAAGGGTTTGATCTTACCGCTGAGATCATAGAGTCGTACAACTTCAATGAGCTGCCTGGTGGGGTCATGCGCCCTGAGCAGATATCCGTGCATGACAATTTTTCTTTTCAGCAGGGAAATATCCCGGGTCAGAAGAATCCGTTTTTCTGTGGAGGCGATCACTGCCAGCTTCCCATCCCTGTTAGTGATTCCATATACGGTATCAAAACCAAGCATCCTGAGGTGCATTGCCAGTTTTCCGACATTAACATCAACGACAAATGCTATCCTGTCCAAGGCTTGCGGCCGCAGGATGGTGGGGATAAAAGGATTTATCGGCGGAGTTAGAGGGGTGACTTCTACAATATCCTTGTCCTGCAGGATATAGTCAAATCCGACTTCTGTGCCGTTCACGGTCAGTTTATCAATAAGAGGGTGGGGAACTCCAAGCGATTCAATGACATCTTTAATAGAAGCTTTTCGTTCAAAATGATGCATAAAGGAGAGTCCGTTTCCCCCATCTTTTTTAAGCATCTCCCTGAGATAATTTTGAAAAAAAAATGTTACAGCTGCCATATTATAAAATAAGAAAAATTCCTGATAAACTGCTTGCTATTCTCTGAAAAACTTAATAGTTACTTACCCCAATTTGATATCTTCTTTATTAGTCTCGCAGCCAGCAAGAGGGTCTAGGAATAACGCTAAATTACAGCCGGGATACCTATCCGTCGAGTGCTTTTTGCGAGACCGACAAATTTTGAATTTGAAATTTTATTATTTTACCAAAAATTGTCGTAATAAAACAATTGTACCAAGTGAATTTTCAAGTTTTCAAATAAACTTTGACATTTGGTGAAAGCAAATGGCAACAAGCGACAGACGTATTATCCAGCGTTTCCCTGTAGATTTCCGAGTGGATTTCATCCATGCAGGGGATTATCTGATTTCCTGCAGCAAGGATATTTCCATGGATGGCATGTTCATCAATACAAAATCTCCAGCCCCGGTGGGTACTCACGTAAATCTTATATTTCCTGCTGAGGGCAACCATGAAGTGGAGGTTGCAGCACTCGTTGTCTGGAACAGGGAAAAAAGCAGCTATCAGAAACCGGGAATGGGCGTCCAGTTTCTCACCCCCCTTCCTCAGACTGTTAAAAAGAATTTTCTCAAAAATATTGACCGGATAGTGATTTTGAGTGAGAAGGGGATCTCCGCTTAAGAAACAGATCTTAAATCCCGGGCAGTTTCCTTTTTAGCAACCGAAAGGCTTTCTACGCCAAGCCTTTGACCAACTTTTCCATTACAGTTGAAAAATTCCCCTGCAGGGTAACTGCTGCTATTTGTTGTAGCACGGGCTCACGGTTGATCTCAATAATCTTGCCGCCCCTGTTAAAGACCATATATGGTATCTGTGCTGCAGGCAGGATCTGGCATGAAGTGCCGGCAACGAGCAGTAGATCAGCAGAATTCAGCATTTGATCGGTTTGCTTCAGAACAGCTTCAGGGATCCGCTCGTCAAAAAAAACGATGTTTGGCTTGAGTATGCTATTACAGGATGTGCAATGCGGCGGCAGAGAAGATTCTTTCACAAAGGCAAGATCATAGGCCGCACCACACAAAAGGCAGGAGAATGTGTCAAGCGACCCATGGAATTCAACCACATTATTGCTGCCGCCTTTTTGATGCAGGCTGTCAATATTCTGGGTGATGACTCCTGACAACAGGCCTTGCTGCTCAAGAGTGGCAAGGGCTCTGTGGCCCTTGTTCGGTTCTGCATCCACAGCGGCCAAAAGACCGGCAAGCATACGCCATACCTTTTCTGGATTTGCCAAAAAAGCGCTCAGGGTTCCATATTCAACCGGGTCGTAGCGGGACCAGAGACCATCCTTTCCCCGAAAGTCAGGGATGCCGCTTTCAGTACTGGCCCCCGCCCCGGTAAGGGCTACTCCTTTGTATGCTTCACGCAGGAGGGCAAAAGCTTTGCCAAATAGGTCTGCTGTCATGCTGCACTGTTTAATTTAATTTTCGTTTTCGCGGGGCCCTGATGCCGCATATCTTATTGCAGAATTGTTTGATCACTGAGAAATAAAGCTCGCCTGCACTGGTGATAATGGTGTTATGCGAAGCGCCAGGCACTACCTGGAATTCTTTTACCCGGGCCGGGGATTGGGCCTGGAGTATGGCGGCAGAGTTTACCGGGATAATTTCGTCATACTGGCCATGGATGATGAGGGTAGGCTTGGTAAAAGATGAGATCTTGCGTACATTGCGAAAACCATCCTCTTCTGTAATGCCCAGCTTTGCCACATCAACTCCGAGATTAATGAGCAGGGGCAGAGTAGTGGCAAAGCCGCTCTCAATTATCATGCCGGAGAAATCCTCAGCATGACTTGATGCCAGTTCAAGCGCAGCAGCTGCCCCGAGAGAGCGTCCCATAACCAACAGCGGTCCGATATGACCCGCTTTAGAGAGCCAATCCTTTGCAGCATTAAGTATGCAGTGCGAGTCTTCCATCATTGCCGTTACAGTTGGACTCCCGGAACTTTTGCCGTACCCCCTGTAATCCACTGTCAGGAAATTCATGCCGAATTTTGTATAATAAGGACCGATTGTGTCATAATCGCTTACAATTTCACCGTTGCCATGGAAAAAAAGGATATTGGGTTCTTCCTGACCGGCCAGGTGGAATCGTGCGTGGATCATGACTCCTTTCTCAACTGTTATGTTACTATCCACTGTGTTGTCCGGGGGAGGCCCGCTATTGATGTCAAGGCGTGGATGAAATAGTGTCCCCAACACTTCCGGTCGGTCCAGCTTGCTGTAATCATAGGTTATTTGGTTCATTTTATTCTCCGCAAGAAGGTGAAGAAATAAATTGGAGGGGGTAATTATTTCCCATGCAAATATTTATAAATATGGCTGAGTTGTTTATACTCTAATTTTAAAGGGAATTTGCAACAATTTCATAATTATTTGCTGCCAATGACAAAAGCCTGGAAAAAGCTTATCACAAGATTCTCCATCGGAGATATAAGTTTTTTTATACTCCGGCTGGCAACTATCCTAGGTGGCATAGTATGGCTTAGCCTGGCCCCCCTATCTCCCCAAGAATCAACAAAACTCATCAAAGCCCTCATCGCATTTTCTGCCTATAGTGTTCTCATATATTTTATTATCCTCGGCGGTGTGGCAAGGCTGTCTGCCATTTATGTGATTTCCCTTGCTCTTGATCTCATGTTTGTTTTTACACTTGTCAATCTGCAGCCCGATTTCACCAACAGTTTCTTCCTCGGTTATTACATGCTCACAGCGCTGCACTCCTTCTATTTCGGGGTCGGGTTCGGCCTCATTGTTGCCATCATCTCCTGCTTTCTTTATTTTTTGAACATGCACTCATTAGTAGGCCATATACACTGGACAGATTTGGGATTGCGCATGGTGTTTCTGTTTCCCATAGCAATCCCCCTGGGGTTGCTATCGCAAAATCTGCGCAAGAAATCCAACGAGATCGAGCGGCTCAACCAGGAGCTTGAACACTCACTTGAAAGTCTCACCCGTATACACCGAAAATTAGTTGAACAAGAAAAACTTTCAGCGCTTGGCCGCTTTACTGCTGATGTGGCGCATGAGATCAGGAATCCCTTGACAGCACTGGGAGGTATCGCCCGTCGTCTTGATAAGCTCTTGCCTGACCGCAGTAAGGAAAAGAATTACAGCAACCTAATAATAGCAGAAACAATCAGGCTGGAGTCAATTCTAAGAGATGTTCTGACCTATTCGGAAAAAGAAGAAAATCATCTTCAAAGGAGCGACTTAAACAAACCGGTGGCAGAAGCCGCCCCTTTTTTCTGTGATACCTGCCAGGATAAGAAGATAGATCTTGTTGAAAACTATAGTGAGCAGCTGCCGCAAACATACCTGAACCCCAGGCATGTAAAACAGGCGGTGGGTAATATCATAATTAACGCTATTGAAGCAATGCCGGAGGGCGGTATTCTAACAATCAACACCGCTCTCGAAGAAGAGAATGGTATCAATTGGCTTACCGTTGCTATCAATGATACCGGAGCAGGGATACCAAAGGATTCTTTGGATTATATTTTTGAACCCTTTCATTCGACCAAGAAAACAGGTATTGGTACCGGGCTGGGATTACCTATTGCACACAAGATCATGGAAGAGCACCGCGGATTTATCAGGGTTGAATCCGATGCGGGCAAGGGCAGCATATTTAAACTTTACTTTCCTTATCAACCTGAAGAAGCGGATGGCAAAACACCATGCTGGAAATTTATCGGCTGCGGTATAGAAAAGGATACAACCCGAAATTGTCCAGCCTATCCGTATTTTGGCAGGATATGCTTCGGGGTTGCCGGCACATTTTGCGAACACGGCATTTCCGGCATCTATGCAAGCAAAATAGAAGAATGTGCCAAGTGTCCCTTTTATCAGGAATTGTCGAAAAAAGCGGATCAAGTGAACATGGGTGTCGAAAGTTGAGAAATACAGACAGAGGCATAGATGTACAAAATCATAATGAAAAAGTTAACATTCAGAGAAGGTGAGCACTTAGTAGCAGGCAGAAGAAAAAGAATCATTCATTTTAAGGTTATGAAAGAGCTTACCGTTAAGGCTTTGGATATTAGGAAATTCTAGCCAGTTAAGAAATTATGCCCGGATATCTCTGGACAGGACAGGTTGACTGTTACGACATGGAAGGTACGGTAATTCCCTGTGATAATACCGGACAGGACGGTGAGTTTCTTCCCGGTATTACATGGCCTCGGGAACGGTTTGCTGTTAAGGGAAATCTGGTTCTTGATCAACTCACCGGCTTGCAATGGCTGAAAAATGCCAATATTGCCGAGTTTCCCGTTACCTGGCAGGAAGCGCTTGACTTTATCGCTGCTATGAACCGTGAAAAAAAGGAGGGATGCACTGACTGGCGCTTGCCGAATCGGAGGGAACTCCGGAGTTTAATGGCATTTGAAACGAGAAAGCCGGCCCTGCCGGCAGGCCATCCTTTTGAAAATGTATATCTCAGTTGGTACTGGACTTCGACTACTGCTGCAATTCATCCCGCCTATGCCTGGTATATAAACATGGAAGGGGCCCGCATGTTCTTTGGCCGTAAGGAGCAGTACTGTCTTTTCTGGCCGGTATGCTGCCAGGGCAAGGGGGTTTTGCCAGCAACCGGTCAAAAGAAATGCTATGATGCAGCGGGCAACGAGGTGCGATGCCCGGGTACAGGCCAGGACGGTGAACTGCAGATGGGCCTGGCCTGGCCTGCATCCCGCTTTGAGGTCAGACAGGCCGCGGTACTCGACAAACTTACAGGTCTCTATTGGCTGCAGGATGCAGATGTTCGTTCCGGAACCATGAACTGGCTTGAAGCCCTGCATTATGTGAATAAGCTTGAATTGCCCGGGCCTGAAAAGGGCATGCGATGGAGGCTGCCCACCATCAATGAGCTGGAGTCACTGGTAGACTGTTCCCGCCATACACCAGCCCTGCCGGTTGAGCATCCCTTTGAAAATGTCAAAGACACCTACTGGTCATCAACAAGCAGTTTTTTTGAGCCTGACTGGGCATGGGCGTTGTACATGCATAAAGGAGCCACCGGCGTCGGTTTCAAGCGGGAAAAAGGCTTTCATCTCTGGCCGGTGGCAGCAAAGGTAGAATAGAAGCAGGTCTTTATTCTGCCTTGAAAAAGGCTTTGGCATTGGCACCGCATACCGGGCATTTTTCCGGTGCTTCCTTTTCGTGGGTATGGCCGCATACCGAGCAGATGTAATACTCACACTCTTCCATGTTATCCAGAGTATTCAATGCCTTCTGATAGAGGGCGGCATGTTCCTGTTCAACTTCGTTGGCATAAGAAAAGGACCGTGCTGCAGACTTGTGTCCTTCTTTTTCCGCGGTCTTGATCATATCAGGGTACATGTTCTTGAATTCATGGGTTTCGCCGGCCAGAGCCTCCGCAAGATTTTCCTTAGTGGACCGTATACCGCCCAGTGCACGTAAATGCGCATGGGCATGGACAGTTTCAGCGGCCGCCGCTGCCCTGAAAAGTCTTGCAGCCTGGTGGTAACCATCTCGTTCCGCCTGTTTGGCAAAAGCGAGATATTTTCTGTTTGCCTGAGATTCCCCTGCAAACGCCTCAGCCAGATTCTGTTCTGTCGTATTCATGATTCCCTCCCTTGATTATTGGTTATATATGAAGTGTCTTGCAACCATGCCCGATATTGTTCAATCGAAGAGTCTGAAGTAATTCTTGGGAGTAAAGGAGTGACTGAATGCTGGTTTTTCATATCCAACTACCCGAATACACCATAATTTAAGAATTAAACAGTTTTCTTGTCAGTAACTGATTGAAACAAAATGATAATAATTCACAGTGAGTCTGGCAACTTCTATATTTTTATCATTTTATTTTCTGATTTCAGCTCGATAAGTGTAACTTCCGGAGGTGAAAGAAAACGTATCGGCGGTCCCCATGTCCCTGAGCCCCTGCTGACATACAGGTAACAGTGATCCACCGGGTTGAGACAACCCCAGTGGATGGGAAAATAAAGCATGGTAACGATATTGAAGGGGAATATCTGACCCTTGTGGGTGTGCCCGGAAAGCTGCAGGTCAAAAAGGCCCAGGCTTACCTTGTCTGCCACAGGCCGGTGTTTGAGCAGCAGGGTGAAATTCTTCTGATCCAGCGACTGCAGCATGTGCTGTTCAGAAGGAGGTTCCTGTTGTGCAAAATATCTGCTGGCAGGGTCATCGACACCGGCGATGTTAAAGCCTTCTTTCAAGGTAGCACCGGTGTTTCTCAGGACCGCAAACCCTGCCTTTTCGGTAAAAGCCAGTGATTCCTGCAAGCCGGCATAGAATTCATGGTTACCGGTGACCGCGTATTTGCCGTAACGCGGTTTGATCTCCTGCAGCATTTCGGCCAGTCCTTCCAGGTTGTTTATCTGGCCGTCGACAAGATCTCCGGTTGATACGAGGATATCAGGTCTTGCCTCTTTTACGGCAGCGAGAATCATTGCCAACCGTTTATGCCTGACGATTAGCCCCAGGTGAACATCTGAGATCTGGACAATGCGGAGCCCGTTCATGGCAGCAGGTATCTTTGCACTGCTGAGCGTAACTTTTTCAAGTCGTATGTCCCAGGCTTCGAAAGCACCCCAGGCTGAAGCACACAATGCAAAAACAAGGGGCAGATAAAAAGTCGTTTTGGCGCTCAGCTGATACAGCATTTTTGTGCGCATGAGAAAACCCGCAGTCCAGATAAGAATACGATAGCAATCCACCGCAAGGGCTGCTGCGGCAAAAAGAAAAACAACACCCATCCAGCTATAGCCGATATAGGCAAGAACTATGGCGAGTCTGTCGTAACCGGAGCGTTCAGCGATACGCACAAGGATTGGTGCTGCAATCATGAGAAGCAAAAAAAGAGCTAAAAGAAGCAAAACCCAGCCAGGCGGGCTATGGGCAGCACGGATCTTGAGAAAAAAATAGAGGTTGAAACTGCCGTATATAAGTAAAAAACTGATAAGAAAAAGTGACATTTCCAACTGTCCGATGATTTAATTGATCCATCCGCCAGACCAATATTTTATATAATTCTGGCAGGAAAAGGTTTGCGAATTATAATATAATAATAATACTTTGAAATATACGTGAAGGAAGAAAATTTTGAAGCTTTTCTTTTATCGGATAATTCTTCTGTCTTTCCAGGCATGGTTAATCGTGCTTGTGATTGTCTGCAATGCCATGGGCGCTGACCAGTATGAGGAAGCCCGTCATAAAATGGTCAAGGCCATTGAGGCTGATGTCCGTGAAACCAGCTTGTACATCAACAAGAAAAGCCTTGATCCCCGGGTCATGGAGGTCATGGACAAGGTTGAACGGCACAAATTTGTGCCCCCTTCAGAACAAACATGGGCCTATGCAAATAGGCCCTTACCCATCGGCCACGGCCAGACCATTTCCCAACCTTACATAGTGGCCCTGATGACAGATCTAATCAGCGTTGATCCAGGAGACAGGGTGCTCGAGATAGGCACAGGCTCCGGTTACCAGGCAGCCGTCTTGGCTGAAATGGGCACTGAAGTTTTCACCATTGAGATAATTGACCCCCTGGCAAGGCAGGCTTCCAGGCGTTTGGCGGACTTAGGATACAGTCAGGTAAAAACCCGTGAAGGCGACGGGTATTACGGCTGGGAGGATGAAGCTCCATTTGACGCCATTGTGGTAACAGCAGCAGCCGACCATGTCCCGCCTCCCCTTGTCCGGCAGTTGAAACCCGGTGGTGTCATGGTGATCCCGGTGGGCAGCAGGTTCATGGTGCAGCAGCTCGTGCTGGTTACAAAGGACAGCGCAGGTTCCATAACAACCCGGCAGATACTGCCTGTCCGCTTTGTCCCTCTTACGGGAGATCACTGAAGGGTAGTCCATCCAGGATATTGTTCGAGCATCTTCTGGAAGGGAGCCCGGTCTGCCATAAACCACAAATGCATAGGAAGAGCGAGCGTCTGTGCTGCATGAAGGGGTACGGTGCTCGGAGTCTGCACTTATTTGCCGCGAGGAGCCTCAATAACTAATCCGGGTATGGACAGCAATACTGCCAACAACAGGAAGGATTTACCGCCTCCCCGTCTTACAATATTGCTTGTATCAGCAATGGCCCTCTCCTACGAGATTCTCTTGATGCGCCTGTTTTCCATCATCCAGTACCATCATTTCGCTTATATGGTTATAAGCATTGCCTTGCTAGGATATGGCGCCAGCGGCACCTTCCTGGTTTTTTTCAGGCACCGCTTTTTGCACCGGTTTCCCAAGGCACTCGTTGGCAACATACTCCTTTTCGGCATAACTTTGGTAGGCTGTTATCTCCTGGGGCAGCACCTGCTCTTTAATCCTGATGAAATATTCTGGAACAGCAGACAATGGCTGCAACTTTTTGCTCTTTATCTATTGCTGGCCCTTCCTTTTTTTTTCGCGGCAAACTGCATAGCCCTTGCCTTTTCCCGATACCGGCAGAGGATCTCCGAAATCTATGCTGCTGACCTTTTCGGGGCAGGCCTGGGCAGTATTTTGATCATAGGCTTGCTCTTCCTCCTCTTTCCCCAGAAAATTCTTCTTCTTATCGGCAGCATGACTTTTGGCATTGGTATGGTGGCATGGCTGGAACTTGGTCTGCGGCCGAGATGGCGGGCACTGTTCTTCATCGGGGCTGCTGCACTTTTGTATCTGCTGCCTTCAGCCTGGACCCAGCTGGCGATCTCGCCCTATAAGGGATTGAGCCAGCAGATGCGCATCAAGGGCAGCAGAATAGTGGAGGAAAGATCAAGTCCGCTGGCCTTGCTGACATTAGTGGAGAACAACCTGGTTCCTTTCAGGTACGCCCCGGGGTTGAGCCTTACTGCTGTTTCCGAACCCCCTGCACAATTGGGAATATTCATGGACGGTGATGCACTGAACGTCATCACCCGTTTTCCAGAAGATATTACCAGACTTGCATATCTGGACAAAGTTACCTCGGCCCTGCCGTATCATCTGAAACAGGCGCAGGATATCCTGATTCTTGGCGGAGGTGGCGGGTCCGATATTCTGCAGGCTCTTTATTTCAATACACCCAACATTTCTGCAGTTGAGCTCAATCCGCAGGTTGTACAACTGGTGAGGGACCGTTCCGAATTCAGCGGCAAGATCTTTGAGCGGGGAAATGTTCATCTGCACATTGGTGAGGCGCGAAGCTTTGTTTCAGGAAGTTCGGAAAAATTCGACCTGATTCAAATTCCGGTGCTGGATTCTTTCAGCAGCTCGGCAGCAGGCCTTTATGCCTTGAATGAAAACTACCTGTATACGGTTGAAGCATTGCAGGAATATATTAATCATCTGGCTCCCGCAGGATATCTGAGTATAAGCCGCTGGGTTAAATTGCCGCCGCGGGATACCTTGAAACTTTTTGCTTCAGCGGTTGAAGTGCTTAAGAAACTGGGCATACAGGATTTCGAAAAGCATCTTGTCATGATCCGTTCCTGGCAGTCGTCTTCCCTGCTGGTAAAAAAATCCCCTTTCAGCAGGGAAGAGATCAGCCTGGTGAAGGAATTCTGCCGAGAACGGCTATTTGACCTGGTGTATTATCCCGGCATGATGCAGCAGGAAGCCAACCGGTATAATATCCTGCAAGAGCCTTATTTCTACAACGGTGCCGTCAGCCTGCTTGGCAAGGATTCAGACGGGTTCATTAAAAGGTATAAATTCAATATACAGCCAAGCACAGATGATAGGCCTTATTTCTCTAATTATTTCAAATGGCAGACCCTGCCGGAGATACTAAGTCTCAAGGGGCAGGGCGGCATGGTGCTCCTTGAGTCCGGCTACCTGATTCTTGTGCTCACCCTGCTCCAGGCAGTAGCTGCCAGCCTTGTCCTGGTTTTGCTGCCCGTAACAGCCAGGCTCTATGCGCCTGTTTCAGAAGCAGGCTGGAACCGGCTCCGGATCGTTGCCTATTTTTTTGCCATTGGCCTGGCTTTTCTTTTCCTGGAGATTGCCTTTATCCAGAAATTCATCCTTTATCTTGGGCATCCGCTCTATGCTGCGGCGGTTGTTCTGGCAGTCTTCCTGATTTTTGCCGGGCTGGGCAGCCAGTATGGACAGGCAAAAAGGATCCATGTAATATGGCCCGTTGCAATTATCGTTGTCTTGGGAACAGTGGATTTGATCATAGCAAATTTTTTGTTCGATACACTCAACTGGCTGCCGGGATATATGAAAATATTCAGTGCCGTTTTGATGCTTGGACCACTTGCATTTAGTATGGGCATGCCATTCCCCCTGGCATTGACTGGGGTTGGCGCTGATGCACCGGAACTGATCCCCTGGGCCTGGGCTGTGAACGGCTGCGCCTCGGTTATTGCGGCTGTTCTTGCCACCATGCTGGCTGTTCTTTCCGGTTTTGCTGCAGTTGTATTGACAGCTCTTGTTCTCTATGGATTTGCAGCAGCAGCCTATCCATACAGACATGAATCGAAAGGTGGGAGATATGTCACAGGATAGGGTATATTTGTGTCAATAGCCTTTAAATACGTAAACAGAATAATCAACGTGAATGCATCAAGAGCCCTCTAACATAAACACCGCTAATGCCATAACCGAAGTAAACCGGCTGACCAAGCGGTTCGGCAGCTTGACTGCCCTTGATTCATTGAATTTCAGGGTTTGCAGAGGTGACATCCTTGGCCTTCTGGGACCGAACGGTGCCGGCAAGACGACAGCCATCCATTGCATGTTGGGACTTGTTACGCCGACCAGCGGCTCAATCCGTATAATGGGTCTTGATGTTGCACGCCATCGCCGTAAAATCATGGCACGGGTCAATTTTTCTTCAGCCTATACTGCATTACCCTCAAACCTGACAGTAAGGGAAAACCTCATTGTTTTTGCCAGGCTCTATGGCCTGAAATCGGTCCGGGATAGAATCGATACGCTGCTTGATCTTTTCGAGATAGCGGAGACAAATGACCGGCTCACTGGCAGCCTTTCTTCAGGGCAGCTGACCCGCTTGAACCTGTGTAAAGCCTTTTTGAATGACCCTGAAATCCTTTTCCTTGATGAACCGACCGCAAGCCTTGATCCCGATATTGCGGCCAAGGTAAGGGAGCGCTTGCAGGAACTGCAGCGGCAGCGGGGTCTGACCATGATTTACACCTCGCACAATATGCAGGAAGTGGAGCAGATCTGTGACCGGGTGATCTTTCTGGCAAAGGGCCGGATCGTCATGCAGGGATCCCCTGCCGAGATCATCAAGCAGTCCAAAAGCCGTTCTCTGGAGGACCTTTTCATAGCCATAGCCAGGAACGGTCATCTTTACCAGACCGTCGACAACCAGGAGGATGAACCATGTGGCTCAGAATAAGCGCTATTGTCATGCGGTACTTTTTCCTGCATCGGCGCAGTGTAGCCAGGGTAATGGAAATTTTCTTCTGGCCGGTGATGAACCTGCTTGTCTGGGGATTTGTCAGTAGGTACCTGAAGGAGCTGGCTTTACCCAGAACAGTGCTGTTCCTGCTCGGCAGCGTCATTTTGTGGGATGTGCTATATCGATCCCAGCAGGGCATAACCCTTGCCATTACAGAAGAATTCTGGGTGAAGAATATCATAAATATTTTTATCAGCCCGATCAGTGTAGGAGAACTCCTGGCAGCCATCTGTATTGTCGGCATCATAAAGTCTGTGGTGACCACAGTTGTTCTGGGTTTACTGGCCTTTTTCTTTTACAGGTTTAACCTCCTGAACACAGGGCCCGGCCTGGTTCTATTTCTTGGGAACTTGCTCCTGTTCGGCTGGGCTGTTGGACTCTTCACCATGGCACTTATATTCCGCTACGGCCGTGCTGCGGAGGCTCTTATCTGGGGAGTGCCCTTTCTCATCCAGCCCGTTTCAGCTGTTTTTTATCCTGTTTCCGTGCTGCCTGCCTGGTTGCAGAAAATCGCCTACCTTCTGCCGTCAACCTATGTGTTTGAGGGTATGCGCCAGGTGCTGGCCACCGGAATAACAGATGTGCCGATACTGGGTGTTTCCTTTGGGCTTAACCTGGTGTATCTTTTACTCGGTTCCCTCTATTTCTCCTGGATGCTGCGCAAGGTCCGTGAAATGGGATATCTCAGCAGGCTGCACCTGGAGTGAGAAGTGAAAAGTTAGAAGAAAGGAGCAGTTTTAAAAAAATCAAAATTCAAAATTAATTGGAACTAGAACTGCAATGCCCATTTACGAGTTTTACTGCAAGAAGTGCAATACGATCTTTAACTTTTTTTCACGGCGAATCAATACGAGCACAATTCCGGTCTGCCCGAAATGCGGCAGGGAATTGAAGAAACTGCTGTCATCCTTTGCCACGGTCGGCAAGGCTGCTGAACCAGGTGATGTGGACCTGCCGCAGGGGTTTGACGAGTCGAGGATGGAAAGGGCGCTGGGTGAGCTGGCCCGGGATGCAGAAAAGATGAACGAGGAAGACCCAAAAGCCATGGCCGGTCTGATGCGCAGATTTTCGGAGAAAACCGGGCTGACTCTAAACGAAAACATGGAGAAAGCATTATCCCGCCTTGAAGCGGGAGAAGACCCGGAGCAGATTGAAAAGGAGATGGGGGATATTTTTGAGGGGGAAGATGCCATGCCTTTTGAATTCAAACAGGTAAGGAAAGGAAGGACCGGGCTAAATCCTCCGGTGCATGATGAAACAATGTATGAAATGGAGTAGGGGCATAGACCTGAACTGGTGAGAAGGTGAAAAAGATTGATAAGACAAAAGCAGAGCTCTTTCGGGAACTTGAAGAGACAAAAAAGCTGGTTCAGGAACTGAATAATTGCCAGGCTGAATTTGACAAGGCCCGTGAGAAATATGAAAAGCTTCTTGATTCTACTCCGGATGCCATGCTTTTTGTCAACACACAAAACAAGGTTGTCCTCGTCAATGCCCAGTTTGAGAAGATTTTTGGTTACAGCCAGGATGAAATCGTCGGCAAGAAACTCGATATCCTCGTTCCGGACCGCTACAAAAAAAATCACACCAGGATGGTCCAGAAGTTTTTTGAGTATCCGAATGTGCGCCCCATGGGATCGCATCTCGAGATTTACGCAAAAAAGAAAGACGGGGGTGAGTTCCCTGTTGATATCAGCCTGAGTCCTTTACAGACCGACGAAGAACTTCTTGTTACGGCAGCAGTTAGGGATATTACGAAACGGAAGGAGGCTGAAGAGCAGATTGAGTTAAACTATTACATTCAAAAGGTGACAAACTCGATGCTCAAGATCTCATTGGAGCCGCTGTCGCTGGAAGAGCAGTTCAACCGCATCCTTGACCTTATTCTCAACGTGCCGAACTTGTCCCTGCAATCAAAGGGCGCAATATTTTTAAAGGATCCCAAGGCTGAAGTTTTAATCCTAAAGGCGCATAATGGTTTTACAGAAGCAGATTCGCTGCCGTGTACTGAAGTTCCTCTTGGTCATTGTCTCTGCGGCAAATCTGCTGCAATGTCGAAGCTTGTTTATGCCGAGGATATCGATGGTATTCATGAAATCCATGATGCAGAGAGTTTCCCGCACGGACATTACTGTGTCCCCATCGTGTCGGGTAAAAACCTTTATGGCCTCCTTAATGTTTACATCCAGGAGGGGCATAAGCGCACAAATCGCGAGGAAGATTTCCTGACTTCAGTGACAAGTACTCTGGCCACCATTATTGAGCGGAAGCGGGGGGAACAGGAGAAGAAGGATTTGCAGCGGCAATTGGCGCAGGCAGAAAAGCTGGCAGCACTCGGCAGATTTACTGCAAATATTGCCCATGAAATTCGCAATCCCCTGACCTCAGTCGGGGGGTTTGCCAGGCGTTTGGCAAAAACCATCGCTGAGGATACAAGAGAAAAGGATTATGCCGATATCATAATTGCAGAGGTTACCAGGCTTGAAAAAATTCTGAAAAATGTCCTGAGTTTTTCCAGGGAGGGGGTGCCGAATTTTACAGAAAATGACCTCTCCGAAGTCATTGAACGGGTCCTGTTGATGAACGAGGACCTGTTCAAGGAAAAATCCATAGTCATAAACAGGTTTTTTGAAGACCTTCCTAGGTTTTCTTTTGACAAGGATATGATCATTGAGGTTCTGGAGAATATATTTCTAAATGCGGTTGATTCGATGTCCGGCGGAGGCAACTTGACCATAACAACAGAAAAGAAAACCGGGCCTGAGAAGTCCGATGTAATTATTAGGGTACAGGATACAGGTGGCGGCATATCGGAAGAGCAGATGCAAATGATTTTCGAACCGTTTTATACGACAAAAGCTGCAGAACAGGGGACCGGACTCGGTCTGTCAATCACCAAGAAAATCTTGGAGTCCATGAACGGTACGGTAGAAATCGAAAGTAAGGTGGGGAAGGGGTCAGTGGTAATACTATCCTTGCCTTTGAAGGAACACTAATATCACTGGCAGGAAAATTTTCATATCCATTGGACATTTTGATTACCAAAAAAGAAATCTAATAATTTATTTTCAGCCTGTCAGCCAACTCACCGCTAAGGTGCCAGCCAATTATCCTGTTTCTTGTCAATACAGGTGATGCCACCAGCATTTTGTCATCCAGAATGTGTAATTTTGAGCCCCTGTCCCTGGCTTTAATTGTCATTGCAAGGGATCCATTCGACAAGGTGATCTCCAGGTTTTCCATATCAATATCCCGAAGGACTTCTTCAGCCTCAAGGCTTCCAGGTAATTTATTGTTCTCGAAATAAAAAAGGCTGATATTGGTTTCTATTAGATAAAGACGGGGGATTATGAGGGTCATAACCCTGGCCTGCTGCATATAATTTATGTAGGAAGGTATGGCAACCGCAGCAAGAATGGCGGTAATACAAATTGCCACCATCAGTTCTGTCACACCCATGCCATGCTGATTGCCTGCGAGGCAGAAAAAATTTTTAGTGTTTAAAAAATGCCTGGCCATGGTGTGCTGTTTATTCAATATGCTATATGGGACCTGATTGATTCAAAATACACAGTTTGAGATTTATTGCTGGGTAGTGCTGTATGGGCAGGGATAGGCTTCTTTTAGTGCATCAATGGTAAGAGCTGAACCGGGGAAAGATAAATCTTCCGGGTGTGCTTTTAAGAATTTGACAACAGTCCTCACCAGGTGTTCAATGCCAGTTGCCGGGGGCGCACAGAATAACGGCGGCTCAAAAGAGGATATGGATCTCACGAAACTGGCATGCAGATCATTTACGCCCGTTATATAACCCAGGCAGAAATTCACTGCAGAAGAATTAACAGATAGAGCATCCCTGTTTTCCATGGAAAGGACAGCCTTATTGCAGTTATCAAGAAGCACGCTGCCGTCAATTTCCGCCATCACAGGAGAGACAGTCAAAACACTAAACAGGATCCCAGCTGCGAGGGGACTGGTCAATCTTTTTGCTGCTGCCTTATTTCTTTTAAAAATGGCTGGCATTTGAATCTCCGGGTCTTCTCCTGTTGCTGGTCTCCCACATGTAATTCACAGGACTGCGCTCTTCTTTCCCATTTGCCTTCAACATAAACAAATTTATCCCTATAAATCTATTGTACCTTGGTACTAATTGTTTGTTTTCATGGGATTTTTTCTAATCACAAATTGGAATGCACCCTGTTTGAAAGGTGATACGGGTTACAAACTGCTACTATCAGGGAAAAAGTATTTATTGAGGAGGGGAAAATGTGGAAAAGTCCGGATCGCCTGCCAAAATCCTGGCTTATGCTTTAGGAGTCATCTGTTACGATTATTACCGGGCATTTTAATATAATGCAGCAATGATTCCAATGCATAGGTAAAACCCCAAAAGGCAGAAATAAGTTTTAATATTTAATAAAACAAGTGGGCCGTCATGAGTATCCGGTCATTGTAACGCAGAAATTTCGACTTCACTTAGTAATAATATCCATAAAACGGAGCGTTTTGATTAAGTTCGCGATGGCATCCTGTAGGATATCCTCAGCCCCTGCTAACCAGATAAGGTCATTGTCAGGGTTTTGTGTAAAGTAATTTCCTTTGCAGGATTCTCTGAGTACAAATAATTTGGCGACAGTGTTCTTCAGCCGGTCATATTCAACTCCACCCTGATGAATAGTGTTATCTGGGATACGGGTTATTTCGTTTGTAATACAATTACCGACCGGGGTTGCCGGATCCTGATTCGCAGGAGTCTCATCGGTCAGAAAAAAATGGTAAACCTTATCCAATCCCCTGGGAGGCTTAGTATTCTCGTTCATAGGCAGTGTATACCATATCCATTGTATGGCGCTGATGCTTTAAAGCGAGGGTTGTCAGCTGTGATGAATATCTATCGCTTTTCTGGAAACGTGGTTATCTCTGTGAATCAAACCTGGATAAATGAATTTTTTCCACCGCGATGATCATCGACAGTTTCTGAGTTTGCCGGATCAGTTATCCAATTTCCATCTATCACGTACTTGTATGCATAAGCTCCCGGTTTAAGCGGGATGGCCTTGTGCCAGACCGATTTGCCATGTATATAGGCTCTATGCAGCGATTCAGGAACCCAGTTGTTAAAATCTCCAGCGATCTGTACCGTTACATCCGGCGGAGCCTCAAGACTGAAGACAACCTTATTTGTGGCAGGATTCATCATTTGATCAGTTGCCATGACTGCAGTGAGACCACCTGTTTCAACAGCAGTTTTATCTGTGCTGTTTATAATCTCATGGGAGATATTCTGAAAATCCCGAAAGGCATTGCATTGTCTATCATGATCAATGATCGGCTTTCCAAGACTGGCTGCTTCTTTTAATGCGGTAGAGGAATGAATAAAGCTGTTCATGCAGTGCAACGGGAAGTCTTCTTTTAATTTCTCAACCAATTTCCTGCAGAAATTGGTGCGCATATCAATATTATTAGGTACTATTTTGATGGAAAGTTTGTGGTGAGCTTTCTCTTCGATGATACTGATGGTTTCAAGCAGCTTATCCAGACCATTCAATGAAAAAGTGCTCGGATCAACAGGAATGATTATTTCTGATGAAGCCATTAAACCATTAAAGGTCAAAAGACCGACACTGGGTGGGCTGTCAATAATTATATATCTGTAATTATTCTGAATAGGCTTTATGCTCTGGGTGAGTTTAAATTCTCTTCCCTCAACACCCGCCATAACTTGTTCAAAAGCGCTTAAAACCACATCACTGTTGAGGATATCAAGATTATCTCTTAAATTATGAATCGCTTCTTCAATTGGTATTTCCCCCAGCAGTACTTCATAAAGACTTTTTTCAGATTGATCGGGTTTGAATCCAAGACCAAGGGCGGAATGCCCTTGGGGATCAAGATCAATTAATAAAACTTTTTCCCCTTTTTCTGCCAAACAACTTGCCAAATTTATGGCTATTGTTGTTTTCCCACAACCGCCCTTTTGGTTCACGAGTGTAATTATTCTCATAACCCTTCTCTTTCACGAAGTTTCTATAATCTGTTATTGCGAAACATTGTGAATCATGTGCACAAAATAGCTGCTTGAAAATTGCCTGTTCAGCTCACGCAAACAATTTGGAGATACCAATAATCTACTCCAGATTCTGACACATAAAGAATCTATAATGAATCACCGGACGGACTGTCAACGAAAAATCCATGCGAGCAGGGGTTCCGATTTATGTGTATATTGCTTACCGCAATAGAAACCTTTTCCTGCTTTTTTGAAAGCTGCCTTGTCTAATTACAATCTTGACTTCTTTATCACTGTAACGTTTTAGAAGCTTTCTAAAAGATAAAATTGCCAGGAAGGCATGTTAACAGTTTTACAGGACCAACTACTGCATTTTAATCCCGAGTACTTTTGCCACGATCATTTGTTTTTTAGCAGTTTCCGGTTCAGGAGGGACCCATTGGATGAATTGTGTTTTGATGCGCATGTATGAACCATTATCCTCTTTGCATCTGTCACAGATTGATTCAGCCCGGTCACGGTACATGATCACCTTGCTAGCAGGTTCACCATCCTTGTCCACAGCAGCCATTTTGCGACAGCCACAGTTTAAGCGGATCACAGCTACTCCAATGGCATCAGGGCTTCCTTCGAGGATACCCTGGATCATGGCTTCTTCTGATTTATCTGCTGTTCCTTTCCCTTCTTTTTTCTTATCTTCTATTTTCATGTTTTCTGCTGTTGTAATAAATTAAGGGGGTGCACATATTCTTGATTTTCTAGATATATAGTTGCTTGCGTCTATAGTTTAAATGATTACTATTTAAGTTGTAAGTCTGCCAATCTAATACGAAAGGAAATATGAGGTCAACCGCTATTTCCAGCCGCACTTTTCACCTTTTTTGCTGCCTGTGATATCCCTTCTTGATTGAGTGGATTTTTTTATTGACAAAAAAATGGGGTTGAATTAGAGGGGAGTAGTTTTTGTACGTGGAAAATATTCCAGACGAAGATCGCTATTTGGGGTGAGCTGTTAAAAAGTTTCGAAGCCAACACCGGAAGCCGGATAAAATTCATAGTTTGCCGGCGCAATCCTCTTCGGCATATTATTTTGGCAGGCTGATAATTTTAGGTACAACTGGTCGTATGACTTGTTCTAAACAATAATTAATTTACATGGAGGTTTTACTATGTGGGAAGTTGTCGTTGATAAAGATAAATGTGTAGGCGACGAAGAATGTGTAGATGCATGTCCTGCGCAGGTTTATGAAATGGTAGACGGAAAATCCGAACCGGTTAACATGGATGAGTGCCTCGGTTGCGAGACCTGTGTTGAAGTATGCCCTGAAGGTGCTATTACTGTAACTGAGGTTTAATTCTGTCTAAAGAAAACAGACCGAAACATGAAATCCATGGGCCTGTTTCCTGCAAAGGAGACAGGCCTATGTTTTTTGGGCGTGCCGGCATAATGTTGTAAGGCTGTCAACCCAAACTCTGTGTACCTTTTTATTATGGATTTTAAAAAGACTCTTCTTCGCTATAAACCCGGCGTATCGGTAAGGGTCCATCTTTTCCTCGCCGCCCTGATTTGGAGTCTGGTCGGCTTTTTTCTGCTGACAAACGGTTTTGTCTTAATTTCCCTGAAAGGTCCACTATGGTTCGGTGTGCTGGGATTGGCCCTGGGAACCGTCAAGACATTTTTCATCCTTGACCGGGTAGCCCGTAAGAACATAAAAAGAATTAAGGAATTTGAGGACAGGGTCTGCATTGGTTCAGTTTACTCCTGGAAAACCTGGGTACTGGTGGCGGCAATGATTGGTTTGGGAAGGTTATTGCGCACTACGGTCCTGCCAGGTGAAATTGTCGGACTCATATATACAGCCGTAGGGTGGGCGCTTATGCTTGCAAGTAGACTGATGTGGCGGGAATGGAATAGGACTCCCTGAACGATGGAAGCTCATTCATTTAACAGGGTAGAGATTGATATTGCGGCCCTGCAACACAACTTTCAAAGCATTCAGCAAACGATCGGGCAGCAAGTCAGTGTCATGGCTGTTGTCAAGTCGGATGCTTATGGGCATGGGCTGCTTGCATGTGCACAGGCAATTTACCAGGCTGGGGGCAGAACTTTCGGGGTCGCGGAAGTATGGGAGGGCGTTGCTCTGCGGCGCTCCGGGTTGCAGGGGGATATAGTTATACTCCTTGGAAGTTCCCCTGAATCGTACGGAGAAATTATCAAATATAAACTGACGCCTGTTGTTTACGATGTTGATTCCATCACAGGACTTTCAGATATTGCTGCCAGGAGGAATGCTGAAGTAAGCGTGCATCTGAAGGTGGATGTAGGCATGGGAAGGCTGGGGGTGCTGCCGGCCGAGGTGGAATCCTATGTCTCGTTGATAAGACGTTTACCCTTCTTATCGTTGTCAGGTTTATTGAGCCACTTCCCCGTTGCCGATGACCCGGGGGCATCAGCGTTAACCCGGGAACAATTATTGGATTTCAATAATATTCTTGCCAGGTTGAAGACAAAAAAAGCTGAGCCCCTTGTCACCCATATTGCCAACTCTGCCGCACTTATTTATTTTCCTGAGAGCCATCTCGATATGATCCGCCCAGGAATCAGTCTCTACGGCTATTATCCCGACGCTTCCCCTGCCAGGGCAAAGACTGCTGCACCAATACTGCAATTGCAGCCGGTAATGAGTTTCAAAACCAGGGTTATCCAAATTAAAGAGCTTGATGCTGGATGCGGAATCAGCTATGGCCATACCTTTGTCACTCGCCGCAAGAGCAGGATTGCAGTATTGCCGGTCGGATACGCTGACGGATATTTAAGAAAACTTTCCAACCGGGCAGAGGTTTTAATTGGCGGCAGGCGGGCACCTGTTTGCGGCAGGGTCTGTATGAATGCCACCATGGTTGACATTACCGATTTGCCCCCGGTCCATACCGGCGATGAAGCGGTTCTCATGGGGCAACAGGGCGATGCTGTCATAAGTGCGGATGAAATTGCAAAATGGATGGAGACAATAAGTTATGAAGTTCTCTGTTTGTTCGGTACTTTCAATGAAAGAGTTTATCTAACCCCCGAGAAAGTTGACTAATTTTTTTATCTCCAATGAAATAAAACTACGGGAACGTGTTGATACAATGATAAAAGAACGCATCAAAGAACTCCTGGATCAATATTTTACTGAAGGCATTGACCAGGGATTGTGGACTGCTGCAGCCGCGGGTTCATATGCTGTGGAGCTTCCCAAGCATGCATCTCATGGGGATTTTTCCACAAACATGGCCATGCTAATAGGAGGCCGTGAAAAGAAAAATCCTCGCGAGGTGGCAGCCAGAATTACTGAAAAGATGCGCAATTATAGCGAGTTATTTGATAATGTTGAGATCGCGGGGCCGGGTTTTGTCAATTTCTTTGTCCGGGATGCGGTGTGGCAGTCAGTGGTACATTCGGTCTGTGAGAAGGGTTATGGGTATGGCTTATCACAAATAGGGCAGCAGAAAAATGTGCTGGTCGAGTTTGTCAGTGCCAATCCCACCGGCCCTCTTTCCATCGGCCACGGACGCCAGGCTGTCCTGGGCGATGCCATTGCCAGGCTGCTGGAGGCCACCGGCCATGCTGTTATGCGGGAATACTACTATAATGATGCCGGCCGGCAGATGCGTGTCCTGGGAGAGTCCACCAGGGCCAGATATCTGGAACTCCTGGGACTTGCCGGAGAATTTCCAGAGGATGGCTACCAGGGTGAATACATCTATGATATTGCCAGAAAGCTGATCAAGGAAAAGGGAGATTCCCTGAAAGATGGGGATGATGTTTTACCTTTCAAGGAAAAGGCGGAGCAGGAGATATTTGCAAATATTGTTGAAACGCTTGAACGACTCGACATCAAGTTTGACAATTATTACAACGAGCATTCCCTGTATGAAAAAGGACTGGTCGCTGATGTGGTTGCCAGGCTGCGCGAGAAAGACCTTGCCTATGACCATGATGGGGCAGTCTGGTTCAAGACCACGGAGCTGGGTCAGGAACAGGACCGTGTCATTATTAAAAGCACGGGAGAGCCCACCTACCGGCTTCCTGATATTGCCTATCACAGGGAAAAATTTAAACGGGGGTTCGATTGGCTGGTCAATATCTTCGGTTCAGATCATATTGCAACCGTGCCGGATGTCCTGGCAGGGCTCAGAGCACTTGGTTATGATGATTCTAAGGTGACGGTTGTCATCCACCAGTTTGTTACATTGACCCGGGAAGGCAAACAGGTCAAAATGTCAACCAGGAAGGCAAATTTTGTCACGGTGGATGAACTTTTTGACGAAGTCGGGCCGGATGTTATCAGGTTTTTCTTTTTAATGCGCAAGGCAGACAGTCAGCTGGAGTTTGATCTTGACCTTGCCACCAAAGAAAGCCAGGAGAACCCGGTATTCTATGTGCAGTATGCCAATGCCCGGTTGAGCAGCATCCAGAAAAAGGCAAAAGAAAAGAACATTGCCCGGAGCCCGCTGCAGAAGGTAGCCCTGGAAAAGCTAACATTGGCCGAGGAGCTTAACATGCTCAAGGCCCTTGCTTCATATCCGGAACTCGTTGAAAGTGCAGCTCTTGACCTTTCACCCCATCGGATTATCTTTTTCCTCATGGATCTGGCCGGACAGTTTCACAGTTACTATAACAGCCACTTAGTCATTTCAGACGAGCCGGAGCTTACCCAGGCCAGGTTGTGGCTGGCTGAAGCACTTCGCATAGTATTTCATAACGGTTTGCGGGTTGTAGGCCTTTCCGCCCCGGAGTCCATGTAGGATTAAATGCAAGCCCCCCTAAGTTGAAAGATATTTTGTGCAACAGAAAATTTGCCCGGTGAGTATCAAATAAAGATCGTGGCCAAAAGCAGAGCGAAGAAAAAAAAGAAAATAAAATTTGAGCTTACTCTGAGTGGAGTGTTGGGGATTGGCGCCGTTTTGTTCTGCGTGTTTTTGTGGATGTTTCTTTTAGGCGTCTGGGCCGGCCAGACTATACTTCTGCCTGCAGGTTAGTCCGGGCACAAATTGTCACGAGGCTTGACCCTGTCGTGCACGCGGAGTAAGATGGCGCGCCATGAAGGGTGCAGCAGCTGTATTGTTTGCTGCAGATGCCAAGAAATTGAGGAATAATCGGCTATGATACGTAATGCCCATATGGGTGATATAAAGAAAATATACAAGCTGCTGCAGTACTTTGCTGACAAGGATCTACTGCTGGGTCGGTCTTTGAGCTCTTTGTACGATCAGCTGCGAGATTTTACTGTCTACGTCGAGAATGAGGGAGAGGATCCGAACCAGGAAAAGCTCATCGGTGTCTGCGCCCTGCACATTTGCTGGGAAAACCTTGCCGAAATCAGGTCGCTGGCGGTTATTGACGAGTATCATGGAAAAGGGGTCGGCAGGCAGCTTGTCAGCAGGGCCCTGGCAGAGGCGGACTCCTATGGTATTACAAGGATTTTTACCCTGACCTACCAGCCGAGTTTTTTCAGAAAGCTCGGTTTTAAGGATATCGACAAGTCAGAGTTGCCCCACAAGGTCTGGAGTGACTGTATAAACTGCTCAAAGTTTCCGGATTGCAACGAGGAAGCCCTGATCTGGGAAAAAAATTCATAACACCTGTTGACTGCATGTCTGCGCCCTTTGAGAGGATAGGCAGCGGGCCGAAAAGCTAAAGGTGTCACGATTTTTTCAATAACAGAATTTCTCCCGTGCGTGAGAGTTTAACGATAAATTGCCCATTATTGTAAAAAGACTGCTGTTAAGTCATAACATACGGAGTTCTCAGTATAATGATAGGTACCGCATTAACAAAAATATTCGGCAGTAAGAACGAAAGGGTCTTGAAGCAGATCCAGCCGCTTGTAGAGCGGATAAATAGCTTTGAGGCTGATATTCAGAAGTTGGATGATGGAGCCCTGGCTGCAAAGACAGTTGCCTTCAAGGAAAGAATCGCCAAAGGCGAATCGCTGGATGATCTGCTGCCCGAGGCCTTTGCTGTAACAAGGGAAGCTGCCCGAAGGGTAATCGGCGAAAGACATTACGATGTCCAGCTTATTGGCGGCATAGTCCTGCACCAGGGCAAAATCGCTGAAATGAAAACAGGTGAGGGCAAGACCCTGTGTTCAACCCTGGCCGTCTATCTCAATGCCCTTTCAGGAAAGGGTGTCCACGTTGTAACGGTCAATGACTACCTGGCCCGTCGTGATGCTGAATGGATGGGTGCCATCTACCGCTTTCTGGGGCTGACAACTGGCACGGTTCTGCATGAAAAAAACGATCAGGAGCGCCAGGAAGCCTATAATGCCGATGTCACCTACGGCACCAACAATGAGTTTGGTTTTGACTACCTGCGGGATAATATGAAGTTCGATATCAAGGATTACTGCCAGCGTGATTTTAACTTTGCCATAGTCGATGAGGTTGACTCCATCCTCATCGATGAAGCCAGAACACCCCTTATCATCTCTGGTCCGGCAGATATTTCAACCGAGCTTTACCACCTCGTGGATAAGGTCATACCAGGTTTCAAGCGTGATCAGCATTATAACCTGGATGAAAAATCACGGACAGTCTCCTTAACCGAGGAAGGTGTGGCTCTGGGTGAAAAACTCCTCAAGGTGGAAAATCTCTACGATCCCAAGAATATAGAATACCTGCACCACTTGAACCAGTCTTTGAAGGCCCATCTCCTTTTTCAGCGCGATGTTGACTACCTGGTCAAGGATGGTGAAGTGGTAATCGTGGACGAGTTCACCGGCCGCACCATGCCGGGCCGCCGATACAGTGATGGCTTGCACCAGGCCCTGGAGGCAAAGGAGGGGGTCAAGATAGAGCGTGAAAATCAGACGCTGGCCTCCATTACATTTCAGAATTATTTCCGGCTTTATGAAAAGCTCGCCGGCATGACTGGTACGGCAGACACAGAAGCTGAGGAGTTTAAGAAGATTTATGATCTTGATGTGGTCATAATCCCGACCCATAAACAAATGATCCGTATTGACTACCCGGATGTGATCTACAAGAATATCCCGGCCAAATACAAAGCTGTCATCCGTGAGATTAAAGCACTGCATGAAAAGGGCCAGCCTGTTCTGGTAGGTACGATTTCCATAGATGTGTCTGAAAAGATATCCAATATGCTAAAAAAAGAAGGTATCAAGCATTCCGTCCTCAATGCAAAACAGCATGAGAAGGAGGCGGAAATCGTGGCCGAAGCAGGCCAGAAGGGCCGGGTGACCATTGCCACCAATATGGCCGGCAGGGGTACGGATATCAAGCTTGGCAAAGAGGTGCCGGATCTTGGCGGTCTGCACATTCTGGGAACAAGCCGCCATGAGTCAAGGCGTATTGACAACCAGCTCCGGGGCCGTTCAGGAAGACAGGGAGATCCTGGTTCTTCCCGTTTTTATCTCTCCCTGGAAGATGACCTGCTGCGCATCTTCGGCTCGGATAGGATTTCCGGTATTCTGGATAAGCTGGGAATGGATGAAGATGAGCCCATTGAGCATAACATGATCAGCCGGGCTATTGAAAATGCCCAGCGCAAGGTGGAAGGCCACAACTTTGATATACGTAAGCATCTGCTTGAATATGATGATGTCATGAACAAGCAGCGGGAAGTTATCTACCAGCAGAGGCGTGAAGCGCTTGACAGCAAGGATATCAAGCCTCTTATCGAAGAAATAATCACTGAAGAGATGGAGTCCATTGCCGCAGAATTTATTGAGACGAAGGTTATGTCGCCTGACTGGGACTGGAAGGGCATCAATGAAAGGCTGCAGAACATAACCGGTTTTGCGCCTGCATGGGATGAAGCGGACAAGCACGACCTGGATCATGACAAGTTTTTTGACAAGCTTCTGCAGATTGCACAACATGCTTATGCGGAACAGGAGGAACGCATCGGTCTTGAAGGCATGCGTTATCTTGAACGGGTAATTTTTCTGCAGATGGTTGATACTTACTGGAAAGAACACCTGCTCAACATGGATCATCTGAAGGAAGGTATCGGACTGCGCGGCTATGGCCAGAAAAACCCTCTCAATGAATATAAAAGGGAAGGTTTTGAAATGTTTGCCAACATGATTGAAACAGTGAAGCAGCAGACATTGACAACTCTGTTCCGCATTCAGATTGCCAGAGAGGAGGATGTTGACCGTGAAGCCCTGGAAAAAAGAAAGAAGCAGCAGGCTGAGATGCGTTTAAGCCGTGGTGGACAGGAAGAAGGGAAGTCTCAGCAGCAGCCTTTGAAAAGGGAAGGCGATAAGATTGGCCGCAATGACCCTTGTCCCTGCGGTAGCGGCAAAAAGTATAAGAAATGCTGCGGCGGGTTCAAATAACATTGCAGATGTCTCATGAAATACTTTGTAGGTAGTGCCAATGATCATCAAGGGCTTTAAATATGCAGCCGTTGCAGCCGGTATAAGGAAGAAGGAGCGGTTGGATCTTGGTCTGATTTTTTCCGAAGAACCTGCCACAGCCGCTGGTGTTTTTACCAGAAGCCGTGTGAAGGCAGCCCCGGTGCTGCTTGATATAAAACGGATAAGCCAGGGCAGGGCCCAGGCAATACTCGTAAACAGCGGTGTGGCAAATGCCTGTACCGGCAAGAGAGGGATGCAGGCGGCCCAAACCTCCTCAGGTTTGGCGGCTGCAGCCTTGGATATTGATGACAACCTGGTGCAGATAGCCTCCACCGGCGTAATCGGTGAACAGTTGCCGGTTGAAAAAATGGCAGTAGCAATGAATGAACTGGTTGGAACTTTATCACCAGACGGTTATATGAAAGTTGCCCGCGCCATCATGACCACGGATACCGTGCCCAAGACAGCTGAACGTACCTGCGCCATGGGAAACGATGAGGTAAAGCTCTTCGGCATGGCCAAAGGGGCGGGGATGATCATGCCGGACATGGCTACCATGCTCTGCTTTGTCATGACTGACGCCGCAATTGCGGCGGATATCCTACAGCACCATCTGTCCAAGGGTGTAATGCAATCCTTTAACCGCATCACCGTTGATGGCGATACAAGTACAAATGATACAGTTCTGATCTTAGCGAACTCTACGGCCGGCAACCAGAAAATTGATGCGTTGGATACCGTGGACAGCAGAAGTTTCGGAGCAGCTCTGGCAGAATTGCTAAAAGACCTGGCGCTGCAGATAGTGGCAGACGGAGAGGGTGCCACTAAAACAGTCACCATAAGAGTCATTAACGCAGAAAATGTAGAAGATGCTGATGGTGCTGCCCGCACGATTGCCAACTCCCCCCTGGTTAAGACGGCTTTTTTTGGGGAGGATGCAAACTGGGGGAGAATTATAGCTGCCTTGGGGCGCTCTGGTGCTAACTTTGAACAAGACCGCGTGGATATTCTCTTTGATGAGGTACTTCTCGTGCAAGATGGTCTGGTACTGGGAGCAACGGCTGAAGCTGAGGCAACCGATGTCCTCAAGCAGAAAGCATTTACAGTTACAGTTGATCTGAAAGCGGGTCAGGCGGCAGGTGAAGTCCAGACCTGTGATCTTTCCATCGACTACATTAAAATAAACGCTGATTACCGCAGCTGATTAATACCATTTTCCGTCTGTGTTTTCTTGAAGTCCGGTCCTGCCGTGTGTATTATATAAGCATAAAGTAACTTATTCTATAATCTCGCAACTGTTTTCATGGAGGGAGGATTATGAGCGCTGATACGAAGAGAACCTGTCCTGAATGCAACGGAGAAAAAAAGATTGCCGGGACCTGTGTCTGCGACATGGAATGGCGCGGCACCCAAAAAGATGATGAATGGGTAGACTGCCAGTGCACCGATGAGGAAATCTGCCCGGTTTGTCAGGGTACCGGGTATGTCTCAGAAGATTAAGCTTCATGGGGCCTGACAATTTTTAGGATTGTTAATTCATATGACATATGGCGGCAGGTCTGATTTCAGGTGACCAGCCCAGGTGTGCTTTTGCTCAGGAACTTGAGGCTTCAAGCTTCCTTATACCCTTTCTGATAAAAAACAGGGCCAGAAACAAGGAGATGGCAATTGAGGCAAAAATCCAGCCGATAAGTGTCAGCAAGTCATGCAGTGGCAGCAGCCCGGTCCGGAGCCAGACCCGCATAAGTCTATAGACAGGTCCTCCCCCCAGGAATATAACTGCCAGTTCAAAGGTAATTGCAGTAAAAAGAAAAAGAATGGCTCCAATACCTCCCAGGGCAACAGCCCTGTTTTCTGCCTTGAAGTCAGCGTAAATTGCCCCAAAGCCAAGGGCCATGGCTATTACTGTCCAGGTAATAATCAAGCCAGTAATGATCGAGATCCACCACATGGGCCCCTCTATATTGAGGAGGCGGTTGGACACAACCAGCAGCGTAAGGGCAAGAACGGTAAAGGGTACTGCATAAAAGATATACTTGTGCAGGATATATTTGGCAGTGGAAAGGGGTGATGACATTATAATATAAAAGGAACCGCCTTCCGCGCCAATGGAAGGGTAAACAAAACGGGCGGCCAGGGAGGCCACGACAAAACCTGCAAGCCCGATATTGAGAAATGATATAAGGTTGGTGACATACTCTTCTTGAAATACGGAGCGCTCCACAGGAAGGACTTTGAAATTATAGAGGTAAACAATAACCAGGGCTGCAATCATGAAAAGTTGTGACCATTCAGCTGAATCGCGCAGAAACAGTTTGGATTCTTTCAGAAATGTCCACTGCAGGGAACTGCTCCGGTACCTCTCCCTGCTGGAAAAAGTCCGGTAGCCGCCAAAAGATTCCTGTGATTTTGTGAAGCCGGCAAGAAACCAGCGCTCCATGGCCCATTCACCGAGAAAGAAAAGGGTCAGGGGAGTAATTATTAGCAGGGCTGTTACCAGATAATCAATTTCACGCTCCATGAGATAGTAGGAAAGCAGGTTTGAGGCCCAGGCTGCCGGGATATACGGAGCGGCCGGGGTTGCCAGGGATGAGAGATAGTCAATGAAGTGGCCATACTTGTCCGGATTGACCAGGTCTTCCGGTCGCATAAGCCGGAAAATGAGATAAATGAAGATGCCGAAACATATTGACAGGTAGAGAATTATATCCTTTGTACGTTTGGCAGGAAAAAGATTGACGAGTACAACCGTCAATCCCATGCCGAAAGTTGTGGCTGTGGCAGCGGTTGCCAATATTGTTCCCAGCATGAGGGGCCAGTAAAGAATTCCGGCTTTGAAAACCGTCCCATAGGCGGCAAAAATAGGAATTGAAAAAACAACCATCATCCACGAGGTGTAAATTGATGTTGTAATGTAGCGCATGAAGAAAATGTCCGATTTTGCAACCGGTGCGGCAAAGATTATTTCGTTGTCCTGGGAAAGGAACAGGATCGATACGGCAGAGACCATACAGGAAAAAACAAGCATGGCAAACATGGTTATCCAGGCCATCTGGAATATTTTCAGGCTGAGAAGAATACCAAGTTCATTCTGGCTGTGAAAATAGGTGACAACCTTAGCCACAATCTTGTACAGGACCAGACAGACCGCCAGGCTGAAGAGCAGCACGCCAAGTGTCCGGAAAGGTATCCTGTTTTTAGGGAAGAACCTGTTTTTTGCAGAAAACAGAAAAGGCTGCAAAAGTGTTTTTCGTTTGGATGTTTTCATTGCAAAGATAAATATCTTACCCGGAACGCAGAGCGGCAATTATATCCTGCAATTCATAAGCCCCGGTCAGCTCCAGGAAGATTTCTTCAAGATCTGAATGTTCCAATCGGGCCTCACGCTCCAGGTCTTCCAGGTTGCCAAGTGCCCGCAAACTGCCATTTAGGATGATACCGATCCGGTCACAAAGTTCTTCGGCAATTTCCAGGGAATGGGTTGAAAGAAAGACAGAGGTACCCCTTAAAGCATGGCTTTTAAATAATTCTTTAACAATACGGGCACTTTTCGGATCAAGGCCGACCATGGGTTCATCGACAACAATCAGGGGTGGTTCGAGCATGAAGATACTGGAGATAATGAGCTTCTGCCGCATGCCGTGCGAATAACTCTCAATTAGATGGTGCTGCCAGTCATGAAGGTCAAAGAGCTTCAGGTAATGCTCCGTATTGCGGGAAAAGGTTTCAGGGGCCAGGTTATATAAACTGGCAATAAACTGGAGGAACTCAAAACCGGTTAATTTTTCGAACAGGTATGGGCGATCCGGTATATAACCTGTATCCTGCTTGCATTTTTGGGGCTCTCTTGCCAGGCTGCGGTTGTTAATTGTTACCGTACCATTATCAGGTTGCAAAAGGCCCGCTATCATCTTGATGGTGGTTGTTTTGCCCGCGCCGTTCGGTCCAAGAAAGCCAAAGATCTCGCCCTGTCTGACCTTCAAGCTTATATTGTCAACCGCGGTGAATTTCCCGAATTTCTTCGTCAGGTGCTCCAGGACAAGAACATGCTCCGTGTCATTCTTGCGGGATACTATTTTGTTACTTTTATTGTTATGCTCATTCATAAGTCAGTCTTTTTTGTCTGCAACTATTTCAATCTGCAGCTTACCAAGCAGGGCCGCAATTCTAACCTGTTCATTAGTTTCCCCCTCGACAAATTTTATATGGCTCAAATCAGCAGGGAATTGATTTGTTGTTGTATCCACTGAATACCAGTCACCATCAAGACAGACCTCGTTCCAGGCATGATAATAAAATGCTCCCTCAGAAAAAGTCACCCCGGCGACTACGCGGGTGGGTATGCCAATGCTCCTGGCCAAGGCGGCAAAGAGGGCGGCATGTTCATTGCAGTCGCCCATCTTAGTACTCAGCGTGGTAAGGGCATCCGGAATGCCGAGTACCGGCCTTTTTTCCAGGTTTTTAAAGACCCATTCAGTTAATATGGTTACACGTTCGAGGTCACTGGCCGCATTTCCGGCCTCTGCCTGAGCAAGGTCTGTTATGAGTTTGTTTCTTGCCTGAATGTATGGCGTGGAAGCAAGTTCTTCCGGAAAGCCTTGACAGGAAGCGGCATCTGGGGCTGGCAAGGATTCAAGACTCACCATAAGAATATCGCCATGGAGACTCTGACGGTCTTTGTCAAGATCAAAATCAGCTTCTGGAGGCAGGGTTAAGCGATAGCGGATTTCCTTACGGTTGGTAAGATCGGGGATGCCGCCACTGAGTGGTATGGAAACGCTGCTTAAAATTTCCCTGCCGTTAACTTTAATATCAGTGGCTTTGAATTCCGGTTCCGAGATGAAGACAAAACCTGCGGGAGATTCTTCCTTGATGACTTTGCCTCCATCATCCAGCCAGCTGTTTATCCTGATGCCTGAAAATGTCTCAACAAAATGATGCAGGGTATAAATACGATTCTTGATGAGAATTTTCTCACGTCCTTTGTATTCCATAACCGTGTCTTTCCCTGAAAGGGAAATCGGGTCAAAATAAGGGATTTTTACCTTGTCACCAGGTTGCAGCCCTTGGTCCAGAAGGTAAAAACGTCTGTTTGTTGAAAGCAAGGGAGGTTTCTGCAGTCGAATTACATCAGAAACAGTTTCCTTGCCGGTTGTGAAGGAGAAGCGGATGTCCCGATCTTCAACTCTGCCCTCGGCTTCCATCCTGTAAAAAGGGGAGGTGAAGTGAAAGCTGAAATCCCTGAGCAGCATATCCTTGCTCAGGGAAGCTGTGATCCGCATGTCAACAGGATGGGATTCATTGAGGATATTCAAATAGAGGAAGGCCTGCTGGTAGAGAATATACCCGTCGGGACCGGATTCTGTCAGTCTGTTTTTCACAAACCCGATCCTTTCATTTTGGAAGTAGATGCCGGCAAAGCTTTCCTCTCTGCCGCGCTTGATGATCTGCTCCTCGCGGATATCAATGCTTTTGATAAAATAATCGCGCTTAAGCAGGGCAGCAAAGAGAAGAACCCAGATAATGAGAAAGAAAACACGAATGCTGTTTTTGGGAAATGTCAATGAAAGCCTACCTGTATACTTAAAGCAAAAAAAACCGGCAAAACAATCTAAAGTTAAGCATTTCTGGGTTAGCAGGCAACTGCTGCATGGAGAGGGACGCTTCCATGATATTTCTCCCTCCTGACGAAATCTCAGCCGACTATCCAGACAGCGGTATTAACACTCATTGCCACTACTTTTTCAGTGACGCTGCCGAAAACACCTTTGACAATTTCTTTGTCGCGACGGCCCATAACAATGGTCCCGAAGTCATCAATCAGTGCCTGGCGTACAATCTGGCGGCTTGGATACATGCCTTTTTTCGTTTCAAGCCGATGTATTCGTTCAGAAGGGAAGCCGCTGTTGATAAGCATCTGGCGCGGTGCAAGAAAATAAAGATCATCATCATGCTTGTGTTCCTGGCACCAGGCTGTTGAAAGGAATCTGTTGCAATATCCCATGCTGAGGTCCTGTTTCTGGGCGAACATGGCAGCAGAGTGGAAAAGGGTAACTTCAGCGTAAGGATTGTTCTTAAGCATAAAGCAAAGATGGTCAACAGCCTGGAGGGTGAAATGGGAACCGTCCACGGGGACAAGAAATTTGCGGGAGTCAACTTGTCCGTCAATGATCCAGATTGGCACATCATGGCATTTCTCAAACATGGTACTGGAGACACTGCCCATGATGAGTTCTTCCAGTTTTGATACACCGCGCCGTCCCAAGACCAGGGCATCGAACCTTCCTTTTCTGGCAATGTTTAATACCTCGTCCGCAGGGTTTGTGGTGGATATCTTGACCTCGGTTGTTACCTGATCCGGCCCAATGCCGTTGCGTCCAAGCCTTTCAACTGCTTTGTGCAGAAATTTCTTGGCAGCAGAAAAACGTTTTTGTTCCTCTTGGCTCAGCGTGCTCATCAATTCAAGCTCGTCAAGCCATGCGCTCGCAGTTTCTGATGGGTTACAGGTTATAACGTTGAGCAGATGCAGGCGGATATCATCAAGATGAGCAAAGAGTTGTTCCAGGTAATGCAGGGTATTGGAACTGTAAACTGAGGCATCAACGGCAATAAGCAGTTTTTTTTCCATGGACTAACCTCTTTTTTCTTAATCAACGGGATTATCATAGGTGCAGGTTACGCCGCAATAATTCTGGAAAACAAGGCGGCTGCCCTTCTTTTCCACATAATTTGGCAGCAGGGGTATTTTGCCGCCGCCACCAGGGGTATCCACAGCAAAAGTCGGTACAGCCATGCCTGACACATGTCCGATCAAACACTGCATGATTTCTAACCCCCTGGCAACCGGAGTGCGAAAATGATTTGTACCCTTTGTCATGTCTGTCTGAAAAAGATAGTAAGGTTTGACGCGAATACGCAAGAGGTTATACAGCAAACGTTTAATAATTTCCGGATCATCATTGATTCCCTTCAGCAGAACGGTTTGGCTGCCGAGGGGAATGCCGGCATCAGCTAAACGGTTACAGGCTTTTGCAGCCTCAGGAGTGATTTCATCCGGGTGATTGAAATGAGTGTTGATATATACCGGATGATACCGTTTGATTGTGTCTGCAAGTTTCTTGGTCACCCGCATGGGCAGCGTACAGGGGACGCGACTGCCTATCCTGATAATATCAACATGTTCTATGGCACGTAAGCGTGAAAGAATATAATCAAGCCTGCTGTCATCAAGAAGCAATGGATCGCCGCCTGAGAGAAGGACGTCCTTGATAGCCGGTGTCTGCTGCAAATACTTAAGACCATTATTTATTGTTTTACTGCTGACAACCATTTCTTTCGTGCCAACTTTACGTTTTCTGGTACAGAACCGGCAGTAAACCGCGCATTGGTTATGGACCAGAAAAAGGGCGCGGTCAGGATATTTATGCACAAGGTTCGGTACCGGACTTAAGTTTTCTTCATTTAATGGATCTTCCATGCAGACAGTATCACAAAGTTCCAAGTTGTCCGGAACTGCCTGACGCCAAAGGGGATCGCCGGGTTGCTTTATGAGACTTAGATAATAGGGATTTATTCTCATTGGGTATATATCTGTCACCCTGTCAAGATCTCCCGCATCTAACCCGAAGTGGGCTGACAATTGGGCAGGTTGCGTAATGCTTTTTTGGAGAAGGACTTGCCAATGCTTCATAGTATTTTATAAGAGGTACTTTTTGAGGAGGGAAGATGCAAGACGATTTAACTTCTTATTTTTTTGAAAGAAGAACAAGAATAACAGCCTATATGAAGTGCAAGGAGTAAAATTTTAATAGGCTAAAGCTTCTTTTCCAGTCCTTGAATATTGGCATGTTCTCCTAAAACAACAAGAATATCGCCAGGCAGTATTTCCGTGTTTTGATTTGGGTTGAACAGCATCTCGCCTTTATCCCGCTTGATTGCTACAACAATCAGGTCGTGCTCTGAGCGGATGCCTGACTGCATCAGGGTTTTATTGACAAATGTCGCTTTATCAGAAACCCGCAGTTCTTCAAGCCTGAGGCCAAGTTCACCGTCATGGACTGTAAGGTCTATAAAATCAATGACCGTAGGCCTGACCAGTGATTGTGCCATGCGGCGGGCGCCGATTTCATAAGGCGAGAAAACCTTGTTGGCTCCGGCGCGCAATAGTTTTGATTCCGCCCCTTTTTTACCGCTTGATCTGGCCAATATATAGATGTCAGGCTTGAGTACCCTGGCTGAAAGGATAACATAGACGTTATCAGCATCTGAACTTGTAACGGCGATTAATGCCTTGGCGTCATTGATATGTGCCTTTGTCAGTATGTCATCACTGGTGGAATCACCCCGTAGTACAAGATATCCTAATTCCTCGATGGCTGTGATTTCTTCTGGATTGTTCTCAATTATAAGGAAGGGTCTTCGGTTTTCATGCAGAATTTTGCTGATCACCTTCCCAATGCGCCCGAAGCCGCATACTATGTAATGGTCTTTCAGGCTAGCCAGCTTTTTTTCCATATGTCTTCTCCCTAAGAATGTTTGCAGGCCGCCTTCGACCATGGCCTGTGTAATTAAGCTGACGAAAAAAAGAAACAAACCAACTCCGCCGAAAACAAGAAACATGGTAAAATACTTACCGACAGGACTCAGTGGGATAACCTCACTGAAGCCGACAGTTGTAATGCTTATTACAGTCATGTAGAGCGCATCTGTCATGTTGGTGCCTTCAATGAGCATATAGCCTGATGTTCCGTAAATAAGGATCAGGAGCAATAAGGCTAAGCTGACGAGAATTTTTTTCATGGCCGTTGATTAAATATTTTAATGTAACTGGATAAATGCATTCAAAAGATACAAGCAGGTCGTAAAACTGGCTACTTTTTTTTTATGGTCACCATGACTGGCATGTAGGCAGGACCTGGCAGCAAAAATTATTGGTTTTATTAGCAAAAGGATATTAGATGTTTTTTCTTTTGCTGGCCGAGACAATAAACTTAAGGCATGAAATTTTTGAGGATAAGACACGGAGGGAATTTTGAATTTTTTCGAGTTTTATTTGCAAGGCAGTAATGGCTGACAGATACAACAAGTTAGTATTGCAAAGTAAAAGAGAATGACATAGCCCAACCGGGACCAAATAAAAAACCCGCCGGAAATTCAGGCGGGTTTTTTTATACTGTAATAGTTCTATTTTCTATTCAAGGCCTGTTACATCGGTTGCCTGTAATCCTTTCTGGCCCTCAGTTATTGAAAATTCAACCTTCTGACCTTCGGCAAGAGTTCTAAAACCTCCGGTGTCTCGGATTGAGGAATAATGCACAAAAACATCATCTCCTTTTTCCCGCTCAATAAAACCGAATCCTTTGCTGTTGTTAAACCATTTTACTGTCCCAGTTTCTCGATCTGACATAATGAAACGCCCTCCCAATTATGCATAAAAAACGGCGAAGCCCGCCAACACTGACTGATTCCAAAACTACTTTGAAATCAGCATATTAAGTAGGTAATCTGATACAACCAAATAATCGCTTTGTCAAGAATAATTAGTTTTTTGCCAAGTTATACAGCTAATGATAACACTGAGTTACAAATACTTGCATTAATCGTGCAAAAGTTTAGCCAGGATAGGGAACTTTTTAAAGGAATAATCCGATGTTGATCTTGTTTGCAACTTGGTTAACTCTATTATAGAGTCGCAGAAAAACAGGGTGCCCTGTGGCGGAACTGGTAGACGCAAGGGACCTAAAAGATGTTTGATTTATAAAATTTAGGTAATCTGGGAATATATACTATCAGTTCACCTCACATAAGCATACAAGGTTGGCGCGCAGCGGGTAATAGCGAGAGCTATCTGCAGGGAGATGACAAGCAGCGGAACACCCTGTAGGCGAAACACCTTATAGAAGGGTGCGTTTCAAGAAGGAGTTGTCAGATTCCTGGCGCTTGGCATTTTGTAGTGTTGCTCTTCTGGATTGTGTCATTCATATATAGCCTTTACTCTGGCCTAAAATTTCTTTAACCTTTATTTTAAAAAAATTATTAGGGAGCTTGAAGGAAAAATCATGGATGAGTCATTGCAGACAAACCACATTTCTATCGATACTGTCAGGTGGCATGCCCTGCCTATAGAGGATGTGTTGGAGAAACTTTCCTGTACCAGGGAGGGCCTGACCGGTGAAGCGGTCCGGGAGCGTCTTGAGACATATGGTCCCAATCGTCTGGCGCCGCCACCGCCCCGTAGCCCGTTCAAGCGTTTTCTGCTGCAGTTCCATGATGTGCTGATCTATGTTCTGCTTGGTGCCGCGACCATAACCGCCCTGATGGCCGACTGGATTGATGCCTGGGTCATCTTCGGCGTGGTGTTCATCAATGCCCTGATAGGTTTTGTTCAGGAGGGCAAGGCTGAAAAAGCGGTTGATGCTATCCGCTCAATACTGACACACGAGGCTATGGTTCTCCGGGACGGGCGCAAGATTACAGTCAAGGTTGAGGATATTGTCCCGGGTGACGTCGTCTTTCTCCATTCCGGAGACAAGGTGCCGGCAGACCTGCGGTTGTTTCAGGTCAAGGATTTACAGGTTGAAGAGGCAGCCTTGACCGGTGAATCAGTGCCGGTGGAAAAAGGAACAGACCCGGTCACAGCAGATGCCCCTCTGGGCGACCGCAGCTCCATGGCCTTTTCCGGTACTCTGGTCAGTCACGGTCTGGGAATCGGAGTTGTGGTGGGGACCGGTGTTGCCACGGAACTGGGCCGGATCAGCACCATGTTGGCCGAGGTCCAGACACTCAAAACCCGCTTGACCCAGCAGATGACCGAAACAAGCCAATGGCTTACCGGTGCCATATTGATCCTTGCCGCACTTAACATGATCTTTGGCCTTGTGGTCCGCAGTTTCTCCTTTAAAGAGCTTTTCTTTGCCAGCGTCGCCTTGGCAGTTGCCGCCATCCCTGAAGGGCTGCCGGCCATCATTACCATTACTATGGCCATCGGTGTCCAGCGCATGGCAAAGCGTAATGCCATTATTCGCCGCCTGCCGGCGGTTGAAACACTTGGCTCGGTCAACGTTATATGCTCGGACAAAACCGGCACCCTGACTCGCAACGAGATGACCGTAACCACTGTTATCACGGCCGAAGGAGCCTACCATGTGGATGGAGTCGGTTATGAACCGCAGGGCGGTTTTTCGCAACATGGGAAAAATATAAACCCGGCAAAGGATGCGCTGCTGTTGGAGTTGGCTCGGGCCGGGGCCCTGTGCAATGACGGGGGACTGCAGCAGCAGGACGGTCGTTGGCAGGTCCAGGGTGACCCAACTGATGGCGCCCTTATAGCCCTGGCAATGAAGGCCGGCCAGGACCCGGAATTTAACAGCCGGGAGTACCCACGGGTTGATACCATACCTTTTGAGTCAGAACATAAATTCATGGCGACCCTGCAACATGATCACTCCGGGCACGGCTTCATTTATCTCAAGGGCGCCCCGGAACAGGTCCTGGAAATGTGCAGCAAAGAACGACGGGACGGCGATGACTATCCCATCAACCTGGAGTTCTGGAAAGGCCAGATTAATGCTATAGCCCGCCAGGGGCAGCGGACCCTGGCTTTAGCCTACAAGGCTGTCGGCGACAGACGTGAGATGCACTTTGAAGATGTTAAAAGCGGGCTGACCCTGCTTGGACTTTTGGGCCTGATAGACCCACCTAGGGAGGAGGCGATAACTGCGCTGGCCAGCTGCCGTACCGCCGGCATAAAGGTTAAAATGATCACCGGTGATCATGGCCTTACCGCCACCGCCATAGGTGAGCAGATTGGCATGCAGACAGGAGAGGGTGCAGTTACCGGCAGGATGCTCGATATAACCGGCGAGGATGAATTGAAGCTTCTGGTACAGAAAACCGACATTTTTGCCCGCGTCAGCCCGGAGCATAAGCTGAGGCTTGTAAAAGCCCTGCAGGCCAATGACCAGGTCGTAGCCATGACCGGCGACGGCATTAACGATGCCCCGGCCCTCAAGCGTGCCGACATGGGGGTTGCCATGGGATTGAAGGGCACCGAGGCGGCAAAGGAGGCTGCGGAGATGGTGCTGGCCGATGACAACTTCGCCTCCATTGTTCATGCTGTTGAGGAGGGCCGCACTGTTTACGACAACATCAAGAAAACCCTGGCCTTTGTTCTGCCAACCAACGGCGCTCAGGCCGGCATGGTCATTGCCTCGGTAATGATGGGGATCTCCCTGCCTATAACCCCGCTGCAGATCCTCTGGATCAATATGGTCACCTCTGTGACGCTTGGGTTGTCGCTTGCCTTTGAACCGCCGGAAGGCGATGTCATGCAGCGACCGCCCAGGCCGACGAAGGAACCGCTGCTGACCCCGTTTCTTGCCTGGCGGATTATTTTTATTTCCACCATCATTGTCATGGGGACTTTGGGGCTTTTTCTCTGGGATCGCGCCCATGGCGAAACCTTGGAGATGGCCCGCACCACGGCGGTCAATACTCTGATATTCTTCCAGATATTTTATCTCTTCGGGGCCCGCTACCAGTATGACTCCGCGCTGTCACGCGAGGGGCTTTTGGGCAACAGGGGTGTGCTCTACGCCGTGGGGGCAATTATTGTCCTGCAGATATTATTCACCTACCTTTCCTTGTTCCAGAACATCTTCAATACCCAGGGAATCCCTATGGGCGACTGGCTGCGGCTTTTGATGTTTACTCCCCTGGTATTTGTACTGGTTGAGATGGAAAAAAGGATAATGAAGCAAATAGAAAAGAAGAAAACATAACCCGGTGGCATGATGGAGAGCAATTGGCCAGAGTTGAAAATAACTTCAACGGGATTGTTCTTCCCGACGCTTTGGGAGCAACAACCTCAACCCATCACACCCTCATGGTGATTGGTTCATCTCCAGTCGCCTTTTTTTCTATTACCTTTTGCTACCAGAATACTTTCAAAGTTGTAAAAAATACTTTTGATCTTGTTTGCATTTTCGATAATGATATTATAGAGTCGCAGAAAAAATAGGGTGCCTGGGTGGCGGAACTGGTAGACGCAAGGGACTTAAAATCCCTCGG
>Ga0209742_10000035_pt1 | contig 68411 bp, 75 predicted proteins | sample DeeMarSeWOR38_10_FD_187462 | JGI IMG/M metagenome (GOLD analysis project Ga0209742, IMG submission 187462) | Marine sediment microbial communities from White Oak River estuary, North Carolina - WOR-3-8_10 (SPAdes) (version 2) | ecosystem: Environmental > Aquatic > Marine > Intertidal zone >...
TGCGACCTTTGCCGCCAGCGCACCGCCGTCGGTGCTGTAACCATAAGTCAGGATGAACGACATCATGAAGGCCGTCGCCAGTGCACCGGCAAAGTTGCCGATAAAGACCAGGCCCCAGTTACGCAGGATCTGTCCGACGGTGACGCCCGGTCGCTTGTCGAGCAGCGCCAGGGGAACCAGGGTGAACACACCCGTTAAAAGATCGAACTTCATCAGGTAGAGCATGATAAAGCCCACCGGGAACAGTACTGCGCCAAGTAACGGTGAACCGGTCTTGGTCGCGACGGTGATTGCAAACACGGCGGCCAGGCCCAGGATCGCACCGGCCATAAAGGCACGAATCAATGTGTCCTTGGCAGACATGTATACCTTCGATTCACCCTGGTCGACCATCTTTGCTACAAACTCAGTGGGTTCTAGATATGACATAACAAATACCTCTTCAGTAAGTTAAAACGTTTCTCAAAAAGCTCTAATTTTTTATTCCTACGCAATGCATCTCTCTCTTTCATCTGTGTAAATTTTTATGCCACCTCCCCTTGTTCGATCAGCCCCAGGTAGACACGTCCGTTCTCCACTTTGACGGGATAGCTGTGCGTACAACCTTCATCTGGCCCCCTGGCCTTGCCACTGGCGAGATCGATCTTCCAGTTGTGCAGCGGGCAGGTCACCGTGTTGTCGTGAACAATCCCCTGGGAGAGCGGACCCTTCATGTGCGGGCACTCGTCTTTCAATGCGAACACGGCGTCGCTTGAGGTGCGGAACACCGCGATTTCGACCGTATCGGTCCTGACCACACGGGCACCCAGCCTCGGGATGTCTTCCAGTGCGGCAATGTCAATCCAGTTACTCATCGTTAAAACCTCGGTAGCGTTACTTGTCGGCATCAGGCGGCACTGATTTCAATTTTGCGGAACTCGGCGGCCTCGCCGCCCTCGGCACGCGCCTTCCACGGATCGATCTGTGCAAACGTCTGCGAATACAGGAATCGTGCGGCCAGTGTCTTCCGCTGCTCGTCGTCGAACACCGCATCCTTGATGTACTGCAGGCCGACACGCTCGACCCACGGTGCCGTGCGCTCCAGGTAGCGGGCCTCTTCCCGGTATTTCTGGACAAAGGCGGCGCAGTATTCGAGCACCTCCTCCTCGGTTTCGACCTTGCACAGCAGATCGGTCACGCGTACCTTGATGCCGCCGTTACCGCCAACATGCAGTTCGTAGCCGGAGTCCACGCAGACGATGCCGAAGTCCTTGATCGTCGCCTCGGCACAATTGCGCGGGCAGCCGGAGACCGCGAGCTTGAACTTGTGCGGCATCCACGATCCCCAGGTCATCTCTTCCAGCTTGACGCCGAGTCCGGTGGAATTTTGGGTACCGAAACGACACCAGTTTTTGCCGGCACAGGTCTTGACCGTGCGCAGTGCCTTGCCATAGGCGTGACCGGACACCAGCCCGGCATCGGACAGGTCCTTCCACATCGATGGCAGGTCTTCTTTCTTCACACCAAAGAGGTCGATGCGTTGGCCGCCGGTAACCTTCATCTCCGGCACCTCGTATTTCTCACAAGCGTCAGCGATGGCGCGCAGGTCGGAGGGGGTGCACAGGCCGCCGAACATTCTGGGGACAACGGAGTAAGTACCGTCTTTCTGGATGTTGCCGTGCGCACGCTCGTTGATGAAACGCGATTGCGCGTCGTCTTCGTATTCGCCGGGCCACCTGGCCAGCAGGTAGTAATTGAGCGCCGGGCGACAGCTGGCGCAGCCATCCGCCGTCTTCCATTCGAAGAACCGACGTACCGCGCCCATGTCCTTGAGCTCGTGTTCCTTGATGCCGGCAATCACCTCGTCGTGACTGTGGTCAGTGCAGCCGCACATCGGTTTCTTACTGGGTGCTGCGCTATAACCCTCGCCGACGGTACTCGCAAGAATAGATTCAACAAGGCTGGTACAGGAGCCACAGGAACTTGATGCCTTGGTATGCGTCCGTACGTCTTCCAGGGTAAACAGCCCCTTCTTGACGATGGCGTCGACAATTTCGCCCTTGCACACTCCATTGCAGCCGCATATTTCCGCTTCCGGACCGAGCGAGGCAATACGCGCGGCATCACCATGACCGGCGTCACCGAGGTCATGCTGACCGAGAAGGATGGTGCGGCGGAAGGCGCTGATGTCGGTGCCCTCGCGCAACATCTGGAAATACCAGGTACCGTCGAGGGTATCGCCGTACATCACCGCACCCTTGATCCGGTTATCCTGTAACACCAGTTTCTTGTAGATACCGGCACCCGGATCTTGCAGCACCAGGGTCTCGTCGCCCTCGCCCTCGTTGAACGCACCGGCAGAAAATAGATCAATACCGGTCACTTTCAGCTTGGTGGAGGTAACCGAACCTTCGTAACGTGCGATACCAAGGTTGGCCAGGTGGTTGGCCGCGACCTTGGCCTGTTCAAACAGTGGTGCGACCAGGCCGTAGCAGGTGCCGCGATGCTGAACGCATTCACCCACGGCATATACACGCGGATCGAAGGTTTGCATGGTGTCACTGACGACTATGCCGCGCTCGCAGTGGATGCCGGCGTCCTGTGCCAGCGCCATGTTTGCGCGGATGCCCACCGCCATGACCACCAGGTCTGCGTCAACCTGGCTGCCGTCAGCAAATTTCACGCCCTGCACCCGGCCGTTACCGATAATCTCGGCCGTTTGCGTTTTCATCTTGAACGACAGGCCGCGCGCTTCCAGCGAGGCCTTGAGCAGATTGGCTGCGGGCTCGTCCAGCTGGCGCTCCATCAGGGTATCCATCAGGTGCACCACGGTTACGTCCATGCCGCTTTTCATCAAGCCGTTAGCCGCTTCCAGGCCGAGCAGCCCTCCGCCGATGACCACCGCTTTCTTGTAGGTCTTCGCGGCCTCCAGCATGGCATCGACATCGGCGATGTCGCGAAAACCGATGACGCCAGTCTTGTCGTGCCCCGGAACCGGGATCATCACCGGGTTGGAGCCGGTGGCGATCAGCAGGCGATCGTACGGCGCCTCTTCCCCGCTCTCGGTGATTACATTGCGCGCAACCCGATCGATACGTGCTACCGCATCACCGGTCTTGAGAGTGATACTGTTTTCCGTGTACCAGTCACGATCATTCAGGACGATGTCACCAATGGACTTCTCGCCGGCCAGTACCGGCGAGAGCATGATGCGGTTGTAATTCGGGTGCGGCTCGGCACCAAATACGGTGATCTCGTAGGTATCCGGCGCGAGCTTGAGCAGCTCTTCCAGGGCCCGGACCCCGGCCATGCCATTGCCAATCAACACCAGTTTTTCTTTCTGCATCTGCAACCTGTCTCCATAAAAAAAGCCCTAAGTGCCGAGGCCAAATAGGCCTGATCACTTAGGGCTCCGTTACCCTTGCTGTTCGAGTTGTCGCGTTATCCAGCGAGCCTGTTTCCGGGCTGATCTGGAAATTCAATCCACCGAAATCCACGGCGCCGTTGCCGGGTTCGAATTCGTTCAGCGGGGAAATTGCAATCGGTGTGCCAGAACTGGAAACGACTTTGTTTCAACGAGTTAAGGCAGGTGTGTATGAATCACAAAAGTTTTTTGCACAGTTGTGGGGTGTGCGCCGCACCATCCTGATGCATACCATTGTGGATTCGCGCTGTCTTTCGAGGCGATTTTCATTGCCTGCGACGCAGAACTTGTGGCGCACTCCATTGTCTTCAATACTGGGCGGCTAACTTTCCTGGCGCGAGGTCGAGATGATCAATATTCATGGCAGCTATTTTTCCATTAGCAATCCACTGCAGATGCTGGATCGCTGGTTGCACCCGGTTCGGCACACAAAACGGGTATCGCTACGTGACAGAGAGATGGAAGTGGAATGGACCAGCCGGGCACAGCATGAACTGGAAAAGCGTGACACACCGCTGGTTGTCGAAATGCAACTCATGTTCAGCTGCGTGGTGAAGAAAAGGACGATCTTTCACGATTCCTGTGATCTGGATACCGTGGCGGTCAGCGATAAGCTCAAGGTCGCCTTCCGTCCTGTTGAGCCTACATCCTGTGATCCGGTCGAGTTCGCGACAAAATACCCGGTCAAACGTGAATTCGACTCTGCCGCTTCGCTGAAGATCCGGCCGAAACACCTGCTGGTTGATTACGTCAACGGTGAATGGGCAGGTGAGTTCGGTATCTAGCCGTTACTTTTTGTACCGGGCCGCGAACAGCCAGCCCGACACAATCAACATCGCCCAGCCTGCAAGTAACAATGGAAAGAAGGTAAAACCAATGCTCGGAAATGCGCCATGGGCGGCAAACAAGATGATACCTGCACCGGGATAGTGACCCGTCTTCCACAGAGAAATGCCCAATAAAACTGGACCGAGGGTATAGAGCGAGGCTGCAAAGTTACCAAGCAGCATGCCTGGACCCATCAATGTCTCCACTACGGCGGCTTTGACAATTGAAGCCGAGCCAAGATCCATCGCCGCTGGAATCATAAATGAGGCGTTACCCAACGCGGGTAGCGCCAGCGCCGTTCCCCAGACCAACCCGAGCAATCCCAGGAGTGACAACGTACCAGGCCGTCCCTTGTCTCGACATTGCAGCAATAACGCGATAAATCCCGGGAACGGCAAGACATACGCGGCAACGACCAGGTGCTGGTATACCAGAAACTTGTCCGGGGATGTCATTGCCAGCGAAAGAAAGTCCCCGCCGCGTAACAGCAACGTTACCAGTCCGATGACCCCGGCGACCGGAATAGTCCAGAGCATAGCGACTGAAATCACACTGCTTTCTTCCCTCACGGGCCGGTCTCCAGAAAGAGGGAGTCAAGTTTTTTCAATGCCCCGTCTATGTCATACCGGGTTCGATTAACAATTATAACCGACCCCAAACCGCGATCCGGGTACAGGCGCATCTGGCTACGGTAGGCGGCTCCGCCGCCGTCTTTATATAAATAGTTTTCGTTATCTATCCTGCCGATGTGCCAACCGAGCGTCATATCAATATTTTTGCCACTGTTCAGTGTCTGCTGTTCAGTAAGCAGTTTGCGTCCGTTGGATGACAACAATCGGGATTCACTCGACAGCTGGTCCTGCAGGAAACGGGAAAAGGTCCTGGCAGTACCGACCAGGCCACTGAAGGCCTTTCCGTTGATATACACCATTTTTATATGCACCCAACGGCCTTCCGGGTCGCCAACGATATCAGGCCGAACCAGAAAGCCTTTCAACATATTCATTATTGAGTAGCGGGCAAGGTATCCCTTTGCGTATTGTTCCTTCGACGGTAATCGATAACCGAGTTGCTCGGAGGACAAACCCAGCGGCCTGGTAATGTTTTCCAGAACATAGTTTTCGAACGACTGACCACTGACCCGCTCCACGACCTGACCGAGATACCAGTATCCGATATTGGAATAGCGATAACGATCGCCCGGGGGAGATTTTAATTTCGGGCTCTCTTTGGCAACTTCTTGCAACGCTTCCCATTCGTCGAAGCTTGAATGTTCCTCGCGAGTGTGAATCCATTTCAGCGGTATCGGGTTTGGTATACCAGACGTATGACTGAGAAGCTGTCGAATCGTTACTGTGCCATAGGGGTGGTCCGGAACGTAGCGGCTTAAAGGGTCGCCCAAATCAATCTTTTTCTTCTCTACCAGCTGCAAAACCGCAGTAGCGGTAAAGGTCTTGGTCATTGAGTAACCGTGCATGAGATGCTCGGAGGTCATCGCGACCTTGTTGCTGACATCAGCCAGCCCGGCGGACCCGCTGAACAACACCTTGTCCGACCTAACGACTACGTACTGGACGCCCGGCAAATCATTGTTGTCGACCTGCTGTCGCAGGTACCTGGCCGCCTGCCCGTTGGAACTGTTGATATCCATAGCCGTAGCTTGCCCAATGCCGGCCTGAAAAACGATGAGGAAAGCAAAAACCACTGCCAGGTATTGTCGATTCAACATTGTCGTCCCTATTCTCGCTGCAGATTCGAAGTCTCTGCGGCTGTAAATGGAGATATCAAATCTGGGTGCTTTTTCAACAGGGAAACATTATCGCATCTTCGAAGTACGCTTTCTTCATGTGGCTTCGCAGATAAATTTGCCGGAGGGCGGGCACCATCCTTCTACATATACCTTCGTCTCCTCTAGCGGTGTAGGCCGGAGTGCGTGCTCTACTACACTCCGGCCTGTTTCACTTGCTTACCCACGCAATGACTTAATGCTGATTTCGGCGTTGTCATAGTCCTGCCGGGTCGGTTTACCATTCATAAACCAGTCCACCGTGTGCAGCGCACGACCCCGCGGGGTAACAGGCACCTGGAAATGGGTGCGGGTGGTGCGGATCATGTTCTTGATGGCCATGTTGCTCATTGTCGTTCTCCTTTGAAATAGTGGTTTTTTCAGGTTTCTGTTTCGGCGAGACCCAATGCCCTCTCGACAATGAAATCCTAGGTGAAGGGCGCTGGCGGGAATACTTTCGTTCTTGTAGTATCTAACTACACTTAGTGTAGTAACCAACTACACTTTCCAGAATTAGCGCAGCACCAGTCGTTTTTGTGCCCTCAACGTCAATTCGGGGAGACGTCGCATGGAACACGGACAGTTTTGCCCTATCGCCAAGGCCACCGAGATCCTCGGCGAAAAATGGACCATCCTGGTTATCCGCGAGCTGTTGATGGGCGGTACCCGCTTCAATGAATTGCAGCGGGGCCTGAGCATGGTCTCCCCCACCATTCTCACCAAGCGTCTCAACGCACTGGTCGACCACGGCCTGGTGGTCAAAAAGAAGATCCCCGGGCAAAAGGGCTACGAGTACTTCCCTACCAAGTCCTGCCAGGAACTGCTGCCGGTGATCAAGTCGCTGGGAGACTGGGGGATGCGCTGGGCCCGGGACAATATGCGCGAAACCGACTACGACGTGGAACTGCTGATGCTCTACCTCCAGCGCAGCATCCAGGTCGACAAGCTGGTCGGTAAAGAAACCGTGATTCGGTTCAAGTTTACCGACATCAGCGATGCCCAGGATTGGTGGCTAATCGCTGCCGATAACAAGGTAGATGTGTGCACCAAGGACCCCTACAAGGATGTGGATGTCTACTTCACCTCGACCGTACGTACCCTGGTCGACATCTGGATGGGCGACCTGCCCTACAAGCAGGCGGTGCGCGAGAGCCAGATCAAGGTGGTCGGCCCGACGGCAATGACCAACAATATCTTTTCCTGGATGAACATCAGCATGTTTGCCGATCTGCCACCGGCGGCAGAAATCTGAACGATAGATTCATCAATCTTTTACATGCGAAACAGGCTGGATGGCCCTGGAGGGGACCCTGGCAGAGCCCGCTAAATTCTGGAACCGGTTCGCCGGGCATTCCGCCAGCCTACCCGTTCCCGATGAAGTCACTTATCAAATAAAGCTCGAGGTTTCCCGTAACGACTTTCGCGCAGACCCGGACAAGGCGGTATATATGGTTGCGCTGAAACCCAGATCCCGGTCTTCGGGAGTGCCACTGGTGTCAGAAGTGATAGCGGAGACCGGCGCTCCAGATGGTCAGGCTTTCCGGGCCGCCGAGAGTATCGACCAGCCCGTATCCATCAACATCGGTATAGATGGCGAGTTTCGGGCTGGTCTTGAACTCGAACCCCACGCCAAAGCGCCAGCCGGTGCTGTCGACAACAGACGGACCGTCCATAACCGACATATCGTACAAACCCAACTTCAGGTAACCTGACATAAATTCTGTTTGCGGGTCCCAGTTTCGAATCCACCAAACCGCAGAAACAGTGGAGCCCGACATCGCCAGGTTGCCACCGCCACCGATCGGCGCGTTGCCGGTGTCCAGGAAGCTGGCCTCGAGACCGATCGGTCCATAGGTTGGCCGATAGCCAATGGCCACCGAATAACCGACCGCATCTCCGACATCGACAAACTCATGTGTGGTAACGCCGAATCCGCCGCTCGCGTACATGCCGGCGTTCGCAGTCACTGTAGCCAACGACAAGAGCAATGCGAGTATTGCCAGACCACACTGTTTCCCTGTTTTCATAATTCACTACTCATCTAAAACATGTTCCCGACTGTCCCGATGACCGCGTCATCGATATTGGTGACAGGCTTCATTTCTATCTAAGTATAGACAGGATTTGGAGAGGAGCCCGTAAAGACGGAAATGACTGACCGTAAGCCGCAAATAGCCGTTTGACTCTGCCAGTCTGAGCTACAGGGGCCGGGCGTTTATTCCTTCTGTGGAGCCCGGATCAGGAATGTCGCTACTTTCCGCTGAACTTTACCGGCGATTGCGGTTCGGTATTGACGTGCAACTGAAAAATATCGGGCCGTGCGTAGTGGCCGGTAATATCCAGTGCGCGCTTGGCGGTGGCGGCACGTTTGCTGTCAATCTCTGCGTACAGTATTCCTTTTTCATTCCGCATCGGGCCCTCAACAATCTCGCCCCCGGGGGCAATCACAGTCGAGTCGCCGGGATTGACCCATTCCTTTGCGTCTGGGTACAGGTCTTTCTTGCCGGGAAAATCCTCCGGCAGGTCGCTGGCTTCAATCGCGACGCCACTACTGATGACCCAACAACGGCCTTCGCGTGCGATGTGCTGCATGGTACCGATCCAGCCATCACCGCTGTCATACGTCGGCGCGATATAGAGTTCGACGCCCTGTGAGTACATGGCGTAGCGCGCCAGCGGCATGTAATTTTCCCAACAGATCAACGAGCCGATTTTACCCACCGGTGTATCGATTGCCTTCAATCCCGAGGCATCACCGAATCCCCATACCATCCGCTCCGGATTGGTGGGCATGAGCTTTCGATGTCGATTTATTAGCTCGCCTGCTGGGCCGATGGTCACGACCGTATTGTATAGCGTTGATTGGCTGAGCTGGTTGTCACGTTCATGCATACCGCAAACTATCGTGACCTGGTGCTTCTTCGCCGAGGCAAGTAAAGGTGCCAGATCATCGCTGTCAATATTAACGGCGTTGTCCAGCAAGCGTGAATGAATCTCTTCATTCAACGACCAGTCACCGCCGGGACGAAGTCGCCAGATCCAGGCCGGGTATCCGGGAACAAACGCCTCCGGAAAAATGACCAGCTCGGCCCCGTTGGCGGCGGCCTGCTCGACCAGCGAGACAGCCTTCTCGATCGTGCCTTGCTTATCCAGGTACTTCGGCGCTTCTTGTACAACGGCAATCTTTGGCATCGTGGTTCCTGTATTTATTTGGTTGAAATTGTCATTGCTGTTTTTACCCCGCCTGGCTACGACTATTCAGGCAGTTGCTGCCCCGATCCGCCTGCTTCGGCCGGCAGATCTTTCATCTTGGTGAGGCCGTCGTGCATCGGTAGCCGGGCCTCCTGGTAATGCACGTGCACTCCCGGTTCAAATGGAAAGTCAGGAATGACGGCGGCATAGACATCGATCAGACCCATTTCCGGGTGATCGGTGAACAAGTGACCGCCGCATTGAGTGCACCATTGCCGTGTGCTCCGGGGGGTCTTGTTGAAACGGGCGATATGCTCCTCGCCCCGGGTCACCGTAACATCTTCAGGATTCCACAGGGTAAAGGCGTTGACCGGGCCAGCCGACCATTTGCGACAGGAATCACAATGGCAGTAGCCCATCCCCGCCGGTGCGCCGGTTACCGAAAACTGCACTTTGCCGCAAAAACAGCTGCCCTGGTATTGTGTTTGTTCTGACATAAACGCTTCCCCATCTGTTTTGTTTGAAGGTGCCGCTACTCTAGATTGTGCATAAATCGATAACAATTCCCGTTTAATCGACATACAATGTGCATAATTGCACAAACGGGTGAACGCGATGAATTGGGACGACTTGCGGATTTTCCTTTCCGTCGCCCGTACGGGCTCGGTGTCCGGCGCCGGCCGGCAGCTCGGTGTGCAGCACTCCACCGTCTCAAGGCGCCTGCAACAACTTGAGAAATCGCTCGGCGTACGCTTGCTGGAAAAAAAACGCTCCGGCTACGAACTTACCCCGGCGGGCGAAGACCTGCGCGATGCTGCGCACCGCATGGAAAAGGAAGTGCTGGGAGTGGATGGAGTCCTCGGCCAGGACACCAGCCTGAGCGGAGTCCTGAGAGTCACCACCGTGGGCAATATCGCATCGTCATTCCTGATGCCGATACTGGCGAGGTTCAGCCAGCTGTACCCCGAGGTGACATTGCAACTCACCGTATCCAATGCCGATGTCAGCCTGCCCGAGCGCGAGGCTGACATCGCTATCCGTGTAACCCGGTCGCCACCAGAGTTACTCATCGGCAAGAAGATCGGAAAGATCGCCTCTACCATTTACGGCAGCAAGCCCTATCTCAAGCGCATGCGCGCCCGAAACGAGCCGCCAACCTGGATTGGCGTCAGCTGTTGTGACTATCACAAGCGTTGGACAAAAAAGTTGTCGGGGGAGGATGCTTTCAGTTTCTGTGTCGACGAACCTATCATTACTCATGAAACCGTGCGCCAGGGCCTGGGGCTCGCGATCCTGCCGTGCCACATGGGCGACCGCGATCCCAAACTGGCTCGGTACATGGACCCGCCAGCAGAGATGGATATGGACCTCTGGGTATTGTTCCACCCCGACTTGAAGCGCACCGAGCGCGTGCGTGTATTTCGCGAGTTTATCTCAGCCGAATTTGAGAAAATGGCGGATCTGCTGGAAGGCAGACCAGCTGTCGCCAACACAACCGATTGACCTGACGGCCCCTCTTTACTTTTTCTGCTGAGACCTCTTTATCGCGTTCGCTCTCGCCTGCCGCTGGTAGGTCCAGCCTTTTTCGTAGGCGCGTTCGGTCATGAATGACAACGAGTTCTGCATCCGCTGGCGCATGACCAGGGCGTCGGTACTGAGCACTTCGTTACCTTTCTCGTCGAAGAACAGCAGCGCCGGCACGCGGCTAAAGCCGGTTTGCTTGTACCAGCTTGCCGCGGTAGCCCGCTTGCCTTGTGGAGTAATTACCGGTGTCTCGGCGTCAGACGCATCGAGGCGCACGACCTCAAAGCCCTTGAGCGTTTCCCGCACGTCTTTCACCGCAAGCACTTCATCATGAAAGTCATTACATTCCGTGCACCCCGGCTTTTCGAAGATCACAAGCAACGGCTGGCTCGCCGCAAACCGGCTGCGGTCCAGCGCGTAGGGCGGCTTGCTGAAGAGCGCATCCTCGCGAAGTGCCGCCGGGGCAGCCGGTGATGACGATTTGGCGGCGGTTCGCTCGAAGTACTGGGCGAGGGTTTGCGTCCGGTAATGCTTGCCCGTGATGTAGGCAAGAATGGTCTTGAACCGTTCCGGTGACTGGTAGCCCACGGCACGCACGATGCGTTTGCCGTCTGTATCGAAAAACACCAGTGTCGGCGAGAACCCGGCCCCTTCCGAGTTGGCGAAGTGTTTTACCCGTACCGGCTTGCCGCTTGGATCGGTCATCTCGGCATCATCGAAGATCTCGAGGCCGATCGAGACAAAGTTGTCTTGCACCATTTTCGCAATTGCCGGGTCGTTAAGGCTGCGCTCGATAAAGAGCGCGCAATAGGAACAACCTTCGCTCGTAAAGTAGACCATCACGCCGTGCTTGCCGCCAGCTCTGGCTTTAGCGACGATCGCCGACAAATCGAAAAAGGGGTCACTGTCAAACCAGCCTGGATAATCGATATGCATGACATCGCTATCCCGGAACTCGGCAGCAATCGCGCTATGGGAAGTCGGCAGGATCAGCATAAAACCGATCAGCAGGGTTTTCAGAAAATTCCTTCGCATCAGCATTACCTCAAAAGCGATACCGGCGGCGCAGTGTTCCAGGCCACCGAAGGAAATTTGCTGAGGAAGGATACAACGGAATGAATGCGCGGCCCAGTTGGCCGGGTTTATGGGCGTCCGCCACCTACAACCACCGGCACACCGTCGATTCCGCTCCACTCTCGCAGGAAGCCTGGAACCGCATCGGCCGGCAAGGGATGCGAGAAATGATGTCCCTGGCCAATATCGCACCCCATGCGGCGCAAGCTGACCAGTTGCTCGGGTTTCTCGATGCCCTCGACCACGGTCCGAAGCCCCAGGATATGCGCGAGCTGAATCATGGATAAGGCGATGGCCAGATCCTTCTTCTTGCTGCAGATACGTCGCACGAAGGATCGGTCTATCTTCAGGGTGTCAAAGCGGAACCGGCGGAGATAGGCCAGCGTCGCGTAGCCGGTACCGAAATCATCCATCGACAGGCCGATGCCGAGTTCACGAATCTGGCGCAGTTCCTTGCGCGTCTTGCTGGTGTTAAGCATCACCGCACTTTCCGTCAGCTCGATCTCGACACTGGCCGGCTCGAGCGCGTGACGCTCGATGGCGTTTTGTAGCAGATCGCCGACATTGCCTTCGGCAAACTGGTGAGCCGAGACGTTGATAGCCAGGCGCGCCTCGGGGGGTAGTAACTTTTCATCGTGCCACTGACGCCAGTGGCCGCAGGCGGTATCAATGATCCAGCCGCCCACCTGTGAGATGAGGCCATTGCGTTCCAGTATCGGGACGAATTCAGACGGTCGCGCCTCGCGCCCTTCGGCAGATCGCCAGCGCAGCAGCGCCTCGAAGCCCACGATCTCGCCGGTCTTGAGGTCCACCTGCGGCTGGTATTTTAAGCGAAATTCGTTGCGCTCGAGTGCAAGCGCCAGGTCCTGCGCCAGTTGCTCGGTGGATGTCTCGTTGGCCATTACATGAGCATAGACGGCACCGGGGAAAAATCACGCGAGATTCGAGAAATCGCGGAAAATAGTAATTTTGGGGCTTTTTCTAAGGGGTTACCGTTATTTCTTCAGCCACCGCCCGGATGGCAGTTTGACGTACTGCCCCGCCGGGGTCTGCTCGATGGCCTTTTTCCCCGCCAGGGCTTCGACCACACTGAGTTCGGTACCATTGCGTCGCGCAATGGCCTGGTATTCCTGCTTCCGCATGGCATTGATGGAATTCATCATTGCCTTCACATCAGCGGATTCGCCGCCCTGGACCAGACCGAGATAACCGTTGGGCTGCTCACCCACAAGGCCCTGGGCCTTGGCTTCATGCAGGCTGATCGCCCAACTCGGAGCGGACCACCCCATTCCCGCGAGACTCACAAGCAGTGCCGGGATCACAAGAAATCGTAGCGACAAGCGATTTGCCTTCATGGGTACTCCTTTCGGCTAGAACAGCCCTTTGTCTTTGCTGAAGACGTCATCCAGTTCCTTATCCACCTTGACCCGGATTTCGTGTTCGATTTTGACATTGAGATTGATCGTAATCGGCTCTTTGGGCGGAACGACTTCGACTTTCGCCGTACACGCCACCGCGAACAAGGCTAAACCTGTCAGCCAAATGATCCGGGTCAGAGCGATTCGCATAGTGGCATCCTCAAATCAAAACTTGCTGGATATCAGAATACCATCGTTGCCCGGTAGCATCTACAGACAACTCTGGTACACGGATTCAGCGCGTTTCCTGGTAGCGCTTGCGCACGTGCTCGCTGATCTCCCCGCCCAGCTGGAGGCTGCGTAGTAACGCTGGAATATTTTCTTCTACATTCAGGTTTAGATGCACCGGCTGCCCCTGCTGCCAGCCGGGATTGTTTCCCTCGAGGCGCACCTGTAGGCCAAGATTGCCGTCAGGCTGGTAGCGCGCGGTCGCTTCCAGTTTTTGATACTGAAAACTACTAAGGGCATCGAAAACCAATTTAAGGCTCGGGCTGGTTTTCACTATCGCGCGCACCTTCTCCGTAGGCCGGTACTGGATCTCGCCTCCCGGGGCACGGGCGCTAAGCTTGCCTTGCGCCACCCGAACACCGGCGCGGGTGATTTCAACGGGCAATTCGCCGTCCAGTATCCCGGTTCCCAGCAATCCCTCCTGTCGTTCGAGCTCCAGGATGTCGTGGAGCCCGATCCCTTCGAGTTGCACAACAAAGCGATTTTTCGCTTTTCCAAAATCCAGCGTGAAAGGTTCGCTACGAACCCGGCCGCCGAGCAGCTCGGCGCCTGCGTTCTTAAACCGCACGACAGGCACTTGCGTATTCGCGCGCGGCGCAAGCGTAAAACGCAGATCAATATTCCTGATCGGCAAACCCACATGTAGTTCATCTATGCGAATCCGGGCATCTTTCGTTGTCCGCACACCGTCGTCGATCGCGATTTCTGCGTCTGCACCAAGGCCAGTCAGTACCATGTTCTTGTAGCGCCCATTCGCCTTAACTTCTTGCAGCGACAGACCAACGGCGTTACCAGACAACTCCGAGGGTAAAGTCGCCTGCCACCGCGCATCCAGTCTTCCTTCGATTTGTGATATCCAGTTGGCGCCGGCAGCGAACCAGGGCTGGAGCGCGGACAACCCGACATCAAGGTTGACGTACAACGAACCTGCCACGCGGGATGGCTGCTGATCGACTTCGACCTTTTCGACGGTCCATTCCAGTATCGGCTGGACGACGTTGGCGGCCGGCGAGAGCGACAGGTGCGCCTCACCCGTCTTATGCGCGGAGACGGAAAATGCGAGCCGGCTATGTTGCACTGCTGGCAGCTCGACAGTTCCGTTCAACGTTGCCTCGGTATCCACAATGCTGCCGCGTAGCTGAGCCGTATAGGCAGTAGCCGAAGCTGTGCGCCCTTCGACGGTAATTTTCTCAAGCAGTACTTCGCGCACCGGGACTTCAGACAACCACTGACCGGATAGCAGTGCCGCGAGCGACTGCGCCGCTGAAGCACCTGCAATCGGTTCAATAGCACCCTGCTCCGGGCTGGCTGCCGGCAGGACATGCATCGTCGCGCTGGGCACGCGAATCTGCTCCACGTTTCCGGTAATTACTTCGGTAGGGTGGTAGGCAATTTGAACTTCATTTAATTGGCAGGCAATCTTTTGGCCACCGGCTGCGAGGGTAAACTGAATGGTAGGTAGCCGAAGTTCGCGCCAACCGGGGTAACCGGCATGAACCCGGACATCGATCGCACCCCATGCTGCCAGCTTCTGCTTGACGACACTTGCCAGAATCCATGGCGAACTGGCATAGGCGACCCCCAACACGAGAACGATTCCCGCTATCCAGGCAATGATCCAGTTCCGTCGAGACATAGTGGTTTTTCACGCACGGGAAACTACTTGCCATGGAGTATACGGACCAACGAGTTGGAGCACGATTGACCCGGGTCAAATAGGCCCGGGTTTATGGTCGTACGTTGCGAATGGGGGTTTATCCAAATAGGGAATAAACGGGGCCAGAGAGATTTTTTTCGTCGCATTAGAGCCAACTACTCTCTGGCCCGCCCGCGTCTTCAGTCCACCAGGACCCGGCCGGGCTGGCCAAGCTCGTGAACCCGGAAGATCAGGATAGTGGCGCTTTCATCCTGGGTGGAGACCGTGTGCACCGCCTTCAGCGGCACCACACCGACATCGCCCTTCGTGTAGTGCTCGTCTGGCTTGCCTTCCTGGTGCAGGGTAGCGGAGCCTTCAAGTACATAGGCGAACTCTTCACCGGGGTGCCAGTGGGTCGGCAGCTTGGTATGCGGCGGAACGGTGGTGATGCTGACCACTACCTCGGTGTTATCCACGCCTTTCAACTGTTGGGTGAGCAGGTCTGCGAACTGGATCTGGCTGGCTGGATTGGCTGCTATGGCTGCACTGTTCATGGTCTGGTCTCCTTGGATTTTTAGGTTATTGAGGCCCCATGCCCCTCGATATGGAGAAAGACTAGTCTGTTTATTTACACAATGTAATTCAGTAATATAGCAATTTCTGTTTGCATTTTTGCACAGTCTGAATTGTGCCCAAAATACCCGGAATTACGGAGATTGTATGAAACCCTCCCCTGCGGGCATTACAGAGCTCGAATGGAGTGACCTGACGGTGATCCTGGCGATTTGTCGCACGGGCAGCCTGTCGGGAGCTGCCCGGACACTCGGGCAGAACCACAGCACCGTGTTCCGGCGGATCAACGCCATCGAGGATAAAACCGGGGTCCGGTTCTTCGAACGCTTGCCCAGCGGCTACGCGATGACCGACGCCGGCCAGACGGCGCTGCGCTACGCCGAGCGTATCGAAAGCGAAGTCCATGCCTTGAGCCGCGAAGTACTTGGGCAGGATTTGCGCCTGCAGGGCAAGATCTGCCTGACCGCGCCGGAGGGTATGAGCACCCAAATCTTGCCGGAATTGCTGGCGGAATTCTGCCGGCAACATCCGGAAGTGACTGTCGAGATATCCGGCGGCCATGGCGCGCTCGATCTTGCCCGGCGCGAGGCCGACGTCGCTATCCGCGCCACACGTAAACCCCCGGATGCCAGCCTCGGCCGCAAGGTGTGCGACTTCCGCTTCGCGATCTATTCTTCGCCGGCTTATCTGAAAGAAAACAGGAACAAGCCATTGCACGAGCAACCGTGGTGCATGATTCCCGGGACCATTGACTGGCTGGCTCCCCATGTCTGGAAGAAAAAGGAGCAAGCAGAACGACAGATTGTCTTTGCCAGCAACGCCACGCTCGCCGTCATCAATGCGACTGCCGCTGGCATGGGATTTACCATGATGCCCTGTTACATGGGCGATGCCGACCACCGCCTGGTGCGCGTAGACGCCCCGCTGGAAGCATTAACCATCGAACTATGGATCCTGACACACCCGGACCTGCGGCACACGGCGCGCGTCAAGGCACTCATCGCCTATCTGTATGGAGCGCTAAAAAAGGATTCGGATTTATTCGAAGGGAAACGGGTCGGGAAAACAAAAGCGTAGAAATTATTCGTACTGGGAGGCCACGATTTTTAGGCTTGTGCTACGAATTAGCGAGCCCTTCGTGACAACGCGATTCCCTTACGATTCTTCCCGCCTTCGTGGCTTTCTTGGCATCTTTCTACTCTTTCTGAGTCAGAAGAGGTTTTTTCTTGTCCTCTTTATTGCTTCTCTTTTCTCTGCTCATGCGTTTCTCTCCTGAACATCGGTAAAAATATCCACGCCGTCCCGGGGACGAATCGTACTGGCCGGCAGATCGGTGCCGTGTAGCCATTGGGTCAATGCCTCGCGCTTGCCTTCGCCACTGACAAGAAACCAGACCTGGTCGCCCTGACTCAAGGTTGTGTTACTGAGACTGATTCGCTCCGGGGGAGCTTTCGGCGCGTCGTGTACTGCCAGAACCGACGCTGACGAAGTGTGACTATGCCCTGGAAACAGGCTGGCGGTGTGGCCGTCTTCGCCCAACCCTAACAACACCAGATCAAAACTATCTACGCCTGCCAATGCAGCTTGATATCGCCGTGCACCTGCCTCGGCGCCAAGCTCGGCGGGGATTAAATGGATTTGCTCCGGCGGTACGGGCACCTTCGCCAGCCAGGTCGCCAGTGCCATGGTGTCGTTGCGCCCTGCATCACCCAACGGCAGACAACGTTCATCACCGAAATAAACGTGCCACGCGCTCCAGTCTGTTTTGATGTTTTTCAGCTCACGATAAACGGCCTGCGGTGTGTTGCCGCCCGCGAGCACAATCCGAAAGGCACCGCGTGCTCGAATACACTCGAGTGCCAGACGTGCCACGCGCCCTACGACATCGGCCTGCATCGCAGCGCTATCGGCGAACCGATGGAAGCGACGAGTCTGTACTACCGCTTCAGACACTGTTGCGCCAAACGTGCTCTTCATCATCAAACAGGCGCGAGGCCTCCTCCGGCCCCCAGCTACCGGCAGGATAGCTATGGATGTAGTTATTGTCCTGCGACCACTGGCGCAGGATCGGGTCCACCACGCGCCAGGCCCACTCTACTTCATCGAAACGAATGAACAGGCTGCGATCGCCTTCAATCACATCGAGCAGCAGCGTCTCGTAAGCGTCGAGCGAAATCTCATGTGACTCACGATACGATGCCACCAGATCAATGGTGCGCGTGTTCATGCCCAACCCGGGCTGCTTGGCGTGAATTTCCATGCGCACGCACTCATCCGGCTGGATCGACAGCACGATCCAGTTGGGCTCAATGTTTTCCAGAGGGGTTTCACGAAACAGCTGTTGTGGCGGGTGACGAAAGCGAATGCTGATGGCCGACATCTGCTTCGGCATCCGTTTGCCGGTACGCAAATAGAACGGTACGCCGCGCCAGCGCCAGTTGTCCACATAAAACTTGGCGGCAACAAATGTCTCGGTGGTTGAGTTCGAGGCCACATCTTCTTCGTCCTGATAGCCGGGCACCGGCTTACCGGCGATAGAGCCGGGACCGTATTGCGCGCGCAACGCGAATGATTTTACCGCGCCCTTGGGTATCGGCCGAATCGAACGTAGCACCTTTACTTTCTCGTCGCGTAACGCATCGGCATCCAGCACTGCTGGCGGTTCCATGGCCACCACCGTCAGTAGCTGCATCAGGTGATTTTGCAGCATGTCACGCAATGTGCCGGTCTTGTCGAAATAGCCCGCTCGACTGCCAATGCCCTTGTCTTCGGCGACAGTAATTTGCACGTGGTCAATATAGTGCCGATTCCAGATTGGCTCGACCAACGTGTTGGCAAAGCGAAAAACCAGCAGGTTCTGCACCGTTTCCTTGCCGAGATAGTGATCGATACGATAGATCTGGTCTTCGCCGAAGTGTTCGTGCAGTCGCAAATTGAGCATCTTCGCGCTTTCGATGTCTTCGCCGAAAGGTTTCTCCACGACGATGCGATGGCGCGCAAACTTGCCGCTGAATCCAGCCTGATGCAGCTGGCTGACCACGCCAAGAAAATCCGTTGGACGAATCGCCAGGTAAAAAACAATATTTTCACAGGTCCCGCTACGCGGTTGAGACAGAACCTCCATCAGCGACTGGTACGCCGCAGCGTCATTGTGATCACCGCTGACATAGTCGAAGCGCTCCGAAAAACGTTGGTATACCTCAGCATCCAGATCTTTGCCAACGTACTGATCCAGTACCAGCTTCAGGTGCTGCTGCCACTCCTCCTGGGTCCACTCTCGGCGGGAGAAAGCGATAAATCGCAAATCTTTGCCGATGCGCCCGGCACCTTCCAGGTGATACAAAGACGGCAATAATTTCTCGCTGGCAAGATTACCGGTGGCGCCAAAGATCACGAAGTAACAGGGACTGGGTGAGATTTCCATAACCATTATTCCTTTGGCTTTAGGGCGTGACCGCCAAAGCCCTTGCGCATCATTGCCAGCATTTTATCGCTGTAGTCATTCTTTCCCTGGCTGGCGAAACGCATCATCAATGCCAGGCTCATGACCGGCGCAGGCACGCCCTGCTCGACGGACTCGAGCACGGTCCAGCGACCCTCGCCGGAGTCCGCCACGTATGCCTCCACGTCCTCCAGCGATTGATCTTTCTCGAGAAAATCTGCTGTCAGATCCAGCAACCAGCTGCGCACAACGCTGCCGTGTCGCCAGGTCTCGGCAATCGATGCCAGATTCAGGTCGAAGTCCTTTCGCGCGCGCATCAGGGCAAAGCCTTCGGCATAGGCCTGCATCATGCCGTACTCAATACCGTTGTGTATCATTTTGACAAAGTGCCCGCTGCCGCAGGGACCGCAGTGCAACCAGCCGTCCGGGGGTGCCAGCGCTTTCAGCAAGGGGGTAATGTGGGTCACCGGTTGCGACTCGCCGCCGACCATCAGGGCATAGCCGTTTTCCAGACCCCAGACGCCGCCCGACACGCCGGCATCGATAAACGCGATCCCGTGATCTGCAAGTGCCTGTGCGCGACGTATGGAATCCTTGTACCAGGAGTTCGCACCATCGACGATGATATCGCCGGCCTCGAGCAGGTCGGTAAGCTCCTCGACATGCTGCTCGGTTATTTCGCCGGCGGGCAACATCAACCACACCACACGTGGACTCTGAAGCGCCGTCACCATCGCCCTCAGCGAATTGGCAGCAACCAGACCGGTTTCCGCCGCCAACTCACGGGTGACATCTGCACTGCGATTAACGCCAATGACTTCCAAATCATGGCGGCGTAATCGGCGCGCCATGTTCCCGCCCATTTTTCCGAGTCCGACCAGGCCCATTTTCATACGCATGCTCCTCCTGAATAGCGCAGAATTCCTTTATGCTAGCTGAATGTCTAGGGTAAACGTAGCGCTGGTGCACTACAACTTTGTCGCACGTTTCGCGGGTGATTATGTCCGGCAGTCACGCGGCGCGCTGCAAATCTGCTGTAGACGACTAACGGCAATAACCAGATCAATCCGGTACCAACGAGATCCGGTATTTTCGCGGTCATCTCCAATCGCACAGTGACACCAATCAAACATGGAAATTCCACCAGGTGTCCGGGCGTCAATTCCAGCGATACGTTATAATCTCGCCATATTCACCATCCATAGACGAGGGCAACATCTTGGCTTCCAACACGGCACGGGCCTACTTCATGCTTGCTGGCTATCATTTCCATCCGGACGACGTCACCCGTCTGCTCGGCCTGGAGCCCACCCGGATCGATGCATCCGGCGCGGGCAGCGGACTGGACACGCCAGTGCTCAGTTCCTGGGAGTTATCGACGGATACTGTTACAGATGACGTCGACGTTTATAAGTTAACGGATACGCTGATAAAACAACTAGAGCCGGTCAAGGGGAAGATCCTGGAGGTGGCGAAAAGCCATAACCTCTCACCCAGGATCGGTGTCGTGATGGTGTTATCGGTTGATAAAAATGAATCCGAGCCGGAAGTCGGCTTTGGCGCGAGGACGATCCGTTTCCTGGCCGACATCGGCGCTTTTATCAATGTCGAATATAAGCTTTCCGCGCGCGTGTAGGCGTTATTCCAGCCAACAAAAAAGCACGCTTAATCAAGCGTGCTCATTGTAACCCGATTCCGGATTTTTCAGCCGCGCAATCCCCTATGAGTTGACGGGGTCGCGCGGCCGATTATCCTTGAAACCTTAAGGCTTCTTAGGAGTGCTGTACGGTACTTCTTTCTGGAAAGTCTTCCAGGTGGTTTCATAACCAACAAAAAACTGTCCAGGTGTGATCGTTTTCTGCTTGGTCGTTACATAATCGGTTTTGCCTTCGGGAACTTCAGGCCGGGTAAAAGGCTTGTCACTCATACTCATATCTCCTTAACGGTTAATAACGGGAGGAATATAAACAGGGTTGTCAGCCCCTCCCCCTAAACTGACGAAATTATACTATCTACGCGTGTAATGTGCATTCTTCGGAATCACGTGCCGCACGCCCCCTTGGGGGTTTTCCACATCGCCCTGGTAACGGGGAATAATGTGAATGTGGACGTGAAAAATACTCTGCCCTGCCGCCGGCCCTACATTTACGCCGATATTGTAGCCGTCAGGACTAAACTCCTCGTCTATCAGCGCCTTTTCCTGCTGAATCAGCTCCATGCACGCGGCCACCTCGTCGGGCGCCAGGTCGAAAAAGCTGGCGACATGGCGTTTCGGGATGACCACCGTATGTCCAGGGCTGACCGCGTAGGAGTCGCGGGCGCTGTACGCAAATTCGTTAGTCAGGGACACCCCTTTTGCATCTGTGCAAAACAGGCACGGGTTATTGGGGTCTCGCTTTTTCTCTTTTTTTGCTTCAGCCGTCAAACTTCAACACCTTCAAGAAACAGATAGCGCTAGTCCAGGCTCATGCACTATTCGCGAGTGCCAGCGACTTTGCCCTGTTCAACTGCTCGTCACAATGCTTCAAACAGAGCGGCTGAAGGGCATGCGGAAAACACTCGATAATCAATTCAAACTCGTCGGCCACTTCTTCTGCGAGCGCGACGTCTTTTTTCATTTCTGCCAGCACGTTTTGTGCTGTCGCCTTGTTCACTCGACAGATCACCGCCAAATGGAAGGGCAACTGCTGCTCCATGCTCACCGTTAACGCCTTCTCATAGGAGGCAATCGCTTCTTCCACGCGCTCAGGATTCTCTTCTGACTCGCCCAGATGCTGCAATACGACACCGCGATTATTGTGGGCCGCTGTTAACTCGACTGCATAATTGTCGGCATCGAGCGCGGTCAGCGCATTATTGTATGCGACAACGGACTTTTCAAAGGTACGGCTACCCTTAAGAAGTTTGCCATAGGCATGAAATGTCGCACCCAGTTGATGCATGGCCGTGGCCCATTCTTCCGGCGTTTCTTTTCGAGACCATTCCAGCAACGCGTTCGTATAGGCATCAATGGAAGCTTTCAATAACTTCGAATCACTCTCTTGCCTGCCAAGGGCCTGCATTGCCGTTCCCAGGTTATATTGCGTTGCTGCCCAGTCCAGTGGCGACTCTTCCTGGCTAAACGCTTCGAGTGCCTGGTTGAAACACTGAATTGCCTTTTCATACAGTGCGGCATCTCGTTGTTGCTGCGCCTGCGCCGCAAGAATGTTGCCGAGGTTGTTCCGGGCCCTGGCCCAATCCAGTGGCGCTTGCGCGCGAGATTCCCCGGTCAGTGATGACTCGATTGCCTCACCCAAGCGTTCCAGGATATTGGTGTTGAAACGCCGCTGTTCATAATTGCCCCGTGTGTACAGGAAATTGTCGGCGACGGTGACCCCGGTATCCGGCATGGTGGCTTCGGCCGATGCCTCATCCAGCATGCCGATAGAACCTGCGATGGCGCGCTCCAGGACCCTGTTATCCGGGTAAAACAGGTATGTATTAGAGAATTTCATTCGGCCCTTTCGAGAATTTCATTGATGTCCGGGTCCGCACCCACCGCGCCACCAAGCTCGATTTCTTCATCGGTGGCATCACGGATCGACAACACTTCCAGGATAAACGTGACTTCCCGGCCGCACAGCGGATTATTCCCGTCGACGGTGAGTGTCTTGTCATCAAAACGGGTGACGATAAAACTCTTGTGTTCACCCTTTTCATTTTCCATAGTGATGGTCATGCCAATTTCCCGGAATTCTTCCGGGACATTTTCGATACTATCGGTAAACACCAGCGATTCGTCTCGCTCACCATATAACAGCGTGGTGTCAACCGGCACCTCGATGACATCACCCACTTTTTTTCCATCAAGTTCTTTTGTCACCTGCTCAGACAAAACATCATTTACGCCGTGAACATAGCCCAGGGGGTAATCAACGGTAACCAGTACGTCACCGGTCTTGTTATCGATGACCTTGTAATTCAGTTCAACGAATTTTTCGTTTTGAATTGTATCTGACATATCCACTAAAGCCTTTTCTAGCTAACCCTGTTCCGTCCCGCTCTATCCTAGAACAGCGTCGCACCAAATATTTTTACCTTGTCCTTTTCATAACCAAGCACGAGTCGACCCAGCCATTCACCCTTATCTTTCTTGTTGATCACTTTATAGAGAACGGTGACGTATTCACCGCGGCGAATCATGCCAAGGTATGTGTAGTCTTCCGACAGGTTTTTTGCCAGATCGCTTCGCGCAAACTGCTTACCCATTTCAATTTCGTTCGCACCCTTGATAAAGCTGGACGAGAAGTTACGGGTAAACGCGCCGTAGTTTCCTTCATTCGAATACTTGACGAGATCCGCCCACATTGGGTTCGCATGCGCCAGAATTTCGTCGTCTGTTAAATCAAGAATATTCATCTATGTAAAACTCCATTAAAAAACAGAATCGTTTTTTAATAAGGCCTCTACCCCTGCTAATCAAGGCCAAAAGCAGATAAAAAAAGGACTAACACTGTTCATGTCAGTCCTTTTCTAAAGCAAACAATAATGGGCAGGCTTGCCCCGGTTAATACCGGGTTAAGCCTATATTTGCCCTTTATTGATTTAGTGGTGACCTTCAGCTTTCAGTTTAGCCAGGTCTTTGTCCTCGATGTCACCGACAAGGTGGTACAGAGGCGCTTTTTCCATCGTGTACTCGCCAGTCTTGGGATCACGACGAGAAACAGTCAACACGTGCCAGTTCTTGTCATCAACCTTCATGGCGTCACCACGGTAGTAGTAACCCGGCCAACGTGTCTCCTTACGGAACAACGTATGCTGGAATACACTCTCGGAGGTGAGGAAACGATGCTTCAGTTCCCATGCACGCAGCAGTTCGTGAATATCGGAAGCAGCAACCTTCTCCAGGTCTTCGCCCAGGATCGCCATCTTCTTCAGACCGATGTGCAGAAGCTTGTCGTTGGTCATGTAGTTCACACCAAAACCACCGCAGTACTCGTCCATCAGCTTCTGGAGACGATCCAGACCCTGACGCGGGTTGATGTAGTTCGGGTTAACAGAACCGGCAACAATTTCGTTACGGCCAACCGTGTAGGTTTCCAGTGGCTTGTAGATCTCTTCCTTGCGGCGCTGGATCTGGGCATCGGTAACACGGATGCCTTCGGCCTTGCCGTCGTCGATGTATTTACAAGCAGCCTTGGCAGCCAGACGACCTTCGGTGAAGGAACCTGAAGAGAACGCGTGCGGCGTACCACCAACGGCATCACCGGCACCGAACAGACCTTCAACAGTGGTCATGCGGTTGTAGCCCCAGAAATACTCGGGCGGAGACAGGTCTTCCGGACCGGAACACCATGCACCGCAACCGGTGGCATGCGAACCCATGACATAAGGCTCGGAAGTCGTCAGTTCCGGGTTTTCATACTTGGGATCCACGTCGGTAGCCGCCCAAAGAACAGCCTGGCCGACGGTCATGCCCAGGAAGTTATGCCAACCGATCTCTTCAAGATGAGGATCCTGGAAGGCTTCCATGGTGACCATGTGAATCGGACCACGACCCGCATTCACCTCACTGATGATTGCGTGGTTACGCAGACAGGTCGGAATCGGGCGGTGCGTCGCGTGTGACGCTTCCGGGTCCAGATATTCCTTACCAACCATTTCCTGCAGTGCCGGGAACCATTTTGATTCGTACTCTTCACCATAGGCATTCTGGGTGTAGGTCTTGAGATGCAGGAAGTAAGCACCAACCGGACCGTAACCGTCCTTGAATCGAGCCAGCACGATACGGTTTTCCATCTGGGTCATCTTCGCGCCGGCTTCGATCATCAGACCGTAAGCAGAACCCGAGGACCACGGTGCGTACCATACACGACCGGCACCTTCACCCACGGAACGCGGCTTGAAGATGTTGGAGGCGCCACCGGCACCGCAGATTACGGTCTTGGACTTGAATACGTGGTAGTTACCGGTACGTACGTTGAAGCCCACGGCACCGGCAACGCGGTTTTCCTTGGACTCGTCCATCAGCAGATGGGTTACGCACACGCGGTTGAAAACCTTGTCAGCGGATTTCTTCGCGGCTTCGGCAACGATCGGCTTGTAGGATTCACCGTGAATCATGATCTGCCAGCGACCTTCACGCAGGTATGCGCCGGTCTTCTTGTTGCGCATGATCGGCAGGCCCCACTCTTCAAACTGGTGAACAGCGGAGTCAACGTGACGCGCCATGTCGAACGCCAGATCTTCACGCACCATGCCCATCAGATCGATACGCGCGTAGCGTACATGATCTTCCGGGTTGTTCTCGCCGAAACGGGTACCCATGTAGCAGTTGATCGCGTACAGACCCTGGGCTACCGCACCAGAACGATCGATATTCGCTTTTTCGGCAATAACAATTTTCTTGTCCTTGCCCCAATACCTGGCTTCGAAAGCAGCACCGGTACCACCAAGGCCCGCACCTGCGACGAGGATGTCGATATCGTCTTCAATAATTGTCTTGTAGCCCATTAGTAGTAAACCCCTTCTTTAAGTTCCAAGCCATTTGATTCAAGTGTATGCAAACCACCTTCATCCATGCGGACATACTTAGGCTCGTTAAACAACAACTGGCTGTCACGCATTTCCTTGGCTGGTGCAGGTGCTGCAGCCAGGTCAGGATAGCCGGTACCCCACGGCACAGTGGTGATGGGGGCCAGAAGGTCCATGTCTTTTTTGCCGTTGCGGAACTTGATGCGCCAGGCGATCGTGCCCTGTTCCTCATCACGGTGCACACGTACCGAGTGACCCAGCGGGGCGAAATCGGCATAACCGCGCACGTCAATAGCGTGGTGAGGGCAGGCTTTCACACAGGAGTAGCACTCCCAACACATGTTGGGCTCAATGTTGTAAGCGCGACGAAGGCTTTTATCAATGTGCATGATGTCGGACGGGCAGATATCAACGCACTGTCCACAACCATCACATCGAGTCATATATACGAAAGTTGGCATGATATTCCTCTTTCTCTCTGAATTTTAATTAGTTAATTAGTAGTGGCTCGCTTTTTCGCGGCGGATACCCTTGCCCATGTAAGGCGGGGTCTTACCCATGTATTCCGGGATATCCGGGAATTTTGCTTGCACTGCAGGATCGGTCAGATCGAAGTCAGCAGGCAGATTCTCTCTTGAACCATCAGCCCGGGTTACGCGCTTCTGGAAAGCAGCGGCAGGCTTGAAGAACATGTGCGCGAACTTGGACCACAGCACGGTGCCAAACAGGGTTGTGCTGGAGATGACGAACAACACGAAGAACAGGATTGCTGCACCTGAAAACCCGCTAGACTTCTGCGCGAATGACCAGATCAGTCCGAAAGTCGCCATGGCAAGCAGTGAAAGAATAAACAGGTCTGCACGCTCGAAGCGGAACCACGGCAGGCCTTCTGCGGAGACGTCAACGCGGATGCGGAACCAGAACCAGTAACCACCAACGGCCAGCATCAGCGCACCGATGTGCCACAGCTGCGGCACGATGGCCGGAGCAGGCGTTGCCGGAGTCGGATAACCAAAAATCATGATGGCGGTGGTCGCGATCATTAATATGGTGCCATACATGGTCAGGAGATGAGACAGCCTGCGACGGGGATTCTTGAACTCACCAGAGGTGAGAACCTCGTTCGCCAGCACTGCAACGGCGATCCCGGCTTTTTCCCCGGCACCAACGGTGCGCTTTGCGTTCTTCTTCGCTTTTTCTGCGTTTTCGAAAAAGTACTTGGCGCTTTTCTTGTGGATCATGTCGAGCACGGTTCCACCAACCACCAGGATTACCATCAATACGACGTACCACTGCTGGATCATCGGTGAAATGTTGGCCGAAAGCTCGGAGAAGGGATTATAACTGAACATTTTTGGTTATCCTCGAATTATCCTCGAAAAATTTTGGGTGCAAGCCTATCCTTAATTGGACGGGTCGTCGACTACAGGGATTATTAATCCCCTATAAAATTAACTCATCACACGAAATACCAACGTGGCCTGCTGCGCCCCCGAAAAAAGCCTGACCGGAGAACGCTTGTCCTCCACATCTCGGTAAATATTGTGCTCCGACCCCGATTTTTTTATAAAAACTGTTGGGCGGTGCCGATATTCGGGGGCGTGATTATATAGCCATAGCGACTCAGCATTCCATAGCAATTGGGCACTTTTTTTAATTCCGACCGCCAGTGTCAGACATCTGCCGGGGCTGCCAGCGCCGGACTCGAATTCCGGCGCCCGCCCGTCACCAAAGACGCTAGCCAGGCCGGGCGAAACCGGCAAAATCCCCGGAATCGGGGCCATTCCTGCTTCTCCCACCCCTGGGCGGTGCTGTGCCGGGGTTACGATTATCCCGCTGGTCGGCTCCCTGCTGGTTTATATATATAAAGTATCGCGCTCCGGGCTGATATTTATCCCGGGAAACAGGGTCATTGCCCTGATCCAGAAGCCTGTCCGCCCGCCTGAACAATTTTCACTTCGCGCTGCGGGAATGGAATCTGGATCTGGTTTTCCTTCAGCGCCTCCCAGATCATCAGGTTGAGATCCGCCCCGACGCGGTTTTCGCCATCGTCAACGCCTTCCATCCAGAACTCGACCAGGATATTGATACCGGAATCGGCAAAACCGGCAATCTCCGCGTCGGGCCGCTCCTCGATCGGAAGGTCCGGGCCACTAAGCACCCTGGGGTGGCTGGCGACGACCTCTCGCAGCACGTTGAACAGTTTGTGCAAATCCGTGCTGTAGGCAACCTGAAAATTGATCGAGTAACGTTGTTTCTTGTTTTTATGCGTCCAGTTGATAAAGCTGGTGGTAATAAACTGCTCGTTCGGCACCATAATATCTTTGCCGTCATAGGTCTCCAGGATCGTCGAACGCATGTTCAGCTCCCGGATTACCCCCTTTCTCCCGTCTGCAAGCTCGATGTAGTCGCCCTCCGTCAGCGAGCGATCAAGCAACAGGATCAGGCCCGAGATGAAATTTGACGCGATTGCCTGCAACCCGAATCCGAGACCGACGCCCAGGGCGCCACCAAATACCGCGAGTGCAGTTATGTTGATTCCCATCACCTGCAGCAGGAGGATGAAAATCACGAAAATCAGGGCGACCTGGAAAAGCTTTGCAACGATCTCGCGCGTGGCGGTATCAAGCTGGGCCTGCTGGCGAATCAACCGCTTCCCGGTGCGATTCACAATATGGCCGATCCAGAACAGCACTCCGCTGAAAATGGCCACCCGGACAACACCGTAGGCGGATACTTTAATGTTGCCTATCTCGACGGACAGCGACTGAAGATAGACCACCACATTATCCAGAACCCCCATGACCTGTAACAGGGCAACCGGAATCGCCACCCACTTGAGCAGGGCCTTCGGGTAGGCATTGTTGACCAGGCGTGCGGTCAGGGAGTAGATCATCAGGACAATCGCAAGTGCTTCGAAAACCCGTACAAGCGCACTCTGCTCGAGGATTGATTGACTCAGGTCTGCGGCAATCATCAGGAACAGCACATTGAACAAGGGAAACAACAATTCCCTGATCTTGTACATCGAGCTGCGAAGGAGCAGCAGCGGACCTGTTGTCGGCGCTTCCCTGAATAGCGGCGAGTAGCGTTTGAGTGCAATCGCAAACGAATATGCCGCAGTAATGGCAAGCAATACGACACCCAGCTGCGAGTAAAAAGCGGGACTGCTCGCCCAGGCGACAAGTTGGGCGATATATTGGTCCATCAGTTTTCCAATTGCTTGTACGTTCACGGGTTTTGATCCTTATCGATGGGCACACCAGAACATAGCCTGATATTACATTCTTCTTAATACGATCAGGGCGACAAATGTTAGCAACGCCACGAAGCAGAGGGGAATATCAAATTCCACCGGACAGCGGGCTGTACCCAGGATTTGATTTGCCGAGAACCAGATTGCAGTGCCGAGCCCGGCCAGCGCCCCACTGTAAAACATGAGGTTGCCGGCATTTCTGTCTTTTACCAGCTGTGCGCCGACAACCAGCAGGAAAAACACCAACACCAGATAACAGGCTGGGATACCCAGCAAGGGGTAGGTCGGGCAGTGCCCCGCGGTCTGTAGCTCGTTAAATACCAGCCAAAGCGTCGCCAGAATTCCGAGAGACGAAATAGAGATAGACAATGTTCTGGCTCTAATTTTCATCGATATACTCCGGTGCTGCGGGATACAGCCCCAAACCTTAACTTTTACCGGCTCGCTAAACTACTGATTAGTTAGCGCAAAGCACCAGACACGGGGAATGATGAGGGAATACAATCACACGCTCGGAGCGCAATAACTGCTTGTATTCAAGCCTGGTGATATTGGCAACAGGGCGATCTGAATCTTCCTGCCGCCCTTGAACGCCCCGGATTCCGGGCTACGCTATAGTGCAAGCAGGTAAATCCTTCCAGGGCCCGTTTTGGATACACTGGCGGGTTTCCTGAGTCGTTAATCTGATCCAATGGGATGGACCAGCCTGGCAATCGCACTTTTTCACTTAAAGAGCTACCGATCATTCAATGAAGAGCCACCCCTCCCCCGCCCCCGCACCGAAAGATGTCGATGAATTACTGGTCGAACAAGGTCGGCGAATTCGCGATATTCACGAAATTATCTCGCGCGCCGAACTCAGTTTTGATCAACAGATAGATGAAATACTGCGATTGGGCTGCAAACATCTCGGCACCGAGGTGGGCAAGGTAGCGCGCCAGGATCCAGAAAATAATGTCTCTGAATTTCTCTATGTATGCGTCAACTGTGAACTGCCGGTAAAGAAAGGCACGATATATCCGCTGGACAAGACCTTTTGCGACATTACCTTCGCCTCGCCGGAAACCATCGACATCAGCGACGTTGCCAGCTCCCCGTTCAGCAGCCACCCGGCTGCCGATTATATGAAGATCCAGTCCTATATCGGACGTCGCATCAGTGTGCGCGGTGAAAACTTTGGCACGATTAATTTTTCCAACCGCGCCCGGGTAAAACGGCCTTTCTCCCAGGCCGATATAGACCTGGTAAACCTGATGGGCAGCTGGGTGAGCGTAATGATGGAGCGCAAGCTCGATGCAGAAGAACTCCGGCTATCGAAAGAAGCGGCGGACGCGGCCAATTTTGCCAAGAGCGAATTCCTGGCCAACATGAGTCACGAGATACGCACTCCGCTCACCGCCATACTGGGCTATGCCGAAATGTTGAGTGATGAGGGCCAGAGCCAGGAAGAACTCGACCACGAAATCGATTCGATCAAGCGTGCCGGCACCCATCTTCAGCGCGTGATCAACGACATACTGGATCTGTCCAAGATCGAGGCGGGGCAACTGGAGGTCGAGGCGCTTGAAGTCGAGCCGATTTTATTGATGAAAGATGTGGATTCGATTTTTGGCGACCGGGCACGCAAAAAGGGCCTGGCGTTCAACCTGGAATATCGCTACCCCATTCCGACAACGATTGTTTCCGACCCGACGCGTCTCAAGCAGATCCTGTATAACCTTTGTGGCAACGCACTTAAATTCACCGACCGCGGCAGTGTGACCGTCACACTGGGTTATGCAGAGGCGTCACACCAACTTGTATTCGAGATAACGGATACCGGCATTGGTATGAACCAGGAAGAATTGGCGCGCCTGTTCAAGCCCTTCGCACAGGCGAGCATCAGCACCACACGCACCCATGGTGGCACGGGGCTGGGTTTATGCATCGCTCGAGAGCTGTCTCAGAAACTCGGGGGTGATGTGACGGTGGTCAGCGAAAAGGGAGTCGGAACCACTTTCACCCTCACTGTTGCAGTGGGTGGGACCAGGAATCCGGAAATGCTCAGTCGGTAGAGCAGGACATCATCGCATCCCCTGGGCGACGCGGTTTGCCGCTAGGCGATCTGGTCGTCGGCGACAAAATAGCGGGGATCTTCCAGCACGTTCACTTCCACCAGGTCGCCGGCCTTTTTCAACAGGGTTCGGCATTCTTCGCTCAAGTGACGTAAATGCAGGGTCTTGCCGGCCCGGATGTAACGCTCTGCCAGCGTATCAATGGCCTCGATCGCGGAATGATCGGCCACGCGCGAGTTCCGGAATTCGATAATCACGTCATCGGCGTCGTTCTCCGGGTCGAACAGCTCCAGGAAATTTTTCACCGAGCCGAAGAACAGCACCCCGTTCAAATCATGCACACGTGAGCCCTGACCATCATCGTAAGTACTGATATTGATGTGTTTCGCGTGCTCCCAGGCAAAGGCCAGCGCCGACACGATAACGCCGACCACTACGGCAATGGCAAGATCGGTAAATACCGTCACCGCCGACACCAGCACCAGGACAAACGCGTCGGTCCTCGGGATCTTGCGGAAAATGCGCAGACTGGACCACTCAAAGGTCGCCAGCACCACGATAAACATGACCCCCACCAGCGCCGCCATCGGGATGCGCTCGATCAAGGGCGAGGCGAACAGGATAAATATCAACAGGAACAGCGCCGCGGCAATGCCGGACAAACGCTGACGACCCCCGGAATTGACGTTGATCATGCTCTGGCCAATCATGGCGCAACCACCCATACCGCCAAACATCCCGGTAACGGTGTTGGCGATACCCTGGCCCACACATTCACGATTGCCCCGACCGCGGGTATTGGTAACTTCATCAATCAGGCTCATCGTCAGCAGGGATTCAATCAAACCGATCGCGGCGAGAATAAAGGCATACGGCAAGATGATGCCCAGGGTTTCAAACGTAAACGGCACCGACGGAAGATGAAAGGTCGGCAGCCCGCCCTGGATGCTGGCAAGATCGCCGACCGTCTGGGTATCAATATTGAAGCCGAGGACGAGCAAACTCACGGTAATGATCGCCGCCAGTGACGACGGGAACGCGCCCGTCAGCCTGGGCAGGTAGTGAATGATCAGCATGGTCAGGACCACCAGCGCGGAGAACACCATCAGGGTCTCGCCGGTCATCCATTGCCGGGCGCCATCGGCCGATGGCACCTGGAAGTTCTGCAACTGCGCCAGGAAAATCACGATCGCCAGGCCATTCACAAAACCCAGCATCACCGGGTGCGGCACCATGCGAATGAATTTGCCTAGGCGCAACGCGCCGGCGCCCATCTGGATCAGCCCGGTTACGACCACCGCGGCAAACAGGTACTCCACGCCGTGTTGCGCGACCAGCGCCACCATCACCACTGCCATGGCACCGGTGGCGCCGGAGATCATGCCCGGACGACCGCCGAAAATAGCGGCCAGCAGGCCAACCATGAAGGCGGCATACAGGCCCACCAAGGGCTCCACCCCGGCGACAAAGGCAAACGCGACCGCCTCCGGCACCAGGGCAAGGGCGACGGTCAGCCCGGACAAAATCTCGTTTTTAAAACAGACGCGACTGGCGCAACCAAGCTGAAACATCAAGAAACCCGCGGGAAAGACTGAAATTGAAGGCCGCGGAGTATATCAGAGATTACTTATATTCTGTACCGACACCCCGATTTGGAGCCCGATGTGGATGGAGTTGAGGGGGACCGGGCAATGATCACTCTGCCCGGACCTCATCGATGCCGGGTCCCCGGGTGCTTCGCTACGCCGCGATACCCTTGCGACCCTTTTCCGCCTTCCTCGCTTTCTTGGCATCCTTCTTTTCTTTTGGCGTCAACGCCGGCTTCTTCTTGTTTTCCTTGTTACTTTTCTGCTCTCTGCCCATTTTGCTGCTCCTGTTTCAGGTGTGGTCGTCGTGCAATCTGTCACCTCCCATACTGCCTGAAAACGGAACATTCCGATCCCTGTATTTTCAAAACTGCCTGAGCCTGCCGATTCACGTGTGTAATCCGGCTAAAACTCGCGCCGGGCGAACCAGATAACATGCCGCGGCCCTTTCGATCCGTGTGCGTGCACGCGTACCTCGTCCACCTCGAACCCCACCTTTCGTAGCCGTTCCTGGAAGTCCTGGGCCGGGCCGGCGGACCACACGGCCAGCACGCCACGGGGGCGTAACGCCTCATGGGCTGCACTCAATCCCTGCGTGCTATAGAGCCAGTCGTTCTCACGGCGCGTCAGGCCTTCCGGGCCGTTGTCCACGTCCAGCAAGATGGCGTCGTAGGTATTCTTTTCGGTCTTCAGACTGCGTGCGACATCGCCCTCGCGTACGCTGACCCGAGGATCCTCAAGGGGATGGCCGGCAAGCTGCGCCAGCGGCCCGGCATTCCACGCCACCACTGCCGGCACCAGTTCGGCGACGACCACCCTCGCCTGCTCGCTCAAGTGTGGCAGTGCGGCACCCACGGTAAATCCCATACCCAGGCCGCCAATGAGCAAACGCGGGTTCACGGTATTTTCCAGCCGCGCGCAGGTGAGCGCTGCCAGCGCGTCTTCGGAGCCATGGGCACGGCTGTTCATCAACTCGCCACGGCCGACGATGCGTATGGAGAATTCATCGCCCCGCTGGTACAGGCGCAACTCGCCGCCATTACCAGGCACCGGTGCGCTATCGAGCAAGACCCAGGGCGTCATCGACTGTTCAAGCCATTCAATCCCCGAATCTCACTTCCCGACACTCTTTATATATAGGTCTTCCACTTTCTCCCTGGCCCAGGGGGTTTTACGCAGGAACTTGAGACTGGATTTGATGCTCGGATCATTGGTGAAACATTTGATTCGCGTGATTCGCCCAAGCGCGTCCCAGCCCAGGTGATCCACCAGGTGGGTCAGCGCCATTTCCAGGGTCACACCGTGCAATGGATTCTTGGGCTGGATTTCGCTCATGCGGTGCGGGTCCTGTTTTTTACACGTTGCCAGGCCATTGGGGGCCATGGGCGGGAAGATTAATCGAGTCTGTCGCTTACCAGTCAGTGGGTCGACTATCAGACATGAGGATATCCAGGGTCTTCTGCGCTTGTTTCGGGCGGGTCAAGTCCTGCTTTTCCAGCATCTCGCACCCATCCCTTGCCATGTCCTCGATCGTAGCAGGATAAATCTTGCAGTCATCGGGCCGGTCAAAATAAATATCGCAAATGAATTTATCTTGATCGGGAAGTTTCCTCAGCCACGGACACAACTCGATTTGCCTGCCCGTATCCGGATCCATCCAGATTTTTCCGTCGCGGACATACTTATATATATCCGGCCGGTCAATCTCCCACTGTTCAATCTCGCGCTTCGACGCAGACAGGCCACCGTTACTATACTTTGTACAACATTTTCCGCACTGGTTGCATTCGATCATGATGACTCTCTAGCGGGCTTTATGGACAAATTAAACTATCACTGAGTTTCTATTCCGGCCTCGTGGGCCATCATCGCGCCGGGGGGGCAACCCTGGCGGCGGTGGAGCGCGTTACAGTACATATAAATGTATTTATAATGCAAAGATACTGGTTGAGAGGAGTTTTCGGTGAATATAGTAGTTGGTGTGGTCATGGGTTCGAAATCTGACTGGGATACCATGCAGCATGCGGTGGATACCCTGACGACTCTGCAAATCGAGCATGAGACCCGGGTAGTATCCGCTCACCGTACACCAGACCTGCTGTTTGAATATGCCAATAGTGCAGCGGATCGCGGACTGGAAATCATTATTGCCGGCGCAGGCGGCGCCGCACACCTGCCCGGCATGCTGGCGGCCAAAACCCACTTACCGGTACTGGGCGTGCCGGTGCAATCCAGGGCGCTGAACGGAATCGACTCACTGTTATCCATCGCGCAAATGCCTGCCGGTATCCCGGTTGGCACGCTGGCAATCGGTCGTGCCGGTGCGGTGAACGCGGCGTTACTGGCTGCCAGCATGCTGTCAAACAAGTACCCGGAAATTCGCAAGAACCTGGTTGATTTTCGAAAGCAACAAACTGACTCGGTGTTGGCGAACCCGGACCCAAGAGATCCAGCATGAAAATTGGCATTCTGGGTGCCGGGCAGCTTGCCCGGATGCTTGCTTTGGCCGGCATCCCGAGAGGGATGCAATTCGTCTTTTATGATTCGAACCCGGAGGCCTGTGCGGCGCAGCTGGGTATTTTTATATGCGGAGAATACGACGACTACAAAAAACTGGATCAGTTCGTGAACCAGGTTGATGTGGTGAGCATTGAGTCGGAAAACATACCGGTGGAAACACTGGAATACGTGCATCGGCATGTCAGTGTGCACCCCGGCCCTGATGCCGTACGCACATCACAGGACCGCCTGCTTGAAAAAAGTTTCCTCAAGCGCCTCAAGATCCCGGTACCCGAATTCTATGCGATTGACTCGGCAGATCAACTTGAGCAGGTGGCGCATCAACACCAGGGAAAGCTGATCATCAAGACGCGTCGCTTTGGCTACGATGGCAAAGGCCAGGCGATGTTAACGAAACCGGCTCAGGCAAATGCAATCTGGCAGGATCTTGGCGCGCAACCATTGATCGCCGAGCAATGCATGGATTTTTCGCGGGAAGTTTCGCTGATTTCAGTGCGCAACCAGCAAGGCGACATTCGCTATTATCCGCTGTCAGAGAATCTGCACCGGACCGGTATGCTGGTAAAAAGCCAGACGAGACGGGACGATTCCCTGCAATCCGATGCCGAGGCTTATGTCGAGCGGGTCTTGTCGGAGCTGAATTACGTTGGCGTACTTGGTTTCGAATTTTTTGTCTGCGACGAAAAGCTGGTTGCTAATGAGATTGCCCCGCGGGTACACAACTCCGGGCACTGGACGATTGAAGGGGCGGCCACCAGCCAGTTTGAAAACCATCTGCGAGCCATTCTCGATATACCACTCGGTTCGACAAAGGCCCTGGGCGATTGCACCATGTACAACCTCGTCGGCACTATGCCTGACTCGAAGACAGTCATGGGCCTGGAAAACGCGAGATTACATGACTATGGCAAGCTACCCCGCGCCAACCGCAAACTTGGTCATATCACCCTCTGCGATCCGACCCCGGAAAACCTGACCGCTATCGAACGTATTATCTCGGCCGGAACCCGGCCTTAACCGGTTCAGAGATCATGGTGTGCTGGAAGCTGTACGCGCAGAGGCGCGCCTGCGGTGAGCGAAAAAAGTTACACGCCCTGGTCGAACTTTTCGCAAGGCCTCGCAAACTCCTCCGGCACGTCGGCCGGGCACTGCCCGCAAGCCTCGTTGCCCGGCACGGCGAAATCGATCTTGCGCGGGTACGGCAACTTTAGTTCGCTCATGATCTGGATAAACTCTGCCTCCGTCTTGCCCTGGCCGAGCCGCGGGTTGCGCGCCTTTTCCTGGCCGATGCTCGATACCCGGCGATCCTGGTAATCGTGTGCCGGGTAGACCAGCGTTTCGTCCGGCAGGATAAACAATTTTTTGTGAATACTGTGGTACAGCGTCGCCGCGTCGCCAGACTGAAAATCGGTCCGGCCGCAGCCTTCGATCAACAACGCGTCGCCGGTGAACACCATATTATGTGTACCGTCATCGACGCGGTAGGCAAAATGGTGCGAGGTATGCCCGGGCGTGAACAACGGCTGCAGAACAACGCTGCCCATCTGGAACGGCACCCCGTCCTGCAGGCCGATGTCCGCACACTCCGGTTTTTCAACAATGGGGAATGCCACCTGGCAACCGGTCTTGTCGCGCAGTACCTGCGCCGCAGTGAGGTGGTCGGCGTGGACATGGGTCTCGACCGAATAGACCAGCTTCAGGCCCAGTTGCTGCAGGCCCTCGAGGTCGCGGTCAACCGTATCGATCACGGGATCGATCAGCATGGCCTCGCCACTGGCCTCGCAGGCCAGCAAATAGGTATAGGTACTGGAATCCGGTTCAAACCACTGTCGGAAGATCATCGTTAACCTCGCGTCTTATTACCGAGCTTTATTAAAACAGAAAACACGGTGATTCTGCCCCCGGTTTTCCCCTACTCCGACCCCTCTTATTGCCCTCGCCCCCGTTTGGCGCTGACCCGATCGCGCGATCATTTTGCCTACTCGTAGATGCGAATGCGCACCAGGTCGTAGGGGTAGATCAGGTCAGGATTTTTGATTTTGCTCAGCTCGGCCAGCTCAGGATAGCGAAACGGATCTTTTACATACGTTTCTGCGATATCCCAAAGCGTATCGCCTTTAACCACCACGTGGGTAATGATGCGCACCTTGCTTTGTGGTGTCCGGGTCTGTTCCCCGAGCGTTAATTCATAGACTTTCGGCTCGGCTGTCGGAGTTGTACCAACATCATTTACATAATGGTCATAACCGACGAACACCATCCCCGACAGGAACAACAACAAAAGTAACAAAGACAACCATTTAACCGGGTTGCCGACCGACGCTCGACCCGGGTTCAGCCTGGCATTTCCGTGCGGGTCTACGCTCGAGCCAGGTGTGAGCTGGTATTCCGCATTGCGTGCTGCGCGAGCACTTTGGTAGGGATCGGGTTCGCTGCGGTAGCCGGGCACATCCCCGGGAATTTTCCAGAAGAACGCACCTCTCCTCGACCGGTTGTCCTTGTTTTTTCCCTTCATTTGTCCCTCGGATGTAACCGGGCCCGCCCCTGCAGGACCGGTGAACAATTGCCCAGTATATCAACCAACTATCCTGGATGAAGGTCCTGATAGTTCGAGAAATTTTCCGCGCGCAGTATCGATCTCGCAGAGGGAAATGTATTCGGATCTTTGGCTTGAAACGAACACAACCCAGGCCCTGTAACAGGAAAGGTTACACGGTTTAACGGGCGCGCGTCTGGGAGTCCCGTCGCGCGAGTGGAACCCACCAACAAACCACGAAGGCGGGCGCACAGTTAACGCATTGGCGCCTGGTATTTTTCCGGCCCCATCACCGACACGTCAGAGACATAGACCGTCAGGTGATAACCCTGTTTCATTAGGCGTTCGAGGTCATCGAGCAGGCCACTCATTCGGTCGGGCGGCAGGATCACGTGCAGCTTGATGTTGGTGTCGATATCCAGCATACCGGTTTGTTCACCGCTGGACCCGGCGCCGCGTGCGCGCAGGATCGTGTAGCCGCTGGCGCCGCGGTTACGTACACACGCGACCAGCTTGTCCTCCAGCACATCATTGGTAATGATCGTGACCAGTTTCTCAGGAAAAAGTCGATGCATGGCCTGGCTCCTCCGTTAGCTCGCCACGAAAACGGCGAAGCTGTGATAAAGCGGTATTCCGACGAGCACGTTGAAGGGAAACGTGATCCCCAGTGACAGGGTCAGGTAGAACGAGGGATTTGCCTCTGGCACGGCAAGCCGCATGGCCGGCGGCACGGCGATGTAGGACGCGCTCGCACCGAGTATTGCCACCAACGTAGTGCCCCCCACGCTCAACCCGAGGATGTAGTGACCCACGACAATACCTGCGGTGCCACCAATCAGCGGCATCAACAGGCCAAAGGCAACCAGTACTGCCCCCACCTTGCGGAACTCGCGGATCCGGCGTCCCGCATCCATACCCATTTCAAAAAGAAACAGGCAGAGCACGCCCATGAAGATTTCATCAATGAACGGGAAGAGTTTGGCCACCGACGAGGGTGACGCAATCGCCCCGATGAACATCGACCCGATCAGCAGGATCACACTGCCGTTGGTGAAGGCCTCGTGCAACAGTTTCTGGATTGTGCCGTTCCCGCCTCCGGGTTCGAGCACAGCAACACCTGCGCCGTCCTGGGAGCCGGCAGCAACAAGGCGTTGCCGCGACCAGGAGGCAAGCAGGAGGCCAACAATGATCGCGGGCGATTCCATGACCGCCAGCATGATCAACGGGTAACTCTCGTAAGGAATATTCTGGTTATCGAGATAGGCGATGGCAGTAAGAAACGTACCGGCACTGACCGATCCATAATGCGCAGCGATTGCCGCGGCATTCATCTGATCTACGCGGCGAGTCATGACCAGCAGCGTGTAGCCAATCAATGGCAGGGTAAATCCAAGAATGACCGCCCACAGCACCGCGTTGAGCGCGGTCGACATATCCGCTTTACCTAGCTCGTAACCTCCGTGCAGACCGATTGCCATCAACAGGTAAATCGACAGCATCTTGGCCATGTCCGGCGGCATCCGCAGATCGGACTTGATCACGCGCGCCAGGAATCCGAGACCGAAGAACAGTACCGCAGGTATAAGCAAGTTGCTGAAGCCTGACATAGGTATGCCTCTTCATTTTGTTGATCGACTTGCTCCAGAGTATGGTGTTTGCGATCCATTCACTCCAATAGATAAATCAAACGCTACCCATATACGCGAATCAATATGTCGAAATCGATGAGAATGCTGCCGCTTTCAGACATGGCAGAATGCCAGCGACTTCGCGACCTGTAATAGCGACGACTGGCGCCCCGCCTGGCGATGTTAGCCGGGCGGCCGAGCCAGAAGAGAGAACCCTGGTAATTGCCGCGCGTCCTCACCCGATCGAAGTCGATAATTCTTATCGCCTGTAGCTGGAAGTGATGAATGGTGATGCGCCGGAAGCCGCGCGCGCAGAGGTGCCCTGCGGTGAGCGAAAAAAATGTAGTACAAACAGCCGAGACGGGAGACACCGGACTGCCGGCGATCAACTGACCCGGTTCTCAGTCTCGAAATTCCACCTCGGCCTGGGCGAGCCGTTGATACAATTTCATGTCGTTGCGATAGGGGCGCCAGTTGATGAGGAAATTGGCCACCGCCTCCCACATCGCGACCCATGAGGCCACCGTCAATCCCGTTGCGAAAACCTTTTCGACAACCGGCGTGGCCTGATTGATGTCCTGATTCACCCATACCGACGCGAACATAATCGCCAGGCCGATGACAAGGAAGATAAGCGAAGTCCGGAGTGTGCGCCGCAGCCCCCGTAGCTGGATATCCCGGAGGTAAAGAAAATAATTGCGCAAACTCGCCCGGGTTCTTTCCTTGACGGCCTCACCCGGTGTGCGCTCTAGGGAAAAATGGATCCGGAAAGGTTGTTTGCCGAGCTCCCGCGCAGACTCGGTGATGTACTCCACCAGGTTCGCCTCCAGCTCCTTGACGATATACGGCGCCTCGCGGTCAAAATCATCGTAAAGGTCCTCGATCTTGCCAGCGGAAACATCAATTACGAACTGTCCATCTGCAGATCGACGATAACGTTCGAATATTTTTTCCTTCCTGGCCATCTCGCCCCGACCGAAGCTCAAGGGTATTGGTGCTGCCTAGTATATGAAACCCGGGGCTATACGCCACCAATAAATAGTGATTGCGCAGGCCCCTGCGACTTCGTCAGCGGGAATCGCCGGTCATTTTAACGAGCGTCCGGTCCTTGAGCTTGAAGTGGTGATACAACGCCGCACCGGCATGCCCCGCGATCAGTATCCACACCAGCCACGCGCCCATGATTTCCTTGTGGAAGAAATCGATCGGCGCCTCCCATTCTTCAAAGGTCAGGCCCAGCCGGTCCCACACCAGCGCCTGGAAGAGCCAGGTCTCTTCGAACTTCGGGATCTGGAACAGGTAAAAGTATTCGGCAGCCACACCCGTACCGATGTAGCCAGTCACGGGCATCGCGATCATCACTGCGTACAATGCATAGTGGAGAGCGTGGGCCGACAGGTGTTGCCAGCGTGGCCCGGGCTCAAGCGCCGGTTGCGGGTTCATCACCCGCCATACGATGCGAAGGACCACGACCGTGCCGATACTGATACCGGCGGAAAGGTGCAGGTGCAGCGCCACCATGTTCTCCGGCGTCTGCTTCTCGGTAAACCAGTGGCGGTAATACACCGCGCAATACGCCAACAGGAACAAAGCCGCCGTGCCCCAGTGCAGCCAGCGGGCGATACGGCCGTAGTCCTGGGCGCTGTTACGATACGAGTGAGTCATACGTGAATCCTGGTGGACGCTGGATATGTAACCGGGTTCTGTTCTCCGAGCCCTTACCCCGATCAGTGTTCTTCGACAAACTCGATATGAATGCGGTCGTCCTGGTCCCTGGCATGCACCTCAATCACGTGAGGCAGGCGTCGACTGATATAGGCACACGAAACAGCGATCTTACCCTGATCCTGCTGGCGCAAGGCCTTAAGCAGGTTCATGGCAACAAAGGTCGCCTTCTGCCTGACATCCGGGTCGCTCACCAGTTCACCATGAATCCTGAAACCACGGTCCATGTCGTGGTCCATCTTGACCAGGAACGCCGCTTGCCTGCCATCGAGCTCTATTGAGCGGTCATACTCAAAGGCCGGTTGATCATTGATAAATATGCCGAGTTTTTTCATCTGCTTTTCAGTCGAGGAGCCCCTGCAATGAATATGCTGGTTCACAGGTTATTCTGACAAAAGGGTTGGGACAATTAACCTGAAATCACTCCAACCCCTTTTACGTTTACTCTGACCCGAAGTATCTGCGCCTATTTTCCTGGATTGCCATTGGCTGCGGGCGCAATCTCTATCAACACTTCATTGCGCCGCATAAACCAGAGACTAAATGGCGCGTTGTAGCGCGCCCAAATCGGCTCGCCGACCGGCGTCTGCCCGCGTTGCTTGATCCAGGACTCCAGCGCCGCCTTGTTTTGCACGTACCCTTTCTCGCTCCACAATCCCGAGTAACGGACCGCCGCCAGCCTGCGTGCCGGCACCAGGCGCAAGGTGACTTCCGGATCCAGCGGCCTGGGTAGCGTTTCCAGCGTGTAGGATGCCGGCATCATGAAACTCACCGTCCAGCGCCTACCAACCTGTTGCTGCCCCACGGGTACGGTCATGCTGATTTTCTCGCCCTTCGCCTCCTGGGAAACGGGCGCAGTCATCGCGACCTTGTCCTGCGCCTCGTTGTTGCCGGAGATGTACTGAAAGAGTCTTCTGAACGCCTTGTTGCCAGCCTCGTCAAAATCGCCTTCGACAATGGTTTCAGCGAGGACATGCGGCGCATAGTCGCGAATCTCGAAATCACCCTCTTTTATCACCACGGTGTACTCCGCCTCTTCGATCGCCATGACATCAATTCCTCCGCCCCACATCGCTGCAACGGCAAATACAATACGAAAAATATTTCTCATCTTATTCTGCCCTTTATCTACCCGGCCAAACTAACAAAAACAATAATCATAAAATAGCATATCAGGAAGATTGCCAGGATAGAGCTGATATAACGGGCCGGGTTTTCTTTCAATATATCCATGAACGTTCGGGCAGTGCCCTGGCGTCGCCTCAAATCATATTCTTCTCGCGCCTGGTTCTTTCGTACCTTTTGATAATCGTCAATCAGTTGCCTCGCAATTACCAACTGATCTTTGCTTTTAAGCCAGAGGCCCGGCACTGAAATACCAAAAACACCTGCGTAAGTTTCGTAATAATCGATACCGTTTTCGCTCAATAATTCACGAACGTCCCGCGCTTCATCGTCGGGTACGTATCTGAGTTTGAATATCAAGACAGCCATCGCTGAATTCGTTGCCTCTATTTTATTAATCAAATTCCTGGAGAAATGGGGTCAGAGAGCAATTAATCATTATATTGAACACAGCTTATATTAGAAACAAATGCTCTCTGACCCGGTTTTTTCGCATGATGCAGTCGTTAGTTAGCAAAGACCAATAAGCCGGGATCTACCGGTGTATCAGGTTTACGTCACGCTAACCTGAGCCTGTTGCAAAAAAATCTGAATTTCCGGGACCTGAATCCTCTCCTCCTGCGTCTTTAGCTATAGCGCGCGTGAACTCACTTTAAAACAAGCTTAACAATAGGAGAGCGTCATGTCTGAAGAAAAGAAACTGGTAGTAATCGTAACAAGAGGGTGTGATGACGAGCGGTCGTCCGTGGCCTGGAGTGTCGCCAACGGCGGTATCGCCTCGGGGTACCATGTCACCATGTTCCTGGTCAGCGCGGGTGCCGACTGGGCTCGCAAGGGAGCGGCCGACAATGCGCGATTGAACCCGCTCGACCCGCCTGCGAAAGAGATGATCCAGAACGTCATCGATGCCGGTGGCTCCATCATGGTCTGCCCGCCTTGCGCCAAGGTCCGGGGCTATGAGAAGGAAAACCTGATCGAGGGCGCCGAACTCGCCGGCTCTACCGCCATGCTGGGTGTCGTCAGCGAAGGGGCTAAAACCCTGACTTTCTAGGTAAAATCGCCGCCGGGCCGAAATATTTTCGTTTTTCGGGACCCGGCGGCCTCCTTTTTGCGTCTGGATACATAACGACAACAAAATGAATCTCGCTATACTCGAAATGCCCGTTACAGCGGAAAATCGGATGTCACAGCAGGAAGACGACAAGCAGTTCTTTACCGACTGCATCGAGCAGAACATGCGTTCGCTTTACGCCCTGGCGTTGCGTCTGACCTGTAACAGCGCCGATGCAGAGGACCTGGTGGCGGAGACGGTGACCAAGGCCTGGTCCGTCATCCATAGCCTCCAGGACAGAACGCGCTTCCGTCCGTGGATATTCCGGATACTGCACAACGGCTTTATTAGTGACTACCGGAAAAAATCCATACGACCGGTTGAAACCAGTTACGATGAACTGGCAGACGACAACAACAAAGAGCAAGTCGCAACCCTGTTGATACAACAATCTGAGGAGTTTCAGCAATGGTGGGCGAATCCCATGGATGGCTTCGCCAATAACCTGCTAGGCGAAGACCTGATTGCGGCCATTGAGAGCCTGCCGGAATCCTTCCGGGTAACGGTGCTTCTCATTAATGTCGAGGGGCTTTCCTACGATGAAACCGCTGAAGTCCTGAATATATCCGCCGGCACCGTACGGTCGCGCATGAATCGCGGCCGCACCTTATTACAGAAGGCCCTCTGGCAACACGCAAAAGACGCCGGTCTAATTACCGAAGAAGTTTGAGGAACAGGAACCATGACAAACGAATCCGACAAGCCTGAAGCAAACGAGATTGACTGCCTGGAGGCGTTTGATCACCTTTACGCTTATCTGAATAACGAAATCACCAACCCGATTGAGTTATCCAACATTGAGCATCACCTGTCGCACTGTAAAAGTTGTTTCTCGCGCGCAGAAATGGAGCGCAAGCTAAACCAGCGCATGAAGGAGTCCGGCAAGAGTGAACTTCCGGAAGCCGTTCAGAATCGCCTGCGCAACGTGCTGAGCGATCTCTAACCTTCGGCATCGCACCGTCCTGATAAAGACATCTACTTTGTTAAATATTTTTATTTTTTCGGGACCTGAAACCTGCCTCCTTGCGTCTTAGTCAGTAAGCGTACAAAAAACGCTGAAGCCAACTGAAAACAAAAGGAGCGAATCATGGAGCTATCATTCGAAGAACGTGTTGCCGAAGCCAAAGCACAAGTCTCTGCAGTGAGCCCGCATGAAGCGAGCCAGACCCGGCAGAGCAATCCCGAAGTACTGTTTATCGACCCGCGTGATGCCGAGAGCATCGAGAAGACCACGGGTATCATCCCGGGTGCGCTGAACGTTGCACTAAGCACGCTGAGCTCGGAAGAAGACAATGCACTGCCGAACGAGCTTGCCGACCGCACACGTTCGATTATCGCAGCGTGCCAGGGCGGTCCGATGGGTGCCCTGGCAGCCTACGCCTTGAAGAAGCGCGGTTACGAGAATGTGCGCTTTATGGATGGCGGCACGCAAGCCTGGCTGGAAGCCGGTTTCGAAACCGTACGATAAGTAAGCAGCTGCTGTTATTTGTCTGGGCCGTAAAAAAACGGGCAGAGGACCAATCCCTCTGCCCGTTTCTATTTAATGGTTTGCCTGGCATAGCCCGCCTGTCTCATGGGGATTTATCGGCAAGCGAACATCCTTGTTCGTATGGCTAATGAAAAAGGATCGTAACGGAAAAACTAATTAAAGGGTACTGACCCCTTTTTCCTCTTCAACAATCATGAAGAGCAACTCATGTGTGACAATCCGCCGAGCTCACTGAACTCAGACGGCTTCAGCCTGTAGTATTTCTCTTCCACCTCTTTCGACTGATCGGCGTAAGGTTGCGTCATGACGTCCTGCAGTTCTCTCACTAGATCGTAGTTGCCCGTGGCCGCTTGCTGATAAGCCTGTGCCAGCAACCATTCTCGCAAACTGTATTTTGGGTTAACGCGTTTCATCTGTGCTGAAATATCGTCAAGCGTGTGCGGTGTATGGGTAACGAGCAATTTCCATTTTGCCAGCCACTCAGACCAACGCTTGCCCACCTCTTCATTCAATTGACTGTAGAAGCTTTTTTTCAATGGGCCAATGTCTTCCGGTATCGATGAGAGCTCGCGGAAAAAAATGGTGCAATCGACAGAGGTTTCCATCATGAGCGTGATGAGCTCACTGAACAACTCTGTGTCAATCGTATCCAGTCCAAGTTTAGCCGCGAACATCTTTTCAATTTCTTCTCGTATCACCTTTGCAAAACCACTTCGAATCTCGTCAAGCTGTTGCAAAGCAACAGGATCATTCTCCAGTAATGGCTGCAACGCGGTACAAAACATCTCGAAGTTGCGTTCCGCCGCCACCGGTTGATTCCAGAACGAGAAGTGTTCTCCACCCCCCGTCCATGGCTGGTAGTAGGGATCAAAAACCTCGCAGAAACCAAACGGACCATAGTCGAGCGTGAAGCCACCTGCCGCACAGTTATCGCTGTTGAAGTTGCCCTGGCAATAACCGACACGGATCCAGTTCGCCACCAGCGAGGTAAGGCGACTGCGAAATTCCCGCGCCAGCAACACCACTTTCTCGGACAAGCTGAGATTCTCATCAATGACATGCGCATACTCACGATCTATCAAGTGCAACACAATCTGCTCAAGTTCAGCCAGTGCACCAGGGTGTTCATGTTTGCGGGCACGGCGACCGAACAGCTCGATTTGGCCAACCCGGATGAACGACGGCGCGACGCGCGTCGAGATCGCCACCGGCTCATCGACAATCCTGTCGGGATCCACCGATCGCGAACCCTCCGAATACCAGGGTCGCTGCACCGTCTCCGTTTTCGAAACGTACAAACTCAATGACCGTGACGTTGGAATACCCAACGCATGCATGTGCTCCTGCACTAGAAATTCCCGCACACTCGAGCGCAGCACAGCGCGACCATCTGCGCCGCGGCAGTATGGCGTCCGACCGCCACCTTTGAGCTGCATTTCCCAACGCTGATCATTAATCACCGCCTCCAGCACAGAAATGGCGCGGCCATCCCCATATCCGTTTCCGGTCTGGAACGGGCACTGTTGATAGTATTCGGTGCCGAAGATAGAAAGTGCGTAGCCAGTGGCCCAACCCACCTTGCGCATCGGCTCAGGAACATGCGAGAGGTCGCCGCTGAATAGTCGAACGAAATCGGCTGACACTGCCAGGCTGTCTGCAAAGCCAAGTTCGTGAAAAAAGGTTTTGCTATGCGCAACATACTCGGGGTTTTCGATTGGCGTCGGTTTAACCCATACATAGTGCCCCGTAAAGACTTGTCGTGGTGCGTGATCCGCACCGCTTTCTTTCGCCTCAGGATCGCTGTTGAGCGTATCCATGAACGAGTAGTTGGCTAATTTTGCAAGATCGCCTAGCGTCGAGACGGTTGGGACAGTCTCCTGGGTTAATTTATTGCTCATAAGAGCAGTCTGCTCCCTTTTGGATCGAAATTAATCAGCGAGACAAAATAGAATCTAACACTGAACGTAATTCCTTTTCACCGATACCAGCTCTGAAAACATCACGTCTTGAACCGTCCGGGCCAAACAAAACAAGAACTTCAGCTCTCACACCCTGTAGCCGGGTAAAAGCCTGTCCTTTCGGGGTATTAACATCAATGGCCAAAAAATCGACCCTCCCCTCATAATCTGAACGTAGTGTATTGAGCATCTTCATCGCTACCGCACCACCCATATAATTCTTATCATGAGTCAGCACTAAAACAACCGAACCTTGGCCAATCTTTGACAAGTCTTCACTAAAACCTTTCGGCAATAACAAAGTTGCTGCAGCTAATATGACGCAGACAACTAAAATAACAACGACATAAACATGTCTGGCAAAACCATTTTGAGTATAAATCATACTGTTCTGATTCCTTTAACACCCTGCTCCTTATATTGATTCGCAATCATGCTGCCGTAAAACCAAATGCCTTGTCATGAACATAAACAAGCTTACAGTCTTCGAGATACTTTGCGTCATGAATTCGACCCGCTTTCACATACCCTGTGTCGCCCTTACCAAGTATCACGGCATCGCCATCGGCAACCAGCTCATCATTTACCTTTTTATAAAATTGAATGGACATCCTGCCCTCTACCACAATGGTCATATCATCACCCGGGTGCATATGTGGCGGCTCATTTGAACCCGCATCCCAACGCTCCAACATCACGTCCACCCCATCTGAGTTAGTCGGAAAAGTGGTTCTAACGGTAAACCCTTCTGGCGTATCCGGGACAGAAACATGGTTCTTCCAGATATTCGTAGTCTCACTCGTTAACACGTCGGTGTTGCTCATCATTAATCCTCAAAAACCCATGATTTTGTATCATATCGCATGGGATCTAAAAAATGACAATGCCGCAATTGTTGTATGCGTATTCGAGATAATGAATATGCGTGAACAATTGTTCTGAGGGGGATAATTCAGGGAGTGGTGCTTTTCGGGTATGCGTTTATAGGATTATTCAGTGACGGCGAAAAGCCTGGCTCCAGTCGGAGTCGATAGTTTTTGATCCGACACCCTATATTTATACGGTTACGTTTTGCACCGCGAGCTGCGCGCGCCTGGTAAATAACACAACCACACCGATCGCTCCGACAAGGAGTAAAGGCAGCGCGCCGCTACTAACCGTGGTGAACGCCAGCCCCGCGACACCAAGCAGTATCATGACTGCACACCAGGTATAGACATAGAAAACAGCAAAGCTGTCGTTTCGCGCAAACAGTTTGATCGCCAGATATGATAAATAGCCCAACGCAGCGCCAAGCACCCCGCCGATCAGGATAAAGGGTAGATCCAGCCAGCTGAACAAGGGCCCATGCCCACCGAGATGCGGGATGATCCAGCCAATAAACAACCCTGTCATAATTTTCATACCGATCACGATCCAGATGAGAATTTTCGTAAGCTTGATTCGCCGCTTCAGGTCCGGCTGCCACTTCCACCTCCACACAAAAAACACGATATAGACCAGCGTGGCGTTCACTGAAAACCCCAGCGCTATGATAAATGCCCTGAGCATTGCCGTTGCCACCGGCCCCAGTGCCGTCGACAACTCCTGGCTGATCGTCGTCGCAAAATATATCCAGGGAAAGCTGAGCAGACCTATCGGGATAAAAAAGATTGCCAGGAACTGGGATCGGATCTTGTAGACGTCACTCAGCATAAGCATTGAACTGGCCGCGCCCGAGACCAGGAATGCAATCGCAAAAACAATAACTATCTTTCGTCTGTCCATGATAAATATCCAAGTCCTATTCTAGAACAGCTATACCTCGGGGACAGGCACGTTCATGTCTTGAGCGAATTAAAGGGGTCGGAGTGAAAAAAATTTTATCACTCCGACCCCTTTAATTTGAGCTCATAATCCCAGTATGGCGGATCGGTGATGTGCTCCTTCAGGTAATCGATAAACACCCGGATCTTGGCCGGCAGAAACCGGCGCGACGCATAGACGGCGTAGATCTGAACTTCCATGGTTTCGTAGTCCTCGAGTACGGGCCTCAACACCCCGCGGCGAATGCCATCGCTGGCCATGAACGTAGGCATCATCGACACGCCCATGCCGGACGCGGCGGCCTCGACCAGTACATCCGGGTTGTTGCTCCTGAAAACATGATCGACCTTCACTGAATGATCCTTGCCGTCCCTGGTGAACGGCCAGATGCCGCCGACGGTATGGGTATACACCAGGCAGTCGTGCTGCTTCAGGTCTTCAGGCGTGTTCAGGGCAGGCTTGCCCGCCAGGTAGTCCGGCGCGGCCACGATCACGTGGCGGCACCGGGCGAGGCGCCGGGCAATCAGGTTCGGATCTACGTTGTTGGTAATGCGTATGGCGAGATCGTAGCCCTCGTCCACCAGGTCCACCATCCGATCGTTGCTCATCATATCGACCTTCACGTCCGGGAAGTCCCTGGTGAACCTGGCCACCAGTGGCACCAGGTGCAACGACGCGAAATTGGTGGGTGTGCTGATACGCAGGGTGCCGCGCGGTTCCTGGGCCAGGCCCGTGACCTCGCCGTCGGCGTCTTCCAGGCTGTGCAGTATCTCGCGGCAGCGCTCGTAATACAGGCGACCGGATTCGGTCAGGCTGACGTGGCGCGTGGTGCGATTGAGCAGGCGACCGCCGAGGTGGGACTCCAGTTGCGACACGTATTTACTGGCCGCCGCGCGGGACAAATCCATGCGCTCGCTGGCCGCCGAGAAGCTCCCGGTCTCAACAACGTTGACGAACACCTTCATGGCAGTCAGGCGATCCATAGCCACGATTGTATCCATTTAGTTAACAATCTATCAACCATACTGCTATTTATGTCATTAATATTCATTAATAGACTGTTCTCCGCCTACTAACAATAAAAGGAGAAGGAGCATGGAAATGAGAGCTGCAAAAATCGAAATCCCGGGCACGGACCACGGTGCCGGGGCCAATCCCGCCCACATCATGCAGACGGCAACGGCGTTCTGGGCATCCAAGGTGCTGCTAACGGCGGTCGAATTTGACCTGTTTACCGCTCTGGGCAACCAGGCGATGACCGCAGACCAGATTGGCGACCAACTCGGCATCCACCAGCGCGGCCGCTATGATTTTCTCGATGCACTGGTCGCCGGGGGCTTCCTGCAACGCGATGGCGACGGCGCCGAAGGCAAGTATCAGAACACGCCCGATACCGGCGCGTTCCTGAACAAGAACAGCCCGGCCTACATCGGCGGCATGCCGGAGATGATGAATGCCCGCTTGTTTGGTTTCTGGAATCATCTCGGCGACGCCCTGCGCACCGGCCAGCCACAGAACGAGATCAAACACACCGGCAAACCGATCTTCGAGGAGATCTACGCAGACCAGGCCAGGCTTGGCCAGTTCCTCGAGGCAATGACCGGGTTCCAGGCCGGCAACTTCATGATGCTGGCCGAGAAGTTTGATTTCTCGAAATATAAAACCGTCAGCGACATCGGCGGCGCACTGGGACTGCTGTCGCGCATCGTCGGCCAGCGTCATCCGCACCTGAAACTCAATACCTTTGATTTGCCACCGGTCGCCGAGCACGCACAACAACGCGTGGACGAGGCCGGCATGGCCGATCGTATCAAGGTGGTCTCCGGTGATTTCTTCGCCGACCCGCTGCCGAAGGCCGATGTGATTACCCTTGGCAATGTCCTGCACGACTGGAACCTGGAACGGAAGAAGGTGTTGATCAAGAAGGCCTACGACGCCCTGCCGGAAGGCGGCGCACTGATCGCGATCGAGAACCTGATCGATGATGCACGCCGGGAGAATCTTTTTGGCCTGCTGATGTCACTCAACATGCTTATCGAACTGGGTGACGGATTCGACTATACCGGCGCAAATTTCAAAGATTGGTGCAGCGAAATCGGCTTCAAGCGTTTCGAGGTCATCCCCCTGGCGGGCCCGACCAGCGCGGCCGTGGCCTACAAGTAAGCTGCTGCCATTATTTAGGTCGGTCGCGACAAAAAACAAGCAGAGGACTAATCCCTCTGCTTGTTTCTATTTAATGGTTTGCTTGGCATGGTCCGCCCGTCTCGACGTTTTATTTGGGTCACGGCGGACCGGTCGCGCGCGAATCAGTGATCGAGAACTTGGATTTAATGGATCCGTTGGCGGATAAAACGAATACAGCCAGGCTCTATTGATGCCCGCCAATATCCAGCATGTGGAGACTTACGGTCAAATTATTGGGGAGAACCGGGATAACATCCCGGTTCTCGGTGAATATTACAGGATTACGGGTTCATTATATTGAATCGAGGGCGCGGGACGCAGAGACCGGCCGACAGAGATTTACATTCATGCCCCTGACTCAATCCAGGCAGACCTTAAAAGAACATGCTAGCTATTCGCACTGACCAGCATCGGCACACCGTCGATTCTGCTCCAGTCGCGCAGGAAAGCTGGCACGATATCGGCAGGCAGTGGGTACGCGAAAAAATGTCCCTGGCCAATGTCACACCCCATGCGACGCAAGCTGATCAATTGCTCCGGTTTCTCAATCCCCTCGACCACGGTCCTGAGACCCAGGGTATGCGCAAGCTGAATCATAGACAAGGCAATCGCCAGGTCCTTTTTCTTGGTACAAATGCGTCGAATGAAGGATCGATCGATCTTCAGGGTGTCAAAACGAAACCGGCGGAGATAGGCCAGCGTCGCGTAGCCGGTGCCGAAATCATCCATCGACAGGCCGATGCCGAGTTCACGAATCTGCCGCAACTCCTTTCGCGTCTCGCTGGTGTTCAGCATCACCGCGCTTTCCGTGAGTTCGATCTCGACACTGGCAGGCGCGAGCGCGTGACGCTCGATCGACTGCTGTAGCAGATCACCAACATCACCGTTGGCGAACTGGTGCGCGGAGACGTTGATGGCGATGCGCGCCGCGGGGGGCAACAGCCCGGCTTCTTGCCATTGCCGCCAATGACCGCAGGCGGTGTCAATGATCCAGGCGCCGACCCGGGAGATCTGGCCATTACTCTCCAGTAGCGGGACAAATTCACCGGGACTCACCTCAGGGCCGTCGGCGGGCCGCCAGCGCAGCAGCGCCTCGAATCCCACGATTCCGCCGGTTTTCAGGTCGACCTGCGGCTGGTATTCCAGGCGGAATTCGTCCCGCTCCAGTGCAAGCACCAGCTCCTGCTCAATTTGCCACATGGATTTCTCGTCGACCATTACAAAAGCATAGACTGCGCCGGGGAAAAATCACGCCGGATTTGCATTTTGTTGCCCGGGGTTTTCCCCGGTTTACCAGGCTGCCCGGGGGCCTGCCGCTCGCGTCGGCGCCCGCCCGGTGGGGTTTTATCATCAGATTGCGCATTCTCGGCAGCATGGGGTCAGACCTCTTTTAACTAATTCGGTTTCGCAATTTACCCGCTATGGAGTAAAACTGACATCCAGGCCTGCGGTATGTATGACTGTACCGGTTGCTACTTGTGGAGGACCGTTGATAGCAATGTTTCCGGCATCCGAGTGCATGTACGAGAAGATGTAAGACGAAACCAGCGTGCCACTGTCAAAATCCCAGTTTATATCAAATCCTGGAAGACCATTAAAACTGGGTCGTTCGTAAGTGGTTGCAGAATCCACCCAGTTCTCGGTGATTTCAATGATACAGCCAATACAAATAGCTTATCCCTCACCTCCTTGTGACTCCTTTATTGATCTAACCGATATATTTTCTTCGATTTTTCGCAACTGGATATCAATATCTTCAACCCATGTGAAAAATCTGGCTCAGAGAGCAATTTACCCTAATATATTTCGCTATTGGTATCAGAAACAATAGCCCTCTGAGCTCTATTGTTCGTGTCTTTCATTGACAGCACCAGGTTCTGTCAGGCAGTCGGGAGGAGTGGTTTGCCAGTTAATTTGGCACTCGGCAGCCAAACTACAACGTTTATCGTGATTTTATTGAATTGTGGACTGGGTCGTACATATATTCTTATTGTCCAACCGTCACACCCTCCGAGGGTTGGATCGATACGACATATTGACAGAAAACAATACGCTATGATCGCCAAGCGGAACATAGAGATTGTTGAAACTGGAGAACAGCGTTGTGAATAAGCTTACCAATCCCCTATTGTCCGTAATGATTGCCGTACTGTTAACAGGTTGTTCCAGTCTCAGGCAAGCTGAGCTTGCATCCGGTAATGACCCGGAAAAAGCCGTCATCGAAGTGACGAAAATGATGACAGCCGCGCAGGAGGATCAAATCGATGTGTTAGCTGATAAAGCATACTCCAAGGGGAGTGATCACGTGGCGGATGCCAGGCGGCGTTTGAAACAAGGCGATTCGAATGAAAAGATTCTGCAAGAAGCCGCCATTGCCAAGGCCTTTTTCGAGGATGCTAGAGAAACCGCAGCACCCAGAAAATCATTCGCCAGCCGCATACTCGCTGCCAGAAAGTCTGCCCTTTCGGCCGGCGCCAGAAACAGTGATGCACTCGTCAAGCAACTGGCGGATATTGATGATGACCTGAGAAGCGAAACAAAACAGTTTAGCCGATCACTTTCTCCGGAAGACTTCTCCAGCCTTCAGAAAAAATATCTCGTTCTGGAAACCAAGGCGGTTCAATTCAGGGAACTCAATGGTGCCAAACAGGCGATCAACCAGGGCATTGACAACAATGCCAGGAAGCTTGCGCCAAATACACTGCGAACGGCATCGCTGGATTACAACACCGCCATGAATATCATTGCCCAGAGCCCACGCAACCAGGAAATATATGCAAAGGGCGTTCAGGATGCGCTGACCAGTGCGACGAAATTGAACGATGTTATGAATGTTATCCAGGGAGCGAAAGGCACCCCCGAGCACATTGCGGTACAAATCGTTGCGCAAAAACGGGCGCTGGGAGAACTGACCACCAGTCTCAGTTCAACTAAACAGACGCTGCAGGAACGAGAAGGGATTCTCAAAACGCAGGAAGAGCAGCTGGCCAGGGCCTCGACACAGGTCAGGTTCCAGCAGGCCATGGACGAGGCACAAAAGGTGCTACCGCCAGACGACGCACTGGTCTACCAGCAAGGCAACAAACTGGTATTTCGACTGAAGCGGGTCAACTTCCGCTCGGGCACTGCCGTAATTCCCGAGTCGTCGAAGCAGTTACTCTCCAATGTCAACAAAATTATTCAAAAGCTGGATGCCGAAACCGTCATTGTGCAGGGACATACCGACTCGGTCGGACCCGAGAAAGTGAACCAGAATCTTTCAACCAAGCGCGCCAACGTGGTCGCGGATTATCTCCACTCTTTCAAAGGCGGTTATCCCATCAAGTATGTCGGTTACGGTGAGTTCCGCCCCATTGCTTCCAATGAAACTTCCACGGGGCGCGCCACGAACAGACGTGTCGACCTGGTGGTGTCGGTGAAGCAGTAGCGCCTCGAGCGCTACTGACCCGGCTTGTTTCCGGGATCGCCATTTCAGACCGAGATCCCTCGCCAGGGCTTCGCCTCCATGTTGGCCAGGCATCAACATGCAGGATGCCTTCCCCTGATGTGTCATTGGTCTCGCTGCCTTATCGCTTAAACAGCAAGTACTGCCAACATGTGGAGGTTTATGGATCGACACCTCTAGCGGCTGTGCCCGACGAGATGGGGTGGGTGGGCATGAGGTATATTCGAGAAAGGCGGGATCCGACCCGGGTTTTTTATTGTCTGTCCCCGATTACGCAATATCACTCGCTTGATCAACATCCATTACTACGCCGGCATCATTGGTTGGGATTAATTCAAGCTGATCTTGAGAGCCTGCAATTATTTGGCGTGCGCCGACATCATCGTTCAATGCGATCAACTGGTCTTTATAGCACTGACTAAAACCGACTGGATGTCCACGTTGTCGCTCTATTACCGGGGCAATTATGTCAGCGCCATTTTTTAGTTTGTTAGCCAGTTGAGCGATTGTATCAATTTTAATATAAGGCATATCGGCTAGCGCTATCAGCCATCCCGTTGCATCCTGACTCGCAAGGACGCCACGAGCAATGCTGCTACCTATCCCCCGGCTCGACTCTTCGTTGACGACAACGCGCATCCCCAGTTGTTCAAGCTGATCTGTATAGGGCACCAGTTCCTGGTTTATGACAGTGATCGATCCGGGTAAAACATTAACCAGTTTTTGAGCCGCTACCAGCAACATGGGAGTGTTGTCCGTTGCGGGATGTAAAAGTTTATTGCTACCGAAGCGTCGACTTTTGCCGGCTGCTAGCAATATGCCAATGGGTAAGCTGCTCATACGATACTGACAGATTGTTTAACTGAACGAATGACGGCATTACGTTGCTGGGTAATCTCTGCCATGATCGACACGGCGATTTCCGGCGGTGTGTGACTGCCAATCGGTAAACCTACCGGGGCATACAAGCGTTGCAGTTTATCAGCGGTAATGCCCAATTCCCTGAGTCGTTGCCTGCGTGCATCGCAATTGCGTTGCGACCCGATAGCACCGACATAAAAGGCCTGCGTATTCAGAGCATCCAGTAGTGCCATGTCATCCAGCTTGGGATCGTGCGTCAGCGCAAGCACAATACTGCGCGGTTCCAGGGCATATTGTTGAACCGCATCGTCAGGCATCAGGCTGATTAATTCAGCTCCCTCCACTTGCCAGCCTTGTGCATGCTCCACGCGAGGGTCACACACAATGACACGATAACCCAGCATCAAGGCAAGTTGAGATACATAATGCGAAAGGTGGCCCGCCCCGATCAGCAACATATTCCATTGCGGGCCCAGTATTTTGCGTACATAGATATTGGTATAAACAAAATCCTGTTCGGCCTTTGCGGCTTGTAACGATACCTGGCCGGTCTGCAGATCCACATGCCGGGCGATCAATTGCTGATCGCGCAAGGCATCCAGCAACGGTTGCAGTTGTGCCGGGTCACACAACTGCTCGATGAGTAACTCGAGACGACCTCCGCACGGCAAACCAAACCGCGTCGCGTCTTCACGGTTCACGCCATAATCGATACGTACCGGATAGCTATCACTCAATTGCTGCGAACAATAGCGTCGCACCAGGTCCTCTTCCACACATCCGCCTGACACTGAACCCGTAATCAAGCCATCGCGTCGCATGATAAACAGCGAACCGGGTGGGCGTGGCGATGAACCCCATGTCTTTAACACGGTGACCAACGCCACCTCGTGCCCCTGCTGCAACCACTCAAACGCAGTTTGCAAGAGTTGCTGATCGGTTCCGTAGCTTTGCATCACTAACCCTTCTGGCTATTATCAGGCCGAACGAAGGTTGACGTTCTTTAACGGGAACTGGCGAATGCGCTTGCCGGTTGCGGCAAAGATGGCGTTCAACACCGCGGGTGCCGCCACGGCGATGGTCGGTTCGCCAATGCCGCCCCAGAATCCGCCCGAAGGCATGACGATGACCTCGACCTTGGGCATTTCATTGATCAGCATCGACGGATAATCATGAAAATTCGTTTGCTCGACCGCGCCATCCCTGATGGTGCATTCGCCGTAAAGTAGTGCCGAGAGTCCGAATACAAACGAGCCCTCAACCTGGGTCTCGATTTGTTGCGGGTTGACGGCATAGCCGGGATCCGTCGCGGCGACGATACGATGTATCCTGAGCTTGCCCTTGTCGTCGACCGACACCTCCGCGCACGCCGCCACATAGCTGGCAAAGGTTTTCACCACCGCCAGGCCACGGTGCACGCCTTTTGCAGCGGGCTTGCCCCAACCGGCTTTTTTGGCCACGGCATCGAGTACCGCCAGGCTCTTCGGCTGGTCGGCCATCAACTTGCGGCGAAATTCCAGCGGATCCTTGCCGGCGGCATGCGCCAGTTCATCCAGGAAACATTCCATATAGATTGCATTCTGGTTGATGTTCACCCCGCGCCAGAAACCCGGCGGCACCGGCGGGTTACGCATGGCGTGTTCGACCCGCAGGTTCGGCACCGTGTAGCTGATGGCGTGATCGCCATCGGGCAAAAATCCCTGGAAGGTGACCATGTCGATCTCGTTCTGCTTCCCCGGGGGCCGCATCGAGGCCAGGATGGATTGTCCGGAGATGCGGACATGCAGCCCCGCCAGGTTGCCTTGCTTATCCAGCCCGCCGACTAGCTTGCACTTGGTCACCGGATGATAACGGCCGTGCGTCATGTCCTCTTCACGCGTCCACAACAACTTGATCGGCACGCCCGGCATCTGCCTGGCGATGTGGACGGCCTGCGTCACGTAGTCCGACATGCCGCGCCGGCCAAAGCCGCCACCGAGCAGCATCTTGTAAACGTCGCATTGGGTGATCGGCAAACCGGCGGCCTCGGCCGCCGCCCGTAGTGCGGCCTCACCGTTTTGTGTCGGGCACCAGACCTCGCAGCGATCACGGGTCCAACGCGCGGTGGCGTTCATCGGTTCCATGGTGGCGTGGTTCTGGTAAGGATACGCGTAGGTGGCCTCGACCGTTTTCGCGGCACCCTTCAGTGCCTGGCCGGCATCCCCTTGATGATTGCCAACAAACGCCTCGCCCGTCTGCAGGCCCTCGTCGAGCATCTGCTCGATTGCGGCACTGTTCAGGTTCGCGTTCGGTCCCTTGTCCCAGGTAATGGGCAAGGCATCGATTGCCGTCTTCGCCTGCCACCAGGTGTCGGCGACCACGGCGACGGCATAGTCTTCGACCGCGACCACCTTGCGCACACCCGGCATCTTGCGCACCTTTGAATCGTCAAAGGATTTCAGCTTGCCGGTAAACACCGGGCAGGCGCGTATCGCGGCATTGAGCATGCCGGGCAAATTGAGATCTGTACCGTAGAGCTGCTTGCCATTGGTTTTATCAACCGTGTCCAGGCGCTTGACCGGTTTCCCGATCAGCTTCCACTCATCCGGGTCCTTGAGGATGACGTCGAACGGCGGCGTCAATTTGGCTGCGGCAGCGGCAACCTTGCCGTAAGTCGTCGTGCGCCCGCTGGGCACATGGGTGATGATGCTGTTGGCGACACGACACTTCTCGACCGGCACCTTCCATTGCCTGGCCGCGGCCTCGATCAGCATTTCGCGGGCCACGGCACCGCCCTTGCGCACGTAGTCGTGGCTGCCGCGAATGCCCCTGCTGCCGCCGGTGGCGAAACTGCCCCAGACCTTATCGCGGGCAAGATTCTGACCGGGTGTCGGATACTCGGTCGTCACTTTCGACCAGTCGCACTCGAGCTCCTCGGCCACCAACTGCGCCAGGCCGGTCAAGGTGCCCTGCCCCATTTCCGACCGCGCAATACGAATGACGACGGTATCATCGGGCTCGATCACGACCCAGGCGTTTACCTCCGGGGCCTCCGGCACTGCCGGTGAACCGGTTTGCGCCGCGAATACCGAGTTGGTCTTCAAAGGCAGGTACAGCCCGAGGGAAAATCCGGTACCGAGTGCGGTGCTGCGAATCAGGAAATCGCGGCGCGAAACATTGATGCGTTCTTTTGTCATCATTAGCTCCCGCGCTTATTGGGGTTTCTATTGATCCGGGCAGCGAGGTGAATGCCGCGTCGCACCCGGTTGAAGGTCCCGCAGCGACAGATATTGGTTACCGTGGCGTCGATATCCGCATCGCTGGGATTGGGATTGTTTTTCAGTAATGCCGCTGCCGACATAATCATGCCCGGCTGACAGTATCCGCACTGCGGCACATCCAGTTCTTTCCATGCCTGCTGCAGCGGGTGGTTATTATCCGATGACAGTCCTTCGATCGTGACAATCTCCTGGGAGGCATTGAGTGAGGACACCGGCATGATACAGGAGCGCACGGCTTTACCATTGATATGCACCGTGCAAGCACCGCACAGGCCGATACCGCAACTGTACTTGGTACCGGTCAGGCCCAATTGCTCGCGGAGCACCCAGAGCAAGGGGGTTGAACCATCGACATCGACGTCAAACCGTTTTCCGTTTATTTTTAGTTTTGGCACAAGCGGACCTCCGTGGTTAACGCAGGCGCAGAACGCGCTTAAGAAAACATCCGATACAAAAGTCTACTCCCGCCGTTAGCCTGGCTCAACGCACCCTTAAACCATACTTTTTGTATATATCGAGACAACAATGAATAAATAGCATCACAGGGCAATGACTCCTGTATTTTAAACCGCTTATATTAGAAACAAGGCGTATGTGGTGCACGGGACCGGATGGCGGCCAACAATGAACAAAGGAATTGCCAACGGTTAATCCAATCGTGGAATGTATGGGTGGCCGGAGATTGTGGCCACGCTCTCGCAGTGGGGTTTGCGGATGTGAGTATATGGACATACTGCTCGACAAGAAACTATCCTTAGATCAATATTGTAAATAAAGGGGGCTGGTGGACTAAAGTTTAATCCCTCCATCCCCTTTTTCTGATCGGAAGCGAATTAATTTACTCTGACCCCATTGAATCCTTCTCGATTCAACTTGAATATTTTAATGGCGTTGCGTTCAGCGAACGCGGTCGCGGTTTTCGGCGTGAGCTGCCCAAGGAGCTTGCGAAAGCGTTTAGACCGCCGGCCGTAGTTCGTGGGATTCATGCCGCCTGCGTGGGCCACGTCCATACCGATTGTGAAACGATCCGGAAAGGCCTCGTACACTTCGCGCATCTCGGGAAACAGCACACCATTTTTCTCTATTAGCGAGCTGTACTCCTCCATCCGCGGCCAACCAACTCCGTAACCCGACTTCCCAACGTTGGTCATACTAGCAAGGTCGCAATAGAGGTTCGGGTGATTCTCCAGCATGGCCCGGATGACAGGTGCCTTGCTACGACCGCAGTTATGGGCCCAGACGTAGCGCACCCGGGAATTTTCTCCAAGGAGACGAGCGAAATCATTTACCAGATGCGGTGCGCCTTCCATGTGGAGAACAATAGGCACGTCAAAGCGGGCGGCTATCTGGCTCAAGCGCTGCACGAATTGGGAGTAAATCGGGTTCTCCAGTTCGGCGTGTCGCCCGGATGAGTAAGCAAAGTGCTTCACAATGACCTCGCCGATACCCCAGAAGCGACCCGTGGCAAGCTTTGCCTCAGCCTCGTTCAGGATTGCCTCTACAGCCGCATTGGGATTGTGCCACTTGTTCGCCCCCGTGAGTTCCTGCCTCTGCATCCCAACAAGAGGGAAGAAACGGCCGGGGAATTTGCTCGCTAACTCCAATGCAAGTTCGTCTGTTCCAGGGCGATCTGCATAGCCCGCTGGACCGGGATAGTAACGCGCCATGACAATCTGCCGCGAGACGTTGTTACGATCCATGACGCGGACAATCGTATCCCAATCGAAAGACGCGCCGAGGTGACCGTGTGCGTCGATCATGGGACCAGTGTAGCGTTCGGCAGCCAGGCTCACGTGGGTCACCACAAGCGCGACTAGAATCAAAACAGTAATTACGATATTTCCGCCGCAGGTCCTCATGGGACATTCCATTTCATTTTTTCCAATTATAAATAAGAATCAATCAAGTCAGAACTCTAATTATTCTGATCTAAAAAAATGGACAACAGTTAGGTCGGGGTTTACGGGCATTCGTTTATGGGCAATTGTTTTTACTCTGACCCCAAATATTGTATTCGAAGAATTAAAGGGGTCGGAGCAAATAATAGGGGCCTGACCCCGTCTAAAGTCCTAACGCTGACCAATCGCCGGCGGCTCGCCGCGCCAGGGATTTTTCTTCAGCCCAAGATCGTAACCTGTTTTGAATAATCGGTTCATCTCCAGGGTATTGAACGAGTCCTTGTGCTGCGGCTTGTACTCCTTGGGGATCGCGATCCAGTAAAAGCCAAAGCCCTGCTGATGGGCAAAGTGGTGAACGCGTTCCAGGTCGCTTCGCGCCTGTGATTTAAGCAGTTGCGTGAGCGAACGACCCATTATTGAATTCAGCTTCCGTGGCACCGGTTCGGGTTCCGGGCCCACGGTTGCGTTTCGAACAACGTAGAGCTTGGTGCTCTCCTCGGGTGTTACTTTTAACCCAAGCTTTCCCCGGACCTGCATCATATTTATCGTCGCGGCGGTCAGAAACAACTGCGCCTTGACGCCACCGTCAACATGCATCTCATCGTAAGATTTGCCATCCACCGTTACATTGATTAGCACCGGTGGGAAGGTAACCGGGATAGACGACGAAGCGAGAATGATCTTGCGAATCAGTTCCAGGGCACCCGGTCGGCCGCTGGTGGCAATCGCCCCTATGTTCCATACCACCAGGCGATCGGCATCAAGATTTGCAGTACCGATATAAAGCCGCCGACCCCGACGGTGGGCATTCGCCACCGCCCGGATCACGTCGTCAGTAATGTATTTTTCTATCAGGGCCGCCAACGGCGCGGAATCCAGCAGGGAATCACTCCATAGCGCACTTAAACCGCGCTTCTGGTAAATGTTCCGGGGGCCAATGGTGGTGAATCCTTCTTTCAGAACCGGGTCATATGCCGGCCCAAGAAATGCGAATGGCGCAATCAGCGCGCCGGCACTGATCCCGGTCACGAACTTGAAAACCGGCCGATTCCCGGAGCGAGTCCAGCCGCTCATAAACCCGGCGCCGAAGGCACCGTATTCGGCGCCACCCGAGAGGGCAAGGATGTTGATGATGGGTGCCTGGATTGCACCGTGTTGAGGTAAGGTTCGCATTTCCTGGCGAACCGATTCGACCAGATCCTCCTCGAACTGGTCGCTGAAACTCCCTGCCCACGCGCGAACCGCTGGCACGCCGGGAAACACCTGCGCACGATAAGCCTGATCGAGCGGAACGGGGTTGCGCGCCGGCATACTGCTGCATCCACCAGCAATAACAGCGACCCCCAGTAAAACAATCAAGCGTGCCAGACATTTCATTCGTGGTACCCCGGGTCGTCGCTACCGGAAGCGTGCGGCCAGATGCAACGACGGGCTTCCTGCCCTTGCCTATTCAGCAACTGCGACCTTCTTTTATGTCAATGCCAGTCCTCTATTTGAGCATTTTTGCCTTGGGGGGTTTCCAGGTTTTCATTTTTTCAAGGTCGGGCGCATAGATCCGAAGCGTGACCGTCAATTCCAGGTCTTTCCTGGTTATAGGCAGCCAGTTCTCATCCGGCACACCTGCCGGCTTTTCGGCAGCAATATAGATGTCAATGCCGCCATCCTTGTTGAGTTTCCTGCCGGCATTTTCCCCGACACTGTATTTTTTGTGTTCGTTCGGAATAAAGAAGCCTTTTACCGCATCGTAAAGAGTGAATGACCAGAACGCATTGGCTGGAGGCAGTTCATCTTTTGTCATGTGGATGACGTAGTCGTGCGAGGCATTAAACGGTGAACCATCTTCCGTTGTAATCGGGGGGTACATGGCTTCTTTGGGCGGCTGCCCAATTGGACCTACGACAGACACCAGCAGAAGTGACTCCAGTCCAGCCTTACCCTTGGGCTGATAGAGAGTTGGCAACAGGCGGTCAATCAACGCAGTGTCATTCATTTTTGCAATCTCTTCATCCCTGACCTTGATCGAGATCTCTCTGAATTTCTTGCCATCGATTTTTGCTACATTCTCTGGATCGTATTTTTTCCCGGGAACAACACCGAGTGGCGCATACAAAGCGAGTACCTTGCGATCTAGTTCGAAATCGGGGTCGAAGGTCGTGTGATTGAATACGAACTGCATCACTTCCAGCAGGTTGTTTTCAAATATGTCGGCATCTGTGGCTCCGTAAGATGGGAACTCAACCTTATCGGTTTTCGGAGCAGGCTTTCCGAGATATTCAGACAATGACATCGCTTTGATGGCATTGATCTGACTGACGATGCGCTTGTAACGCTCTGGTTCGTTGGCATGCGGCATCACTCTCATAACCAATGAGACAAAGTCGCCGGTCATTTCAAATGTATTATCTATTCCTTTTAGTTTCTCTCCATGGTATCCCTCTGTTCTCGCAGTATAAAAAAGCACGGTCCTCGGTTTGTCCAAAGGGCCATCAACAGTGGACATGGGGATATTCACATAATGGTCATAACCGGTTGCCATCATGGAAACGAATTTTGAATCAATGGCCGGAATCTTGAAAACGATTGCATCTTTTCTCAGATCAAGCATCGCCAACTGGTAAAGCACATCATTGTTCGGGCGGGCGATAAATTCAACCGAATGGTCAAGCAACGTCGTATTGCGCATGCCCTTGTTATATCCGCGGGTTGTTACGCCTAATTCAGCCAACGCCATTTTTTGATTTGTATTGTACATGGCAACATATTGATAAGACCTTTTTACAATCTCCTCAATCTGTCCATCCGTTAACGTTGTGTTTGATTGTTGAGAGCAGCCCGTGAGGGTCACGACTAAGCTGCAAATCATTAAAATGTTCGCAAATAGTTTCATTTCTCGCCTCTCTTTTGTGTATATCCTGCTTTTTGTATCGTTCGTGGCTCAAATAAATTTTTGGCAATACTACACCCGTTTCATAACATATTTTTGAGCTAGCTCAAAAAAAGCTTTTATTTCATGGAAATAGAAACTGGCTCGTGGCGGATCTTGCCGGGGTGCATTACCTCTACCCCGAATCCAGCCAGAACAAGTATTACCTCTGGCCGGTTTACGAGACTGGTACTGGCGCCAACGTGAAAAGCACCAACTATTCCGTCTCCCGAAGTCAGCGTTGCTACTGAGCAACGGCCACTCGGTGGGGGTTTCTGGTCACACCACACAAACGAAATTATCTGCAGCTAGTTTTTATTAGTAATACGCCTGATTTTCTCTCAACCATCGTTTTGCGCTGTTTATTTCCCGCGGTGATATGCCCTTCAAACGGTAAGACGAGGGATCCATAAATATCGCTCGGGCAAGCTTGCTTTGGTCCGCAAGGCTAGCTTTGTCGTACTGTATTTCCACAGCCGGCGCCCAGACCGTCACCTTTCTCGCCTGAGTAGTCCTTGCTACCTTAAGGATAAACTTTCTATACTCATTACGACCTGAATGATGCATCAGCTCTTCTGCTATCTCTACCAAATGTAACCCTGTCTCGATAGGTTTCCACTTAGGTCGCGTTTTCATTTCATAAGCAGTTTCCAGCAATTTAAGCGCTTCTACATGGTTTCCCTGATATCCTTCAAGTAATGCCTCTGCGGTTGCATGATAAAAACCTGTCCCTGCTGTATCTCCAGATTGCTTCCATTCTGCGTACGCCTGTTTCGCCCTGTTTGTCTTTAGCAGGCAACCAACATAATAGGGTAACGCGTAGTTGACTTGCTTTTTCAATTCCTGGCTTTCTTTGATTAAATAGTCGTTCGCATATTTCAACGCGCTGGAAGCTTTTTTGCACTCGCCTCGCCGAAACTGCCCATAACCGGTAAACCAGTTCCTAATAAATTCACTGCCGGAGAATTCCTTGTTAAGTTGTTCAATTGTTTTAATATCCTGGGGTGTTGGCTGCTGGCCAACAACGAAAGTCAAGAAATACAGGGATTCAAGTCGCGTTAGTGGTATATGTTCGTTCTTTTCTGATTTTCTCTGCCTTAACCAATCCAGCACTTGCTCTCGCGTAGATTGGTTGATCTTGAATCCGATACGTACAGGATACTTCGGCATGTGCATTTTTTTTGGATTGATAAAGGCAGTGGTTAGATAATTCCACGCCTCGTCATCCCGATTGAGCAGAAATAGATAGGCCAGATATCGCTCTTTTTCATTGCTGTGCTTGTAATGGTCAGCGTTTTGCTTCGCGAACTTTGCAGCATCGGCATAGTTGTCGGACAGAAATGCAAGTCTCTCTTTCGCATAATAGTCATTCCACGCGTGCGTGTTATAGGCCGCTGCTATTTTATATAATGGTATTGCCATCTCGAACTGGTCTTTCGATTCAAATAGCCTTGCTAATTTAGAGAGCTTGTTGGTGTTGTACACGGCGAATTCACGATTGGAGAAACCAGGGGTATCGAGAATTATTCGCTGAGCCCTTGCATACTCGCCACGGTCGATCAGCTTAGTAGCTAAGTGTCTGCGAATTCGCCATACGTTCGGATCCTGAGCCAGACCTTTTTCGATGGCAGCAATCGCGTCGTCATCTTGCCTGCCCTTGTAGGGCGCCAGGAATTGCTTTGCCCAGAACCGGGAGCCGATGAAGCGATCTCTGTTCTCCTCCAGCAGCTGTTGAGCCTCCTCATCCCTTCCACTTCGCATTAAACTTTTGTAGTAAACCTCGAGCGTGTCAAATGCCTTGACGGCATAGGCTAACTGGCGTCGCCACGCTTCATCACCATAACTAACTTTCTTGTTTATGGAGGGACTATTTTGCATATATCGCCGGTCCCAACGAATGGGTTCGTCATAGTATTTTCCGTAGTTGCGGTGGCCCATCTCATGGAAATACCACTCTGCACTGCGCGACAAATAACCTTCACCCGGGACAATTTTTTGGATTACTTTAGCGTTCTGCAACGCATTACGTCGCAACCGGGTAGCCTTATTACGAAATTCAGGCTTCTTGGCAAGCTGCCAACTGACGAGCGCCTTAGCCATGTGCCAATTGGGCCTTCCCTCAAAGGCATCCTGCAGTGTATCAATGCGCGTCCTAGCTTCCTTTGGAAGTCCTTGTTTCATTGTGGTGTTGCTCACAGTTTTGAACGCAGATGACATATTGATTGCGTAGACAAGATCAAAATAATCCCACTCTTGGAGTCTTCGGTCCCCGGTGACTGACGACCAATTTTTTGCCCGCTGTTCCCACAAAAGTCGCCTTGTATGCTCAATAGCATTTATATTTTTGCCAGTAAAATCCGTTAGGAAATCCGGCAACTCTATGTCGTATTGATTTAACTGCACTCCGATCAACAGTACTATCCAGTTGTCCCAATCTGGCTCAGGCTCCAGACCTTCTTTCTGCAACATTTTCTGAATTTCGTAGTGAATTGATCCGTCGAACCAGTCTGCCGTTGACAGACGGTTGTTTACAATGAACTTCCAGGCCGGTAATTTTTCCTCAGCCTCTTTCCGTCGACCCATATAGCCTTCTTGGCGGTCAAAGTATCTCCTCAGTCCTTCCAGCTCGATAGTCGAAATCAGATTCAACACCGGATCTTCTATTTTGCTATTTGCCTGATCGGCTAAATACATGCTTCCCTGTAAAAACCAGTAATGGGATTTCTCCATCTCGGTTTCTGGTTCACCCAGGATTTTCAGGGCATAGGGTCGCCTATGTAGATTGGCGTTGGCGCGAGACTTCAATAAGCGAAACAAATCACTGTCCGGATGTACGGCTTCCAGGGCAACAAGAGATCGCTCCCAGAGCAGCTCTCTTTCATACGACGAGTCTGGATACAAACTGGCGAACAGTTGTAGCATTAGCGCCCTATCAAGCGGAGTTCCCTTGGCCTTTTTTGCAATCTCAAGCAATGGTTGCCCGTCATACTTAAAAGACAACGACTCCAGTCGTTTTTCTTGTTTTGCTCTGAGTGGTATGCCAAATGTTCCTAACACTGCCTCCATCGATTCGTGAAACGCCTCTTCGGGCGGCAGTTCATCGCTGAATTCTATATCCTCAATAATCCATTGTTTTGGCTCCTTCCACGCGCCCCTTCTTGATGCTGCATCGCGTTCGTAAATCGAGAACTCCAGATTAAATCTGTTTACTGCATTGGGACGAGATACCCTGCCCTCGATCAGGTACCGGGCACCCACACTTTCGGTGAGCGCCTTGGCATCCTTGATCGATATCTGTCTGAGGTTGCTACCGAGCGCTCTATTGACCCAGGTGGTGTCGGGGACACGTAGATCGGATCGAGCTTGAATTTCGTTTGCCAGATAACGTGTCATTAGCGAACGGGAAACACGATCCAGGCTCTCGGGCTCTGCCTGAAATTGCGAAATAACGATATCGAACTCTTGATTGGCAAGTGCCTGCCGATAGATTGATTTCTCCCTTTCATACCAGGGAGATGTAGAGCTGTAGCCAAAAAGCTCGTCGACGAAGATAAGAATTGGTGAGCTGAATTTAACGGCTACGATTGCAATAAATACCGCAATCAGCATTAGCAACAGAGCTAATCTACCTCGCTTGGATATATTGCCTGTCTTCAAATCCACTAGCCGTGCCTGCCTCGTGCTACTTAATAGTAATTTAAAGGGGGGGAGGACAATGGTACGGATACGCCAATCGGCCACTCGTGCAACGGAGCCCGGGTCCTGCCTGACTTGGTTTCACATCCATGCGACTATCCCGTCTAGTTATTATTTTTTTGTTTCGGTTATTTATAATCTAGTCCATTGATCAGGAAAGCGCTACTACTGGCATGCCAAAACATTTGCCTGCCCTCACCCTCCCGGTGGGGATTAATGGGCGTAGATTTAGGGGCGCAAGATTTCCGTTGAGCTGGCTGCTTTTGGCCACAAGCGATCATTTTTGGTCTTATACCAGATAAGAACTGAGCCAGGTCTACCGGTCAACTTTCTCAGGCTTGTCAGAAGAACTAGCCCAGAACAATAAAATCAACCATCCAAGAATTGTTCCGGCGATGAACAGGTTGAAAACAAATATCCATCCAGTATTGGGGTGATCTCTGTTTGAGGCCACGATCGTAGGCAGGAAATAAACAACACCAAAGATAAGAATAATGAATACAAAAAAGAGGCCTTCAAAAGCATCCATTGCTCAAACCTCCTAGATACTGCTTTCGGCAATTAGCGGACACCGGCCGGGGATTTTGCGATCGATTAGCTCAGTGCAACGTAGACACTGCAGGCAAATAAAACGATTGTAACGGGCAACCATATAATTCTTTCCCATTTGCTCTGGGTTATTGTATTTAGGATTGCATTTAACAGACAAAATGCAGCGACTCCCCAGATAGCAAGTGTCGAAAAGGCCGAATAGTTGTTAAACATCACACCTGCTCGAGCTAATACAACTAGTGCAAACAAAATCAGTACCAGTATCTGTACTAGTGCCGCTATCCGCATCCCGAAGGGAAACTTCCCAGGGTACTTGCCACCCATCGCCAGTTGGCCCCAAGGCACACCGAGCGCCAGCGCAAGCTGGAACGTCACCACAATAGCTGTGAAAAAGGTAAATACATATGCCGCATGGGTGTGGTCCAGCATTCTAAGCAAACCGAAAATTAAGAATGTTTACTATATGTCCGCTTTGGGTCGGTAGCGGGAAGTTTAGCCCAGGTTCCACCGGGTAGTCAGCTATCGGCCATTAGCGGACATAACGTTTGAGTTAAACCGCGCCGCTTTCCGGCGTCGGTTTGAATGACTTGTTAGGGCTGTATCGTTTCCATACCCACCAAAATGATAGAGCGGAAATTATTCCAAACATTCCCATAAATGCAACTCCTTGTAAATAATCCACCCATCCGATTAAGGTTGGCATCCCATCTACTTTTGCAATTACTATTTCTTTTCCTTCCCAATAGCTGGAACCGGATTTATATGTATAATCAATTGGCCATGACCATATTGACATAGGTATGCAACCAGCGAAAAAACCTGAGGTAATAAGTGACCATATGTTCAATTTTTCAAGTTTGTATAGCGCCCATACAATAGGTAGACCTAAAGCAATAACATGAAAGCCGGAAATAAGTAGGCCATATATAAAAGACAAAGGTAGCGCTTTATATTCCGCACCATTAGAAGAGTCGGTAATCACAGCCAATGCAACAATAGCCAGAAAATACATTGTAGTTGCGATGGCAGGTGTGATTATTGCTGCAAGCGCGGCAAGTGTGATGTATTTCGTTTTCATAGCCCTAACTATAAGTAGAGGTCCCAATTGGCCCTTTTCAAAAAGGCTTTTTCGGACCTATTAAAATTGTGACTTGATAAAATACAATGACTTGGTCAATTTT
>Ga0209742_10000036_pt1 | contig 68049 bp, 52 predicted proteins | sample DeeMarSeWOR38_10_FD_187462 | JGI IMG/M metagenome (GOLD analysis project Ga0209742, IMG submission 187462) | Marine sediment microbial communities from White Oak River estuary, North Carolina - WOR-3-8_10 (SPAdes) (version 2) | ecosystem: Environmental > Aquatic > Marine > Intertidal zone >...
GATTATTCACTCGCCGGCTGTGGTCATTCTGGACGAACCTACTGTGGGACTAGATCCCATTCAGATTCGCGAAATTCGCCAGTTAATTCGAGAACTGGGCGGTGAACACAGTGTGATTTTGTCCTCACACATTCTTCCGGAGATTCAGGCGACCTGTGACCGGGTGCAGATCATTCACCGCGGTGAACTGGTGTTGAGCGATACCGTGGAAGGCCTCAACCATTACATGCATGAGTCCTGCCTGGTAGTGGTGTTGCGGCAACCGCCCGCCCTTGCTGAGTTAGAAACCATTACCGGTGTCACGGCGGTTGAAACAATGGATGAGCAACGTTTCAAGCTTTACCACGAGCCCGGACAAAGTCCCGCGGAAGCGCTAGTGGAACTGGCAGTGAAAAACCAGTGGCGGCTGACAGAACTGACACCGGAAAAACGCAGCCTGGAACAAATCTTCGTTGACATCACCACGTCGGAAAAAACTGCTGACGCATCGGATGACGCAGCTAAGGAACAGGCAGCATGATTTTCACCATCGCCGCAAAAGAACTCAAAGCCCTGTTTTTGTCACCCATGGCCTGGGCCATACTCGCCGTGGTGCAGGCCATCGTGGCGTATTTTTTTCTGATCTATCTCGATTACTTTGTCACCCTGCAGCCCCAACTTGCCATGTTGCCCAATGCACCCGGAGTAACCAGTATGGTGGTGGCGCCGCTTTATGCGACCGTCGCGACGATATTGCTGCTGGTTACGCCCCTGCTGACCATGCGTTTGATCAGCGAGGAACGCCGCAACAAAACTCTCAGCCTGTTAATGAGTGCGCCGGTATCGGCAAGCGAAATTATTCTCGGCAAGTTTGTGGGTATTGCCGGTTTTCTGTTGCTGATGTTACTGCTCATCACGCTGATGCCACTTTCGTTACTGAGCAGCGGTCAACTCGATGCGGGCTTGATGTTGTCGGGAATCCTTGGCACGGTGCTGGTGATCTGCAGCTTTGCAGCAGCTGGCCTCTACATATCCACACTCACGGCACAACCAACGGTCGCTGCGGTAGGTACGTTTGGTTTACTACTCCTGTTGTGGATTGTGGATATTGCGGGTAATACCGGTAATGAAAATAATGTTCTGGCTTATCTTTCCATGCTTAACCACAACCAGGCATTACTACGCGGTATCTTCAGCTCCGCCGATGTCATCTATTACCTGCTCTTTATCATCACATTTATGGTACTGAGCATCCGTCGCCTGGACGCAGAACGGTTACAGCACTAATGAATCAACGCCTCGCATTATGAAAATCACAAGAAAACTTGCTCTGCAACTTCGTATTCAACAGTCAACGTTTATCCTATTGTTTCTCGCGGTGATCGGCCTGCTGGCTTTTCTCAGTGATCGCTATAACTTTGAAACTGACTGGACCATGAACCAGCGCAATACCTTATCGGAAGCAAGCCAGGCTTTGTTGCAGTCACTGGAACAATTGCCAGTCTTTGACGTTTACGCTACGGAAGAGGAACAGATTCGCAAACCCATCGATGAAATACTGCGTCGCTATCAACGGGTGCGGCCCGAGATTGATATTCGTTTTGTGAATCCGGAACTAGAGCCTGACCTGACGCGCGAACTGGGCATCAGTGTTAATGGTGAAATCATCATTGAGCTGGATGGCCGTCGGGAGCAGATCACGCAACCTACGGAAGAAAATATTACCAACGCCATTCAGCGTATCGCGCGCAGTGATGACCGCTGGCTGTTATTTATTGAAGGCCATGCCGAACGCAAACCGGAGGGCGTTGCCAATCACGACCTGGGCGAATGGGGTAACCAGTTAAAGTCGAAGGGCCTCAAGATACGCACCTTAAATCTCACCGATAACCCGGTGATCCCGCAAAATACCGCAGCCCTGGTCATCGCCAGTCCCCTGCTGGATTACCTGCCCGGCGAGGTTAACGCCATACAACAATTTATCAATGATGGCGGTAATCTGTTATGGCTGGCGGAACCGGATAACCTTCACCAGTTGCAACCCATTGCCGATTCCCTCGGGCTGCAGTTTTTAAAGGGCACTATCGTTGATCCTAATACTCAATTACTGGGAATTGAAGACCCGCGATTTGCCATAGTATCCCAGTATTCACCGCATCCCTTGACCAGTGATTTTTCTGCGGTAACCCTGTTTCCCCAGGCGCGGGGCATCAACTTAAAGCCATCGGACGATTGGCAGTATAGCGTAGTGTTACAAACCCTTCCGCGCAGTTGGTCCGAAACCGGCGAAATGGCGGGCCAGATAAAATTTGATGCAGACAGAGATTTGCCAGGTCCCATTAATATCGCCGTGGCCATGACCCGAGAAATATCACTCCCGGCTACCGACGCTGATGCAGAAACAGCTATTAATAAACAACAACGCCTGCTGATCGTGGGCGACGGTGACTTTCTCTCGAATACTTATCTGGGCAACGGTGGTAATTTGAAACTCGGACTGAACATTGCGAACTGGCTGGTGCATGATGACCGCTTTATTGCCATACCCGCCAAAACCTCGCCCGATGTCAACATTGAGTTGAGCTCCACCGCCAAGGCAGCGATTGCTTTAGGCTTTCTTATTCTGCTGCCACTGTTGTTAGGCGGAACAGGAACTGTTATCTGGTTAAAAAGGCGCAGGCGCTAGACATCGATTGCAATGACAAAAGCCCTGCTTACCAACCTGATATTACTGCTCTTGATCCTCGTTCTTGGACTGGTGATCTGGCTGGATCCTTTTACAGAACCGGTGCCGCAACCCCAGGCATTAACACCAATTGATCCTAATACAGTAAATCGTATTGCCCTGTCCAGGGGAGGTCAGCAGCAGTTTGCGCTGGAGAAACATGAGCTGGATGGGGAATCCGTCTGGTATTTGACTGAGCCTATTGAGATGCCGGCTAATCCAGTAAAGGTCAGCCAAATACTGGATCTGTTAACTACTGACAGTCTGCGCCAATATGAGATAGAATCGGACATCCTCGCCAAACTGGGGCTGGATCCTCCGGGCTGGGAAATTGCGCTGGATCAAACAATCGTCCAGTTTGGAAAAACAGAACCTCTGGAACAGCGGCGTTATGTGCGGGTTGGTGCTAAAGTTCATTTAATCAACGATCGTTTCAGTCAATACAATTTCGGGTCGCCATTGATGCTTGCAAATCTTGATATATTACCTGTCGACAAATCGGTAACCGAAGTGCATTTACCGGATAAAGTGATCAAGAAAGTCGACGGCCAGTGGCAGTCCACTCCGTCCACAGATGCGATTTCCCAGTCCAGCTATAATGAGTTCATCGACGAATGGCGTTACGCGCAGGCCCAGCGTGTCACTCTGGCCGACCAACAGGAGCAGACAACCACCGCGACACCGGTCACCATTTACCTGGAAAAAGCCAGTCAACCGGTTCGTCTTACTGTGGAGTCAACCGAACAGGACGTTATTGTCACCAACAGGGACTGGGGAGTACGTTATTATCTCGCCAGCACTATTGGTAAACGGCTGTTGCAGGTTGCCCCATCCACGAACAAATAATTCCATAAAAAGTTAAACATCATCGCTAATGCCGGAATTACCAGAAGTTGAAACCACGCGTCGTGGAATTGCTTCTCATATCACTCATCACTGCATTACGGATGTTATTGTTCGTCAGCGTCAATTACGCTGGCCAATACCCAACAACCTTAGGAAGTATTTAACAGGTCAGATGATTTCCAGCGTCGAAAGGCGCGGAAAATACCTATTGCTACGTATGCAAATGGGTACGCTACTGGTTCATTTGGGCATGTCCGGTAGTTTGCGCGTTGTATCCAAGTCCTTGCCTCCGGAAAAACACGACCATGTTGATATTGTTTTCGATAGTAAAACTGCGCTACGTCTACGTGACCCCCGGCGCTTTGGCGCCATGCTATGGACCACGCGGGACCCACTACAACACAAACTACTAAAAGACCTTGGCGTGGAACCATTAACTGAGGAATTTTCCGCAGAATATTTATTTCACCTATCACGTCACCGCAAAGTGGCCATCAAATCTTTCATCATGGATAGTCATATCGTGGTTGGTGTGGGGAACATCTACGCCAATGAAGCTCTGTTCCTGGCGGGTATACGTCCGACTGTTGCGACAAAACGTGTTAGCCTGCAACGCATGCAAAAGCTGGTTGCCGCCATTAAGCTGGTATTAAAAAATGCGATCAACAGTGGAGGCACCACACTGCGGGACTTTACCCGTGGTGACGGACGTCCCGGCTACTTTCGCCAGCAGTTGAATGTCTATGACAGGGCGGGAGAATCTTGTAAGCAATGCGCCTCAACCATCAAATGTATCCGGCAAGGGCAACGCGCCAGCTATTACTGTAGCCACTGTCAACGATAAACTTATCGCACAAATAAATAACCCCACCTGATTGGGGCGGGGTTATTATTTTCCTACGTAGATTTTTTGTTAACGTGCAAGCCTATTATGATGTTAATGGTGTTACGTTTTTCGCGGACCAGCCCTTCGGACCCGGCACTGGTTCGTAAGTAACGGTTTGACCTTCTTCTAACGTTTTAAACCCGGTACCCATTATTGCAGTGTAGTGAACAAAAACATCGTCTGTGCCATCCTGCGGCGCTATAAAACCAAATCCCTTAGCTTCATTAAACCATTTGACTTTACCTTCAGCCATGGAACTTACCCCCGATTTATTGCTATTTTTACTACCCTTATTGTTTAACTTACTATTTTGTAGGTTTGCAACTATGTGGATTATTGTTATTGGTACACGCAGTAAATAAACGAAATTACTGGAAAAAACTTGCAGGAATTTTCAGAGTGAATTACGTCTTATACCGCAGTATCTTGTAGTATAGTATTTATTCTATTAAGATGCTATATAGAACGATAAATAAACAGAATTAAAATATTAAAAAAACTGTATGGGGGCATGCATTTTATTTAAGTCGCGTAACGGATTGATCAGCAACTAGTTTTGTCGCTTCTTCATTTATCTCTTTTTTATTTTCTATTGCTAGCTGAGGAAGTGCGTTGATTTGGCCCAGTATCAATATTTATATTGTTACTGTCTGGTTGCTTTAAATTTAAAATTTATACTAACAAGATTGATAGGCAGCCAAACAGGGGTTTAAGCAACTTTAAAACAGGGCGCCTGTTTTTTAACAAACAAAAAATGCAGTATCTGCACCGTCAACACGATCATTAAACCCCATTCCAGTTTCATCAACGAATAATAATCGTTGTTAACGCGCGGTGCTGGCAAAGTTGTAATTTCATGCAACATCTTTTGCACTTCGTTTACGTCAAAGATACCAACTTCTTCCAATGCATTTTTTGACAAGTATTTATTTAAACTGTCAACTTTCTCTTCAGTGAAAAACCATTCCTTTATCGGCGTGTAAAACGCACGTTTTTTAAAAGACTGTGGATGTTCTGGAAAATACGGCATCATTACTTTGCGCAATAAATATTTTTCATCCATGCCATTCAGTTTAAACCAGGGCGGCACATGGGCGGCAAACTCCACCAGCTCATGATCCATAAATGGCACACGAACCTCCACGCTGTGCGCCATGCTTAAACGATCACTTTTCCAGAGTATCCAGCCAGGCAGACGAGTCTTGGTTTCGATATACAAGGATTGATTGAGTGGATGGCGTTCTTCCAGTTTGGGTTTCATCCGCTCAATCAATTCATCCATCTGCGTGTTCGTTGATAACTGGTCTTTAACACTTTGGGACAACAATCTCTCACCCACTTCATCCAGGATATGCCAGGTGTCGTACCAAGCCGGATAACAACCGTATTTTTTAATTGTCGCTTCCTGCGTTGCTGGTTCATGCAGGCGTAGTAACATCTGCATATGCTGATCGGCAAAATTATCCCGAAACTGGGTTAAATAATATTCTTCTCGTTCTTCCATGCTGGCTTTTTCATTACCCCAGACGCGAATCATATCCTGCCGATAACAGTCATAACCGCCAAATATTTCATCTGCCCCATCACCGGTGTAAACCACCTTGTAGTCATTATGGCGCACCAGTTCGGAGAGCATAAAATGGGGAATGTCTACCGCAACACGCTGCGGTTGTTCCAGGTGATAAATAGCCTGTTCATAGATATTCAGATACCCGCCGGGCCGATCATCATCAACTATAAGTTCGGTATTAGGCACATGAATATGGCGGGCGATACTGCGGGAGATTTCTGATTCATCATTGGCAACGTTGGTAAAACGAATGGTGAAACTCTGCACTTCAGTATCATAGTGCTTGTTCAACAAATACGTGGTAGTAGCAGAATCAATACCACCAGACAAATACGCACCAATGGGTACCTCCCCAATCATATGGGAAACGATGGAATCATCCAGCTCCTCGACAAAACGCTGCTCCCAATATGATTCATCATGGTCTTCATGTTCATATTCTCGGGGAAACTCCAGATCCCAATACTGTTTAAGCTGCGGGGAACCACCGGGTCTAATCGTCATCGAATAACCTGGCTCCAGTTCGAAAACGTTTACAAACGGCGTGTAAGGCGCTACAGAAAACTGATACTTAAAATAATTTGCGATGGAATGAATGTTAAAATTTGCCTCGACAAGTCCGCTGGCAAAAATAGCTTTCATCTCTGATGCACCGACTAGTACATTACCATCCCACACATAGTAAAGCGGTTTAATACCCAGACGATCCCGAGCGACAAATAATTGTCCGGTTTCATTATCATGTACTGCAAAACTGAACATGCCTCGAAATTTTGTCAGGCATGCCTCTCCGTAGCGAATGTAACTTTGTAATATGACTTCTGTATCAGAGTCACTCGAAAATTTGACGCCGTCTTTTTCCAGCTCATTTTTCAGTTGGTGGTAATTATAGATTTCTCCATTGTAGACGATGCTGAAGCGACCATCTAAAGAAACCATGGGCTGGTTGCCACCTTTAATATCCACAATGCTGAGCCGCGTATGTCCCAGCGCCACATGATCCCTGGTCGCGGAACTCTGCGCATCCGGACCACGATGATTCAAACTGCTTACCATTAGATCAATAGGGCAATTGGCAAACGACTTATTAACAGGATCAAATATAAAGCTTATTCCGCACATGACATTTATTTGGCTGATTGTTCAAAGACGGTCTTCTAAACCAGGATAACGTAAAAACATTATGAATTGTTTGTAAAAATTATTTTTCGCCTGATTGATGTAAGCTATGCTGCTAACGGGTCACCAGCAGAAAGTCAAATCGACGATTCGCTATATTTACTCCGGCTAAAAAAGTGCCAACAGCAACAACCCGACCTTAGCCTGGATAATATTATTTAGCAGATTCTGAATCAGATATTATTACTGCAGCAGTGGCAGAGTCCAGATAAAAAATCACTAAAACGCCTGTGGTGGTTGATCCACTCGTCGAGGATTAACCATTCCCACAACTACTTTACTGTTGCTATAGCGTTTTCAGAAATTGGACGAGAGTTTATTTTGTGGAAAATCTTTACTGTAACTGTCAAGAAGCGTGGCAACGAGAAGTGGTACTTGGTCATATAATTCATTGACAATGGCACGTTGGATCTGCGCGGAAATTTCTGAAAGTTCAGGATAACCGAAACTGGTGCCCAATCCTTTTAATTTATGTACCTGGGTTCTCAGTTCAACCCAATCCCGTTTTTCAACTGCCTTATGAATTTGATGCATTTTTTCCGGCAACTCCGTGACAAATTGGCGCACTAATGCCTGAAATTCGGGATCGTCAGCAAAATCCATTATGCTATGTTTGGAAGAACAAAGTGCTGTTTCATGTGCTTGGTTTACGGCCGGCTTTAAATAGCGATTAAGCACTGCATTGAACCGATTCAGGTCGACCGGTTTTGTCAGATAGTCGTCAACGCCAGCCCGTTGCGAACGTTCCCGGTCTTCTTTCAGAGCATTTGCCGTTAAGGCAACAATAGGACGCTGGTAACCAGTGGCGCGTAATTTCGCTGTAGCATCTACGCCACCCATTACCGGCATTTGCATGTCCATGAGGATTAAATCAAACTCTTCTGCCAATGCCCTGTCCAGTGCCTGTTTACCGTTCTCAACCACCACGGGTGTCGCACCAGCGCGCTTGATATACATGGAGATCAGTTTTTGGTTATCAGGCGTATCCTCCGCCAGTAGCACTTTGCCACGCAGCGAATCTGGTTCGATGGTCATACGGGCGATAAGTCTGGCTGATTCATCCTCATCATAATGATTAGCCCAATGCTCTTCACTTATCGCACCAGGATTGATCGTAAAGAAAAATCGACTACCGATGCCCTTGCGGCTTTGACAGTCAATTTCGCCGCCCAAGCTGGTCACCAGTTCCTTGCAGATGCACAAGCCAAGCCCTGAGCCACCGTAGCGACGCGTAGTTGACGTATCAACCTGTGAGAAAGGTTTAAACAGGCGCTCCAGCTCTTCCTGATTCATACCCATGCCGGTATCCGTGACATCGAACTGTATGCGTTGATTTTGTTTGTCATATTCTATGGTGATCTCGATATTACCTTCTGAAGTAAACTTGATTGCGTTACTGCAAAGATTCAGCAGAACCTGCTTTAATCGTTTGGCATCTGTAACAATCTGTTTAGGTAGTGGAAACTTATATTTGATACGAAACTTCAGATGCTTTTCTTCCGCGTAAGGACGCATGAGATATTCACAATCTTTCAGGATCTCAAACAGGTCCACTTCACCATTCTCTATCACTAACTGACCGGCCTCAATTTTTGACATATCCAGGATGTCATTAATTATTTGCTGCAGATGATTACCGGCACGCATGATACTTTCCACATACTGGCGAGTATCGGTTTTCGAGATACCATCTTCCTTTAACATTTCAGAGAAGCCAAGTATTGCGGTCAATGGAGTACGAATTTCGTGACTCATGTTCGCCAGAAAAGCGCTTTTCGCACTACTGGCGGATTCGGCTACTTTAACCGCCAGGGATAATTCATCCTGCTTGTTCTGTAGTTTATCCAGCATGCGATTAAAAAATTCTGTCAGTTCGCCAAACTCATCTTTACGCGTGTTATCAAGACGCGATGCCATGTCACCTTCGGAAACTGCTTTGGTTGCTGAAAGCAGCTGAAATATAGGTTTGGTAACGATGACATGAATCAATGTGGCTAGCAGTAATCCAAAGACAAAGAATATCAGGCCAAACTTGAGCAACATATGCTTGCGTTCATCCTTGATTATTCGCAAATACGGTTTGTGATAAAGAATCAACTCAGCCTGCAAAGAATCGCCACCAATGATCTTGTTGGTATACACGATCAGACGTTTAACAATTTCCAGATCGTTCACACCAGTGGTTTTTTCACCCGCATGTATGTTACGAAAACCAACAGTAATATCTGCACCGAGAAAATTGGTACCCCTCATAGCGTTTTCTATCGTATCTTCCAGTTCCAGGGGCTGACCGCCGTCCAGTTCTATCAGGTAGCTACTAACCGCGTACGCGATACGATCAGCATCGGCGGAAATTGTAGTGGGTAACTGTTCGGCAAAACGATTCTGGATAACGATAGCGATGATCAAACCGACAGAGATAAGTATCCAGAACAAAGGTGCTGTGACCTTAATCGCAATACTGCTGCCCCAGTTTTTTTGCCAGTCAGCTGTAATTTTAGTTTTACGTGCTATACCCATATGGATTTCTTTTTATCTAAAGCCCAGGTACTGAAACATCATAACCATAGGGCAAATATTGGTGATACCGGCGAGGAACAACATAGCAGCGATAAACCAAGGGAAAAACCAGATTGGTTCGGAAAAATATACATAGCTCATTAGGAGGAACAGCACTACTACCAGGCGCAATAAACGTTCGGAATCAATATTAAAAGTACAAATAGAAGTTTGGTTGTCGGAATCTGCTAACGGTGTTCCGAATCGAAATCGAGATAAAACCACTGGTAATCTAAGATTGGTGACAGCTTCAATAGAGAGGAGAATCATGAATCCGTAGACCATCGGGTCGTGTTCAAGATAGAGCGCGATAATTAGATAAACGCCCTGGATCAATCGGTACCAGCGTTCAGTCATTGATTGTTCTCATCATGCTTACCCAAAAATTGCTGGCTGAAGCTGCCGACAGTTTGAGAAACACCAACGCTTCGACCAGCGGCCCGACCTATAGCAACCGCAAAATTTGTACTACCTATTTAATTGATATCGGCGTCGTAAGGTCATTCTTTATACGATGGGGAAACGGAAAGCCTTTGAAACTTCGCAAGAAATCCAGGGTTGGTTAGCCTGGCACCATTCGCAATTTTGGAGACAATACACAGATGGAAATATAAACTAACCTGAAATATATAAGTGCAATAAACAATGACTTACTAGTAGTTACTGTTCACGCATACAATACCAGTCAGGAGGCAAGGCAATTTATTACCGTACGATCTATAAGTGATGTTTATATCATTAGTAACTCTTATGGTTTCCAGCTGTTAATCATCCCCCTATTCATATATGTTCATTGAAAGGGCCCTTGATCGGGTATAGCACGAGGAGGTTACTATGGTTAACAAGTACAAAGCTCTGCCTCATTATTCCATGGAAAGTGAAACACAAGTGGATCGGCATACTGTCAACCGCGCTACCGATGTTTCACTCGATGATCCAGCTAGATTGGTAATGACGGATCTTCACGACATCACTCCTTTTAGCATTGAACCAACAGCTATGATTGAAGCCTGCAATGAAAAAATGATTGCCTGTGGTGTACGCTTGTTATTTGTCAAGGACGGTAGTGATAAACTGTTGGGTATCGTGACCGCGACCGATGTACTGGGTGAAAAACCTGTGCAGTATTTGCAGGAACATGGCGGTAGACGCGAAGATATTTTCGTACGGGACATTATGACATCGATGGAGGCCCTGGAGGTTTTGCTATACAGCGACGTCCAGAAAGCTACAGTTGGTGATATCATAGAAACCATGAAACTGTTGGGGCGCCAGCACACGCTGGTAGTTGATAAAACGGAAAGCGGTACATCCAGCGTACGCGGTATTTTTTCCACTTCACAAATCAGTCATCAGGTAGGCATGCATATTGAACCCGGAGTTCGTGCCAATACCTTTGCTGCTGTAGAACGGGTTGTTTTGTCAGCTTGATATATCTTTAACTTGAAAAACAAAACGGCGATTCATGGGAATCGCCGTTTTTTGTTGTGGCGCGCCCGGCGGGATTCGAACCCACGACCTTTGGCTTCGGAGGCCAACACTCTATCCAACTGAGCTACGGGCGCATAATTGTAATTTCATTAGCTGCCATCCATGGCGCAACCTTAGTGCTCTGTTAAATCCCAGCCTTGCCATCCATGGCAAGGCGCTCGTCGGGAAATATGTACATTTAGTACATATTTCTTTTTCCGACTCGCCCAACTGAGCTACGGGCATACAGAATTGTCATTTTTATAACTTTTAACCTGATACCGCGACTGCGCTAGCATACATTTTACTAACACGCACGTCCATGCTGTTAGGCAACGCTTGATTCAACCGCTGGTATAGCCTTTGTCTCACTGATCTTGTCCACAGTGTCATTGATCCATTGTTCAGCGATATCCTTGATCTCACCGGCGGTTTTTCCCATAGGATCAATAGTAGGGCCAATCACTACCTTGATAACGCCGGGCCGTTTGATCAGGCTACGGCGACGCCAGAAATCGCCTGCATTATGAGCCACCAGGACAACCGGGTATCCGGTCCGTTCCGCAAGGACCGAACCACCAACGCCAAATTTCCTGCGGTGTCCGGGCGCAACTCGTGTCCCTTCCGGAAAAACCACGATCCACTTGCCGGTATCGAGGCGTTGTTTGCCCTGTGCGACAATTTGTTCCACCGCTTTTCTGCCAGAACTCCGGTCTATGGCAATGGATTCCAGCATCTTGAGCGCCCAGCCAAATATCGGTACTTTTATCAGTTCATGTTTCAGCACCCAGACCTGGGGCGGGAATATCGCCTGCAGCGCAATGGTTTCCCAGGCGGACTGGTGTTTACAGAAAATTATTGCCGGACCTTGCGGGATATTATCCGGATTGATAACTTCGTGCCGCAAATTACATATTAGCCTTAACCACCACACAACGGATTTGGCCCAGCAGGACAAAAAGCCATAGCGTACCTTGTAGGGAAATGGATACAAGAACAATCCCGGCAGCACAAATACAGGCACTGTCGTGATCATAACGATGGTAAAAATAACAGAACGAAGATATAACATAAGTAAAATGTATTACGCTTTGTTGAGCAAAGCATCAACAGCTTGGCTTAAATTATCAAATACTGGCGTAGCGGCCAAAGTACTGTCTTGATCCAGTTGAGTTTCTGTTTTCTTTCCTTTTCCAGTTCGTACCAACAAGCTGGAAATGCCTACTGCCTGGGCGGCCTGCAAATCACGTAAGGAATCACCAATCGCGATAGCGTCAGCGGGATCAACCGGGTAATCCTTCAGTATTTGCTGCAGTAAACCCGGTTTAGGTTTACGGCAGTCACAGTGGTTATCCGGACCATGCGGACAATAGTAGATGCGGTCAATGCGACCGCCTTCAACGGCTAACAGCGCATGCAGTTTTTCATGCATCGCGTGCAAAGTGGCCTCATCGAAATAACCGCGCGCAATCCCCGATTGATTAGTAGCAACCACGATCGTATAACCGGCACGGTTTAGTTTTGCGATGGCGCCCAAGCTTCCGGCAATGGGAATAAATTCATCCGGCGACTTGATATATTCATCGGAGTCTTCATTAATGACTCCGTCGCGGTCAAGAATAATCAACGATTGCATCATGTGTCGCGAAATTCGGATACCCTGATACGGCCATTGATCATCTTAGACTCGCGCTTGTGCAATTGTTCCATCTTTTCCCAAAATGCCTGCTTCAAATCGAAATCCGCCGCAACGGCGGTACCAATGAGCAAGATAAACAAATCCGCGCATTCTTCCGCCAGTTTCTCTTTGGCCTTGCCTTTACTGACACAGGCAGAAATCTCGCCCAGTTCTTCCGCCATTAACGCAATACGGTAAGTCAGCTCCTCGCCACCGGTATTTTTAAAATCATGCTTGTCATGAAACGACTGCACTTCAGATAACATCTGATCGTAAGAATCCAGGTCCGCCTTTTCAACCATGAGCACTATACCTAACTTTGTAACCGTGATAGATCTGCAACCTGTAGGAACAACTGACGCAGGTTCTCCAGTAGCGCCAGCCGGTTGTTCTTCAATGCCTCATCATCCACCATCACCATCACATCATCAAAAAAGCGGTCCACGCTTTCACGCAGGTATGCCAGTTCAAACAGAGCTTTCTGATATTCGCCCTTAGCGAACAATGGCGTTACGGTGCTGGTCAATTGCTGCAAGGTTTGATAAAGCGCTTTTTCTGCCGCTTCCTTCAATAAGGACTCATCGATATGTTGATTCACCTTGGCAAGATTTTTCAGAATATTCGCAATACGCTTGTTTGCTGCGGAAAGGCTTTCCGCTTCCGGTAGTTCGCGAAACGCAGTGACGGCACGAATGCGTTGATCAAAATCATAGGGCTGGCCAGGTCGTTGCGCCAGTACTGCATCAAATACTTCAGGCCGTACCCCGGATTCCAGGTAATAGGCGCGCGCGCGTTCCATGATAAATTCATAACATTGATCGACAACCGCTGACGCATCGATTTTCGGCAATAGGGATTGGTAGTCATCCGCTGCGTGTTGCAACAGCTTCGTTAGATCCAGGCCAAGCTGTTTTTCAATTAATATACGCAGCACACCCAACGCCGCGCGGCGCAAGGCAAACGGGTCTTTGTCGCCGGTGGGAATCTGGTTAATGGCAAAGATTCCGACCACGGTATCCAGTTTGTCAGCGATCGCAAGGATTTGTCCTAGTGGAGATGCCGGCAACTCATCGCCAGCAAACCGCGGTTGGTACTGCTCGTCCAATGCCTGCGCTAACTGCGGATCTTCACCATCATGCAACGCATAATAACGACCCATAATACCCTGCAAGGAGGGGAACTCACCCACCATGTCCGTCATCAGGTCACACTTACTCATCAGCGCGGCGCGCTCCGCCAGGGGTGCATCAAACTGCATATCACCGGCAATCACACTAGCCAGCCGCGCCACACGCTGTACTTTGTCATGCAGGGTACCGAGTTGCTGCTGAAACACCACACTGGCCAATTGTTCAATGCGTTCATTGAGTTTGATGTGGCGATCCTGGTTCCAGAAAAATTCCGCATCCACCAGACGCGGGCGCACCACTTTTTCGTTGCCGTGGCGAACCATGTCCACGTCTTTACTGTTGATGTTAGAAATCGTAATAAAATGTGGCAACAGGTTACCCTTGCCATCCACCACATGAAAATATTTCTGGTTGGTTTTCATCGTAGTGATCAACACTTCCGGTGGCACATCCAGAAAGCGTTTTTCAAAGCTACCCGTCACGGCTTCCGGCCATTCCACCATGGAAGTCACTTCATCCAGCAACTCTTCATCGATGACCGCCTTGCCTTTGAACTGATTGGCAGCTTCCTGAACCTGGGCGCGAATCGCTTCGCGGCGTTCGGCAAAGTCCGCAATCACCCGGCCTTCTGTTTCCAGCAATGGTGCATAAGCCTTAGGCTCGGACAGGTACAACTGTCCGGGATGGTGAAAACGGTGACCGCGCGTCTCACGCCCTGCTTTTACCGAAAGGATTTCCGCGTCAATCACTTCATCACCATACAGCAACACCAACCAGTGCACCGGGCGCACAAACTCTGCCGACAACGATCCCCAGCGCATACGCTTGGGAATGGGCAGCTGGTCCAGCGCGGTTTGTACTAAGCCTGGTATCAAAACTGTCGTCGCCTGTCCTTTCTCAACGGTATTAAAAGCCAGCCAGGCACCATTTTCAGTTTCCAGGCGTTGCAGATCTTCCACTTCCACGCCGCAGGACTTTGCGAATCCGATCGCCGCAGGCGTAGCGCATCCATCTTCACCGAAAGCTGCCATTAACGCAGGTCCACGGCGTTGCACGGTCTTATCCGCTTGCTGACTATTTAGATCACTGACTAGTAATGCTAGACGTCGCGGCGTGGCGAACCATTGCATATCGCTAAATGCCAGTTCTGCTTTTTGTAAACCTGCTTTAACTCCGTCGCGGAAGGCGAGCGCCAGGCGCTTTAAAGCCTTGGGCGGTAGTTCTTCGGTACCAATTTCAATGAGCAAGTCACGTTTTTCACCATCGTTACCACTCATGATGGCTTGCCTCCTTTCTTTGTTTTGGATTTCTTGCCGACTTGCAACATGGGAAAGCCCAGCGATTCCCTCCGCTCGAAATACGCCTGCGCAACCGCGCGCGATAAACCCCGCACTCGCCCAATGAAACGCGCGCGCTCCGTCACGGAGATGGCGTGACGGGCATCCAGTAAATTAAACACGTGCGACGCTTTCAATACCATTTCATAAGCCGGTAGCGGTAAATCACTGGCGATAAGCTGCTGGCTTTCCTGTTCGCAAATATCAAATTGGTGGAATAACTCTTCCACATTGGCTTTTTCAAAATTGAACGTGGACATCTCTACTTCATTTTGATGAAACACATCACCATAGGTGACTTTCCCCAGCGGGCCTTCTGTCCACACCAGATCAAAAACACTGTCGACGTTTTGCAGATACATAGCAATACGTTCCAGGCCGTAGGTGATCTCGCCAGTAACGGGTTTGCATTCCAGGCCGCCCACCTGTTGAAAATAGGTGAACTGTGTCACTTCCATTCCGTTTAGCCAGACTTCCCAACCCAATCCCCAGGCACCCAGCGTCGGCGATTCCCAGTTATCTTCCACAAAACGGATATCATGGACCAGGGGATCAAAACCCAGCATTTTTAAGGAACCCAAATACAGCTCCTGAATGTCCAAGGGAGAAGGCTTGATGACAACCTGAAACTGGTAATAGTGCTGCAGGCGGTTGGGATTTTCCCCATAGCGACCATCGGTGGGCCGACGGGATGGCTGCACATACGCAGCACTCCAGGGCTCGGGGCCGATGGCGCGCAGGAAGGTCGCCGGATGAAAGGTACCGGCACCCACTTCCATATCATAGGGCTGCAATATGACGCAGCCTTGTTCGGACCAATAACTCTGCAGCGCAAAGATCAAACCCTGAAAGGTGGATACATCGATTTTCTGCTTGGACATGCTCGTTTCTGATGTTGTTTAATGGATTGTGTCTCGCGACGCCGAAAAGCTGCTAAGTATAACGTGCAGCGTGCTATTTGCGAAAAATTCCGTGGTTTTTCAGGTTTAACCGACAGCGGCCCGCTAATAATAACTGGAAAGGCTGGCATTCTTCATCGACATGTGCCTAACTTATTGTTAAAGCGAATTAAAATACACAACTGAGGTTACCCATGGGCCAGGAAATTGACGGCTCGCGTTTTAAAAAACAGGATTTCCAGCGATTTTTGTCGCGCTTGAAACAGGAAACCGAGCTGCTGGGTCAGTGGTTCAAGGAGCAACGTTTTGCCAACGACCGCACCGTGGCGGGCTTTGAATTGGAAGCCTGGTTAGTCGATGAACAGTGGTTGCCCGCCCCCATCAATGCCGAATTTTTACAGGTGATGGCCAGCCCCATGGTTTGCCCAGAACTGGCCAGCTTTAATGTCGAATTCAACTACACCCCCCAGGATTTACAGGGTGGCGCGCTGACCCGAATAGAAAAGGAAATGACTGTCTTGTGGCAGCGGGGTAGTCAAGTGGCTGAGCAACTGGGTGGTCAGCTGGCCATGGTGGGCATCCTTCCCACGGTGGATGAAACCTACTTGACCATGCAGCACATTTCCTCAATGAATCGCTATCGTGCGCTGAATGAACAGGTACTGCGATTGCGGCAGGGCCGTCCTCTGGAATTAAACATTCATGGTGTGGATCACTTGCGCATGTCACATAGCAATGTCATGTTCGAGTCTGCCACCACTTCATTCCAGATTCATTTACAGGTGCCGGTACATCTGGCAGTGCGTGCCTACAACGCGTCGATGATTGTGTCTGCCGCCACCGTCGCTGTTGCTGCCAATTCGCCTTATTTATGTGGCAAAGATCTGTGGGCGGAAACGCGAGTGCCGTTGTTTGAACAGTCGGTGGAAGTCGGCGGTTATGAACCTGCGGCGCACGGCCCAATGCGGCGCGTTACGTTTGGTTCAGGTTATCTACAAAACTCCCTGTTTGAATGTTTTACGGAAAATCTGGAACATTACCCCGTTTTGTTGCCGGAATTAATCGACGACCCACTGGAAAGATTTAGCAACGTTCGGCTGCATAACGGTACTTTATGGCGCTGGAACCGGCCGTTGATTGGTTTTGAAAATAGCCATGGTCACATACGCATCGAGCATCGCGTGGTGCCTGCAGGCCCCAGCGTCATGGATGCCGTTGCCAACGCCGCATTTTATTTTGGTCTGGTAGTTAACCTGATGCAACGGGAAATCCAGCCCGAATTGCAATTACCCTTTAACCAGGCGCGGGATAATTTTTATAATGCAGCAAAATATGGTCTCGACGGACATATGGTGTGGCTCGATGGCAAAAAAAGCACTATTCGCACACTGATATTGAAAGAATTGCTCCACATTGCCGCGCTGGGACTGGAGCAAGCCGGGATTGACGCCCGGGATATTGATACTTATCTTGGTATCATTGAACAACGGACCAATAACGCTTGCAATGGTGCTACCTGGCAAAGGGCGTTTACTGCCCGCTATGGTAACGATATGCAAGCGTTAACCAAAGCCTATATCGAACGGCAGAACAGTGGTGTACCGGTCCATGAGTGGAATTTGTAATCACTCGCAATCTTTATATTCAATTAAATTGTTAACGACATTTAAAATGATTGCATCCAAAAATGCTTAATATCATACAACACATTCCCAATGGTTTATTGACCGCGCCACCAACTGAATTGTATCGCGTACTGGATAGACCCACGCTGATTCACCTGACTGGCCATCGCGAACCGCCATTGTTTGTGTCGGTACTGTTACACGGCAATGAAACCGCGGGCTACTACGCGATTCAGGAACTACTGAAGAAATACCACAACACCACCCTGCCCCGCTCGCTGAGTATCTTTATCGGCAATATCGAGGCCGCCAAGTTTGGCCGGCGGCGCCTGGACCACCAGGTGGACTACAACCGCATCTGGCCCCATAGCGGGTTTCAACCCGATGCAGAAGAAAGCACCATCATGCAACAAGTTGTCGATGAAATGCGCCGGCGCAAGGTGTTTGTTAGTATCGATATTCATAACAACTCGGGGCTCAATCCGCACTATGCCTGTGTTAACCGCATGGATAATGCCTTTTATCAGCTAGCGATATTATTCAGTCGCACGGTAATCTATTTTATCCGCCCCCAGGGCGTACAATCCCAGGCGTTTGCGGAAATCTGTCCGGCAGTAACGGTGGAATGCGGCAAAACCGAACATCGGTTGGGTGTAACCCACGCCATGGAATACATTGAATCGTGCCTGGGATTATCCGAATTGCCCAATCGACCGGTATTAAAACAGGATATGGACCTGTTTCACTCAGTGGCCATCGTCAAAGTACCACCTGACATTAACTTCAGTTTTACCGACAGCAATGCGGAAATCTGCTTTCGTTCGGATCTGGAAAATCTGAATTTTTGTGAGTTACCTGCCGGCACCGGTATTGCCGATATCAGGCAACCTGCCAAAAAACCGTTGACGGTCCACGATGAAAACGGCAACGAAGTGTATGAGCGCTTTTTTTACATGGACCAGCACCGGCTGGTGACCGCGTGCGATATCATGCCGTCCATGTTGACCATTGAAAGCGATATAATTCGTAAAGATTGTTTGTGCTACCTGATGGAACGGATTAATTTCTAAGGTCTGCCTGGTTAGTAATAACGTATTTCATACCACCATTGCCCAAATATTTCGTGAAACGCCAGGCCAGTTTGTCGCAACGCATTGGTTGATGGCAGGAAGTTGCTAAACTGCTGCGTTGTGTCCCGGCCATAAAATGCGGTAGGTGCAGGAATTACCTCAATTTCAAAATATTCAAACGCGGCTTTGGCGCGCGGCATATGTGCAGCGTGAGTCACCAGGGCGATTTTACGCAAATCGTTTTGCTTGAGAAATTGTGCGGTGTTCTTGGCATTTTCATAGGTGGTACGACTTTTTTCTTCAACGTGGTCAACAATGACAATAAATTCCTTTTGCAATATCTCGCGCATCAATTGCGCCTCACTTTTATCTTCATCATGCACGCGCCCGCCACTGAGAATCAACGGCAACCCTGTGCGTTTCACAATCCAGGCGGCATAACGAATCCTCTCCAGGGTATAGCTCGACACTGTGTCACCACCAAATTCCTCGGCTGCCGTGTATCGGCCGCCAGCCAATACCACTAGCGCATCGGCCTTGGCCAGCGTTTTTTTCATATCAGTTGGCGGTATGGCGGGATCAGATTGCAGAGAATTGACGATAACGGCTGACACTGCCGGCATGCTGCAGAGTAATACGCCAAGCATGCTGAGAGATGCTACCCATAAGCCCAGTTTTTTCCAGATCATGGCAATGCCAATACCAACCATGGCCAACACCAATAAACCGGTAGGTGGCAAAAGGATACTGGCAATGGCTTTGACGAAATAGAGTTCCATGGTGACCTGAACTATTAACTACATAAATCAGCTACTGAGCAAATTAGCAAGTATGGCGAATTCCTGTAACGACAGTGTTTCTGCGCGCCGAGTCGGATCGACACCATTAGCTTTCAGGATTTCCGTATCTAGCAAACCTTTCAGGTTATTGCGCAGTGTTTTACGCCGCTGGGCGAATGCAGCAGCAACGACTTGTTCCAGCCGCACCAGTTCCTTGACCTGAACCGGGGGTATGCTGTGTGGGACCAGGCGGACAACGGCAGAATCTACTTTTGGTGGTGGCGAAAACGCTTCCGGCGCAACATCAAAAAGTTTTTCAACGCGACAATAGTATTGCACCATTACACTGAGTTTGCCATAGGCGCTGCTACCCGGCGCGGCTGCAAGTCTGTCGACGACTTCTTTTTGCAGCATGAAATGCATGTCTACAATGCAATGGCTCCGCTGCAGCAAGTGAAAAATCAGCGGGGTTGAGATGTTATAGGGTAAATTGCCCACGACGCGCAGTTTCTCATGGCTCTTCGCCAGAGAACAAAAATCAAATTTTAATGCATCGGCACTGTGAATGGTGAAATTACCCAGGGGTAATGCCGAGTGTTGCAGCTTGGCCACCAAATCACGATCCAGCTCGACGGCATCCAGATATTGCACATGCGGTAATATGGCCTCGGTCATAATACCCATGCCAGGCCCAATCTCCACTACGTGATCGGTATCACTCGGTGCAATGGCGTTGACAATACGCTGCACGACGACATTATCTTTTAAAAAATTCTGGCCAAAGCGCTTGCGCGGCCGATGCTGTGTAGACTGAGACATAATTATAGCTTAGGCCTGATGTTGAACAAGGCTCAGCGCGGTGTTAATCGCCAGAAAAAAACTGTTGCTGTCAGCCTTGCCGCTAGCTGCGAGTGACAATGCGGTACCATGATCAACAGAAGTGCGGATGATGGGCAAACCTAAAGTGGTATTAATCGCCTGTCCGAAGCCTTTGAATTTTAGTATCGGCAATCCCTGGTCATGGTACATCGCGAGAAAGGCATCCGCCTGTTCCATGTTTAGTGGACTGAATATGGTGTCGGCAGGCAGTGGTCCTATTAATGACATACCCTGACTGCGGAGCTGTTCCAGTACCGGTTCGATAATATTATGTTCTTCGCCACCAAGATGTCCGCCTTCACCGGCATGAGGATTCAAGCCACAGACGAAAATTGTTGGTCTGGGGATTCCGTATTTTTTTACCAGGTCGTTATGCAAAATTTCGATTATCCTGGTCAGGCGATCCACAGTGATGGCATCCGCTACTTCGCGTAAGGGTAGATGCGTGGTAACCAGGGCGACGCGCAACCCTTCAGTTTCCAGCATCATCACTGGCAACGGAGTATGGGTTATGTCGGCTAGAAACTCGGTATGCCCGGAAAATTTTATTCCGGCGTCATTGATCACACCCTTATGCAATGGCGCGGTAACCAGGCCGTGGCAAGCGCCCGAGAGGCATGCCATTGCGGCCTGTTCCAGCATGTTCAACACATAAGTCGCATTTCTGACGTCCAATTTACCGGCTGTTACCGGACTGGCGAGCGGGATGGGAAATACATGAAGAACGCCTGGCTGCTGCATATCGCTGGGACTATCCGGTGTATCGAGCAGGACTATATTGAGGTTGACGCCTAGCTGTTGCGCCCGTTGCGCAAGCAGCTGAGGATCTGCGAATACAATCAGGTGCGCATCAATGCTAACGCGCGCCAGTTGGACGCAAAGGTCCGGCCCGATACCTGCCGGTTCTCCTGAGGTGATTGCCAAGCGCGGTTGCAAGGATGTAGTCATGAATGGTCAACATATGATTTGAATGCGTCACTGACGCAACTGGACAAACGCTTCATCTTTAATTTGCCGAATCCAGTTTTCCAGTGCAGGTCCCAACTTTTGTTGCAGGATAAATTCCCTGGCCTGGCGTTTCAAAAACTCTTCGGTATTGTCATGCTGACGGCGATCTTCTACCTTTATAATGTGCCAACCGAACTGGGTTTTTACCGGATCGCTTACTTCACCTGGCTGCAGGCGGTTCATGGCATCTTCGAAATCCTTAACCATGGTGCCAGGATTGACCCAGCCCAGGCTTCCGCCATCTGCGGCAGATCCCTTATCGTCGGAGTGAGCAGAAGCGATCTGCGCGAAATCCTCACCGTTGTCGATTCGTTGCTTTAGCTGTTGTACCCGTCCCAGGGCTTCAGCGCCTGATACCAGCTCATTGGTCTGGATTAAAACATGTCGCGCCAGGGTCTGCTCGACAATATGCTGAGGATCCGAACTGCGCTTTTCCGTGAGCTTGATAATGTGAAACCCACTGGGACTGCGTATCACATCGCTTAATTCACCCACCTGCATGTCACGCACCAGGCTGGAAAACAGGGTGGGGATTTCTGCCAGTTTGCGCCAGCCAAGATCGCCACCATTCAAGGCCTGTTGTCCATCCGAGTCGGCAATAGCCATCTGGGTAAAATCTGCACCGCCCTTGAGTTGCTCGAGAATTTGTTGCGCTTTTTGTTTCGCCGCCTGAATGCGTTCCGCAGCGGCGGCTTCCGGCACCACGAGTAATATATGTTGCAGACGATATTCATCGCTGGAACTATCCTGTAAATCCTGGTTGGCCAGAAAGTCATCGATTTCCTGTTCGGTAACATTGATTTTACGCTGCACTTCCCTTTGTTGCAGGCGCGCTATAATCATTTCATTGCGAACACGCTCACGGTATTCATTATAATTTAATCCACTGGCTTCCAGAGCCTGGCGAAAAGTAACAATATCCAGGCCATTTTGTCTGGCGATATTGGCAATGGCGCTATTTAGTGATTCATCATCAATTTTTAACAGGCGTTTTTCTGCGTGCTGTAACTGGATGCGAGTGACCACAAGTCGATCCAGTACCTGCTTTTCCAGGATACTATCTGGTGGCAACTGGGTTTGCTGCTGACGCAACTGTTGCTTGATAATATTTAGCTCTGCTTCCAGCTCCGCGGAAGTAATCACATCGTCATTGACAATGGCGACAATGCGGTCGACGGCATTACCTTTTTCCACAGCTGCCAGTAGTGCCGAAGATGTAGCTAACATTCCCACGAATAGCAGAAAGACCAAGTGCCTGGTTGGAAAAAAATTCGCTTGATTTTGTTTCATAGTAGTTATCATAAGAAATATTTTCGCCATTTATAAGGTACCAGGCAATAAACCGGTTTCAAAAGCGGATCTGACTTTTCTACCGACACTGGCCAGACCTTTAAGTTCAAGCTGGAACCAGATGGAATCGTTTCGGGTATCGGTTGCCAGATCACTTATAAAATCGCGATACACGACGCGCATGGCCCAGCAACAACTTTCATATTCAATACCACCCACTGTTTCCAGTGCTATGGTGTCCAGAAAAGAATAATAATATCTAGCGTAGGCTTTCCACTGCTGTCTGAGTGGCCAAAGTACCGAGAAATCAACCTGGTCAATGGCGTTTTTTTCATAGCGATACGCCAGGTGGGTAATTTTACCGGGACCGAACTGGTAACGGAACTTTAAGGAACCCTTATCCACCTGATTCTCGATTTGATCCCACTCCATGCTAGCTGAAGCTTCCACATGCCTGCTCCATTGACTGCGCAGCAATCCGGCCATTACCGATTGGGAACGTGTTCTTGGCGCATCCCCGGGGAGTACGACCTCACGATCCTGAAAATAATAGATCTGTCCAAGACTGGCCAATAGTAACTCATTACCGGAATCGTTTAAGAAGCGCGTCGACAGGGAAACACTGACCTGATTGGCATCACCGATTCGGTCAATCCCGGAGAAGCGGTTGTCACGGAACAATTCCGAATAACTAAATAAAGGCAGGGTCGTATCAAAGACCGGAATATTATCCTGCTCCCGATATGGGACATATAAATAGTACAGTCTGGGCTCCAGGGTCTGGATCAAGCCTCCCTGTCCCGAGCCAGCATCGCGCTCGAAAAACAAACCACTGTCAAGACTCACTTGCGGTACTGAGCGAGTGACCTGTGCCGGATATAATGCGTCCAGGTTCTCCAGTTGATACTGGGTATAACGCCATTTAACGGCGGGATCAATAAAGCCTGCTGCTGCCCGGTAGGGCCAGGCAAATTCCGGCGCGACGTCAAAGCGGGTACCGGTCACTCCCTCAGAGCGGTCGAACATCACCAGCTCAGCACTTGCGTTGGTTTCTATTCCGTTATCCAGAATGTAAGGATTGGTGACCAGTTGCAATTGTGGCACTCGTTGGTAAGGGCGATCAACGGCCGCAATGGTTTCATCCAGAGTCTGGAAGTTCTGAATTTTTGCTTTGGCGCGCCACTCAGGTGCCTGATAATCGATATCCAGGTTGCGCTCCAGGTGAGTAAGACTGGAAGCGCTCAGGTTGTTCCAGAAATCTGCCAGATAATCCCCGTCTGAAGCATAGGCATAATGCAATTTTGTGCGCCAGCCATGGCCTGGATTACTGTCATGATTCAATTCGACATAGGTACGGTCTTCTTCGCCATATTCCTTATCGTCGGGTAAATACTCAGCGTCAAGTTCGCCCTTATGCCGTCTGTGTAGATACCGATACTCCCCTACGTATTGCATGCCCCGTTTACTATAGTAGCGTGGTGTCAGCGTGGCATCCTGGTTCGGTGCGATATTAAAATAATAGGGTATCGATATTTCGGTACCTGACGCATTGGATGTCCCGAAATTGGGGGCAAGGAATCCGGTTTTCCGACCTTCAATAGGAAGGCTCATATATGGTAGATATAAAAAGGGTACGCTCATGAATTCCAGCCGCGCATGGCGCGCCCGACCCTCGTTTTCTGCAAAATCCAGATGCAGGCTGGATGCCTTTAAAACCCAGCTTTCATTTTCCTTGTCACAACTGGTAAATGAAACCTTGTCCAGGTGTAATACATCGTCACTGAGAACGGTGATGGATTGCGCCTGACCACGTAAATGGTTTTCAACCAGCCAGAACTCTGCATCGCTGATATTGGCCTTTTCACTATCGACCTGTACCTCCGCTTTGCTGCCAGTCAGGACGTGAGAGCCGGTTTGATAGCGAACGGTACCTTCCGCATTTACCTTGTTGGTTAACTGATCAAAAACGGCATGATCTGTCAGTATGGTACCTTGTGCCTGTTGCAGAACCACATTCCCTTCGAAATGATAGGTCTGCAGTTTCTCCACGCGAGCTTGGTCAGCGGTCACCAGTAATTCGTCCGCAGCAAGCGGTTTATCGGAGAGTGGCACACCGGCGAGGTAATCGGTAGGCATAAAATGGACGCTGCAGTATTGCCAGCGATCAGCGGTTTCTGCAGCATGGCCGAGTTGCCCGTTAAACAGCATACCAACCAGCACAGTCAACCCGGCACCTGCCAGGTATAGTGCACTGCTGCCTCGCAAGCGTTTCATCGCTTAAGATACCTTGTTTGACGTGTCATCTTGCTCAAGCTTGCTACCTGATATAAACGCTAACCGATGTCATTTATTTGCCAATACAAAAACTGGCAAAGATTTTCCCTAGCAAATCGTCCGCAGAGAACTCGCCGGTAATTTGCGACAAGTGTTGTTGCGCCTGACGCAATTCTTCAGCCAGCAATTCTCCCGCCTGGTTGGATACCAGTTGCTGCTGACCTTGCAATACATGCTGCAATGCCGTCTGCAATGCTTCCAGATGACGCCGCCGCGCCATGAAACCACCGTCGCCAATATTCTGGTAACCGACGCAATCCTTCAAATGCTTGCGTAACGCGGCAACGCCGGTTCCGGTTTTGGCTGAAATACCAAGCTGTACATACTCTTGTTGTGGCGGAATCACGCTATTGTCCAGCAAATCGATTTTATTATAAACAATGGTAATACCGGGACCGGCGGCTTGTAGTTCCCGTAGTAACGAATCATCAACGGCGTTATTGTATTGGCTAGCGTCCACTAAATATAGAATACGGTCCGCGCGGGTGATTTCGTTCCAGGCACGGCGGATTCCCTCCTCTTCCACGACATCCGATCCTTTGCGCAGACCCGCAGTGTCGATAATGTGTAGTGGCAAACCATCGATCTGGATATGCTCCCGCAAGACATCACGAGTTGTGCCGGGAATGTCGGTAACGATAGCACTTTCTTTGCCGGTTAACTGGTTCAGCAAGGTCGATTTACCGGCGTTGGGCCTGCCGGCGATCACGACACTCATCCCTTCCCGCAACAATTGACCCTGACGCGCCTCTGCCAGGGTTTGCTGTAATTGCGCAAGCACAGTATTGAGCTGATCGTTAATCTGCGGATCCTGCAGGAAATCTATTTCTTCTTCCGGAAAATCGATCGCCGACTCGACGTACATGCGTAGATTAATCAATGCGTCCACGAGTCGGTGAATGCGTTTCGAAAATTCCCCCTGAAGGGACCGTAACGCCGAGCGAGCGGCTTGTTCCGACGCACTATCAATAAGATCAGCAATGGCTTCTGCCTGGGCGAGATCCAGTTTGTCATTCAAAAACGCACGCTCACTGAACTCGCCGGGTCGGGCCATACGCACGCCAAGATTAATGATACGCTTGATCAGCATGTCCATCACTATCGGCCCACCGTGACCTTGCAATTCCAGCACATCTTCGCCAGTAAAGGAATGCGGGGCAACAAAATACAACGCCAGCCCCATATCAATGGTAGCGCCATTGGCGTCTTTAAAAGGTAGATACTCAGCAACACGGGGGGTGGGAATTTTGCCTAGGATAGTTTTGGCAACCTGGGAACTTAACGGCCCGGACACGCGTATAACACCAATGCCTCCACGCCCAGGCGGCGTGGCCAGAGCGGTAATGGTATCCATGGCCTGTGATGAACTTGCCATGCGTCTCTCAATCTAGGATGTGTATGGAACAGTAAGCTAACTGGCAGCACGCTCAATTTTGCGCGTGATATACCATTGCTGAATGATCGATAATATGTTGTTCGCGACCCAGTATAACACCAGACCAGAAGGGAAAAACGCAAAAAACAGAGTGAACACGATAGGTAAAAAGCTCAGTATTTTTGCCTGCATGGGATCCATGGGTGCCGGATTCAGTTTTTGCTGAATAAACATGCTGACACCCATAATTACTGGCAACACATAAAAAGGATCTTTGGCCGACAAGTCATCGATCCACAGAATAAAAGGCGCCTGACGCAGTTCCACGCTTTCTAATAAGACCCAGTACAAGGCAATGAACACCGGAATTTGCACCAGCATCGGCAAACAGCCACCCAAAGGATTGATTTTCTCCTTTTTATAAAGATCCATCATGGCCTGGCTCATGCGCTGCCGGTCACTACCATAACGCTCGCGTAGCGCCTGGATCTTGGGTTGAAACTTACGCATTTTCGCCATGGAACGATAGGCGGCTTCAGACAGCTTATAAAACAATAATTTTATAATCAGAGTTACCAGAATAATGGCAAAACCCCAGTTTTTTACATATTCATGGATAAAATCGAGCAACCAGAACAGTGGGTCTGCCAGAATGGTCAGCACGCCGTAATCGACTGTCAGTTGCAGATTTGGTGCGGCGTTGGCCAGGCGATCCTGCTCTTTCGGACCAATGTATAAACTGCTACTTACTTTACCTGTTTGGCCAGCAGCCACTTTAGTTTCATCGGTGGATATTCCGATAAGGTAGCGACCGTTGTTCAGCGCCTTGGTATAAAAGTAGTTATATTGATCCTGCTTGGGTATCCAGGCTCCGATAAAATAATGCTGGATCATGGCGACCCATCCACCCTTGATGTAGTTCTGTTCCGCCTTCCAGGCAGCCATTTCATCCAGATCAACTTTTTCATACTTGTTGAGTTCGTTGGAAACGACGCCACCGGTATAGGTATAAATAAAGCGGGATTGTTCCTGAGCAGTAACCTCACCGCGCTGTAATTGACGATAGAAGCGCCCTGCCCAATCTTCATTGGTGCCATTGACGACTTCGACCACCATATCAATCACGTAACTGTTACGATGGAAAGTGTAAATCTTGTTAACGCCAAAGCCTTCGCTGCCTTGCCAGCTGAGTTTTACTTCGACGTTGTCATTGCCATCGGCCAGTTTGTATTCGGTTTGGGAACTGGTGAAAACCGCGTGGTGGTCGGCGGACTGCCCTGCGCTAGCCAGCAGTCCGGATTGTGCAATCAGGATGCGGGGTAAGGTATCGTTGAACAATACCACCGGTCTATCCGGTTCTTTGAGGTTTTCCGGATAAGCCCTTAGTGCTGCCTTACGAATATCGCCACCCGTGCTATCGATTTCCACTTCAAATAAATCCGTGACAACCCGGATGCGCTGAGTCTGGATTAATGCGCCACTTTCCGCTTGCACAGTGGGCGCGGCGCCGGATGGTGAGGGTGGTACACCAGCCGGTGTCGCACTGGGTACATCTTGACCCGTTGCATGTGGAGGCGCTGGCTGATCAGCCGCGGCCGGTGTTTGACCGGTTAGTGGTGCTTCAACGCTGGTTGCAGGTTTGGGAGCTGTTTGTTCCTGCCAGGCACTATATAGAAGTAAAATGACCAGGGATAAAGCAATGAACAAAAACAGGCGTTGATTTTCCATTGAATGACTCAATCGTTTTTATTGCTATTATTGTTGGGACCATCCGGCACTGGATCGTAACCGCCCTCATGCCAGGGATGACAGCGGGAAACTCGTCGCACGGCAAGAAATAGTCCTTTCCAGGTTCCGTGTTCCTGCACCGCTTGTACCGCGTAATGAGAACAGCTGGGATAGTAGCGGCAATGGCTACCCAAAAATGGGCTCAGTAAATATTGATAACCCTTAATTATAATGAGGATGATTTTTTGCATCTTGCCGTCAAGTTTTTCCAGTGTGCGTCCAAACAATCATAAATTACTTGGTTGGATACCTGCTCCGCCCGCGTTTGCCCAATGACAACGATATCGATACCGGGTAACTCGTGCCGATGGCGTCGAAAACTCTCCCGTATCAGCCGCTTCAAACGGTTGCGCGCCACAGCGGTTTTTATACGTTTTTTGGACAGCGCCAGTCCCAAACGCGCCTGATCACAGTCATTATCTGCTGCCAGTAGGACGAGCAAAGAATCAGCCGATTTATATTGAGTATTATTAAAAACGTGCTGGAATTCCCTACTATGAAGCAGCCTTTGTTGGCGGGTAAAGCATGAGTTGGAAGCCATGCAATTCTATCAGCCTGTCTTTGTTATCTGCCCGCATCAAAGTTCGATGCCGGTGGTGAATTCGGAAGGCTAGCGTTTTACCTGCACACACCACACAACAGCCTGGCGATTGGCTGTTAGTTTTTTAGAGTTATCGCTGATTAAATAATAACCGCAACATAACGCAATATGGCGCTAGACACTTAAGCGCTTGCGTCCCTTGGCACGACGCGCATTAATCACTCGGCGACCGCCTTTCGTACTCATGCGGGCGCGAAATCCGTGGGTGCGCTTGCGGCGTAACTTACTGGGTTGATAGGTTCTTTTCATAACTTTCCCAAACTTGTTCTTCGAAGGCGTAGCCTGATTATAGTACGTAGAATCCCATTAAAGGCGGCGTAGAATACTGTGAATGTCCTGCCTGCGTCAAGCAACAATCCGGAGAAAATTTTTTGCCACTGGGTGTGGATAACTATGCCTTACGAGAGTAGACTCGTCGGTCTTTCCACGAAAAAAATACCGCACAAAGGGAGGAATTGCATTGGGGACTTGGCAAACTTGTCTGGATCGGCTGGAAGGCGAATTAACAGCGCAGCAATTCAACACCTGGATCAGACCCCTGCAAGCCATAGAAGACGAGGAAACCTTACGGATACTGGCACCCAATCAGTTTGTGCTGGATTGGGTAAATAACCGGTTTCTGGATCGCATTGCCAGTATTCTGGGAGACCAAAATCAGGGTGCTCTTACGCAAAGGATCAGTCTGGAGATTGCCAATAATGTGATAGCCGTTGGATCTACGCCAGCCGCCGAAGATTTGCGCGCATTGCAGACCAAACGCAGCGCACCCCAAACTAGACCGGAAATTGCCAAGCCTCGTCGCGCCAGTGATGTGGTGCATAATTCCAATTTGAATATCAATTTGACCTTTGAAAATTTCGTGGAAGGTAAATCCAATCAACTGGCGCGAGCGGCCGCCTTCCAGGTCGCCGGCAATACTGGTGAAACCTACAATCCCCTGTTTATCCAAGGTGGTGTGGGATTGGGTAAAACCCATTTAATGCACGCTATTGGCAACCAGATTATCGCCCGAAACCCTTCGGCACACGTGGTTTACCTGCATTCCGAGCGTTTTGTACAGGATATGGTCAAAGCGCTGCAGCATAACGCGATCAATGACTTCAAGCGTTATTACCGTTCAGTTAACGCCTTGCTGATCGATGATATTCAATTTTTCGCCGGCAAAGAGCGATCACAGGAAGAATTCTTTCATACCTTCAACGCCCTGCTGGAAGGACAACAGCAAGTCATCTTGACTTGCGACCGCTACCCCAAGGAAGTGACTGGTTTGGAAGAACGTCTAAAGTCCCGCTTTGGTTGGGGACTCACCGTGGCCATCGAGCCACCGGAGCTGGAAACACGGGTAGCCATTTTGATGAGCAAGGCGCAACAACTATCGATTGATTTGCCTCAGGAAGTGGCATTTTTCATCGCGAAACGCATACGTTCCAATATCCGCGAACTTGAGGGAGCATTACGTCGGGTCATCGCCAATTCCAAATTCACCGGTCAAAATATCACTCTGGATTTTGCCAAGGAAGCGTTACGGGATTTATTGGCTCTGCAGGACAAACTGGTCACGATCGAAAACATTCAGAAAACGGTTGCCGAATACTACAAAATCAGGGTTAACGAATTACTATCGAAAAAACGCAATCGCTCCCTGGCAAGGCCCCGGCAACTCGCCATGGCCCTGGCCAAGGAATTGACCAATCACAGCTTGCCGGAGATCGGCGATGCATTTGGTGGCCGCGATCATACCACTGTGCTACATGCATGCCGTAAGATTGAAAGTTTAAAAATTAGCGATATTCGCATCAAAGAAGACTATTCGAATCTGTTGAGAACACTGTCCTCTTAATGTGGGTAACTTGTGGATAAAATGGAAAACATCCTAAGAATGCAGATTATTCACAAATTATCCACAGATTGTAAGAGAGTTGTAACGCTGTTATACCCGTGGTTTGCGTCATGATAACATATTGATAAATAAAGATAAAATTGTGTTATCCACAAAAATATCGGCGCTAATAATAGTAATAATAGGTTTTATATACACAATACTTTAATAATAACCATCTACAGGGATTGAATGTATGAGATTTACCATTCAACGTGAAAACATTTTAAAACCATTACAGTTTGTCATTGGCGTCGTAGAGAAACGCCAAACGTTGCCAGTATTATCCAATGTGTTGATGGAAGCAAAAAACGACCGGCTATCGATAACGGCAACAGACCTGGAAGTTGAAATTGTCTCCAGTACGGGTTTGGATGTGGGAGAGACCGGTGCCATTACCCTGCCGGCGAGAAAATTTATTGATATCTGTCGGGCACTCCCTGAAGAAGCCCAACTGGATGTTGCCTTCGATGCCGAAAAGGATCGTGTGATTATCCGCTCCGGGAAAAGTCGTTTTAACTTGGCAACGTTACCTGTCACCGACTTTCCCAACATCGAGGATGTAAGTGGGCAACTACAATTCCAGGTTCCACAACGAGTATTGAAAAACCTTATTGAAAAAACACAGTTCTCCATGGCCCAACAGGACGTGCGTTATTATCTGAACGGCTTGTTGCTGGAAGTGTCTGACAATGTCATCAAAACCGTCGCCACTGATGGGCACCGTTTATCATACTGTGAACGAGACATTGATGTTTCACCCAACTCCAAAGTACAAGTGATATTGCCCCGAAAGGGTGTTGTTGAACTGTCCAAACTGCTGGAAGATTCAGATTCACCGGCGGATGTGATCATTGGCTCAAATCACATCCGCGTTAATTTGGCAGATATCCAGTTCACGTCAAAATTGGTCGATGGCCAGTTTCCTGATTACGATAGAGTGATACCCAAGCATGGGGACAAGGAAGTCATTGCGAATCGCGAACTGCTTCGTCATGCATTGGTACGTACCTCGATTTTATCCAACGAGAAATACCGTGGTATTCGTATTCGCTTACAATCGGGTTTGTTGCAAGCCCAGGCTCACAATCCCGAAATGGAAGAAGCGGAGGAGGAAGTGGAAATCGTCTATCAAGGGGGTGATTTGGAGATTGGCTTCAATGTGAATTATTTAATGGATGCATTGGCAGTTATTCCAGGTGAGTCAGTCAAGATGATTTTTGGTGATCCGAATAGCAGTTGCTTGATTTTGCCAATCGCAGAAGATGTTGGCTGCAAATATGTGGTCATGCCCATGCGTCTCTAACAGCCCTATTACGTTTCTAGACCAATTAGCGAGTTCTGATTATAAAAAATGTTGATACATGGCCATTGAAGAAATCACGATAACTAATTTTCGTAACCTGCTCCATACTAGGCTCCTCCCCTCCCCATCCACCAATCTAATCATCGGCAACAATGGAAGCGGTAAGACCAGTTTGCTTGAAACTATTTACTACCTTGGTACCGCTCGATCGTTTCGTACCCCTCATAGCAAATTCCTCATCAATCATGGAGCAAAAGAATTTACTCTGTTCTCAAAGATTGGGAACGACGGTGATCCTCTCATTGGAGTTGGAATTTCACGTGATAGAAACAACATAAGGATTAAAGTCGCAAACCAATCTGTCACTAGCGCTTCGAGTCTAGCGGAACTGCTCCCGGTACAGTTAATTAATCCGGATGTGCATAAATTAATGGAGGATGGCCCACGATATCGGCGACGATTTATCGAGTGGGGAGTGTTTCACGTGAAACCAAGTTATCTCTCTCTTTGGCAGCAGTGTACACATATATTACGACAACGTAATGCCGCTCTACGGTTATCAACCGGGAACAAACAATTAGACTATTGGGATAAAGCATTATCTGATGTGACAGATCAAATAACCAAATTGCGATTAGAATACATAGCGGGATTGCAGCCAGTTTTTGATCGTATGATTTCAAGAATAGAGGGCCTGTCACAGATCACCATACAACTTCAACAAGGTTGGCCAGAGAATAAAACTTTAATCGAAGCACTGCAGGAATCCCGAGCGTATGACCAGAGAAAAGGCTTTAGCCAATTCGGCCCCCATCGAGCAGATCTGCGAATCATGTCGGGAGCTATTAAAGCTAAAGACGTGGTATCAAGAGGTCAGCAAAAAATTATAACTGCGTTACTGAAAGTCGCTCAGGTGAGTTGTTTGGTTGATGCACAAAACACTAGTAGACCCGTGCTATTAGTAGATGATTTACCGGCAGAGTTGGACGAAGATTTTAGGATATTACTATTGAAAGAAATTGATAACTTACCAGTGCAAAGCTTTATCACTGGTACATCCGTAGATAACTTTCCTGTGGCTCATCTAAATAAACCCTTCAAAGTGTTTCACGTGGAACATGGTCAGGTGGAATCTCAAGTTTAGCCTCAGCTAAAACCGGCCGATTGGCACTTTTTTACTCTCCCGTTACCGATACACTACGTTCCACGTGAAACATGTATCGTCTGTGATTGATATTTCAGATCAGTAAAAAGGCGGCAAAGAATTGTAAATAAGGTTATAATGGCCGGTCACTTGAGCACGACGATTCTCCTTTTCTTCCATTTCCTTATTATTTGAGGTCGGTTATGTCAGAAACTTCCGGTTACGATTCCAGTAATATAAAAGTCTTGAAAGGCCTGGATGCAGTACGCAAACGGCCCGGGATGTACATCGGTGACACAGATGACGGAACGGGACTGCACCATATGGTGTTTGAGGTGGTCGATAATGCCATTGATGAGGCATTAGCAGGCCATTGTTCGGAAATTAATGTCATTATTCACAGCGATGGTTCTGTCACAATAACTGACAATGGCCGGGGTATCCCGGTTGATATGCACGAAGAGGAAGGTAAATCTGCGGCAGAAGTCATTATGACCGTGTTACACGCCGGCGGGAAATTCGACGACAACTCATATAAGGTATCCGGTGGTTTACACGGGGTTGGGGTATCGGTGGTTAATGCTTTGTCCGAATGGTTACGCTTGACAATCTATCGATCTAATAAAATTAATTACCAGGAATACAGGTATGGGGATCCGGTGGAATCACTTAAGGTGATCGGTGATACCGACCGTACTGGCACAGAACTCCGCTTCAAACCTTGCCCGAAAATTTTCACGGATACGGAGTATCACTACGATATTCTGGCTAAACGGCTGCGTGAATTATCTTTTCTAAATTCTGGTGTTCGAATCGTATTGAAGGATGAGCGCTCAGGTAAGCAGGATAAGTTTGAATATCAAGGGGGCATTAAGGCCTTCGTGGAGCACCTTAACCGAAATAAAACACCGCTCCATGAGAATGTTTTTTATTTCAATGTTGAAAGAGAAAACATCCAGGTGGAATTGGCCATGCAATGGAATGATTCCTACCAAGAGAATATTTTTTGTTTCACCAACAACATTCCCCAGCGGGATGGCGGTACCCACCTGGCAGGTTTTCGCAGTGCTCTGACGCGTACTCTTAATCAGTATATTGAGAAAGAAGGATCGGCAAAAAAAGCCAAAATACAAACGGCCGGCGACGATTGCCGGGAAGGTCTGACAGCAGTGCTTTCTGTCAAAGTACCTGATCCAAAATTCTCTTCACAAACCAAAGATAAACTGGTGTCTTCGGAAGTAAAAGGCGTGGTGGAATCCGCAATGGCTGAAAAGTGCAGCGAATTTTTAATGGAAAATCCTGCTGACGCTAAGGCGGTAGTGAGTAAGATTATCGATGCCGCAAGGGCCAGGGAGGCCGCGCGTAAAGCCCGCGAAATGACCCGCCGTAAAGGCGCCTTGGACGTAGCGGGGTTACCCGGCAAACTCGCCGATTGCCAGGAAAAGGATCCAGCACTGTCTGAGTTATTCCTGGTGGAGGGTGATTCTGCCGGCGGATCCGCTAAACAGGGTAGAGATCGCAAATGCCAGGCAATCCTGCCTTTAAAAGGTAAAATTCTCAACGTCGAGAAAGCGCGGTTTGACAAAATGCTTTCCTCCGCGGAAGTCGGTACTTTAATTACCGCGTTGGGCTGTGGGATCGGAAGGGAAGAGTTTGACCCTAATAAACTGCGCTATCACCGCATTATCATCATGACAGATGCCGATGTGGACGGGTCCCATATTCGCACCCTGCTACTCACTTTTTTCTATCGTCAAATGCCAGAACTTATCGAGCGCGGCCATATATATATTGCTCAGCCACCACTTTATAAGGTCAAAAAAGGTAAGCAGGAGCGATATGTCAAAGACGACTCCGAGTTAAACGAGTACCTGTTACAGGTGGCATTGGAAAACGCCCAGTTGTTTGTGCGGCCGGATGCACCGCCAATTACGGGCGTTACTCTGGAAACGCTGGCCAAACAATTCTTATCAGTGATGGCCACTATCGATAGACTCTCGAGACGTTATCACGCGGAGGTTCTTGAGAGAATGATCCATATGTCATCCTTTACCGCCGAGACCATGAAAGACAAGGCGAGTACTGAAGCCTGGTTTAAGGAACTGGAATCCCGGTTGAATGGCGACGGAAATACGGGGATTCGTTACGTGATTAGCATCTTGGACGATGTGGAACATGAAAGTCATTATGCGAAAGTTAAAGCGATTAGTCATGGTGTAGCTAACGAACGGACAATATCGTCTGAATTTTTTGGCTCAGCCGAATACGAAAGCATCGTGGCTTTGGGCGGCCAATTGGAAGGATTGTTGGAGGAGGGTGCTTATGTGCAACGAGGCGAACGCAGCAAATCTACAACCTATTTCAAGGAAGTGCTTAGCTGGTTAATGGATGAAGCAAAGCGTGGTCAACATATCCAGCGCTATAAAGGACTGGGGGAAATGAATCCCGAGCAGTTGTGGGAGACGACCCTGGATCCTAGTTCGCGTCGGCTGCTCCAAGTGCAGATCGAAGATGCCATTGCCGCAGACGAAGTCTTTACTACTTTAATGGGTGACCAAGTTGAACCGCGTCGGGAATTCATTGAGGCTAATGCTTTGCAGGTGGCCAACCTCGACGTATAGAGAACACAAAAAAGGGATTGGTTAATAATTAACCAATCCCTAATGTTGTACGATTAGTACCCTGTTAGGCTTTGTTGTGGTATTCAACCACACGCTCAACTTCGTTACGAGAACCTAATATTACTGGCACCCGCTGATGCAGGTCTTCCGGTTTTAAATCCATAATACGTTCACGCCCAGTGGAACTCATGCCACCTGCCTGTTCGATAATGAACGACATAGGATTTGCTTCGTACATTAAACGCAGCTTGCCGGGTTTGCCAGGATCTTTTGTATCTTTTGGGTACATGAAAATACCACCTCGAGTCAGGATGCGATAAACCTCGGCGACCATGGAGGCAACCCAACGCATATTGAAGTCTCTTTCCCTTGGGCCTGTTTTACCCGCCAGGCACTCATCAATGTAACGTTGCACGGGCGTTTCCCAAAACCGCTGATTGGACATATTAATGGCAAATTCGGAAGTATCTGCGGGAATCGTCATGTTGGGATGGGTGAGAATGAATTCACCAATATTTTGATCAAGCGTAAAACCGTTTACGCCATTACCGGTGGTTAACACCAGCATCGTAGAAGGGCCATAAAGGGTAAAACCCCCACATACCTGTTTGGTGCCTGGCTGAAGAAAATCTTTGGCAATCGGATTGGCGACACCATCGGGGCAACGCAGAATCGAAAAGATACTGCCTACCGACAGGTTGACGTCAATGTTAGAAGAGCCATCCAACGGGTCAAAAGTAAGCAAGTATTTGCCCTTGGGATATTCAGGAGGAATGGGAAAGATATCGTCCATTTCCTCCGACGCCATAGCAGCCAGATGACCACCCCATTTATTGGCGTTGATGAAAATGTCATTCGAAATGACATCGAGTTTTTTTTGCGTTTCACCTTGCACGTTTTCACTGCCGGCTGTTCCCAGCACACCTACCAGGGCACCTTGATTCACCGCTGCGGAAATAGCTTTACAGGCCGTGACAACATCGTTGAGCAGGGCAGTAAAATCGCCGGATGCGGATTCGCAGCGACGCTGTTCTTCAATAATAAACTGGGTAATTGTTTCACCGGTATGCATAGGATTTCCTTCAGTTCTTTCTCACAAATTCAGAATTTAATATCAACTTCTATAAGGGTCGCAGATTCTAACAGAATTATGTTTAGCCATTAAGCAATTATTCGCAAATTTTACGATAAAGTTGCCTATGCTATTAGCAACGCATAGCATTGGCATTTTGCTTAAGAAGAGACAACAACAATGACGGAAATCGTTCGAATCGCCACGCGGCGTAGCCCTCTGGCCCTTTGGCAGGCCGAATACGTAAGATCCAGTTTGATCGCCTTGCATCCGGGTATCAAGGTTGAATTGGTGAAAATGGTTACACAGGGCGACAAGATTCTGGATACTCCGTTAGCCAAGGTGGGCGGCAAGGGTCTCTTCGTGAAAGAACTGGAAGTAGGCATGTTGCAGGGTGATGCTGACATTGCCGTGCATTCCATGAAGGATGTGCCAGTAGAGTTTCCCGAAGGCTTGCACCTCGGGACGATTTGCCAGCGCGAAGACCCCCGCGATGCGTTTGTTTCCAATGAGTACGCCGATATTAAAGCGCTTCCCCAGGGAGCCATCGTAGGTACCTCCAGCCTGCGTCGTCAGTGCCAGTTACGCGCGTGGCGTCCCGATCTGCAAATTAAGGATCTGCGCGGGAATGTAAATACCCGCTTGAGCAAGCTGGATCACTCCGAATACGATGCCATCATTCTGGCAAGTGCCGGTTTGATACGTCTGGGTTTCAAAGAACGTATTCGACAGTACCTGGACACCGAAATCAGTTTACCGGCGGTTGGCCAGGGAGCGGTAGGCATTGAGTGTCGTATTGATGATGAGCGTATCAATCAGTTGATCTCACCACTGAATCACGAAGCTACCAAAATCTGCGTTATAGCCGAGCGTGCGATGAATCAGCGTCTCGAAGGTGGATGTCAGGTGCCTATTGCCGGTTACGCCCAATTAGAATACGGGCAGATTAAAATGCGCGGCCTGGTGGGGCGCCCGGACGGAAAACAGGTGATAAGGGGTAACATTGAGGGTTCGGCAAAAAACGCGGAACAACTCGGCAGAATGCTGGCGGATGATTTGTTGTCACGTGGTGCCAAGGAAATCTTACAAGAAGTTTATTCCAGTGGTTAACTCCCTGAAGGGTGTCACGGTCCTGGTGACCCGGCCGGCGCATCAGGCTGAACATTTATGCCAGCTCATTAAAGAAGAAGGGGGATCCGCCGTTCGTTTTCCGTTATTAAGCATTGCGGAACCTACAGACCGGGAGGCATTGAAGAATGTAACCCGCCGACTGGCGGATTTTGATATGGTTATTTTTATAAGTCCCAACGCGGTCGATAAAGGTATGCTAGTGATCGAGGAACACGGCGGTTTACCTGAGTCAATCCGGGTCGCTGCGGTGGGAAAAGGCAGCGCTCGTCACCTGGAAAAACTCGGCATCAAAACGGATATATTTCCCTCACAACAATTTAACAGCGAAGCCCTGCTGGCGATGGAGGAAATGCAATCGGTTGCGGGAAAGCACATCGTGATTTACCGCGGTGAAGGGGGACGTGAGTTATTGGCGAATACCCTGCGGGCGCGTGGTGCCAAGGTTGAATATGCAGAATGTTATCGGCGTGAGATCCCCGCGCATGATCCGGGAGAATTGGCAAAGCAATTGTTGCACGGGAATATCGATATTATTACTGTCACTAGCAGTGAGAGTTTGCAAAATCTTTATGATTTAGTGCCGAAACCTGCGCGCTCCGCGCTGTTACAATTACCCCTTATTGTGGTCAGTGATCGTACACAAAAGTTAGCGGAAGAGCTTGGATTCAAACAACCGGCAATCATTGCGCAAAAACCGGGTGATGAAGAGATGGTTCAGGCGATGGTCAACTGGCGCACGCAGCGCTACCATGAAAAGTCAAATTCAGGTATTTAATTCATGAGTGACGAGAAAAAAAACAGTAGCGAGAAAGGTTCCGATTTGACTACTACTAAAGATGTAGCAGTATCTGTAGCCAATACTGCTAGAAGCGCGGTAGACAGCAATGCTAATGATAAAGCAGATACACAATCCTCAACAAAAGAAACGGCAGACAATAAGGCGTCAAAACCGGTCCATAAGAAAACTGTGCGGCATCATAAGAAGCGGCATATTCCCTGGATGGCTGTTTTTGCACTTATCCTTATCATTGGTTTGGGCGCAGGTAATTACTGGCAATATCAAACGGGTCAAAACCTGAACCAGCTGGTGGCGCAACTTAGTGCGCAACAATCCGCAATCGACAGCCGGATTGTTGATCTCGATAATGGTGTTACCGCGATCCAAGAACAGCAAAAAAGTCTCGTCGCCAAAACTGAACAAAATGAGACGGGCCAGCGCACCGTGCTTGGTACGTTGGATGAAATGTCCGAGCAGATCAAATCCCTGGCAACCAGCAAAGGAAAAGAACCCTTGTTCTGGCGCGTGTCCGAAGTGGAATATCTTTTAACCGTGGCCAATCATCGTCTGATGCTGGAAGGTGACGTACTCACCGCCAGGACGGCATTGCAGGATGCCGACAATCGACTGCGTACCATCGCTGACCCGGGACTGATCCCGGTTCGGGAAAAGATTTCACAGGAAATTAACCAGCTTAATAGTGTGTCGTTACCGGATATTCCCGGCTTGGCGGCGCAACTCAGCGGTATGATCGAGAACGTAAACCAGTTGCCGTTTGTGAAAAAAGAACTGGCGCTGGAATCCGATTCTACCCCGGAAGCGGAAAAGGAATTCACAGGAGTTGGCAATTTTCTCAAAACCGTATGGCGGGATCTTGTAGACGGTTTATTCAAGGTGCAACGCAGTGATCAGGCTATCGAGCCATTGTTGCCGCCGGAGGAAAAAATTTACCTCGTTTATAACCTGGAACTCAAACTGGAACAGGCGCGCATTGCATTATTGAATCGGGAAACCGCGCTCTTTCGCATGAATCTTGAAGATGTCAGGCAATCGGTTGCTACCTATTTCGACCGTGAATCGGCTTCGGTTACCAATTTGTTGCAGACGGTGGCAGAACTCAAGCAGGTGGAATTGCGTCCGCAATTGCCCGACATCAGTGCTTCATTACGCGAACTCCGTTCCTGGTTGCAGAGCCAGCGACAAAAAAATGTGGCGAGCCATGCCGTCACACAGGAGCCTGACTATCTTGTCCATTATGAGTCCGAGGGCAACATGCCATGAAATGGCTTCTTTATACACTGATCACTATCGCTGTCGTGGCCTTGCTGACCTTACTGGCCATGGAAGACCGTGGTTATGTACTGATTAATGTTCGGGGATACACGGTGGAATCCTCACTGGTCACCTGGCTGGTATTGCTTACCCTGGCATTTGTCGCGTTGCATTTTTCCCTGCGCTTTTTAACCAATCTATTTTATGTACCGAAAGGTATGAAGCTATGGCGCGAACAACGCCGTCGTCAGCGCGCGAACCAGGCCTTACTGGATGGTCTGGTGAAAATGGCGGAAGGTGATTGGCGTCACGCCCGGAAAGAGGTACTCAAGCATATCAGCGACAGTCGCGCACCCATGTTGAACTACCTGGCTGCGGCGCGGGCGTCTCATGAACTTAATGATTACGATCAGCGAGATCGTTATTTAAAGCTTGCCGGCCAACATGCAAGCGCCAATGATGTGGGCGTCAAACTAACGCAGGCTGAATTACAACTCGGTCAGCATCAACAGGAACAGGCGCTGGCGACCTTGCGCACCCTGCAGCTGGTAAATCCCAAGCACCGCACGGTATTAAAAACGCTGGCCGGTCTCTACCTGGACCTGGGTGACTGGAGTAATTTAATTGACATGATTCCCCAGTTGCGGCGCCGCAAAGTATTTTCCCCACAGGAACTGGATGACCTGGAACGGCGCGCCTATATCGCGTTCCTGACTCCTCAACAGCCTGCGTCCGCGAAACAATTAAATGAATTGTGGTATAGAATTCCACAACACGTGCAGAACCATATCGAGGTACTGAGTACCTATATTAACCTGTTGCTGGCACAGGGCAGTAGTGACATTGTGGAACCCATGATTCGTAACGCCCTGAAGCGGGAGTGGAACAGTGAACTGGTACGTTTATACGGTGTGATTGACGGCGCGGATCCAAAAACGCAACTCATGCACGCGGAGCAGTGGCTGGACAGCAAAGATAACGATCCGCTTCTGCTGTTGACCCTGGGTCGGCTGAGCGTGCGTAACCAGCTCTGGGGCAAGGCACGCAGTTATTTCGAAGCCAGTATCGGCGCCAATGGACCGGCAGAGGCGTACAACGAACTGGCGCATTTGCTGGAAAACATGGGCGAAAAAGAACTGGCCACGCGCTACTACCGGGAAGGCCTTGCCAAAGCGCCCCATTGTAAGCACAGCGTGGCTGGAAAGGCCAGACTACTCGAGCTGGAACATCAAATTGCTCCAAATAACCCAACGTTATTATCGGCCCAGAAATAACGTGTTAGCGCATGATATTACAGCAGATCGATAGTAATATCGCCAACAATCAAAACTCTAAACTAAAAATATCTCTCAATATTTCTGAGGTGCCGATAAGAGTTCATAGTTATAACTAATTTAGCGACGGTATAATGAATTAATTACGTTACGCTATTGAGTAGGAATCAAAATCATCTGGAACTTAGAACTGTTAGGGAGCAAGAACATGCGGATATGCATGAGTGTTTTAACATCGCTATTGTATTTCTTTTGTATTGCAGCCAACGCCGAAGCCAACATGCGCTGTGGTTCAAAACTGATTTCGATAGGCGATAGCAAAGCAGAAGTGTTGGTGAAATGCGGGGAGCCTTTGTTGAAAGAAGCCGTTGCGGTTAAGGAAGAATCCAAACGCATCGACATCCCGTTGACTTCTACAGCCAGTGTTGATGCAGGAAATTCTACTAGCGACAGCGATCCCGCGGTTGTTCGACGTAAGGAATCCATTACCAAAACCGTCGATCAATGGACCTATAATCAGGGTTCTGGAAAGCTGTTAAAGATCCTGACTTTCGAAGGTAGCGAATTGGTGGCGATTGTGACCGGTGATCGCATGTAAATGATGACCGCAGAACAGTCTCTGCTATTAGTTCTGCCTGGGCTCCTGAAACTCGAAAGCATCGGAATAATAATGTTCTAGCGGCAAATGGCAAAGTGCAAACGCTTCCTTGCCCGCGTTCACCATCAGTGGCGGTCCACTGGCATAAACATCGTAATCAGATAAATCTGGAAAATCCTTAATAATCGCCTGGTGTACATAGCCGGTACGAATCGATTTATCATCCTGTGGCTGGGGGTCAGATAACACGGGGATATAGTGTATGTTCGCGAAATCCCTGTCCCACATTTCGGCAAGTTCATTCATATATAAATCCTGTTGCGAACGCGCACCCCAATACAGATACATGGGTCGGCGAATATCATTGATAATACAGAATTCGATAATGCTTTTTATAGGCGCAAACCCGGTGCCACCGGCCATGAAGATAATCGGTCGCTCAGAGTCCTCACGCAGATAAAACTGACCATGGGGCCCTTCCACACGTAAGATGCTTTTTTTTTCCAGTTCGTTGAACACGTAACCGGTAAAGTCGCCGCCCTCCACGTGTCTTACATGTAACTCCAAAGAGCCATTCACATACGGTGCATTAGCCAGGGAAAAACTGCGGCGGCGGCCATCAGGCAATAGAATGTCGATATATTGTCCGGCCCGGTAGGCAAACTTTTCCATGACGGGTAATTTAAGTAACAGTTTAACTACGTCATGACAGATCTGCTGTTTTTCCGTAACTCGGCAAGGCAGTTTTTTCTGCACAATCTCTTCGTCGTGGGGAATGACTTTAGCCTGAATTGTCAGATCGGAACGCGGTTGTGCCTGACATAGCAGAGTGACACCGTTTTGTTTTTCTTCTTCGCTTAATGACAGGGCCTGTTCCATGGGATATTCAATTTCACCTTCCAGCAACAGGCTTTTGCATGTGCCGCAGCTACCGCTGCGACAGCCATAGGCAAGATGAACGCCTTCCCGGAGTGCGGCACTTAGTATGGATTCGTTTTCATCCACATCTAAAGTAAGATTACTGGGTTGAAGAGTGATGCGATAATTCATGTTATTCAGTTCAAGTCTTTGGCAGTCGGATAGCCAGGCAGCGTTATACTGGTTGATAGACAGTAGTATTCAAGCAGCAACTATACCAAGATCGTGTGTTACACTGAGCTTGCCTTGGGGTCCCGCGAATTATGCTTGATTCAGTAGTGTAGAAAAACCATGAAAAAAATATGTATTAGTGGCTGCGGTGATATTGGTCAACGTGTGGCAAAACGTTTTCTTGATCAGTCATTATTATCAAAGACTGATATCACAGTGTATGGACTGGTGCGCCGTACGGAAGTTCAGGCCGAGCTGCAGGTACTAGGTATTACTCCGGTCATTGCGGATCTGGATCAGCCCGACACCCTGAAGGCTTTAGCCTGCAAAGATGCGGTACTGTTTCATCTGGCACCACCTCCCAATAGTGGGCAAAGTGATCCGCGTTTTCGAAACCTGCTGGCTGCCTGTGAGCAAACCGGATTGCCTGCCAAAGTTATTCTCTTGAGTACCACCGCGGTCTATGGTGATTGTCAGGGTGAATGGATCGATGAGACGGCGCCGGTGAATCCACAAACTGATCGCGGCAAGCGCCGGCTCGATGCCGAGAGCGCGTTGCATGAATGGGCGACAAAACATGACATTGAATACGTTATTCTTCGAGTGTCTGGCATTTATGGTCCCGGTCGCTTGCCCATTGAACGTTTACAACAAGGGTTACCCATTTTGCGGGAAGACCTGGCTCCATTCAGTAATCGCATTCATCAGGATGACTTGGCCATGGTCTGTGTAGCGGCCGCAGAAAAAGCACCGAATGGCGCAATCTATAATGTTTGCGATGGTCATCCCAGTACCATGTCTCACTATTTTAAATCTGTCGCCAGGGCGCTGGGTTTGCCCTCACCCCCTGAGATCAATCGGGAACAGGCGCAACAACAGCTGAGTGCCGGTATGTTGTCTTACCTGAGTGAATCGCGACGGATGGGTAATGAAAAATTGTTAAAGGAACTGGAGATTACCTTACAGTATCCGGATCTCGCGGCAGGGCTTGCCAATCTGCAAAGCTGAGTTTTATGCTAACTATTGAGTGGCATCGAGGCGCTTGGCAATCAGTTCCACCAGCTGCCGGGCGATTTGTGACTTGGAGGCTTTTGTCAGCGCTTTAGTACCCCCTTGCCAAAACACCGAGACGGCATTGTCCTCACTGTCAAAGCCAATATCACTGCGGCTAATGTCATTCGCGACGATCATTTGCAATGATTTTTGATTGAGCTTTTGTATGGCGTACTGTTCCAGGTCATGAGTTTCTGCCGCGAAACCCACGGTAAACACGTCAGGATGCTGCGCTGTCACGTCTTTTAAAATATCTCGATTGCGTACCAGTTTCAGAACTATAGTTTGCTGTTCTTTTTTAATTTTTTTAGCTGCCAAGTCTATCGGGCGATAATCAGCTACCGCCGCTGCCGCGACAAACACATCGCAATTGGCAACCTGTTCCATGACGGCATCATGCATTTGTTGCGCGGATTCTACATTGATACGCTGGACCCGGTCAGGGGTGACTAAGTGGGTAGGGCCACTGATTAGCACACAATGCGCACCGGCTTCCGCTACGGCTTCCGCAAGTGCGAAACCCATGCGTCCTGAGCTGCGATTGCTCAGGTAACGCACCGGGTCGATAGGCTCTCGCGTTGGACCGGCGGTTATCAGCACCTTGAGACCTGCCAGCGCACCGCTTTCGAACAGCTCTGCAAGATGCTCGCCGATCTGAGCTGGTTCCAGCATCCGCCCGGGGCCCACGTCACCGCACGCCTGATCTCCGGTTGCCGGGCCAAAAATCTGCATGCCCCGTTTCTTTACCAGAGCAATGTTTTCCTGAGTCGCGGCATCCCGCCACATTTGCTGGTTCATGGCGGGTGCAATGGCTATGGGCGCGGCTGTAGCCAGGCAAATTGCACTGAGTAAATCATCGGCACGACCTTGTGCCAGGCGCGCAATACTGTTTGCGCTGGCCGGGGCGATGATCAGCGCATCTGCCCACCGCGCCAATTCAATATGGCCCATGGCGGCTTCCGCAGTCTCGTCGAGCAAATCGCGGTGTACGGGATTTTGGCTGAGCGCCTGAAAGGTCAGAGGACTAACGAATTCAGTGGCCGCCTGGGTCATGATCACCCGCACCTCAGCGCCGGCCTCGCGTAACAGGCGCACCAGTTCGCAGGCTTTATAAGCGGCAATACTACCAGTAATTCCCAGTAATAGTTGTTTGTTGGCCAGTTGTTTCATTGTGTAAAATGTTTTGCCTTTGTAATGAGAGTCGGTACTTAGCGATCGGACTGCTTATTCTAGACAATAAACTAACAAATTATTAGCAAAACCTGTCGCCGGCGAGATGAGAACAATAATGCCCGGAACCAGAAAACTCGATAACAACAACAAAGGAGTTCTTCAATGGCAATCCTTGACTGGCCCGCCCACGAACGTCCACGGGAAAAAATGCTATTGCGTGGTGCCCAGGCACTATCTGACGCGGAATTACTGGCGATTTTTCTACGCACCGGCACCAGGGGCAAAACCGCAGTAGATCTGGCGCGGGAGCTGTTAATCCAGTTTGGGAGTTTACGCGCGTTACTGGAAGCGGATCGCCAGCAATTTTGCCAAAGCCCGGGCCTGGGGGAAGCCAAATACACCCAGCTGCAGGCGACACTGGAAATGAGCCGCCGCTATCTGGCAGAAAAGATGGCGCGGGGAGATGCATTAAATAATCCTGCGGATACCCATCGTTTCCTGGTAGCCAAGATGCGTGATTTTCGCCAGGAGGTGTTTGCCTGCCTGTACCTGGATAATCGCCATCGGGTGATCAGTTTTGACGAAATGTTCTATGGCACTATTAACATGGCCAGTGTGCATCCGCGCGAAATCGTGCAGCGCGCATTAAAGCATAACGCCAGCGCGGTGATACTCGCCCATAACCATCCCTCCGGCATTGCCGAGCCCAGCCAGGCAGATCGTGACCTGACGAACCAGCTACAAAAAGCGCTGGCTTTAGTGGAAGTTCGCGTGCTGGATCATGTGGTGGTGGGTGACGGCACTACGGTTTCATTTGCAGAGCGCGGATGGATGTAATGCTTGATGACATTGTATCGTGCTATGCATATTTCTTGGTAAGCGAGCGTCGATTTATTGTTTGTCATAGACCCACCCCATAAATGCCTGCCGCTGTGTGGCATCGGCGTTGTCCCACCAATATTTCAGTTTCTCGAGTGTTTCGCCTGCAGGTTCTTCCCCGGTATCGTTTGAGGATGTGCTGGTGTCTGCCGTACCGGCAGGTTTCTGTTTATATACCCACTGCATGAATTCCTGCCGTTGATTAGCATCGGCGTTGTGCCACCAGTGTTTCAGTTTATCCAGTGCCTCACGGGCCTGTTCCTGGTTGGCGACGTTAGCGGTCGTGCTGGTATCCGCAGGCGTGGATTCTGCTGATACGTCGACCGCAGTCGCCGCAGGGGTTGTAACCGATTTGACGAAGGAAGCCACGAATCCTTTATCTTCCAGTTGTGTTTTGTGTTCGAAGGCTACAGATTCATTAGTGGATTGATTAACAATGGTTACGCTGGGATTTTTAGCATATGCTTGCGCGTCTTCCAACGTTTGAATCGGTGAGATGCTGATCACAAACGTATTCCCTGCAGTCGTATCAAAGCTGACGGCAAATGGTTGTGACGTAACCTTTATAGCTTCGCTGCTATTTACCTCCCAAAAGATTTTGTACCTGAATATAAATTGATGTGAGCCGGGTAGAGTTTGAACCGCTGTAGTATCGGTAAACAAAGTCACTTTACTGGGCTGATCGTCAACATACAGTAAACTCAATGCTTCTGGAAATTTCACCGTGGCAACCTCGCTCGCCGATTTTGGCTCTCCTGGGTAAGCCTGATACGCCGCATTGCCCTGGCAGGCTGACAGGGTAAATACAGTAAAAAGGGAAACCAGCAACAAGGTAAAAGTGTTTGTGGTGTTGGGTGTCGATTGCATGTGTCGATATGTTTCCTGTGATTGAGAGTGAGAATTAGTCAGGATTTATACGTTGGTTGTCGAAACTCCCGCCTTCGCTGCTTGTTGAAATGCGGCAAACCCGGTTAGTTTTAGCCAGATGCTGCCGCCGCGATCAGATTGGCAGCAATAAATTAATTTTTGACGTGAAACAGTAATAGATGCATGTGTGCCGTAGCATGACATTACTTTAACGCTTTCTAACTGGATTATAAATTCTGCTGAGCAGCTCTCAGGCGTTAAACTCATAGCAGACAAGGGTGGATTATACCTTGTAAGGGTAAACTTTCTATGAGTTCCTTTGATTAATTGCAGTCGATACGTCCCGATGTCACTAGTTAATCCGGAAGCTTACAGGAATTTTATCGCTAGAAGTAATGCCATGAGCGAATTTGGCTCAATACGCTGCATGCACGTCAATAAAGCTGTGGCATTGGTGCGTGTTAAAGCAGGTTATCAGGTGAGGGTGTGGAATATTATACATCGAGCACAGCTGAATATGGCAAACAGTATAGGTGCCTGTTACTTATTGACAATTTTTTGCAGCTTTTTAACCATGGCATCCAGCTCCTGATTGACATGTTCTGAGTCGCGCCGACTATTATTATTCTCCGTTTTTTTTCTGGAGATTTTCTGCTTGCGGGCGGCCGCCATTAACCAGCGAAAGCCAACGACACTAATATTATCAGAATGAGGATAGCTGGTTTCCTCCGCGTCACTCGCCAGGCCTTCAATGGCGTCATTGAGAATTTGTTTTTGTACGGCGCTAATCAGATCCTGATCGGAGAGGGGCGACCATAGCCCGTCGGAACATAACAAAATGACATCGTTATGTTGCAGTGGAAACACCGGGGCAATGGTCGGTTGAGGTCGCTGGCTTTCCGAACCTATGCAGCGTGTAATCAGGTTTTTGTCCGGATGGGTGGCTTTTTCTTTTTCCGTAATCATACCCTGCTGAAACAAATCTTCCACCCGGGAATGGTCCACCGTGCGGTTTACCACCGCGCCGTTACGAATCACATAGAGACGGCTATCGCCAATATGTCCCCAATAGGCAAAACCATCCTGCACAATGCAAATCACGCAGGTTGATTTTGCCTGTAGGGGTGGTTGGCTAGCATTTGCCAGGCTTAATACTTCGCGTTGCGCGCGCAAAAAGATCTCGTTAATAAAGATACCTGGATTGCGAATAGGATGCGTGGTGCTATTGAACAGGCGGATGGCGCAATTCACCACGGTGTCCGCCGCCAGGTCACCGCCAGAGTGTCCACCCAGGCCGTCGGCTACCACCATTAACACCGCGTGGCGGGTTTCCACCACGCCCATGCGGTCCTGGTTACTTTTCCGATTGCCTAGGCGGCTGGCTTTACAGATATCGTATTTCATGGCGCGTTAACTGGCTTTCCCCCATGGCATACGTTTGGCGAATAGTTTGGAAAACACACCCCCGTCCTGGCCATCATCAGCACCTTGATTAAAGGCGCGCAGGAACTCATCGATGGTTTGTGGTCTGAGTAGCGGATCCACTTCCATGGCCCAATCCAGCGCCTCCAGCAAATCCGTCGAATATTTACGTTTAAAGGCGATAGTTGCAGGCTTTAAATCATCCCTTTCCCGACGGTCAGTGGATTTTGGCAACGGTGTGTTGTCTATGCAGGTACGCATGGTTGCGCCTAACGCATAGATGTCGGTCCACGGGCCGCAATAGCCTTTTTGGTCGTACTGTTCCGGCGGGGAAAAACCTGCTGTGATGACCGTGCGATGCTGCATAGTACGGCTCATGTTTTTACGGATCACGGCACCGAAGTCCAGCAGAATAGGGGTGCCATCTTTTTGAATCAGAATGTTGCTGGGTTTAATGTCCAAATGCAGCAAATTGTTCTCATGCACCAGGCGTACGCCGTCGATCAAGGGGGGGAAAACTGCGCGCAACACATGTTCCTTAAAACCACCGTTGCTCTTATTGATGTAGTACTGCAGGCTTTTACCAGGCCGGTATTCCATGACAATATAGACCGTGCCAAATGCCTCGAAAGATTCAGTAATGTGTACAATATTAGTGTGGTGCAGTTTTTTCAGCGCGCTCACTTCGAGCAAAAACAGTTGTCTGCCCTCATATAATTTCGCTTTGCAATCATCGCCGCGGGGAATGACCGTCAGATCGGGTTCCCGTTGCGCCAGTTTGTTAGGTAAATATTCCTTGATGACCACGGTTTGCTCGTGGCGCTGGTCGGTCGCTAGATAAACGATGCCAAAGCCACCTGCGCTCAGGGTTTTATTTATCGTGTAGTGACCGAGCTGGGTACCTTTGGGCAATTGATTGCTTTGTACAGTCATGGATGTGTGTGCTACAGTGATAAGTATTTATACATCAGTCAGTTAGCGCTAGTTAGTTCTTTTCAGTATAAAATATCGTCACTTAGGGGTGTTTATCATGGTACGTAGCATGACGGCGTTTGCACGCCAGGCAGTGGAGAGTGATCTAGGAACGCTCACCCTGGAATTAAAATCGGTCAACCACCGATTTTCTGAAGTGAGTTTGCGCTTACCAGAGGAATTGCGCGCTGTAGAGTCAAAACTCCGCGATCGTATTGCGCAAGTGGTTAAAAGAGGAAAAATCGATGCCAGTTTACGATATCAGGCGCCTGTAGCGGCGACCGGGTTTGAAATTGACCGCGAAATAATCAAAACGCTTGCCGCAACCAGCAAGGATGTGGGAACGGAATTGCCAGACATCACCCCGATTCGCATGATCGACGTGCTGAAATGGCCAGGGGTGCTCAAGACGCCAGAGGTTGACGCGGAAAGATTAGCCAACACAGCGATGAACTTGCTGGATGTTGCGCTCAAGGAGCTGATGGAAACCCGCGAGCGAGAAGGCGAAAAGCTGAAACAACTGCTTCTGGATCGCTGTGCGGCCATGGCAGAGGAAGTGGCCAAGGTGCAACAACGCATTCCGGTTGCTATCGAAGCCATGCGCCAGCGCCTCAAGGAAAAACTCGCGGAGTGGAAGGCCGAGCTGGATGAAACTCGAGTGGAACAGGAAGTGGTTTTCCTGTGTAACAAATCGGATGTTGCCGAGGAAATGGATCGCTTGCAGGCACATATTGAGGAGGTCAAACGGGTTCTGGAAGAAAAAAAGCCCATGGGACGCCGGCTAGATTTTCTCATGCAGGAGCTCAATCGCGAAGCTAACACGCTGGCATCCAAATCACCGGATACCGAAATGACACGCGCCTCGGTGGAGCTGAAAGTGCTCATTGAGCAAATGCGTGAGCAAGTGCAGAATATCGAATAGCAATAAACAAACAGAGCGGGTAGTCATGGCAATAGAACCACAAACACAGTCCGTTATCGGTACTTTGTATATTGTTGCCGCACCGTCCGGGGCGGGCAAAACCAGCCTGGTCAAAGCCCTGCTGGATTCGATCAGCGGCATCACCGTATCGGTAAGTCACACTACCCGGAAACCACGGCCTGGGGAAAAAGACGGCGAACATTATTATTTTGTGGATGTGACCCGATTTGAATTCATGCGCGATAACTACGAATTTCTCGAGTATGCCAGAGTGTTCGACAATTATTACGGCACGTCGCGCCAGTCGGTGGAAGCCACGCTGGCGAAAGGTCTGGATGTCATTCTGGAAATTGACTGGCAGGGGGCGCAACAGGTTCGTAAGCAATACCCGGAATCGTGCAGTATTTTTATTTTACCACCCTCGCGCCAGGCTCTGGAAGAACGCTTACGCGCTCGCGGCCAGGACGATGATGCTACTGTTGCGCGGCGCATGCGAGATGCGGTGACAGAAATGTCCCATTACCGGGAATTCGATTATATGGTCGTTAATGATGTATTCGAGGATGCGTTGGCGTTATTGCGCGCGATTGTGCTGGCACGCCGGCAACGCATGAGCGTGCAAAGCCAGGCACAGGAACAGTTGTTGCAGCAACTGCTTGCCTAGGCCGATGTCACATAGCTAATTTGGTAATAATCTACGGCATGGCTGGCACTGGCAGTATCGATTATGTACAATTAGCCGGCTCTGGCAACGCTTTGTTTGGGCGGGAAAAATTAGTAAAACACAACCGTCCTGTTGGTGCAGGTTACGTATAACACCTGCTGTTAGCTCATATATCCACAGTACGAGATTTTATATTTAGATAAACTTTCAGAGGTATACACATGGCAAGAGTGACTGTAGAAGACTGTTTGGATCACGTAGACAATCGTTTTGAGCTGGTGCTGCTGGCCAGCCGCCGCGCGCGCCAGATTGCGCAAGGCAAAGAAGCGATGGTGGACCTGGAAAACGATAAACCCACCGTGGTGGCGCTACGTGAAATCGCAGAAGGTAAAATCAATAACGCGGTGATGGATGCAGCTGAAAAAGAAGTTGAAGAAGAGACACAAGAAGAAGAATCCAGGGAGTCTTTCTAAGCTACCTGATGTACAAGAGGACCCGGTGTTTCTCATAAGTGATCTCTGCGCATTACTTGACACTTACCTTGAACCTGACCAGGTTAAAGAAGTCTATCGGGCCTATGTTTTTGGTGCTGATGCCCACGAGGGGCAACAGCGCCTTTCCGGCGAACCCTACATTTATCATCCCCTAGCGGTTGCACGCATCCTTGCGGAAATGCGCATGGATGTGAACAGCATTATTGCCGCCTTACTACACGACGTTATTGAAGATACCCCGACCGCAAAAGACCAGCTGGCGAAAGAGTTTGGTGAAGAAGTCGCCGATCTCGTCGATGGGGTGAGCAAGCTTACCCAGGTCAAGTTTGAAAGCAAGGCAGAAGCACAGGCGGAAAACTTCCGCAAGATGATGCTCGCCATGGTGCGCGACATCCGCGTCATCCTCATTAAACTGGCCGATCGGCTGCATAACATGCGCACGCTGGGCGTCATGCCTCCCGCCAAACGTCGGCGCATCTCCAAGGAAACCCTGGAAATCTATGTGCCCATTGCTAACCGTCTCGGTATGCACAACCTCAGGCTGGAGCTGGAAGAACAGGGATTCAAGGCCGCTTATCCTATGCGTTATCGTATTCTGGAGGACGCGGTAAAGAAAGCTCGCGGTAATCGCGGCGAGGTCCTGGAAAAAATACGCAAGAATATTGAAGATCGTTTACATCAGGAAGGCATCGACTATCCGGTCAACGGTCGGGAAAAACACCTTTACAGTATTTATGAAAAAATGCGCAGCAAAGGGCTTTCCTTTGCCGAAGTATTTGATGTGTACGCGTTCCGCATAGTAGTCGACAAACCGGACACCTGTTACCGCGTACTCGGCATCGTGCACAATATCTACAAACCGGTGCCGGGTAAATTCAAGGATTATATTGCGATTCCCAAGGCCAATGGTTACCAATCCCTGCACACGGTTTTATTTGGTCCCTACGGTATTCCCATCGAGGTGCAGATTCGCACCGAAGACATGGAGAAAGTGGCGAACATGGGTATTGCCGCGCACTGGTTATATAAGTCCGGTGGCGACCGACAGCGTCAGGACTTGGCGCAGGAGTGGCTGCGCGGGTTGCTGGAAATGCAACAACATGCCGGAAATTCCCAGGAGTTTCTTGAGAACGTCAAAATTGATCTGTTTCCTGACGAAGTTTATGTCTTCACGCCCAAGGGCGATATCATGACATTGCCGCGCGGTTCCACCATCGTAGATTTTGCCTATGCGGTACACAGTGATCTCGGCAATTCCTGTGTGGCGGGTAAAATCGATCGAAGGCTGGCGCCGTTACGCACCCAGCTGCACAATGGCCAGACTGTAGAAATCATTTCCGCACCTGGCGCCAAACCCAATCCCGTGTGGCTCGATTTCGTGGTATCGGCCAAGGCACGTTCCAACATTCGCAGTTTTCTTAAGCGCCTCAAGCGCGATGAAGCGGTACAACTGGGACGTCGCCTGCTGGAAAAATCACTCGCCACTTTTTCCACCAGTCTGGAAGATATTCCACAATCTCGTATCAACAAACTGCTGGACGAATTCAAGCTCGCGAGCCTTGATGATTTGCTGGAACAAATCAGTCTTGGCAATCGCGTATCATTACTGGTTGCGCGGCAGTTGACGGAAACTGAACAGGTAAAAGAAAAAACATCGCGTGCTGCGCTAAAGCCACTAGGTATTAAAAATGTGTTTAGTCGTTATGCGCCGGACTGGATGAAAAGCGGGAGTAAGGATGACCGGCCGTTGGCCATCAAAGGCACGGAAGGTACGGTAGTGTCCTACGCTAAATGCTGCCGGCCAATTCCCGGCGATTCCATTCTGGGTTTTATCAGCGTGGGGCGAGGTATTGTGATCCATCGCGACAGCTGCAAAAATACCAAGGACTATCGGTCGCGCCCGGACAAATGGGTTGATGTGCAATGGGACAGTAATGTGCAATCGACATTTCCAGTTGATGTGCGTGTCGATACCGAGAATCGCCGCGGGGTACTGGCCACCGTCGCGGCTGCGATCGCGGAAATGTCAGTGAATATTGAGAATGTTTCCATGGAAGAGCGTGATGGCTCTTATTCTTCCATGAAATTCACCTTGAGTGTTAAGGACCGCAAGCACCTGGCAAATATCATTCGCCGAGTGCGAGGTATCGATAGTGTAGTGCGCATGGTCCGGGCAAAATAACTGCGAGGCAACGAGGGAGGCAGCATGGCAAGAAAAATCATTCAAACAGACAGGGCACCCAGGGCAATCGGCACTTATTCGCAAGCGGTAAAGTGTGGAACTACGGTTTATTGTTCGGGGCAAATTCCGCTGGATCCTGCCACGATGAATCTGGTGGAAGGTGATATGAGCGCGCAGGTGAAAAGAGTCTTTGACAATTTACAGGCGGTCGCTGAAGCGGCCGGTGGCAGTCTCGCCGACGTAGCAAAACTTAATGTCTTCCTCACCGACCTGGGGCACTTTGCCCTGGTAAACGAAATCATGGCGGAGTATTTCCAGGAACCTTATCCAGCGCGTGCGGCGATTGGGGTTGCATCGTTACCCAAAGACGCGCAGGTGGAAATGGACGCAGTCCTGGAACTGGCCGAATAAACCAGATGTGATGGATTGAGTTATCGCAACACTGGCCCCGGAAAAAACAAAGGCTCAACTGCGCAGCAATGCATCGGTGCGCGCCTTAAAACGCGTCGGGCCCAGTGTCGCGGAAAAGCTCGCGCGTCTTAATATCTATACCATCCAGGATTTACTGTTCCATCTGCCACTGCGTTATCAGGATCGAACCCGTGTTGTACCCATTGGCAGTTTGCGCGCCGGTACTGAAGCGGTCATCGAAGCAGAGGTTGTGCTTAGCGATATCAAATACGGGCGTCGTCGCATGCTGTTGTCCAGGATCAGTGATGGCACCGGTTTTCTGACCTTGCGGTTTTTTCATTTCAGCGCCAGTCAACAACAGTCCCTGTCTCCTGGTGCAAAGATACGCTGTTTTGGTGAAGCACGTTATACGGGGCAGGGGCTGGAGATGGTGCATCCTGAATACCAGTTACTCAAAGTGCAGGAAAGTCACTTTGCGGGAACCAGCACAACGCATTTGACCGCAGTGTATCCAGCAACTGAAGGACTGCGACAGTTCTCTCTACGGGCACTGATCGATCAGCTGGTTCTCGACTCGGAAACTTTGTGCGTAAATGTTCCGGAGTGGTTGCCCAGCGGCTGTTTACAACAGCTGGATTTTCCTCCCCTGGCGCAAGCCATTGCATTTGTCCACAAACCACCGCCGGAAACTCCCGTAAATGTTTTGCTTGATGGACGGCATCGTTGCCAACAACGCCTGGCGTTTGAAGAGTTGCTGGCGCATCATCTTTCCATGCGCCGGCGGCGCTTGCGCTATCAGGAACATCAGGCTGCGAATTTTAATCCCGAGAGTCACCTCGTCAATCAGTTACAGCAGCAATTACCGTTTGCGCTGACCGGCGCACAACAGCGTGTCTATAAGGAAATACAGCAGAATCTTTCCGCCAGTTTACCTATGTTACGTCTGGTGCAGGGCGATGTCGGTTGCGGTAAAACCGTCGTGGCTGCATTTGCAACATTGCACGCGGTGGAGTCCGGTTATCAGACGGCGATCATGGTGCCGACAGAATTGCTGGCCGATCAACATTTCAAAAATTTTCAGCAATGGCTTGCGCCGTTAGGTGTCAATGTCCAGTGGTTTGCCGGCAAGCTTAAGGGCAAGTCGCGTGACTCCGTGTTGCAGGATATTGCCGACGGTAGTGTTCAGGTGGTTGTGGGTACGCACGCCCTGTTTCAGGATGATGTGTCATTTCATAAACTGGGATTGGTGATTGTAGATGAGCAACATCGCTTTGGCGTTCATCAGCGGCTGGCATTGCGCAATAAAGGCAAACTAACCAGGGATGGGAGCGACTGGTATCCCCATCAACTGATCATGACGGCTACGCCTATTCCACGCACGCTGGCAATGACCGCCTATGCCGACCTGGATGTTTCCATTATCGACGAGTTACCACCGGGAAGAACGCCGGTACACACAGTTGTTATCGAAGACAACCGGCGTGCTGAGGTAATTGAGCGAGTGCATGGCGCGTGTCAGTCAGGCAAACAGGCTTACTGGGTTTGCACCTTGATCGAGGAATCGGAAATCCTGCAGTGTCAGGCGGCGGAGGACACCGCGCAACAATTGCACGCAGAATTGCCGGATATTCGTATTGGCCTGGTTCATGGCAGAATGAAAGCGGCAGAAAAAGATCGCGTCATGCAGCAATTCAAGCAAGGTGATATCGATCTACTGGTATCCACCACGGTTATTGAAGTGGGGGTTGATGTTCCCAATGCGACATTAATGATAATAGAAAATGCCGAACGCCTGGGGCTTTCACAACTGCATCAGTTACGGGGGCGTGTGGGCCGCGGCGATCAGCAAAGTGCTTGCGTATTGTTGTATCACCCGCCTCTGTCGCAACATGCCAGGCAACGACTTATGGTGATGCGTGACACCAATGACGGATTCATTATTGCGCAGCGCGATCTGGAAATACGCGGTCCCGGCGAACTATTAGGTACTCGGCAGACAGGTGTGGAGCAATTTCATATCGCTGACCTGCAACGCGATCAGCAATTGTTACCGAATGTCGTCAAGGTCGCTAACGAATTATTGCATGACTATCCAGACCATGTTGATGCAATCATCCAGCGTTGGTTGGGTCGCAACGAAGAGTATGGAAATGTTTAATCAGGCTTTGCTAGTTGTAGAGCAGATGCCTTGGGGAAATATATTTTCAATCATTGATGGGTATGTCAGAAATTCGCATATACATGTCAGTAAACAGTTTACGTAGCATGGCAAGACGAATAAATTAAAACGCTAAGTCCTACTGTAAAGCTTGACTAATTTCCATTCCCTGTCTAAACATTAATATTAGGACTGCTTTCGTACTCCTCCCTCATACGAAGGCAGTTATTGGCGGTCTTTCCCCAAGACCGCTTTTTTATTGCCTACAAATTTTATCACCTATAAAAAAAATACCTATAGTCAAGTTGTTGCCGTTAACCCCGGATTTTGCACAAATGATGAGCCTCATTGGCTAAGCATCACAAACTTAACTTATATAAGTTTTGCGAATAGACTGTTAAATTTCGTGAAATAATAAATAACACCACTTAATATATAAATATCGGTTTATCGCACATGACAACGAATAGCATGACAAATCAATCTATGATGCAACGGGATCTTGCAGTGGTATGGCATCCCTGTACCCAAATGAAAGATCACGAACGCTTGCCAATGATCCCTATCAAGCGCGGCGACGGTGTATTTCTGGAAGACTTTGACGGCCAGCGTTATCTCGATGCCATCAGTTCCTGGTGGGTCAATTTGTTTGGACACAATAACGCGCGTATTAATGCCGGGATCAAACAACAACTGGAGCAGCTAGAACATGTGTTGTTAGCCGGTTTTACTCATGAACCGGTAATACGTTTGTCTGAGCGGTTGGTGGCTGTATCTCCACACGGTTTATCACGTTGCTTTTATGCGGATAACGGTTCATCTGCGGTGGAAATCGCTTTGAAGATGAGTTTTCACTTTTGGCAAAACAAGATGGGGCGTGGAAGGAATAATTCACTAAAACACAAATTTGTAACTCTGAAAAACAGTTATCATGGGGAAACTCTGGGGGCACTCTCCGTTGGTGATGTGGAACTCTACAAGAAAATCTACGAACCATTATTACTGGAGGTCATCACTGCCCCGTCACCCGATGCCTATTATTGTCAGCCGGGAGAAACCGCCGCTGATTATGCCAGGCGACAATTTGCGGAACTGGAAAAAATCCTGCAGCAGCATGCAGAGGAAATTTGCGCGGTGATCGTAGAACCGCTGGTTCAATGTGCGGGTTCCATGCGCATGTATGATCCAGAGTATTTAACATTACTCCGCGGTGCGTGTGACAAATATCAGGTTCACCTCATCGCGGATGAAATTGCTGTGGGCTTTGGTCGCACCGGAACCCTGTTCGCCTGTGAGCAGGCAAATATTACCCCCGACTTTTTATGTTTATCGAAAGGATTGACCGGCGGCTATTTACCGTTGTCCGTGGTGTTGACCCATGATGGCGTGTATGACGCGTTTTACGATGACTATGAAAATCTCACGGCTTTCCTGCATTCCCATAGCTATACCGGCAATCCTCTGGGATGCGCCGCGGCGCTGGCAACACTGGAAATCTTTGAGTCCGATAATATTTTGCAAAACAATCAACGGTTAATAAAAACATTGCAGTCAGCCATTGAACCATTGAAAGAACATGCGCATGTCGGCGAAGTACGCCAACGGGGTATGATCGCAGCGGTTGAAATGGTGGCTGATAAAGCCAGCAAGCAAGCGTATACGTGGCAGGAACGCAGGGGTCTGCGTGTTTATCAATATGCCTTGACGCAAGGGGTATTATTACGACCGCTGGGCAACGTGGTCTATTTCATGCCGCCCTATGTGATTAACGAGCAGCAAATTCACCACATGGTGGATGTGGCCAGGCGTGGTATTGATATTGCCACCCGCTAATTTCTGGCTAAAAGTGGGAGTTGTGTTACTCGGCTGCAGAGATGCTGATGTTGTGGTTTTTCAAGCGCGCTTCCAGTTCGTATTGATCAGGGATGACCGCGGGATGATTATCAACGACAACATGACGCATAATCAGCACGTCAGTGTCTCCGATCTCCGGTGCGTTTTGAATGCTGTGAGTATCGACACTCATCAGGCGCGGAATACCGGTAGCCAGCAAACCGTAAAATGGCCGGTCGGGATCTGCGGAGATGGAATTTAGTATAATGACGCGGCTACGCCGATCCGGTTTGGAACCCGCCTGATCGATCATTTGTTCAAAGCTGACGACAGGTATCCGATAACCGCGCCAGTTGACATAACCCAAAAACCACTCCGGCATGCTTTCATCGGGTAGTTCCGGTTGCGTGTAGGCAACTACTTCCGCAATCGCGGTATTGGGTAATATCAGGCGTAGTGCCTCAAGGCCTATCAACTGACTACGGACGACGATTGCTTGCTCAGCCATGGTGTTGTACCTGAATTTGGAATGTTCGAAGTATGTTGGTGATCTATCTAATGTTTACGGTGCCATGCGGAAAAACTTTATTTTGCTTTGCAGTAATATTCATACAAGTGTTTCGCCAATTGTTCCGGATTGGCACTGTAGGAGACTTTGCCGGTTTTACGCGCCTGATCGGGCATGCTGCTGACCACACAGCTGGCAATGTCCTGAGCCCAGACAATACCGCCTTTTTCCGCAATTGATTCACAACCCCGGGCGCCATCGTCTCCCATGCCGCTAAATATGATAGTTCCGGCGCGTTCGCCGTAACAACGGGCTACTTCTGTCATGACATTATCGATACTGGGCGAATATATCGTTGCCGGCGGTGCCTGGGTTAAGGCAAGGAAGCCATCATCGGTTATAGAAAGCTGTTTGTCTGCGGGTGTCAGGATCACTTCACCATGTTGAAGTTGGTGGCCGGTTTTGCCTGGCAATACTTCGAAGGCCGTGACGCGATTCAATTGCTCAGCGAGCAACGACACATGATTAGCACCGATATGTTGCGCGAGAATGAACACCACCGGCAGACCTTCCTGGATAGCCGCGAGAAACTGACGCACTGCTTGCGGTCCACCCAGCGACGCGCCAAGAACCCAGACATTCAGTTGCGTGGCTGCAGTAGCGGCCGGTTTAGCTGCTGGTCCGCTGGTGGCGGTAGTCGTAGTGGTGGGGCTGGTAATACGGGTTTCCTTCGTGATAGCCGGAGCTGGTTTAGCTGCGGTTGTTTGAGTTGTTTGTGGTTTGACCATGGGAAAGGGAACATCATCAGCGGAAGATTTTTCCACTGCTTTTGCGCCATGTGCCATTTCCGTCAGCTTGGCCGCCAGTTTTTTGGCCCAGTTATCCCCGGATCCCGCCAGGCTGACGCCTTCCGGCCCGCTGTCATTGAACAGAATCGGGATATCGTCAGAAAGCGTATCCAGAAAATCCAGATCATCGTCTTCATCATCGCGCAGATCGATGAGCAGCACATCAGCGGGATTTTTCTGGAGCTCGGTTAAGAATTGATCGCCCGCAGCTTCGCTGACAACCACGTCGAGCCCGTTTTGTTCGAGCATGGTATGCAGGAGTTGGCGCTGATCCTGAGATGAAGCAAATACAGCTACCTTGGTAGTAGTGGCGATTTTGGGTTCAAGCATTTATTGATCATGCAATAGGGACTGGATATTTTCCAGTAGTTCATGTTCTTGGAACGGCTTACCCATGTACATATTAACACCAATGTTTATCGCACGGTCGCGATGTTTATCACCGGTGCGTGACGTAATCATGATTATCGGTATATGTTTCAAGCGTGGATCGCTTCGTACCGCTGTTGCTAACTCATAACCATCCATGCGCGGCATTTCCACGTCGAGCAGAATAATATCAGGAATTGTTTCCAACATCACTGTCAATGCGTCCATACCGTCTTTAGCCGTGATAGGCTCATATTTATGGCGCGTCAACAGGCGCTGAGTAACCTTACGTACCGTAATCGAGTCGTCGACGATCAATACTGTCGGTATTTTCTCTTCCTTAACGGCTGCCGCTTCATGTAGTAAGCGGCTTGCGTCATCTGTCTTCTGCAGCGCATGGCTGGTGCGAATGAGGGTGCTGAGGTCGAGAATTAACGCCACCTGGCCATCCGGGAGAATGGTGGCACCGGAAATACTGTTAATCGAACTTAACTGTTGACCTACAGATTTGATAACAATTTCCTGGCGACCGATTAACTGGTCCACCTGCAGTGCAACCCGGTGATCACCACTGCGCGCCAGCAATATCGGAAACTTGCCTTTCTCAGGCATCTTCGCAGGTGCTGTGCCATGTAATACATAACCGATGTGCAGGTGCTCGTATTGATAACCGGCATATACGTAATCGGATGCCCCACCGGAAGACAGTTTGTTGATTTCTTCACTGGTCACTCGTACTACGTGTTCGATGTTGGAGAGCGGGATCGCATAAACCGCTTCATCTACGTGTACCATCAGCGCCTGGTTAATCAATACGGTAAGCGGCAGGCGAATGGTAAAGGTAGAGCCTTTGCCCAGCTCGGTACCTATGTGCAGGGAACCGTTTAATTGTTTGATTTCGGTATTAACCACATCCATGCCAACACCACGGCCGGAAATCTGGGTAACCTGTTCCGCGGTACTGAAGCCAGATTGCAGAATGAAATCAAGTACCTCGTCATCTTCTACCTTGGAATTTTTGTCAATCAGGCCGCGTTCGATCGCCTTGTTGCGAATCGTATCCACATTGATGCCGGCGCCATCATCGGAAATTCGTAGCACCACTTCAGACCCTTCACGGCTGAAATTGATGGCGATGGTGCCTGAGTCCGATTTGCTGGCTTTCTTACGCTCAGCGGGTTTTTCCAGACCATGGTCAATGGCGTTTCTCAGGATATGTTCCAGTGCGGGTACGATACGGTTTAACTGAGTACGGTCCATTTCACCTTCCGCACCGTTGACCTGTAACTCAGCTTCTTTACCGGTTTCCTGACAGGTCTGGCGCACCACCCGCCGCAGGCGCGCGATAACACTGGAGAACGGTGTCAGGCGCGTCTTCATGAGTGATTCCTGCAAATCGTTGTTGATGCGCGACTGTTGTAACAACAACACATCGGTGTCACTGGACAGGCCTTCCAGTGCGAATTGAATATTGGTCAAGTCGTCAAAACTTTCTACCATGCTTCGCGACAATTGCTGCATGTAGGAAAAGCGATCCATTTCCAGTGGATCGAAGGAGATGTCTGTGCTGGCGGATACCGAACTGCCTGCGCCAACCGCCGAGGCATCTGCCGGAGAGTGCCGATACATGATCTGCGCCTCGGTTTCCATCTCAAAATTACGTAACTGTTCGCGTAAACGGCCGACGGTTTGTTGCAATTCGTTGAGGTTGAAGTGCCACTGGCCCAGTTGCTGTGCAATCCTGGCGTTATAAATATTGACCTCACCCGCATGGTTAACCATGTGGTCAACCAGATCTGCTTTCACACGAATTTGTTCTTCTGCCGTGCGAGACTTGGATTGGGCCGCCTCAGGTTTTTCAGCCAGTGTGGCGTCGCGATCGTCCTTGCTTGTGAAGCCAGGCAGGCTTACCAAATCACCGGGAGCGACAGGTTTCGCTGCTGCTGGTGCCGGTTCGGCTTTTTTCTGTTCTGGCTGCGGTTCCGGCTTCTTAACCTCGGCTACGACTGGTTTTTGCACTGCTTTTACAGGCGCGGCTCCAAAATCTGATACGCCTTCCAGGGCTGGTTTTCCTGCCAGCAGGTTTTCCAGTTGCTTGATTAGCGAGGATGGTGAGCCCAGGGATTGACGGTTTTTTACTTGTTCAATAGCACTGGACAACCAGTCGTGACAGGCGTGTACGACCTTGGGAAATTCATCTGTTGGCGTCAATCGACTTTCGGTAACTGATTCCATTAATGATTCAACCGCATGGCTCAGATCGCCCACCGCTTTGATGCCAGCCATGCGCGCGCCGCCTTTCAAGGTATGCAGGGCACGTTGTACTTCTGCAATCAATTCGCGGTTGCCGGAATCCTTTGACCAGTCGTGCAGAATCCGGTCGATGTTTTCCTGAATCTCTTCGGCTTCCTCCAGGAAAATTTCCACCAGCTCATCGTCGTATTCAACTTCTGAAGCTTCCGCTTCCTGGCTGACGGCTGGTTCAGCGGCTGCTTGCATGGTGTCTATGCGTTCTTCAATTTCAAATGCCAGCGTATCTGCAAGTTCCAGTTCACTGACTTCCCTTGCCGGCTCTTCAGCCATCATCGTACTTTCAGCTTCGGTGGCACTATCGGCGTAGTGTTGAATCGCTGACAATAAATCATGCGCATCCGGTATTTGAGCATGCTCGCGGGTTTTTGCCACGGCATTGCTAATCCAGTCGTGGGAACGTTGAATCAGCAGCGGTAGTTCATCGGTGACAGCGAGTTGTTGATCGGTAATTTGTTCCAGTAAGGTTTCCATGGCATGTGCCACATCCGCAACGCGGGCGATGTCGGCCATGCGTGCACCACCTTTCAGGGTGTGCAAGGCGCGTTGCAGTTCCGCGACGTGCTCCAGGTTGTCGCGATCGGCAATCCACTGTTGAATAGTCTGTTCGAGGTTTTCCTGAATATCGCTGGCTTCTTCCAGGAAAATACTCAGCAGTTCATCGTCCTCCTCCGCTTCGGGTGCTGCTTCTATTGCGGCTGATGCAGGCGTTTCTGGCTCAGTTAGTGACTCGGTAAGTTCCACTTGCTCTTCCAGAGGCAGCGACTCTTCGAGCGAAATTTCTTCCACTTCTATAGGAGTGGATGCGCTTAACTCAACTATTTCTTCCGCCGGCTGCGCATCGATAATTGATTGTATAAGATCCAGCAATTCCACTGGATCGCTCAGCTTTTGTCCGCTACGCACGGATTCAACCGCCTGTGATAACCAGTCCTGGCAGTGCTGCACGGCCTTGGGTACGTTGGCGGTAGCCGTTACAGAACCATCGGCGATGGCTTCCAGCAGGGTTTCGATACGATGGCTGATATTGGCGATAGGCGCGAGGTTCGCCATGCGCGCGCCGCCTTTCAAGGTATGCAGTGAGCGTTGCAGCTCTTCCATGATCGAAGGTTCGTTGGGATCGCTGCTCCAGCCCTGAATCAGGGCCTCCGAGTTACGCAGGATTTCTTCTGCCTCATCCAGGAAAATACTGATAAGTTCTTCATCGACTTCTTCCTCTTCAAAAGTGCTATCCAGGTTGGCTGACTCTGGCTCGGCGCTGAGCTCAATTTCTTCCACATCACCAGAAAATTGGTCGAAGGCCTGTTCGCTGGACAATGTAATGTTTTCCGTAGCGGTTTCGGTTTCGTCAACCGACCAACCATCCAGTGAGTCGGCAGTCAGTTCAATGGTGTCTTCTAAGCCATCGGAGGTGGATTCCTTTATTTCTACAATTTCGTCCAGTCCATCCGGCGAGCGGTCCGCAAACATTTCACTGATGTCTTCCAGTCCATCGCTGGATTCGCGCTCTGAACCAGGTATGACAGAGAACAGCTCTTCTTCTTCAGGAACGCCTATGTCCTTGGCTTCTTCGTGCAACTCTTTAATGCGTCGCTCCAGCGTTGCGGTATCCGGCGATGTAATATTGCTATCTTCCAGTCCCTGCAGCATGGTTTTGATGAACTCGGCGCCTTCGGTTAGCGCATCAATGGCGTCTGAGCTAACGGCCTGCTTGGTGTCGTACAGGGTGGCAAAATAGCGGTCCAGGTGTTCACTTAGCTTCGCAATATCGTCTACAGCTGCCATGTTGGCGCTGCCGTGCAATGTGTGCAGCGCACGCATTAATGGCTCAGTCACTAAATGAACGTTGCTATCGGAATAGTGCGCTAAATAATTATCAATGCTTGCCAGATGAGTAGCTGTTTCTTTCTTGAAAATATCCAGTAGGGTCAGGTTTTGAGAACCCGTTGCTTCAGCGCCGGTTTCCAGTGGCTGTGACTTTGTCTCTAGCAACAGCTCCTCGGTTGCGCTCTCAAGTTCAACAGTTTCAGGCTCGCTGCCTGTCGCCTCCTCTTCCAGAGCAAGGGATTCGGCAGACGCGGGTGCTGTACTCTCGCCCAGTAGTTCATCAATAAGATCAGGTTTCGGTTGCGTGCCTCCAGCGTAACTGCCGCTGGCGAATGCTTCCGCCAGATCAACAACGGGTTGCACATTGGGCTGAGTGTCCAGTTCACCTTTCAGGTGTTGAATGCAGTTTTGCAGCGTGGCTTCCGCTTTTTCCATTAAGTCAAAAATGGCAGGTTGCACTTCCAGCCGGCCATCGATTACCCGGTTCAGCATGTTTTCTATGGACCAGGCAAATTCACCCACCACTTTGGCCCCGGCCAGGCGGCCACTGCCCTTGATAGTGTGATAGGAGCGTCGCAGCACGGTTAATGCTTCGGAATCGGAGTGGTTTTGTTTCCAGGCGCGCAGGTTTTCCTGCATTGTACCGATCACCTCGTCAGCCTCTTCCAGAAAGATTTCCAGTATCTCTTCGTCGATGTCGTCTTCCGGTAATGGTGTACTGCTAGCAACCGCGAGTTCGGCGACAGCTGGTGCAGGTTCGGGTTTTGACTCTGCTACTGGTTCTTCTGCAACGGCCTCAGGCTCAGCTGGTTCCAGGGTGAGTGGCTCAGCAGCCTTAGCCTCGGCTGCTACCTCTTGTTCAACGATGGCCTGTGCTTCTGCTTCAGAAGTAAATGTCGCCTCTTCAACCTCAATAACGGCCGTTGGTTCCACCGCAGGTTCAGCGCGGCTAACAGGTATTTCGTTGATCGCTTCGGGTGTGTAGCCTAGTTCCTGGGCGCTGGTTTCCGCGACACGCAGGATGTTTTCCGGATGGCCGCGGTTTTCTGCGACTGCCTCTAAAAAGTATTCGATACTGGTGATGACATCCGCCAGCAGGTCCAGGGCTTTCTGATTTGGTTCGATGTCTTCGCGCAATAGCTGGTGTCGAATATAGTCGATGGCCGCGTTTAACAGGTTGGCCGCGCGTTTAAGGTCCAGTATCGCGAGTACACCGCGAATTTCGTCAAGTTTTTCTGGTGTGGATTTGATGGCAGCGCGATTGGCAGTGTCCACCGCATAGGCATTGAATGCGGCTTTAACCTCAGAAACCAGTTTAGCGGCTTCTGCGATGACGAGATTATTCAGCTGGCGCTGCTCGCTGGGTGGCAACAGGGTATCGACTTTTTCCTGTTTTGCCAGCGCTGAGTTGGCAGCGGTTGACTGCAAGCCTTCCAGCGATGATTCAACGTAAAGCAGCGCACTGGCTACTTCCATAAGGCTAATTTCAGAAGGCTGTGTGCCGGACTGCACAATATTGGCAATACTGCGGTTCTGGTCCTGAATAATTTTATGCAGGTCACCCAGACCAAGCATCGCCAGTGTGTCAGAGATTCGGTTCAGGTGACCGCTTAATGGCTCAAGATCGCTGACTGGTTTGTCCTTGGTGCGAACGAAAATATCCAGTTGATCCTTGACGTGCAACAAGTCTTCCTTGATGACAGTTGAGACACTCTGCATAAGATCGGTTTTCGAACCGCGTAGCTGCGCAAAAGCTTCGTTAACATCCACGCTGCCTGGCAACAGATGCTCCAGATCGAAGGCCATTTTAATCTGGCCGGTTCGCGTGCCCTGCGATGTCGATGTGGCAACGTAGTACAGCAGGTTCTTTAACAACTCGACTGGTGGATTGTCATTGAATGACTGTTCACCCTGGTCGATGATGCGCTTGATCTGGCGGTCAATCTGGTGGCCCATGAGTTGTTTCACAGAGTTGCTGGTCTCAAGACCGCCATCCAGTAATCCCTCAACAATGCCGCTTGCAACCCACCAGAGGCGTGTGGCATTTTCCGTGGTGGAGTTATACAGTAACTCACGGATAACGATCGCCATTTTTTTCAGTGCTTCGGGTGGATTAATGTTGCGGTACCAGCGCACCAGTGCCGCCTGATAAACTGGACGTAATTTTTTTGAATACTGCTGGACGTTAACCGGTTCCTTGTTGGGTTTTTTTGAATCTTCCGGCGGTGTAACGCTCAGGTTAGGCGAGAAAAATGCGTTTTCACTTAACAAATGCTCGCCGCGTGCAGTGCGCAGGTCGTTGAGCAACGGCAACAGTATCACCGGCATATCCTGCTGGCCATTTTCCAGATGTTCGAGATAGGCTGGTAGTTGCAGAATTGCACGCATCAAAACTTCATAGGCATCATCCTTGCGGGAAACTTTACCTTGAGAGATGGCATTCGCAAGTAATTCCATTTCCTCGGCCAGCAAGGCGCCGCCGTAAATTTCCACCATCTGCAGGGTGCCGTATATCTGGTGTAAATAAGTGGCACAAAAACGTATTTGCGTCGAGTCGTTAGGATTGTCGACGTACGCTTCCAGGGCCTGCCGAGTCTGATTCAGGCTTTCCTGAATTTCATCCTTGACCCACTTCAATGTGGTGTAATCTAATTCTTGTTGCGCAATACTCATGAATGCACCTTCAATTACTTATGCCTAAATGCCAGGGTGTTGGCATAATTCAAACGTTCCAGTTTTGGATGTGACCAGTTCACCAACTCCCCTACGCCCAACACTAACAATCCCCCCGGCGTTAAGTGTTCAACGAAGTTATTGACGATTTGTTCTCTTCTTGCGCGGTCAAAATAAATCAGCAGATTCTGGCAGACGATGATATCCATGGCGCCAATAGGCGTTTTTTCCATGTTGACGACATTCAACTGATTAAAACAAACGCGCTGCCTTAATTCCGGAATGACCTGGTAGCGCCCATCGGGCAGCCGAGCGAAATATTTCTTCAGCCACTCCGGTTCAATACTTTTTACCTGTTTCTGGTTGTAGATGCCGGCACGTCCGACAGCAATAGCGCTGCGGCTGATATCGCTGGCAATAATGCCAAGGTAAAATTCGCAGCCCAGCTTTTTCAGGTGATCATCCACCGCCATGGCAATGCTGTACGGTTCTTCCCCGGTTGAGCAGCCCACGCTCCAGATATGAATCGTAATCGGCTCTTCTTTAATGTCCCACTTGGAGCGCGGCAGATACTTTTCGCAGATCAGCGCGGTGGAATCTTCATGACGCAGGAAACGGGTCTCATGCACGGTGAGGTAATGAACCAGTTTGTCCCACTCAATGTGCCCACCTAGACCGGAATGCAGCAAATCGTAATATTCCTGAAAATTGTTGTAACCCAGTTCGCGCATACGGATACCGAGGTTGGTCACCAGAAAAGAACGGCGATTATCCGGCAAGCGCATACCCGTGCGTTGTTCCAGCAGCTCCACCCATAGCTGGAATTGCTGGTCATCCATTTCAGGGAATGCGCCAAGCCCGGAACCGGACCGTTTGTTTCGCGGTTCGTTAACGTCGGATTTCATTACCTTGTTTTCCAAGAAGGATACTGCGGTACTCATGTTCTGCGTCCAGTAGGCTCCGGATGCTCAGCACGGCGCAGGAAAACACCCCGCGCCACAACTGAACATGTCTTTACTTACTCTGGTAACTTAAATCCAGATACGGATTTTCTCAGTTCATTCGACAGCTCGGCCAGATTACCGATAGAAGCCGAGGTTTCATTGGTACCCGCAGATGTCTGAGTGGTTACCTCCTGAATCACGTTCATGCTTTCAGAAATACTGACCGCCGCAGTGGCCTGTTGCTGTGCACTGTCCGAGATACTCTGGGTTAAATCCGCCAGGTGAGTCGATACGTTCTCGATTTCTTCCAGAGATTCACCTGCACGTAACGCCAGCTGTGCCCCGGTTACTACACCCGCGGTGGACTGT